>OCZT010004804.1_pt1 | contig 13542 bp, 9 predicted proteins | sample 1539031 | NCBI WGS metagenome assembly OCZT01 (sample SAMEA3539308, study PRJEB22396) | soil metagenome | biome: tundra; feature: field; material: soil | place: USA | collected 2010-05 | depth 0.15 m | reverse complement strand
GAGATATTGGCGTGACTGGAGTTCAGACGTGTGCTCTTCCGATCTCTCGGCGAGCGTCAGGCGCAGCTCCGTGCCGAGGCGCGCGCGCGACACGCTCGCCGCTGCGCCCCCGGCAATAGCGGCGGCGGCGAGCTCGGCGGTGTGCGCCTCGACGGCGAAGCCGAGCCGCGCGTGGTAGCGCGCGAGGCGCAGCAGGCGGGTTGGATCGTCGAGGAAGCTGCGCTCGTGCAGGACCCGCAGGCGGCCCGCGCGCAGATCCTCCAGGGCGTTCTCGGCGCCCTGCAGCTCGCCGCGACCGGGGCCGCTGAGCGGCAGCGCGATCGCATTGACGGTGAAGTCCCTGCGCAGCAGGTCCTCCGCGACGGTGCCTGGACGCACCTCGGGCAGGGCGCCGGGCGCCGGGTAGCTCTCGGCGCGGCGCATCGCGATGTCCACGCGGACGGCGCCCAGCTCCACGACGGCAGTGCCGAAGCGCTCGTGCAGCGTCTCGCTCGGCGTCCCGGGCGCGTCCGGCGCGGAGGCCCGCAGGCGTCCCGCGAGCTCCTCGGCGAGCGCGGCGGGCGGCTCGCCGACGACCACGTCGAGCTCTCGCGGGGAGCGCCCCAGCAGCAGGTCGCGCACGGCGCCGCCGACGAGCGCGATGTCCCCGCGCGAGCGCCCGAGCTCCAGCAGCTCGGCGCCACCGGGGAGCGCGGCGAGCGATGCGAGCACCTCGGCGCCCCCGGCTGCGTGCTCGGGGGGCGCGGGGCGGCGAGCGTCGGCGACCATGGCTAGGGGACCTCGCGCACCGGGATCCCCGCGGCGGCGAGGTGAGCCTTGGCCTCGGCGACGCTGAAGCGCCCGTAGTGGAATATCGAGGCGCACAGGACCGCGTCGGCGCCCGCTCGCAGCGCCTGGGTGAGGTGCTCGAGCTCGCCGGCCCCGCCGGAGGCGATCACGGGAACGCTGACCGCGCCGCTGACGGCGCTGGTGAGGGGCAGGTCATAGCCGTCGCTCGTGCCGTCGCGGTCCATGCTCGTGAGCAGGATCTCCCCCGCCCCGCGCTCCACCCCCTCGCGCGCCCAGTCCACGACGTCGCGTCCGGTGGCGGTGCGCCCGCCGGCGAGATAGGCCTCCCAGGCGCGGGGCGCCGGTGCGCCCTCGCCGGCGGGCGCGGAGGCCTTGGCGTCGATCGCGAGCACGACGCACTGGGCGCCGAAGACCTCCGCGAGCTCGTCGAGGAGCTGCGGGCGCGCGAGCGCGGCGGAGTTCACCGATACCTTGTCCGCGCCCGCGTCGAGCACGGCCTGCGCGTCGCTGACGGAGCGGATGCCGCCGCCGATGGTGAACGGGACGAACACCTCGTCGGCGGTGCTGCGCGCGAGCCGCGCGATCGTCTCGCGCTTCTCGTGCGTGGCGGTGATGTCCAGGAAGACGAGCTCATCGGCGCCCTCGCGGTCGTAGTGCGCGGCGAGCTCCACGGGGTCGCCCGCGTCGCGGATGTCGACGAATTCGACGCCCTTGACCACACGGCCGGCATCGACGTCGAGACAGGGGATCACGCGCTTGTAGTGCACCCGTCCACCGTACCGGCCGGCCCAACGCCCCGCCGCCCGCGGACAGCTCGCGCGAGCGCGCGGCGGGAGTCAGTCGCCGAGCGCGGTGCGGGCCTCGGCGACTGTGAAGCGGCCCTCGTAGAGCGCCTTGCCGACGATCACGCCGTGGAGGCTCGGCTGCTCGAGGCCCGCTAGCCCCTCGAGGTCCGCGAGCGCGCCGATGCCGCCGGAGTAGAGCACCGTTCCCTGCACGGCGGCGGCGATCTCGGCGACCTCCTGGAGGTCGGGCCCCTCGAGCATCCCGTCGCGGTCGACGTTCGTGTAGACGAGGTTGCGCACGCCGCTGGCGTGCAGGCGCTCGAGCACCGCTGAGGTGCTCAGCTCGGTGGTCTGCGTCCACCCCGCCGTGGACACGTGCCCGCCGCGCACGTCCACGGAGACGAGCACCCGCGAGGGGCCGTGCGCGTCGAGGACGCGCAGCAGCAGGTCGGGGTCGGTGAAGGCGGCGGTGCCGAGGATCACGCGCTGGGCGCCTGCGGCCAGCGCGTCGGCGACGGCCCTGGCGGAGCGCAGGCCGCCGCCGAACTGCACGGGCACGCCGAGCTCGTGGGCGATGCGCCGCAGGTGCTCGAGATTGACCGGCGCGCCGCCCCTGGCGCCGTCGAGGTCGACGACGTGCAGCCGCTGCGCGCCCGCCCGGGTCCAGCCGCGGGCGGCCGCGAGCGGGTCCTCCTCGTAGACCGTCTTGGCGTCGAAGTCGCCCTTGACCAGGCGCACGGCGTTGCCGCCGAGGATGTCGATCGCGGGGTAGAGCTTCACCGGGCGACCGGTGCGCGGGCGGCGAGGCAGATGCGGGCGAAGTTCGCGAGCAGGCGCAGGCCCGCGGCGGAGGACTTCTCGGGGTGGAACTGCACGCCGTAGAAGGAGCCGTGCTCGACGGCTGTCACGAACGGCGCGCCGTACTCGGCGGTTCCGAGCACGTCCTCCTGCAGCGCGGGCACGGGCGCGAAGGAGTGCACGTGGTAGAAGGCGCAGCGTTCGGGCAGGTCCTCGACCAGGCGCGAGCGCGGCCGCTGGAAGCGCACCTCGTTCCAGCCGATGTGGGGCAGCTTCAGCGATCCCGCGGTGAGCGCGCGGACCTCGCCGGGGACGATGCCCAGGCCCTCGGCGCCACCGAGCTCGGTGGAGGAGTCGAAGGCGAGCTGCATGCCCAGGCAGATCCCGAGCACGGGGGCGCCGCCGGCGACGCGCTCGCGCAGCAGCTCGTCGAGGCCCAGCTCGCGCAGGTTCGCCATCGCCCTGGGAAACGCGCCCACACCGGGCAGGATCAGCCCGGTGGCCGCGCGCAGGCGCTCGGGCCGGCCGCTGATGTCGGCGCGCACGCCGATGTGCTCGAGAGCCTTCTCGACCGAGCGGCGGTTGCCCATGCCGTAGTCGACGATCGCGATGTCCACGGGCTCTTCGATCAGGGGGCTCACGATGTCAGCGTGCCCTTCGTGCTCGGGATCCCGGTCTCGGTGGGGTCGATCGACACCGCCTCGCGCAGCGCGCGGGCGAAGGCCTTGAAGGCTGCCTCGATCATGTGATGGGCGTTGCTGCCGGCTTCCACGCGCAGGTGCAGCGTCAGCTTGGCCGCGTTGGCGAGCGCCCGGAAGAACTCCTCGGTCAGCTCGTGCTCGAAGCCGCCGGTGGATCCGGGCGGCAGCTCGGCCTCGAACAGCGTGAAGGGGCGTCCGGAGATGTCGATCGCGCAGCTGGCGCGCGCCTCGTCCATGGGCACGACCGCGGCGCCGTAGCGCACGATGCGGGCGCGATCGCCGAGCGCCGTGTCGAGCGCCTGGCCGAGCACGATCGCGGTGTCCTCGGCGGTGTGGTGGGCACCCGTCTCCAGGTCGCCGCTGACTGCGACCTCGAGGTCCATGCGCCCGTGGCGCGCGAGCAGGTCGAGCATGTGGTCGAGGAAGCCCACGCCCGTCTGGCGGCTACCTGCCCCGCTGCCTTCGAGCGTGAGCGTGAGCCGCACGTCGGTCTCCCCGGTGGCGCGCTCGATGGTGGCGGTGCGTGTCATGTCTCGGGATTCTCCACGATGCGGGCCTCCATCGACTCGGCGTGCACCTCGAAGCCCTCGGCGCGGGCGATCGGGGCGCCGGCGGCGGCGAGGCGATCGGCGGCCGCGCCGATGCGGACCTCGGACATGCGCCGGCGAAAGTGCCGCGGTGAGAGCGTGGAGGCGAAGCGCGCGGCTCCGGCGGTGGGCAGCACGTGGTTGGAGCCGGCGACATAGTCGCCGAAGGCGGTGGCGCTCTCGATGCCGAGGAACAGGCACCCGGCCGAGCGCACCATCGGCGCGAGCGCCTCGACGTCGGCTCCGATCAGCTGGAGGTGCTCGGGTGCGAAGGCGTTGGCCAGCGCGAGCGCCTCGCGCGCTGAGGCGACGTGGGCGATCGCGAAGGCGGCCTCGCCGACGGTGGGGCGCTCGACGATGAGCTCGTCGAGCGCCCCGGCCAGGCCGTCGCAGACAGCCCCGGAGGAGGAGGCGGCCACGACGAGACTGCCCTCGCCGTGCTCGGCCTGCGCGAGCATGTCGAGCGCCGCGAGCCTCAGCTCCCGCGCGCCGGAGTCCGCGCCGAGCGCGATCAGCAGGTCGCTGGGGCCGGCGAAGCCGTCGATGCCGACGGTGGCGGAGAGCTGGTGCTTGGCCTCCTGCACGTAGAGGTTGCCGGGCCCCACGATGACATCCACGCGGCCCACCGTCTCGGTGCCGAGCGCGAGCGCCGCGATCGCATGCGCGCCGCCCATGCGGTAGACGCGCTCGACGCCGCACAGCCTGCACGTCCCGAGGATCACGGGGTCGATCTGGCCGTCCGGGCCGGGCGGCGAGCACACGACCACGTCGACCACGCCGGCGGCGCGCGCGGTCACGACGCCCATGACGACGGTGCTCGGATAGGGAGCGCGCCCGCCCGGCACGTACACCGCTGCGGAGGCCACGGGCACCTCGCGCAGGACGATGCGCTGCCCCTGCGGGAGGTCCACGGCGACGTCGTGGCCCACGCCGGCCTCGGCGACGAGCGCGACGTTGGCGATGCTGACCTGCAGGCCTGCGATGAGCTCGCGCGGCATCGCCACGATCGCGGCGTCGAGCTCCTCGGGGGTCACCAGCAGCGGCCCGGGCTCGGCGCCGGCGCTGTCGAACCTGCTCGTGTAGCGGGCGACGGCGGCATCGCCGCCGGTGCGCACCCCCTCGACGATCTCGCGCACCTGCTCCTGGACGGCGGCTGCTCCCGGGACGAGCGCGCGCAGCCGCTCGGCGGCGGCGCTGGCGCCGAGCCACTCCACCTCGCCGAGCTCGAGCCGCTGAAGGCGCATGGCTCAGGCGCCGCCGGCGCCGGGCAGTCCGCGCAGTCGCTCCATGAGATCGTCCATGCGCGCCGCCTTGAGCTTGTGCGCGACGGGGTTGGCGATCAGCCGGGCGGTGCACTCCACGATCTCCTCGCGCACGATCAGGTTGTTCTCGCGCAGCGTGGTGCCGGTGGCGGTGAGGTCGACGATCGCCTCGACCATGCCCGTCAGCGGAGCGAGCTCCACGGAGCCTTTGACCTCGACGATCTCCGCTTGGCGGCCGGTCTCTTCGAGGTGCCGCCGCGCGATGCGCGGGTACTTGGTGGCGACCCGCATCACACCCAGGCGGCGCAGCGCCTCCAGGGCGGGATCCGGGCCGGCCTTGCTGGCGAGCACCATCGTGCAGCGGCCGTAGCCGAGGTCCATCAGCTCATAGACCTCGCGCCCACCTTCGCCGGGGTGCTCGGCGGCCTGCTCGAGCAGCACGTCCTTGCCCGTGACGCCCAGGTCGGCGGCGCCGGCCTCGACGTATGTGGGGACGTCGGTGGGGCGCATCGTGATCACGCCGATGTCCTCGAACAGCAGCTTGCGGTCGTTGGAGCGCAGCTCCTCGGTCTGGAGCCCGAGGCCCGCGAGCAGGTCCACGGTGCCTGCGAACAGGGCACCCCGCGGCACGGCGATGATGAGGCCGTTGGTGGGGCTCATGGCGCGGGCTCGGCGCCCGGTGCGGTGGCGGAGGCCGTCGGGGCGGTGGGCGCCGCGAGGGGGCCGTCGGGGCCCGCGATCAGGGCGCCGGTCCCGCGCTCCTCGCCCGCCAGCGCGATGTGCAGGCGGTCCACTCCGAGGGCGAAGCCGACCGCGGGCAGCCTGCGCCCGAATCGGCCGAGCAGGTCGTCGTAGCGCCCGCCGCCGCCGAGCGGGGCCCCGAGCGCGGGGTCGTAGACCTCGAAGACGGCGCCGGTGTAGTAGCCGATGTTGCGCACGAGGCCGAGATCGAAGATCACACGCTCGGCGACGGGCGGCGCGAGCAGCTCGTGCACGCGCCGCAGGCCCGTGACGGCCTCCTGGGCGGGCGCGGGCAGGTCGTCGAGCACCTCGGGGCCGCCGCGGCGCTGGGGGATCTCGAGCAGCATCCTCGTGGCCTCGCCGGAGAGCCCGGACTCCCCGAGCATGTGTTCGAGCCCTACGAAGTCGCGCTTCACGAGCGCCTCGAGCAGGCCGGGTCGGACCTCATCGGGCAACTCCAGGCTGGCCATCAGGGCCGGGAACAGCGACGCGTCGCCGAGCCCGATCCGGTAGTCCTTCAGACCCGTGGCGTCGAGTGAGTGGCAGAGCACGGTGAGCGCCTCGGCGGTGCCCTGCGGAGCGGGCGAGCCGATCAGCTCGATGCCGGCCTGGAGCAGCTCGCGGGGCTGCCCGCGCTGCGGGCGCACCCCGCGGTAGCAGTGGGCGAAGTAGCAGAAGCGCAGCGGCGGCTCGCTCGCCGCATAGCGCGTGGCGACGACGCGGGCGATCGGCACGGTCATGTCCGAGCGCAGCACGAGCACAGCGCCTGTCTCGTCGAAGACGCGGTAGGCGGGGCGGGCTTCGGCCATGTCCGCGCGCGCGAGCACGGACTCATACTCGAGCGCAGGCGTATAGATCTCGCCGTATTCGTGGCGCTCGAAGACGCCGCGCAGCGTGTCGGTTATCGCGCGCACCTCGCGCGTCTCGTCGGGGAGCACGTCGCGCGTGCCGCTGGGAATGGGATGGATCATCGCGACCCGAGGTTACGCGGGGACGGGCTCTGTGGCCACGCGCTCGATGCGGGCGCCGAGGTCGCGCAGGCGCTCGTCGATGCGCTCATAGCCCCGGTCGATCTGGCGGATGTTGCCGATCTCGCTGCGGCCCTCGGCGCACAGCGCTGCCACCAGCATCGCCATCCCGGCGCGGATGTCCGGAGACTCCACGCGCTCGCCGCGCAGGCGGCGCGGCCCGGTGATGATCGCGCGGTGGGGGTCGCACATGACGATGTCGGCGCCCATCAGGATGAGCTTGTCGGTGAAGATCAGCCGGTTCTCGAACATCCACTCGTGCACGAGGATCGAGCCCTCGGCCTGGGTGGCGAGCGCGACGGCGATCGACGTGAGATCGGCCGGGAAGGCGGGCCAGGGTCCATCCTGGATCTTGCTCTTGTACTCCCCCACGTCGGCCCGAACGACGAGCTTCTGCCCGCCGGGCACGACGACGTCGTTGCCCTGCAGTTCCGAGCGCAGCCCCACCCGTTCGAAGACCAGGCGGATCATGCGCAGGTCGGCTGGAACGGTGTCCTTGATGCGCAGTTCGCCGCCCGTGACGCCCGCGAGGGCCATGAAGCTCCCGATCTCGATGTGGTCGGGGGCGACGTCGTGCTCGCAGCCGTGCAGCCGCTCGGCGCCGTGAACGGTGACGAGGTTGGAGCCGATGCCCTGGATGTCCGCGCCCATCTTCACGAGCATGCGCGCGAGGTCCTGCACGTGCGGCTCGCACGCGGCGTTGCCGATCACGGTCGTCCCCGGCGTCAGCGCGGCGGCCATCAGCGCGTTCTCGGTGGCCATCACGGAGGGCTCGTCCATGAACACGTCCGTGGGGCGCAGGCCGTTGGGGGCGCTGAGCACGATCTCGCGGCCGCAGTCGGCGCGCGCGCCCATCGCGCGGAACGCATCGAGGTGGGGGTCCAGGCGCCGGCGGCCGATCACGTCGCCGCCCGGAGGCGGCATGACGGCGCGGTGGAAGCGCGCGAGCAGCGGCCCGGCGAGCAGGAAGGAGGCGCGGATCAGCTCGGCGAGCTCGCGCTCGATCTCGACAGCGCCCACGTTCGCCGCGCACAGCGCCAACTCGTTGGGACCGCGCCACGTGACGTCCACGCCGATCGTGCGCAGGATCTCGAGCATCGCCTCGACGTCGCGAATGCGAGGCACGTTGCGCACGATCACCTCGTCCTCCGTGAGCACGGTCGAGGCCAGGATGGGCAGCGCGCCATTCTTGTTGCCGGCGGGAACCATCGTGCCGGACAGTGGAACGCCGCCTTCGATGACGAACTTCTCCATGGGTTTGGCGCGCCGTCGACGGCCAAAGGGCCCGTTGGTATGGCGCTCGGCAAGCGTAACAGCCATCTCAGCAGTCAAGTTCTAGCCTCCGGCTCATCGACCTGCACGCGGCCCCCCGGCCGCCTCGGCGGCCTGGCGCGACCGGCGCCAAATGCAAGGGACGTTGCAATATCGGGCGCAAGGATCGGCACGGGAATGCGGTTTTCGCGCGACGCACACCATGCGTACGCATGTTCGCACACGATACGTCCGACACGGTCCCTAGCTTACGAACACATGTTCCCGTCATCGCGAACATCAGCGCTTGCACAGCGCGCGCTCGGTGCCCTGCGCCTGACCCGCTCGTTCCTTGTGCTCGAGGACGACTACGACGTCGACTGGGAGGTCGACCCGAACGAGCGCCTTCAGGCGCCCCATCCGCACCGAGCGCCGCTGCGCGGGCGTGCGCCGGCACGGCGCCCGGGATCGCCCGAGCGCAGCCCACAGCCGTGTCTCTGCCCCGTGGAGGGCCCACCCGCGCCAGCGCCACGCCATCGGCGCGGGGAGACGGCGCCGGGTCGTTCGGCGACGGCCGGCGCGCGCGGCGAGATGCGCCCGCCCTCTACCTGAGCTCCACCCGCCGGCTCGCCTGGCACTCGCGGGCTCGAGCACGATCTGACACCCTGATCGGCGAGCGACAGGAGACGGACGATGAAGCAATACGTCAGCGTGCTCACCCTCGGGGTCTCCGACCTCGGCCGAGCGCGCGCGTTCCACGAGGCGCTCGTTTGGCGCAGCGCCTCCCCGCCGGACTCCGAGGTGGCCTTCTTCCAATCCGGCGGCATGGTGCTCTCGCTGTGGGGCCGTGAGCACCTCGCAGAGGACAGCGGCGTCGAACTCGCCACGGGCTACGGCGCGGTCATGCTGGCCCACAACGTGGCCTCTCCCGAGGAGGTCCGCGAGATCATCGGGCAGGCGCGCGGCGCCGGCGCCACGGTGACGCGGGAGCCCGGCGAGACGTTCTGGGGCGGCTACTCGGGCGTGTTCGCCGATCCTGACGGGCATCCGTGGGAGTTTGCGCACAACCCGCATTGGGACCCCCTCAGAACGGCGCCGTCACGCTCAGCTCGGGGTGAGCCACCCTCACAGCCCTCGCCACACCGTGGTCGCCGTGTGGGAAGACCCCGGGAAATGACCCTGAGGGCGTGCGACACAACGACGACGGGCCGCCCTGAGGGCGGCCCGTGAGCGTCGTATCAAGAAACCGGCGGCGTCCTACTCTCCCAGGCCCTTGCGGGCCAAGTACCATCGGCGCTGAGGGGCTTAACTGCTCTGTTCGGAATGGGAAGAGGTGTTTCCCCCTCGCTAAAGCCACCGGAAAAAGGCGAGAGACCACGCCCTCCAGGTCCTTCAAAACTGCACAGCGCCACACCGAGTATCAAAAATCCGTCAAGCCCTCGACCCATTAGTACCGGTCTCCTTCAGACGTTGCCGTCCTTCCAGATCCGGCCTATCAACCTGGTGGTCTACCAGGGGTCTTACTCCCTCTAGGGGATGGGAGAGCTCATCTCGAGGCCGGCTTCCCGCTTAGATGCCTTCAGCGGTTATCCGATCCACACGTAGCTAGCCTGCAATGCCCTTGGCAGGACAACAGATACACCAGAGGTGCGTTCATCCCGGTCCTCTCGTACTAGGGACAAATCCTCTCAACTCTCCAACGCCCACGGCAGATAGGGACCGAACTGTCTCACGACGTTCTGAACCCAGCTCGCGTACCGCTTTAATGGGCGAACAGCCCAACCCTTGGGAGCGACTCCACCCCCAGGATGCGACGAGCCGACATCGAGGTGCCAAACCGGGCCGTCGATGTGGACTCTTGGGCCCGATAAGCCTGTTATCCCCGGAGTACCTTTTATCCGTTGAGCGACGGCACTTCCACTTGCTACCGCCGGATCACTAAGACCTGCTTTCGCACCTGCTCGACTTGTCAGTCTCGCAGTCAAGCTCCCTTAATACCTTTGCGCTCTACGCACGATTTCCAACCGTGCTGAGGGAACCTTTGTGCGCCTCCGTTACATTTTAGGAGGCGACCGCCCCAGTCAAACTACCCGCCTGGAACTGTCCAGCATCCGGATTCACGGAATGCTGTTAGAAATCCAATACACCAAGGGTGGTATCTAAAGGTTGGCTCCACACCGGCCGCAACCGGCGCTTCAAAGCCTCCCACCTATCCTGAGCGAGATGCACCGAACTCCAATACCAGGTTGTAGTAAAGGTTCACGGGGTCTTTCCGTCTAGCCGCGGGTACTCGGCATCTTCACCGAGACTGCAATTTCACCGAGCCCCTCGTTGAGACAGCGCTGAAGTCGTTACGCCATTCGTGCAGGTCGGAACTTACCCGACAAGGAATTTCGCTACCTTAGGACCGTTCCTGACTGTTACTACCCAGGCACCTCGCCTGGGCGGTCCGCTCATTTCTGACGGACTCTCATGGTCGCCCATGAGAGCGGACTATCTCATCCCACAATCGCTCTAGATCAGTGGGCTCGGCGTATAGTCTCTGAGGATTCCGTCCATTCGGTGGCTTCTCTTCCCGCCTCGGTTCATCCGTTTCCGGAGAGCAAGAACCTTGACGTAATCTCGGTCGCTCAGACCGCCGGACGCAAGGAGCCGAAACTGCGCCCCTCCACAACCGGTAGTCCTCTGCCTTCAGTCCCACGATCGGAAACCGATCCAAGAACGGCACGATCCGGTCAGTCAGATCGGAAAGTCTGTTGACCTCCCAATACCAACCGCCGTTTCCCGCCCGTCGCAGGCTCCCACACCGAAGGGTCTCTCGAAAGAGTTCCAGGGGAACGCGATCCTGCTGCGAGACGTTGAAGGCTGCCGAGATCCGGAAGCGTCGTGCCGAGCTGCCGCGCTTGCGACAGACCAACATGAAGCTTCCCTCACCCAGCGCGAACCCAGACAAGAAACTACCGAGCGAGACCTCTATGGCCTCTATGCACGGCCTTTCCTGCTGATTGTCCGCACCCGGCACATTTTCACGGTATCGCCCACTTGGGACGGTACTCGTAGTGCGGGATACTCGGATGTTCCAGCATATAGCCGAGTTTTACAACTACCTCGGTCAACTGATAGTTACGGCCGCCGTTTACCGGGGCTTAGCTTCGCTGCTTCGAACCGAAGTCCTAACAACTCCACGTAACCTTCCGGCACCGGGCAGGCGTCAGCCCCTATACGTCGTCTTTCGACTTAGCAGAGACCTGTGTTTTTGGTAAACAGTCGCTTCAGCCAATTCACTGCGGCCCCCTCGGGCTCCACTCGCGAAGAGCTTCACCCTACTGGGGCGCCCCTTATCCCGAAGTTACGGGGCGATTTTGCCGAGTTCCTTAACGAGGGTTATCTCGATCACCTTAGTATTCTCTACTTGCCCACCTGTGTCGGTTTTGGTACGGGCACGCGCTTCCTCCCTAGAGGATTTTCTTGGAGGTATGGCGTCAGGAACTCGCCGGCTAAACGCCAGCTGGCATCGCACCTCAGGTTATGCGGCCCCGCATTTGACAAGGGCCACCCCTACATGCTTACCCCAGGACTACCATCGCCTGGGTTTCCCTAGCCTTCCTCGTCCCCCCATCGGTCAAACGGAAGCGACGTGGTACAGGAATATCAACCTGTTGGCCATCGACTACGCCTTTCGGCCTCGCCTTAGGTCCCGACTAACCCTGAGCAGACGAACTTTACTCAGGAATCCTTGGGCAATCGGTGGAGGGGATTCTCACCCCTCTTTCGTTACTCATGCCGGCATTCTCACTTCCCATGCCTCCACGGCTGGCTTACGCCGCCGCTTTACTGGCATGGGAACGCTCTCCTACCGCGCGATCGACCCGAAGGTCTCACGCACCCGCAGCTTCGGTGACTAGCTTGAGCCCCGTTACATTGTCCGCGCTCGAACACTTGACCAGTGAGCTGTTACGCACTCTTTCAAGGATGGCTGCCTCTAAGCCAACCTCCTGGTTGTCTATGCACTCGAACATCGTTTCCCACTTAGCTAGTACTTAGGGACCTTAGCTGGCGGTCTGGGCTGTTTCCCTTTCGACGCTGAAGTTTATCCCCCAGCAACTGACTCCCGGAGTAAACGTAATTGGTCTTCGGAGTTTGCCTGAAGTCGGTAACCTGGTAGGGCCCCTAGTCCAAACAGTGCTCTACGGCCGCCACGGAATTTATCCGAGGCTATACCTAAATATATTTCGGAGAGAACCAGATATCACTGAGCTTGATTAGCCTTTCACTCCGACCCACAGGTCATCCGCCCAGTTTTCAACCTAGGTCGGTTCGGCCCTCCACGAGGTCTTACCCCCGCTTCAGCCTGCCCATGGGTAGCTCGCTCAGTTTCGGGTATACCGCCTACGACTATGTCGCCCTATTAGGACTCGCTTTCGCTACGGCTCCGCTCATCGCTTAACCTTGCCGCAGACGAGTAACTCGCCGGCTCGTTATGCAAAAAGCACGCGGTCACAGGACAAAGCCTGCTCCCACCGCTTGTAGGCACGCGGTTTCAGGTACTATTTCACTCCCCTTCCGGGGTACTTTTCACCTTTCCCTCACGGTACTAGTCCGCTATCGGTCACCAAGGAGTACTTAGCCTTGGAGGGTGGTCCCCCCAGGTTCAGTCCGCGTTTCACGGGTGCGGACTTACTCAGGAACGCCTGACAGGAGACCATGCAGTTTCGTCTACGGGACGTTTGCCCTCTATGGTGCGCGGTTCCACGCGCTTCGACTACCACATGGTTTTGTAACTCCTGCCGAACCGGACACGGCTCGGAACAAGCGCCCTACAACCCCTGACAGACAACGCGTGTCCGCTTACATCTGCCAGGTTTGGGCTGATCCCTTTTCGCTCGCCACTACTCAGGGAGTCTCTTTTGATTTTCTTTCCTCGGGGTACTGAGATGTTTCACTTCCCCCGCTTGTCTTCTCCCGGCCTATGTGTTCAGCCGGGGATAACGCCGCATTACCAGCGTTGGGTTTCCCCATTCGGAGATCCACGGGTCAAAGGCTATTCAGCGCCTAACCGTGGCTTATCGCAGCCGTTCACGCCCTTCATCGACTCTTGGTGCCAAGGCATCCACCATGCGCCCTTACTATCTTGACGGTGATCTGGCCCAACACGACCCGAAGGTCTTGCGGGGCCCGGTGATACCCGTTTTCAGCCGCCGCTTATCGATGGCGGCTGATGTGGCTTCTGTGCAGTTTTCAAGGACCGTGGAGAGGCGTATAACGCCGGCTGGCCCTCGCGCATGTGGTCACGCTCTACTCGACGTGTCCCGCGACGACCGGCGGACGCCGGTCTCTCAAAACTCAACAGCATGCTGGAGGTTGTTGTGGCCGTTGCCGAGTGCCATCCCCAAGTAGTAAGGGCGGCGCTCTGCGCGGGCCATCCAGCCAGGTTCGGTCGACGTGCTAGGCCCGATCCGCTTTGACACCGCATGGACCTCAAGGGTCCGGCGGCCGCGCGGGTCTGTCAGAACGACAGGCCCTGGATCGGGGCACCGCTTAGGGTGCTCCCTAGAAAGGAGGTGATCCAGCCGCAGCTTCCGCTACGGCTACCTTGTTAC
>OCZT010004803.1_pt1 | contig 13543 bp, 21 predicted proteins | sample 1539031 | NCBI WGS metagenome assembly OCZT01 (sample SAMEA3539308, study PRJEB22396) | soil metagenome | biome: tundra; feature: field; material: soil | place: USA | collected 2010-05 | depth 0.15 m | reverse complement strand
AAATTCGTTGTAGTAGGCACTCATCCCACCCTCCATCCGCATGTGTTGTTGGTCATGGCTTGGCTCCTAAAAATATCGCTACACCATCGTCAACTGCCGCCTGTGGCGTTTCTCCTTTGCCAGTGACTTCAATCGTCCTCCCACGGATATGTTCTTTTATCGTACACATATACCCGTATCCATCGGCAGGCCACAGTATCCAGCGGCAAGGTGACGGTATTTTTGATAAATCAACTATCATGGCTTCACCTTCGGACGATAAACTTTCACAACCCCCCCACCCACCTTATGCGTATGCACGTCCTTCCGCATATTGCGTTTACAAATCCCGCATTTAAAAGCGTCTTTAAGTTTGGTCATTTCTTCACCACCATCTTCTCTTTCCAAGCAGCGTGTTCTTCCGGCGTCTCGTCAGGGGATGGTGGCAAATGCCGCCACACCGTAGGCGGGTGCTTCACCGTGCCGCCATGCTGCCCGCGCCAGTTCCCCAGATCGTCCTTGATCCCCAGACGCCAGCCTCCGGCCCCGTGGACGAGCAGAACGACGTTGAGGGGGGCTGATGCCTCTGGGTGATTGACGGTCATTTGGGTTCCAGTTCAGCGATCTTCTTGGCCTTTACGCCCATGAGATAGTCAAATGCCGCCTGTGAAGCCTCTTTCACCGTGTCGATCTCATCGGCCCACTCGACGGCGACCTGTTCGATATCAGCCAGATCCTTGCAGGCCGTAAACTTCCTGCTGATGTCGCCAGCCATGCGCTTGGTCTTCCCCTCCGGTGTCTCATCGACGGGTGTAAACGGGGTTGGCGCTGGTGTCGGCGGCGGTGTTGCCGCTGGGCCTGCCTGCGTCTGTGTCGCTGTTACCGTGTTCATGTCCCTGATCTGCCGCCCAGCCTCTTCGTTCAACTGGCCGACATTGACAAGGAACTTCTTGAGATGACCGTCAGCGTCATTGATGCGTCTCATGTTATTGGTCCAATCCGGCACCCCTTCGGAGCCGGAAGGGAGGAAGGCGGTGACATCCATCTCGTAGCGGTATTCGTCGCCGCCGATCATGTCCCATTCTTTGACCGGCTCGATCTTGCCCTGCGCGTTGCGGGTTGGCTTCGTCACCTCCTTGGCGCGGAAGCACAGGATCAGGTTGGCGTTCACCCGCTGGATCTTGTTCACGATAAGCTGGGTCCGCTCCCTCTTCGGGGCAATCCATGACGCGAATTTAAGCGCCTCACGCTTTTTAAAGTCCTCACCAGCCCGTTTATCCAAGAAAGCCTCTGCCATCTCAAGGACGCCGCCCTCCCCTTCATGCTCCAAACTTAAACTGTCAATGATGATGGTCGTCGCTCCCTTGGCTATTGCGGCATCTATAGCATCGCCGTAGCTGGCAGGGTTGAACGGTGGCTGGAAATTGATCTGCTCGAACTGAAACCTCTTGGCGTATTTTGAAGACCGCATGTTCTCTGTATCAATAACAACGATCTTTCCGCCGATTCCCGTCGCCAATCTAAGCGCCGAAAATGTCTTCCCAGATCCAGCAGAACCAATAAGCGCCATTCTTACATAGGTATTTATCGGTGTTGCCGTTTTTACCTCAAATTGTCTTGTCATGGTATCCTCCTTAACCTGCTGCACGGTATCTGATGTCTTCTTTCGGAAGAGGTGCCGGAGCAGCCTCTTTCTTTTCCCGCTCGGCGACCTCATCGGAAATCACGTTGTCGGTCTCCCACTTCGTCAAGATCCACGGGGGCGGGCAGGAATGTACGGTGTATTTCGTTTCTCCGCGCCATTTGCCGGTCTTGATGCAGTTGATGAAACGCTCACGACCGCGCATGTAACGCTCCGCGATCTCTTCCTCGTATGACTTATCGATCTCGAATATCCGAATCAGGTAAGGTGCCGTGACCTGCTGGACCAGATAGATGAAGCTGGCCGGTGCCGATTCTGGTGCGCGGATCATGTTGAGCAGTCGCTTGTAATGATGCTCCTGATAGAACTTCGTCTTCCAGAGTTCGTTTTTCTCCCAATTTCCGAAGTCTATTCCGGTGGTCTTATAATCGACAATCAGGTTCTCATATTGAGGCATATCATCCAGCCAGTCGAATCGGCCACGGTTCCAGATCGTGCCGTCGAAGGCGAAACCAGACTGTTCGGCGCGGCCCTTCTGCATGATGCCGGGATAGTCCTTATGCTCCGCGATCTGCGTGTGTAGGGCGTCTTTCATGTTCCTTACGTCTTCAAGGATGCTTTGGGTCGAAGTATTCAGAGGGATCAGTCCACGGCTGATGATGTCTGCCTTCATTGCCTTCGCATCATTAGTGCGCCAAGCGTCAACAGGGGCAACCTCGAACTTGCTCTCGCCACCACAGAGAATAAAATCATGGGCTATAGTGCCAAGATCGGTGGCGGCGGTTGAGTCCTTCTGCCTCGGCGCGTTAAGCCTATTTATTCTCATACGCGCTTCTATTTCTGTCATCTCAACCAAATCACAGAGAGTTGACGAGGACAGTGAGGCGCAATCCTTAAAACCGGGCAGTGTGATAGTTGGATCGCCATGATAGATTTCCTCTGGCATCCCATTTATTAAGCAATTTTTTTCAATTAACATGTTTCCAGCCTTTCTTTGTGATGATTCTTGATACTTGCGATCTGCCGATACCGTATTTTTCCGCGATGTCTACTTGACTAATTTTTTCCTTCCTAATTTTTCTGACGATTGATTCGGTCAGTTTACATGTTCCATGGTTTTCACCCTTGGCCTGCCTTCCCTTCTTCACGCAGTCGTCGCGGTTGTCACGCGATGTACCAAGAAAAAGATGATGTGGATTGCAGCATGGCGGGTTGTCGCATTTATGAAGCACAAAATCCCTCCCTACAGAAACACCATAGAAAATCTCATAAGCCCTCCTGTGGCTCCCCACTTGTTTTCCCTTATATTTTATCTTCGTATAGCTTTGCGGATTCGATGTGCGATATATCCAGCAGCCCTTGTTACGGACTTGAGATTTTAGAAACTGCTCTAAATTTGTGTTGGCTGTCATGATATGGCTCCTACAAAAGCTGTTAACCAGCCTATCCTGCGTTGTAGCGCAGGAATCGCTTGCGGAGGTAATGAGCCTCACTGGTGTTAACATCTTAGTGTCCTCCGATAAAAAATCAATACTCTATTTTTTGGTTAATAGGCCGAGAGGATCTTCTTATTTTCCCTCGGCCCAGATTGTTATAGGTTATTGACCATTATTAGTCAATCTATGCTTTCTCTCTAACGGCATCAGCTAGGTTGTTAATTGCATCGGCAATAGAACTGTTGCTTTCCATGATGACCTTTCCAAGGGCCTCTATTGCTCCCATCGGTGTAGCGGCGTCAGCGTTCCCAAGATTTTTTAACTGGTAAGAAACTGCAAACATAGCGTCAACTATATTTCTTCCTTCGTCATCAGTGGGATTACCGTCAATCGTTCTGATAGCCCCCGCAACATCACTTAAAGAATCTGCGATTTTATCAAGAGCCTCTGTCACATTGTCAAGAGCGCCCGGTATTGTGTTGCTCATTTTAATTCTCCTTAATATTTGATGGTGATGTGGGGTATTTTACCGGCAGCGATGGCGATGATGACCTGCTTGAGATAATCTTCCGGCAGTCCGGGCGATATGGCTTTCAGGCCAACAAGAGACTCGCGCATGATTTTCGCTTGGTGAGCCGCATTGTCAGACCTCAGCTTGTCCGCCGCAGCCTGCTTTATCGCGGCATCATCGATGACCTTCTGCGCCGCCGCAGCATCGTCTTTCTGCTTTTTAAGCGCCGCAGCCTTATCCGATTCGGCCTTTTTGAGAGCGGTCGTAGCGGCCAGTTCAGACGCATACTTTGCATCTGCCAGCGCCTTGTCTGCCGTAGCTTTGTCTGCTATGACCTTGGCGGCAGCATCCTTCTTGGCCTGCTCAGCCTTCGCCAGCGCCGCAGCCTGATCGTCGATGACCTTCTGGGCGGCGGCAGCAGCTTTTTCGGCTACTTCGGCGAGGTTTCTGGCTGTGATAGCGGCGAGGCGCTCCGCCTCCTTCCGCGCAGCCTCGGCGGCATCGGCGGCGATCTTCTCGTCCCGCTCCTTCTGCATACGCTGTTCTTCGGCGGCGCGGAAGCGGGCAAGTTCGGCGGCGTCGGCATCAGCCTTTACGATCTTCGCCAGCAGGTCTGCAAGCGTGGCCGTCACCTTCTCTGTGGCCGCTTTAGCGCTCTCCGTGAACTCCTGCCAGTTGAGATCCTTGAAGTTGGCGGTGAGGCTGTTGATGCGGCCCTGTACCAACTCGGCTGTAGGCACTCCCTCGAATACGACCATCACGGATAGCGCGTCAAGATTCTGTTTGTGGCCGTTAATCCGTACTTTCTCCTTTTCCTCGTACTCCGTCAGCGGGCGGCGCACTTCTTTTTGGAGATCATCGATAAACTTGATCCCGCGATTCCGCTCCGCGTTCACTTTGTCGATCAGCGCGTCGGCGTCCTTTTTGAGATCAGCGGCCAGATTTTCGAGAGGCTTTTTACTTTTCGATAACGAATAAGCCACGGACCTGATGCCGTCCTGACCGGCGATGGTGGTGATGTCGTATCCATCAATGGCGGCGCGGGCGCGGGTCTCAAGTTCGGCAAGGAAGGGGTCCAGTCCTTTTTCCGCCGTGAAGACAGCCAAAGCGTTCTCCCTCTTGATCTCGATCACGGCCAGCGCCGTTTCGGGGTGGATGATCTCCTGCTTCTTTACCGATTCGGCGGCAGCGGGCTTATGAGCGCCAGCGGGTTTTATTGGCTTTTCTGCCTTCTTTTCCGATTCGTCAGGTTGATAATCGAATGTGTTTTGTGCAGACATAGTGATTCTCCTTGTTCGCGTTTTTTCGATACCTATCTCTATAGTATTGACTATCCCGCGTCAATGCAATCTATTTCTTTAAGTCAATGGATAATTGTTGACTTTTTCCGATTTTTGGCAATACAATATAAGGAGATAACACAAAGGAACGAAAATGAGCAAAGATTTAACTCCCGTAGAAGTCAGGCTGGCGACGGCTAGGACTTGGCTTAAACGCATCGACGCGCTGCTGAAATCGCGTAAAAAGAAAGATCCGAAATACAGCGAGGCGCGGTTCTGCGAGGCTCATGCCTTTGATGTCGGCTTCTTCAATCGCCTCAAAAACGTCAGGGTAGTACCGACGCGCAAGACCGTCGATATCATCGAGAAGGCGCTGAAAAAAGAAGGCGTATAATTTTTTCCGCCTACCACGAGTCGGCTTCTTGACATTTGTCCGAGATCAAACTATTTTCCGATTTGTCAGGGGGAGGACGCGCATCCTTCCCGACCTGCTGGGCTTGCCCCTGACTTTTCTTCTCACTCGCCACAGCAGGGGCCAAAAGCAGGATAAAAATGAATAAAATCATACCGTTAAAAACTCCTTTGGATCGTAATTTCCAGCAGGCGAGACTCGCCTATAAAGAAAAACCGACCCTATGGAACTTCGAGAAGTTGCGATTGGCCTACGCTTCTATGGAGTCCCAAAGTGGAACAGCAGTCTGAAACAGATACTGATCAGTTGTCGGCATTGATAGATAATGAGATTGAGCAGCTTTTCCTTGGTTGTCTGTTGGCTGATCCAAAAACATTTGACGGAGTGGCATGGTTCTGTCCTGAGTTTTTCGGCGTTGCCGTTCACGGCGAGATATTCAAGGTCATAAAGGAATATAAAAAACAAGGCCGTGACTTCTGCCCAGCAGCGGTGGCGCAGTATTTCAGCGAAAATCCTGATCTGATAGATGTAGGTTATGAGATTTATATAAAGGAACTGGCAGCGGATATTATTACGACGCTGAGCGTCAAGGCATACGCGAATCACCTTCTCGCGCTGCATTATCGGCGCATGGCTTATAAACTCAGCGGGGATGTTGCTGCCTTCGCTTTAAACGCGGCTATCGACGAGCCGCCAGAAACTCTCATAGCAAAAATTGAAACAATGGTTGCGGAAACGCGGCTGTTAAGAACGAATGATAATATGGTCACGGCCAAGGATGGCGTCATGGCGGCGATTGCTAATGCCCAAAACCCCAAGCGCGGCATCCCAAGCGGCATCGAGTCTCTCGATAAGGCCACGGCTGGGGGTTTCAAAGAGGCCCAGCTTATCACCATCGGCGGCAGGCCCGGCATGGGTAAAACGGCGTTTGGGCTGACTTTAGCTGTCAACGCGGCGCAAGCTGGGGCAAAGGTTTTATTCTTTAGTCTAGAGATGTCAGCAGACGGCCTCTGGCAGCGCATACTGTCGCGTTATAGTGAGATGGCGGTGCATAGCGGGGATGTTCACCCTGCCGATTGGGGGCGTGTTTATGCCCATTCTGCGGCCATGCAAGCGTTGCCATTAATAATTGATGAAAGCAGCGCACTATCTGCGCTCGATATATGCTCAAAATCAGCGCATTTTAAGCGGAAACATGGCCTCGATATTATTTTCATAGACTATCTTACCTGCATAAAAGCCGCCGACACGAAGGCGAATAGGGTTCACCAGATCGAAGAAATCACCCAAGGGTTGAAGGGGCTTTCCAAGACATTATGTATTCCAGTGGTCTTACTGGCGCAGCTTAATCGGGCGGTCGTTGGCAGGGATAACAAGCGCCCCGGCTTGTCAGATTTGCGGGATTCTGGGGCTATAGAGCAGGACAGCGATATGGTTTTATTCGTCCACAGGGAGGAATATTATCAGCAAAAGGAGACGAAATTCGAGGACGCCACTGCTGAAAATAAGGCCATAGATTACGCCCAAAAAATGAAGGGAAAAGCGGAGTTAATCGTTGCCAAAAACAGGCAGGGATATTTGACCACGATTGACCTGAATTTTAGCGGCAGAAAGCAACTGTTTTGGGAGGTCAATGAATGACATATTACCTTATGGAGCGGGGGTGGCGGGACAGTGAAATTTTCAAAAATGAGAAATACTCAAAAGGTGACGCATGGTGCTGGATGATCGGGGCCGCTGGATGGGAAGATTACCAGATTCAATTTAATGGTGGAATTATCTCATTGAAAAGAGGGCAGTTTTCACATTCCTTGAGATTTATGGCTGGAAAATTTGGGTGGGCGATAGATACCGTAAAGTTGTTTTTAAGGCTGTTGGAAAGCTGGTCGATGATTACCCTAAATTCTAGTACAGGCCAAAACATTGTAACTATCTGTAACTATGAGTATTATCAGGATCAAAAAAATAGGTCTAGTACAGGGTCTAGTACAGGGTCTAGTACAGGGTCTAGTACAAAGAAGAACCACAAAACCACAAAAGCAAAGAAAGGAACACCGGCTACGCCGGAAAATCCTGAAATTCCAGAAGCTGAAAAAGCGTACTGTTTCGATGGGCCGGTTATCCGCCTGCTGAGGAAAGATTGGGATGCGTTTAAGTCTGAATTTGGATTAGATAATCAGCAGCTTGAATACCTCCTGAATGAGAGGGACAAATTTCTCCAAAGACTCGATCCAGAAGATCGACGGCGAAAGTTATGGTGGGGTCCAACGAAGCAGTGGTTAATTTCCGAAGCTGAAAATCTTAAAATATGCAACGACAGGAAAAGATCATGACCAAACGCACGACAGCCACAAAGGTTCCTCCCGCAATGGTTAATAATCCGTTAATGGCACCATCCAACCCCCGCATCCCCCTCAGGAGCGATTGTTTTGCCTTGAGACCAGAAATCCTACCCCTAAACGACAACCACGCTAGAAAGTGCCTTAAAATGGCTAATTTACAATAATTATAGAAAAGGAATGTTCAAAAAATGCGAAATATCCCAGAATCAGCCCCATACGCACCGGGCAACACGGCTTCACGGCAGGCGGCGGCAGGCATCTACCACCAGCTTGACGGAATACGGGCCGATGTCTTTGACCACATAGCCTATCGTTTAAAATTGGGCGCGACAGGCAGCGAGATCGCCACGGCATTAAACATATTGCCATATACTGCGAAACCGCGCTGCACCGAATTGAAGGATGCCGGTTACATCCTAGATAGCGGCACGGTACGGAAAAACGACAACGGCAGAAACGAGACGGTCTGGGTGAAGGCCGACAGCTACCCGCGAGGGGCGTATAAGCCGCCAAATGCGCGGGAGACCACGGAGGAAGGCCCGTCAGGTTTAGCCGTCTTCGATGATGTCTTCCGGCGCAATCCCCATCTTCGGAACACTTTCAGGCAAGACGAGATCAATACGATTCGGGCCGCACTGGAAGCGGCGGAGGGCCTATCATGACGAAATATTACCACGGGGGCCGCAGGGGCCTCACCCACATCCTGCCACCAAACCAGACCAAGGAGAAATGCGCCAACGATTATTACAAGAATAATCCGATGGTAGCGCGGCGCGATAAGGTTTACATCACGACGGACATGGCCTGCGCCATGCTGTTCGCCGCTATGGACCCTTTCGGCAAGGGCGTCGTCTACGAGGTCGAGCCAATCGGGCCGGTAGAAATCGATCCAGATTTCCTCGGCGAAGAGAAGATCAGCTTCCAGTGCGCCGAGGCAAAGATCCTCCGTGTTGCCGCGAAGCCGTCAGGGCTTGAACTGAATAAGATCAGGAAGGCGGTGATGAAATGACGAAATCCAGACCAATATTATTTTCGCCCGCGATGGTGACGGCGATCCTCGACGGGAAAAAGAGCCAGACGCGCAGGGCGATCACGCCCCAGCCGATTAGTTCTAAGCCAGAAGCAGAATGGTATCCTGATGCCTATGATGGGGGGCCGGAATGGACATTTTGGGGAAAGAAAGGATCTGCTGTCGCCAATAAATGCACCCTTCCCTTCTGGAAATGTCCATACGGCGTTGTCGGCGATTCTCTCTGGGTGCGCGAGGAACATTACCGATTCGGACACTGGCGCGAGGTGCCGGGGGTGAAGACGAAAGGTGGCAGGCAGAAGTGGGCGTTCATTCCCGATTCGGATCAGGTCCTGTTCGTGATGCCGGATAAATCGTACCTCAAGAGCCGCCTCAAAGATTACCCAGAAGCGCCAGCATGGCACAAACGCCTCGCCCGCTTCATGCCTCGCAGTTGCAGCCGGATCACACTTGAGATCACGGAGATCCGCGTCGAGCGGCTGTGCGATATATCAGAAACGGATTCCATCGCCGAGGGAGTCTCTGACCGCGACGAAGACGGAGCGTGGACATCAGCATCGGAGGCGTATGCTGAACTTTGGGATAAAATAAACGGCGATGGAAGCTGGAATAAAGATCCTTTCGTGTGGTGCCTGACGTTCAAGGTGGTGTCGTGATGGGAAAGAGATCGGACTTCGAGCGCAAAGAGCGAGACTATTACCCAACACCGTTTGAGGCGGTTATCCCGCTGCTGCCTCACATCATCGTTCCGTACTCAGCGCGGGGATATAAGGCAAAGTTCATCGAGCCATGCGCCGGAGATGGCCGTTTGATCCGTCACATCGAAACCGACGGCCACAAATGCGTCTATGCCTGCGATATCGAGCCGCAGGCCGAAGGGATTGAAACGCGGGATGTCCTGTTCTTCGATGCGCCGCTGCCGCCCTGCGATATGATTATCACCAATCCGCCTTGGTCGCGTGAAACCCTGCACCCGATGATCGAACGCTTTAGGAACCATGCCCCGACATGGCTTCTATTTGATTCTGACTGGCTATTCACAGCACAATCCTCCCCATTTATGGACTACGCACACAAGATTGTGCCAGTAGGAAGAATTTCATGGGAAGGTAACGGAATTTCTGGTATGGATAATTGTATGTGGGTACTTTTTATGAAGGAAAGGAACAATGGTTATGCAGAATTTTTCAAAAGAACGGTGGATTAATATACCGGGATATGAAGGTTCTTACATGGTTTCCAATATTGGTAGGGTTACTTCTCTTGATCGGGAAGCGACCACGAAAACCGGAAAAAAAAGATTTTATAAAGGCAAGATTCTTAAATTTGGTTTTCATCCATTTGGGTATCCGAAGGTTAATCTTTGCAGTCAAGGAAGCCACGAATGTAGGTTTGTGCATAGGCTTGTCTGCGAATCTTTCAGAGGGCCAAAAGATAAGCCTTATGAGGTAGCACACAAGGACGGGAATCCAAAAAACTGTCGATTAAAAAATGTTATATGGTGCCTTCCCGTCGAGAATCAGGCTCATAGAAAAATTCACGGCACTCTCCTCATTAGAGAGAAGCACCCGATGGCGAAACTTAATGAAATGGAGGTGAGTGAGATAAAGGCTTCTCTTAATAGGGGGGTTAGTCAGTACAAAATTGCCAAAATCTATAATGTATGTAGAACAACAATACAGGCCATAGCCACTGGTAGGTCTTGGCGATGATTGATGCCGTAAATCCATTGCCGACACCATCGGGGGCCGACATCTTTCATTTTCCGTGATTGACCTTAAATAGACAATGCAGGTATAGTCCTGTGATTAAAATGCGAGGAAAATACGATGTTTAAAAAAAATCCAACGAAAAGCGCGAATCATCGGTCAGGTGGTGTTTTTGCTGGTACTCCACATTCCCACTCTAAGCGTCCGAAACTTTTGAGACTTGCCGCAAGTAGGAGATTTGTTGAAATTGGGTATCCTGAACCGGCTCATAATTTTACCATTGAAGAAACAGAACGCTATTTTTCTGGTGAAAAAATAACATGCTTACTTTGTGGTAAGTTGTTCCATAAGTTAGGCGGTCAACATCTTCTTTTGCACAGCGTTACGTTACAAGAGTACAAGGATAGATACGGACTTCCGCAACGCACAGGATTGGTGGGAAGATTGAGCCATGAAAGATACAGCGCCGCCACCCATGTAAGGATTGATGCTGGAGAAATGCCGATTTTAGGGAACAAGGATATTCAAGCAATGGCCGCTCTTGGTGCCAGAAAGTCCAGACCGAGAAGAAACAATAAAGAACGGTGCATGAAAAATCTGGGTCTTAATCGACGGAAAGAAATCACAAAAGATGATGTAATTTCTGTGTTGAACGCCATGAAAGAAAATGATTCTTCTTTAAGTGTGATGTGCGAAAATCTTGATCGCTCTGCGGGGTATATGAGGGGAAAAATAAGAGAATTTGATTTGGAGTCTTTATATCAGGACACCATTGACAGCCTTTCTATCGAAACTTTAATAAAGTCAGAGGCGGTCACAAATTCCAAAACGGTTAAAAATATAGTAATAAAAAAGCGGGCAGAGGGTTGGACAATGAGCAGTATTGCTGAATGGCTGGGAACGTCCGTAACCACCGTCAGAATTTTAGTCTATGGAGAGGCGTACAACAAACAAAAGGAGAAAGACCGTGAGCGAAGTAAAGACTGATGCGATGATCGACGCCGAAGCTAAACGCGCCGCAGCCGAGCAGGCGAAGAAGCCGGAACTTCCGGGCGTCGGCCACAACAGCGGGGAAGTATCAGGCGCAAGGCTCAAGTCGTTTATTGAACGGGTAGAGAGACTCAGCGAAGAGAAGGCCGCTATCGCCGAGGACGTTAAGGATGTCTATGGGGAAGCCAAGGCAACTGGTTTCGATACTGCCATCATGAAGAAGATCGTTTCCCTGCGGAAACAGCCTCTCGAAAAGCGCCGCGAGGAAGGGGAATTAATTGAACTTTACAAGGCCGCTCTAAATATGGAAGACTGATTCTTCTACGCGAATTGTCGCACAACACATAGGAGATCAACATGGCTGCTACAAAAGCAAAAGCTAAAGCAAAGGCACCGGCTAAAAAGTCGCCCGCCAAAGCGCCCGCCAAAAAAGGCTGGTAAATAATTATCGGGGGTTTTTCGCATTTCCTCTGATACTGAGCGGCCCGCTGTGACCAACCTCCAGCGGGCCGATTCTTATTTGTAATCCGCGAACATTTTATCGTAGTAAGATTTCATATTTCTACCGAGTTCTTCTTCATATTCAAGATTAGCGGCGACGATTGAGAAAGCCATCTCTACACCCGGATTGTCTGGGTACATGTATTTATAAAGATCATTACCGTCGCAAGAAATAACGTCTATTTTTAATGACATGAATCTTTTTCTAAGCAAGATGTGTGGCATCACGGTCGTTGATATTTGTCTTGGGCTTTCAACAATAATTTTCCCTCCACGATGCTGTGTCATATACTCCAATGCGGACAAGAGGTGAGGATTATCAATATGCCTTGACTTAACACAATCAAAATGGTCGTGATAAACCATGTCTATTTCCAAACCAATTTTTTCAGACATCTCTGCTATGGCTTTGCGTTGCCTGCCGATGCTCCACTCTCCATCAATATGGTCTTTATCTGTTCTTGTCCGCATATAAGCTATGGTTTTCACTTTTGATTCCTCTTCTTTATTTGCTGGATAGTTGATTTTGGAACTCCGGTCAGTTTGGCGACGGCGCGGACGCTGTTTTTTTTAAGGAGAGATAGAACTTCGGCTTCGTCATAGGCTACGGATGCCTTCCGGCCCCAGCGCAGATTCGGATCGGCGCTGCGGGCGGCTTGGATGCCAGCCTTGACGCGCTCCTTGATAGTTTCCCTCTCGAACTCAGCGAACACGAAAAGCATTTGAAGCATCAGCCTTCCTGATGGCTCCGTTGTGTCGATCTGCTGTGTCGTGCTGCGGAACCCGACTTGCTTGGCTTCAAGTTTTCTCATCAGGTCAACCATGTCGTACAGACTTCTTGAGAACCTGTCTATTTTCCAGACAAGAAGAACGTCTCCCGGCACAAGGCTGTCGAGGCACTTATCCAGCCCGACCCTGCTGATCTTGCTGCCGGATATTGTGTCCTGAAAAATGTCATCTGGTTTGACCCCATTGGCGACCAAGGAATTGTACTGTAGAGCGTTGTCCTGTTCCTTGGTAGAAACGCGCATATATCCTATTAATTTACCTTCCCGTAACGCCTTTTTGGGGGGCTTTTCGCGTGGACGTATCTTTTTGCCGCGAGGCTTCCTTTTCGGCTTATTTACTTCAATGATTTCAGTGGCTTGTGTGTCCATATACGGAGAGAATAGCACCATTTTTAGAGGCTGTCCATTGAGAACTCTCAAAGGACACAACATTTATAAGTTTAATTAATTAAGCAATATCAAACACATAAGGTGTTTAATATCCACTGGTTATTATACAAGTTATGAAATACAAAAAAGCCGCCCCTTTCGAGACGGCTTCATTGACCTCCCAGCATCAACGCCGACGCACAGTTTCCTCGAACTCTTTTATGGCGCGGTCGATCTTCCAGCCCCACCATTTCGCCCGAAGTTTTCTGTACCAGCGCATTACTGCGTAACCCCTATTTCAGAGATTTCTCCATTTTCATTAACTACCATAGTTTCCTTTCCAGATATCATAGTTATATCTGGGGTACACCAGCACTGGTCTTTTCCTCGATACATCGGACACCAATCATCGTGCGCGACTTCCGTTAACCAAACTGCCGGAGGGCGAATCTTATTCAGGGCGATTCCAGCCTTTACAATTCTTTCCTGATAATTCATCACGGCACCTTTTCTGCTGGCGTAACCGGCTTTTCCGGTGCCTGTTTCTCGACTGG
>OCZT010004801.1_pt1 | contig 13545 bp, 11 predicted proteins | sample 1539031 | NCBI WGS metagenome assembly OCZT01 (sample SAMEA3539308, study PRJEB22396) | soil metagenome | biome: tundra; feature: field; material: soil | place: USA | collected 2010-05 | depth 0.15 m | reverse complement strand
CAAGCCGGCCGAGCGAGCCGAGCCGAGCGAGCGAGCCGAGCCGGCCAAGCCGGCCGAGCGAGCCGAGCCGAGCGAGCGAGCCGAGCGAGCCGAGCGGGCCGAGCGGGCCACTGCCCCGGCCACTCGAGGTCTCGTTTCACTCGTGGGCGCCGGCCCCGGCGATCCCGATCTGCTGACGCTCAAGGCCGCCCGCCGGCTGGCCGAGGCAGATGCGGTCGTCTATGACCGGTTGATCGACCGGCGCGTGCTGGCCCTGGTCCGTCCCGACGCCACCCTGCACGACGCGGGCAAGCACGGCTTTGGCGAGTCGGTCCAGCAGGCAGAGACCACTCAACTGCTCGTCCGGCTCGGACGTGCCGGGCAGCAAGTCGTGCGACTAAAGGGCGGCGATCCCTTCGTGTTCGGCCGCGGCGGCGAAGAGGCAAGTGCGCTGGCCGAGGCCGGAGTTCCGTTCGAGGTGGTTCCTGGGGTCACATCCGGAATTGCCGGGCCGGCCTATGCAGGCATCCCGGTGACGGACCGGCGATTCTCGCGGAGCGTTGCATTCGTGACCGGACATGAAGCGGACGCGGACGAGACGGCCGACGCAGACAAGACCGCCGACGCTGACGAAACGGCCGACGCTGAACCCGGCAAACCGGGCGGGCCCGGTCCTGATTGGTCTGCCCTGGCCACGATCGACACGCTTGTTGTCTTCATGGGCGGCCGAACTGCAGACGTCGTCGCTCTCCGACTCTTGAGGGCCGGGCGCGCCGAGTCGACGCCGGTAGCTGTGATCCGCGCCGCAACCACCGAGCTGCAGGAGACCACTCTGCTGGACCTGGCGCAGCTGGCGCATCGAGGCGCAGGCACGGCCGACGACCGTCCCGTTCTGCTGGTCATCGGAGATGTCGTGAAGCTGGCGCCCAGCCTCGCCTGGTTCGAGACGGGGCATGCCGCGGACTCCCCTATTGAGCCGAAACGACAAATCGCAAAGGAACCCGCCAAATTGGAGAGTCGACCATGACGTTGCTCGGCAGCGCCGCCGATACCACCCAGGCCACCGGCGGCCGACCCATGGACCAGCTCGACGTCCTCGAGTCGGAGGCAATCCACATCTTCCGCGAAGCCGCCTCCGAGCTGGAGCGATGCGTTCTCCTGTTCTCGGGCGGCAAGGACTCGATCGTGCTCCTGGCACTCGCCAGGAAGGCGTTTTGGCCAGGACGGCTCCCCTTCCCGGTCATGCACGTCGATACCGGCCACAACTTTCCAGAAGTCCTCGACTTCCGGGACCGGCGAGTCGCGGAGCTCGGCGAGAGGCTGATCGTCGCCTCGGTGCAGGACTCCATCGACGCCGGCCGAGTCAAAGAAGAACCCGGGCCGGATCCGTCGCGCAACAGACTGCAGACCGTGACGCTTCTCGATGCCATCGAAGAAGGCGGCTTCACCGGCGTCTTCGGCGGCGGACGGCGCGACGAGGAGAAAGCCCGAGCCAAAGAGCGGATCTTCTCCGTTCGGGATTCGCTGGGGCAGTGGGATCCGCGGGCTCAGCGTCCCGAGTTGTGGAGCCTATACAACACCCACGTTCTCGCCGGCGAGCACTTGCGCGTCTTCCCGATCAGCAACTGGACCGAACTGGACGTCTGGGAGTACATCGACCGCGAGGGCCTCGAAATCCCGAGCATCTATTACGCCCATCGGCGTGAGGTTGTTCGGCGCCGCGGGATGTGGCTGGCGGTCAGCGAGTTCGTCCGGCCGCGCGGACGCGAGACGGCCGAGCTCCGCATGGTTCGATACCGGACGGTTGGGGATATGAGTTGCACCGGTGCGGTGGAGTCGGAAGCGGCCACCACGGCCGAAGTGATCGCCGAGGTTGCGACGGCTCGCGTCACCGAACGCGGGGCAACTCGGGCGGACGACGGCTTCAGCGAGACCGCGATGGAAGACCGCAAGCGACAGGGGTATTTCTAGTGGAAACCGACATCCAGGCTACCGACGGTGGGACAGCCGGGATCGAAGCGGCGGTTCACGCCCGGGCCGCCCAGACGAACGGCCTGTTGAGGTTCTCAACTGCCGGTTCGGTCGACGACGGCAAGAGCACGCTAATCGGCCGCCTCCTCCACGACGCCAAGGCGATCTTCGACGACCAGCTCGCGGCGATCGAGACGGCCAGTAAGCGACGCGGCGAGGACATGAACCTCGCCCTTCTCACCGACGGTCTGCGGGCCGAGCGCGAGCAGGGAATCACCATCGACGTGGCCTACCGGTATTTCGCGACACCGCGCCGTACGTTCGTGATCGCCGACACACCGGGCCACGCCCAATACACCCGCAACATGGTCACCGGTGGCTCTACGGCAGACCTGTCCATCGTGCTGGTCGATGTCCGGCACGGCGTCGTCGAACAGACGCGACGGCACGCGGCCATTGCTGAGCTGCTGCGGGTTCCGCATGTCGTTGTGGCTATCAACAAGATGGATCTGGTCGATTTCCAGGAGGCGTCCTTCGACGGGGTCCGGTCCGATTTCGCCCGCCTGGCCGAAGGGCTCGGACTTCCAGAGGTCACCTACATCCCGATATCGGCGCTGCAGGGCGACAACGTCGTCGACCGTTCGGCGCGGATGCCCTGGTATCACGGGCCTGCGCTCCTCGATCACCTGGAGACGGTGCCCGTTGCCGTCGCACCGGCCGGAGCCCCTTTCCGCCTCCCGGTCCAGTGGGTGATCCGGACCGGTTCGGCCGATCCGGACTACCGGGCATACGCGGGCCGGATCGAGGCGGGCCAGTTGCATCCGGGCGACGAGGTCATGGTTCTGCCGGCCGGGCGGCGAACCCGGATCCATTCAATCGACACAGCCGACGGGCCGCTCGAACGCGCGGTCGCCCCGATGAGCGTGGCCGTCCGCCTGGCCGACAAGATCGACGTCGGGCGAGGCGACATGATCACCGGCATCGACGGATCGCCCGCAGTTGTAAGCGAACTGCTCGCGTTGGCCTGCTGCCTGAGCGACGAACCGCTCCGACCCGGTACCCGCTATCTCCTGAAGGCCGCCGCGAGAACCGTGCCGGCGGTCATCACCGCAATCGAGCACCGGCTCGACATCGAAACGCTGGAACGGCTGCCCAGCCCGCAATCGCTCGGCCCCAATGAGATCGGGCTGCTTCGAGTGCGGCTCAGCTCGCCGCTTGCGGTCGATGCCTATCGAGACAGCCGAGCCACGGGCAGCTTCATCCTCATCGATGAGACGAGCAACGCGACGGTGGCCGGCGGGATGATCGAACCCGAGACGGTCACCGCCGGCCGGGAGACGCCATGACGCTGACGACTGGCCGGCGTCTGGCGCGGAGACCGGCCCAAGGCGGCCGGCAGGTGAGCCCGGCACACACCGATCAAGTTGCGAAGTCCACCATCTGGATTCTTGCTGCGCAGGCCGAAGCCTGCTCTGCGCAGGAGCGGAGCCAATTCGCTCAGGCCATGGATGCTCTCGGGGAAGCCCACCGAGCGGACCGCGTGCTCCTGGCCACCTGCCATCGAGCGGAACTGTTCGGCATCGGCCCGGCAAGTAACGCGGAGGCTCTCGTCAGCATCCTGGCGCCCAGCGGCCTCGGCTCGCGGCTCAGGCTTCTGACAGGCGGCCAGGCCGTCAGGCACACGTTTCGTCTGGCCGCGGGCCTGGAGAGCGCGGCATTAGGCGAAGACCAGATCCTGCATCAGGTTCGCGAGTCGAGGGAATCCGCCCGCCGCCGGCAAACTGACCCGGTCCTGGCACGTCTGCTGGAGACGGCCATCGGCATAGGGCGGAGGACTCGGGCCGTCAGATCGGGAGGCGGCAGATCGGATGTCGGGCTGGCCTCGACAGCACTGGACTGGCTGGAAGCGCATGGGTCGCTCCGGTCCGGGAGCCGCCTGCTAATCGTCGGTTCGGGAGCCATGGGCAAGCTGGTCGCATTCGAAGCCCGGCGCCGTCGTATGCAGATCACCATCGCCGGCCGGCACGAGCCTCGTGCCGTGGCTCTGGCCCACATCGTTTCCGGCCGAGCCGTGACTTTGGCCGAAGCCGCCGCCATCGCGCCCGCCAACGATGGGGTCGCAATCGCCCTGCGCGGATTCTGGCCGGAGGGCAACGGCGTCCCGGCGCTGCCGCCCATCGTCGACCTGTCGTCGCCGCCTGCCATCACGGCCCCAACACACACGCCCTATCTGGACATCGACGGCCTGCATCGACTGTCTGCGGCGAGCCATCCGACGGCGGATCAGCTGGCCTATTCCATCTCCGCGAACCAGGTCGTGGAGCAGACAGCACTGGAATTCGAGCGATGGCTAAGCGGCCGCGCATCGGTCGCCACTCTTCGGAGCCTTCGCGATTCGGCCGAACGGCGGCGTAAGGCAGAAACTCAACTGCTCCTCCGGCGTTTGCCCGACCTGCAGCCCCGGGAACGCGCGCTGGTCGAGGAGTTCAGCCAGAGGTTGGTCTCGACTCTCCTTCACGAACCCACTTCTCGCCTACGCGACGACGCCGACGGCGAAACCGCGGCCGCCGCGCGCCGGCTCTTCGACCTGTGAGTTCCTCACGTCCACTCCGCCTCGGCACGCGGGGATCGGCCCTGGCGCAGATCCAGGCCAACCTCATCGCGGCCGCGCTGCGCCGAAACGGACATGAAGTAGACCTGGTCACGATCGTGACCGACGGCGACGTCCGGCCTCCGGACACAGCCTGGGGCGAAGGCGCGTTTGTTGGCGCAATCGAACTGGCTCTGGTGGAGCGGCGAGTGGATCTGGCCGTCCACTCGGCTAAGGACGTTCCGATCGCCCAGGCGCCGGGACTGACGGTGGCGGCATATCCAGACCGCGCAGACCCGCGCGATGCCCTCGTCCTGCCGGCAGGACGGACCGCGGCAGCGCTCGATGATCTACGGAGCGGCAGCGTCATCGGCACCGACAGCCCGCGACGAACCGGCTTTCTGCTTGCGGCCCGACCGGACCTGCGAGTCGTGCCGATCCATGGAAACGTCGACACGCGGCTGGCTCGCCTGGACGCCGGCGAAGTGAACGCGCTGATCCTGGCCGTCGCCGGTCTGGCGCGGCTCGGGCGACCGGATCGGGTCACTCTGCCGCTGGACCCGGACCTCATCCCACCGGCCCCGGGCCAGGGTGCGCTGGCGATCCAGGTTCGGGCGGGCGATGAGGCCACTCGCGATGCCGTTGCCGCTCTGGACGACCTCGCGACCAGGATGGCGGTGAGCGTCGAACGGGCACTCCTGGAAGCTACCGGAGGCGGTTGCCGCGCACCTATCGGGGCGCTGGGCCGGGCGGAAGGCGGCCTGTTGTCAGTCATAGCCGCCGCCGTGGAGCCGGACGGCACCAACCGCCGATTCATCGCCAGGGTTGTCCACCCAGACGCCGGGCTGCTGGTCGCCCGCGAGATGGCGGCTGAATTGCGATACGTCGCGCCGACAGCGTTGGAATGAGCGCTCCTACCATCCTGGTAACACGGCCGGAGTCGGCACGGGCGGAGTTGGCGAACACGCTCACCGGGCTGGGCTATGCCGTAGCTTCGGTCCCGACGGTGGTCATCGAGCCCCTTGCGCCGGGTGGCCCGCTGGACATCGCCTGCCGGAACCTCGACGACTTCGATTGGGTCGTGCTGACTTCGCCGAACGCAGCACGCGCCGCGATCGCGGCCCGCCAACGGCACGCGGCCAGCCGGCCCATCCCGACCCACCCTCCACTCTGGGCCGCGATCGGCGCAGCCACGGCAGATGCCCTGGCGGTGGAGGACGTTCCCGTCGACCTGGTTCCGCCAAGATCGACCGGCATTTCCCTCGTTGCCGCGCTTATTGCCACGGGCCAACTGGGCGGTAGCCGCATTCTGCTACCACGGTCGGACTCCGCCGACGACACCATGCCGAGCCTCCTTCGGCGTGCCGGCGCGGACGTTGACGCAATCGAGGCGTACCGGACCGTCGAAGCGCCTGAATCGTCTCTTGGCCCACTTGCCGACGCCCTCGACGAACCGACATTGGCGGCCATCGTTGTGGCCTCCGGGTCGGCGGCTCGCGGCCTGGTCACTCTCTCTCGTCGGATCGGCCGGCTGGGTCGCCTGCGCGGCATCTCTATCGTGTCGATCGGACCTTCCACATCAGCCGTGCTGCGAGGGTTGGGATTCGAACCGGCAGCTGAGGCGGCAGGCCCCACTTCTCAAGCCATTGCCGAGGCCGTGGCATCCCTACCGCCTGAGGCGGCGCGGAACCAAGTCAGTCGCGCCACGGCACAACCGGAGTACAGCCGATGACCATCCCCGCCCCATCAGAAGCCGGCGACTACCGCCCGGCTGCCGACCACCGCACTCGCCGCCTTCGCGGCGGCCCGGCCCTGCGCCGCCTGGTCCGCGAAACCCGGCTCGATCCGGCCAGCTTGATCCAGCCGATCTTCGTCGTCTCCGGCAGCGGCCGTCGCGAATCGATCGACGCGATGCCCGGACAGGCCCGACTCTCGCCGGATCTCGCCCTGCCTTACGCGCAGGAGCTTGCCGAAGCCGGCGTCGGCGGGCTCTTGCTATTCGGGATCCCAGACGCCAAGGATCCGCTGGGGACCGCCGCCGCCGATTCGGATGGTCCCGTGCCGCAGGCTCTGCGTCTGATCTGCGCGGCGGCCCTCCCGATCGTTCTAGCCGCCGATGTATGCCTTTGCGAGTACACCAGTCACGGCCATTGCGGGGTCCTGGACGGCCGGCGCATCGACAATGACGCGAGCCTCGTACCTCTGGCCGCCGCAGCCGTGGCCTACTCGGAGGCGGGTGCGGACATCGTCGCGCCCAGCGCCATGCTGGATGGCCAGGTCGGCGCGATCCGCGCCGCACTCGATGCCGCCAATCACCACGAGACCGCAATCCTGGCCTATTCGTCCAAGCACGCCTCCGCGCTCTACGGCCCATTCCGCGACGCGGCTGGATCGGCGCCGGCATTCGGGGATCGGCGCACCTACCAGATGGACGCAGCCAACCAGCGCGAGGCTCTTCGAGAACTCGAGCTCGATGCCGCTGAAGGGGCCGACATGCTGATGGTGAAGCCGGCTATCACGTCGCTCGACATTCTGGCCCTGGCGCGCCGGCGCTTCGACCTGCCGCTCGCCGCGTACCAGGTCTCGGGCGAACTAGCCATGATCGAGGCCGCAGCCGAACGCGGCTGGATCGACCGACGATCTGTCGCCCTCGAGTTGCTAACCGCAATCTCGCGCGCCGGGGCCGACATCATCGTGACGTACCTCGCCCTGGAGGCCGCCCGCTGGCTGGCTCAGGAGTGGGCTCGATGACGGGCTCCGACTCGGGGCCGACCCCCGGTTCGGGGCCCACCGCCGGTTCAGGGCCCACCGCCAACTCGGGGCCGACCCCCGGTTCGGGGCCCACCGCCGGTTCAGCGGCTCTGCGGCTGCGCGCGGATTCGCTCTTTCCAGGCGGAGTGAATAGCCCCGTCCGGGCCTATCGTGCGGTAGGCGGTGAACCTCCGGTAATCGTCCGCGGCTCGGGCGCCACGGTCTGGGACGCCGACGATCGCGAGTACCTCGACTACGTGGGCGCGTTCGGCCCGCTCATCCTCGGCCACGCCCATCCCGATGTCGTCGCGGCGGTCCACCGCGCCACCGAGGCCGGCGGCCCTTTCGGCGCCACAACTCCCGGCGAGATTCGACTGGGCGAACTGGTGCGCGAAGCAATGCCGGCGGTGGAGCGCCTGAGATTCGTCAGTTCCGGAACGGAGGCCGCAATGAGCGCCCTGCGAGTAGCGCGCGCAGCAACCGGACGGAACCTCATTCTCAAGTTCGAGGGCGGGTACCACGGCCACTCGGACGCGTTGCTGGCCGATGCCGGTTCCGGGCTGGCAACCCTGGGCTTGCCCGCCAGTGCCGGGGTTACTGCCGAGGTCGCCGGCCAGACCATCGTGGCGCCGTACAACGACCTCGCGGCCGTGGAAACTTGCCTGCGCACCCACCGGGACCAAGTGGCGGCGATCATCGTGGAACCGGTCGCGGCGAATATGGGCGTCGTGGCGCCGTCGCCCGGGTTTCTGGCCGGGCTGCGAGACGCTGCCACCAGGCATGGCGCCCTGCTCATCTTTGACGAGGTCATCACGGGCTTTCGTCTTGCCCGCGGCGGAGCCCAGGAGCTATACGACGTCCGGCCGGACCTCGTGCTTCTCGGCAAGATCCTGGGCGGCGGCTTGCCGATCGGCGCGTATGGGGGTCGCGCCGAGTTGATGGATCTCGTCGCACCGGTCGGGCCGGTTTATCAGGCGGGCACGTTATCCGGTCACCCGACCGTGATGGCGGCCGGCATCGCCACGCTCGAAGCACTGAGTCCTGGGACCTATGCCGGCCTTGAGTCCGCAGGCCTCACGCTGGAGCACGGCCTCGTTGAATTGGCGCGCGGTGCGGGCGTCGAAGCTTCGGTTGCGCGCGCCGGATCACTGCTAACGGTCTTCTTCCGCGCGACGCCGCCCTGCAACTACCGCGAGGCGCTCGAATCCGATGGCGCCCAGTTCGCCCGTTTCCACCGGTCGATGCGACTGGCCGGGGTGCTCTTGCCTCCGTCGCCCTACGAAGCGTGGTTCATCTCGACCGCCCACACACCCGAGGTGATCGCCGGGACGTTGGCCGCCGCCGAAAGGGCGTTCATGGAGTTGGGCTGAGCGGCCAGCGGCCGCCGCGACGGCGTTCCGCGAGTCGGCCGTCAGTCCACGAGCCTGACCCGGGTCAATCCACGAGCGTGACCCTCGTCTAATCGACGAGGGTTTGCGACTGCTCCCGCATGAACTGCTGAACGTAGTACAGGCCGCCCGAAGCCTTGCCGGTGGTGCCGGAACCCTTCCAGCCACCGAAGGGCTGGATACCCGGCCATGCGCCGGTGGTGGCGCCGGCTCGGCGGTTGATGTAGATGACTCCGGCCTCGATCTTGTCCTTGAAGTTCTCGACTTCTTCGTGATCGTCGCTGAAGAAGCCGGCCGTCAGGCCGTAGATCGTGTCGTTGGCGCGGGCGATGGCGTCATCCAGCGTGTCCACCCTGGCGACCGCGACGAACGGCACGAACAACTCATCGCGCCACAGGTGGTGGTCCGCTGGGAGATCCACGACGATCGTCGGGGCGACGTATAGATCAGTCCCCTGCCCGGCCACGATTTCGCCGCCGGTAAGAATGCGGCCGTCGCGCCTGGCTTCCGCTACCGCGGCCTCGTACTTGGCCCTTGCCTTGGCGTTAACGAGCGGACCGAGCCAGTTCTTCTTGTCAGTTGGATCGCCGATGGTGATGCCGCGCGTCTTGGCGACCAGCGCATCCAGGAATGAGTCGTAGACCGGCGCCTGCACGTAGACGCGGCTGCAGGCCGAGCACTTCTGGCCGCCGTAGCCGAAAGCCGAACGCATCACGCCTTCCGCAGCCTCTTCCAGATCCGCCCGGACGCTGACGATAGCCGGGTTCTTACCGCCCATCTCCACAATGACGGGCTTGGGGTAGGCGTGGCTGAATTCCTTGAATACGTGGTTGAAGCCGATCTCATACGAGCCGGTGAACAGCAGGCCGTCAATGCCCTGGTTCTCCTGCAACTCCTGCCCGACCGCTGCGCCGGGCCCGGTGACCATATTGAAGACGCCGCGCGGCAGGCCGGCCAGGTCGGCAAGTTCCGTGAGCTTGACGCCGCACAGCGGAGCATCGCTTGATGGCTTGTAAACGACCGCGTTCCCGGCCACCAGCGCACCGCCGGCGGGACCGCCGGAGAGAGCCATCGGGAAGTTGAAGGGGCTGATGATTCCCCAGACGCCATGCGGCTTCAGGACAGAGCGGGTGTGGACCGCGGGATCGCCCAGGTTGCCCATGGGGCGATCGAAGCCGTCGTTGGCCTCGAACTGGTCGCAGTAGTAGCGGATCAGATCCGCGGTCTCCTCGACGTCGCCGAGGGCCTCCAGCCGGCTCTTCCCGACCTCGATGGCCATCAGGGCGGCCAGCTCCATCTGGCGCTCGCTGATCATGTCGGCGAAGCGGCGCATCACCGCCACCCGCTCCAGCCAGGGAGTACGGGCCCAACACGGCGCGGCGACACGCGCAGCCGCAACAGCGTCTCGGACATCCTCCTTGGTTCCGAAGGCAAATAGCCCAACAAGCGAGCCGTCTATCGGCGAGCGCTTCTCGAAAGTCGCGGCTGCCGGGCGCCATTCGCCGTTGATGAAGATGCCGTGCGTGGCGCCGAGTTCACCTCTGGCAATGGCCAAGCCGGCGTCGTATTGGGCGTGCAGCTGCTCGTTGTCGTTGCGCAACGTGGCGTAGGTGATCTTGAGCCGGGGCTCAGACGTCACGGTCATCCGAACGCGCTCCTAGGGTGATGCCCTGGGGCCCACGCCGACTCGAACCGCGCGCTCGCAGCTGGGCGCAGCCTCCGTTGCAACTAGTCTACTGCGGCCCCGGCGAGACACTCTCGTACGTTTACCCGAGGGTCGTCTACCGCTACCCGAGGGTCGTCTGCCGGGCCGCGATTTGGCCCATTGCGCAGAGCTGGGAAGCGGTAGGAAGCCGCCAGCGCAACACCGGCCGTGGCAATTGAGATCCACCAGAGACCGGGGTTGTAGGTCGCGACCGCGAGCGCCAGGACGATCGCCAGGTCGCGGCGAAGGATGAGGAGGGCCGGTAGCAGGAAAAGCATCCCGTAGCCGTGAATGCTCGGTGCCGCGACCAGCAGGGCGATGCCGACCCAGGCACCGGCGTCGCGGCCCTTGACCAGGAACATCGCGAGGACGGCGATTGCTGCCGCGACCATCGCCACAGGCCGGCCCATGACCGATGAGAGCGGAGCGCCGGCTAGAGCCCAGTTCGGATCCGCGCCGCGCCCGAGCTGGGCGAACCAATCCCAATAGACGCCGATCCCAGTGATCGGCAGCAGTACCACGATCAGGGCGGCGAGCACCAGGCCGCCCAGGATCGCTGCTCGCGGACGCGGCCGAAGCAACCATACGAGCGTCAGGAGCTGGGTGTACTTGAAGATGCCGACGCCGGCGGCGAGGACGCCGTCGAGACCGTCGTGGCGCAGGGTGCGCGGCGAGTCGGATGCCGCCGCGGCGTCGCGGACCGAAGCTCTGCCGGCGGACCTCGAAGTCAGCCTCCAATTCGCACCCGGGACGTAGAACATCGCCGCGAACGCCGCCATCTGGATGACCTGGACGTTGCCGCTCGAGATGCCTTCGAGGAACGGTGACCAGATCATGACCAGCGGAACCGCGGGCCATGGCACGGAGAGGCGGCGGCAGGTCCAAACCGCGGCTGCCCCAACGATCACCGTCCAGATGGGCATCACAAGGATGCGCGGCAACGCGGCAACGGGCGCCAGCAGCGGCAGGACCCAGGGCGGATAGAGGAACGGCAGTGTGGAGCCGGTAGTCTCGGCGAAACTCGATGCCAAATACGGCTGCCCGCCGGATGACCATCGGCCCGCGGCTCGAAGCGGGATTTCGAAGTCCACGCCCGGATTTCCGGAGATATACATCCAGAGGGAAACCACGGTGACGAACAGAGCCAGGGCGAGGACGCCACCGACGAACTGTCGGCGGGCCGGGCCGGGTTCGGCGATGGCGGCCCGCGCGGCCAGAGCCGCGGATTGAACGGCGGCTAGCGGGTTCCAGGGCCGAGACGCGGCGGTCATGGCGGCCGTACTCCTCACGTTGGGGCGGTGGTGATCGTCGGTGCCTCGGCGCGTCGGTATTGTGCCAGAGCCAGGTCCCGTCAGCGCGGAAGGGCCGCTTAGCGAGGAAGGGCCGCTCGGCGAGCCAGGTCCGGTCAGCGCGGAAGGGCCGCTTAGCGAGGAAGGGCCGCTTAGCGAGGAAGGTCCGGTCAGCGCGGAAGGGCCGCTTAGCGCGGAAGGGCCGCTTAGCGAGGAAGGGCCGCTTAGCGAGGAAGGTTCCGTCAGCGAGGAAGGGCCGCTCGGCGAGGAAGGGCCGCTTAGCGAGGAAGGGCCGCTCAGCGCGGAAGGGCCGCTTAGCGAGGAAGGGCCGCTTAGCGAGGAAGGGCCGCTTAGCGAGCCAGGTCCCGTCAACGCGGAAGGGCCGCTTAGCGAGCCAGGTCCCGTCAGCGCGGAAGGGCCGCTTAGCGAGGAAGGGCCGCCACGATTTCCACGATGGATGGGGCAATGGCGTCGGGCGCCCAACTGCCACGCCCGCCTCGCCCGCCTCGCCCGGAAGTGACGCGCACCAGTTCGGCCTCGCCATGCTTGCCGGATCGCACGAAGACGCCGCGCAGCCCGGCCTTCTGGGCACCGCGAATGTCGTTCCAGAGATCGTCGCCGACCATTGCCACTTGCGCGGCCGAGAGGCGGTTGGAGGGCTTCCGACCGTCGGCGGCTCCGGCGCCGACGGCCGCGCCGACTCCGGCGCCGCTTCCCTCGCTCAACGTCCGGACCGCCTCGCCGAAGAAAGCCCGCGACGGCTTGCCCGCGACAAGAGCCTTCCGTTCCAGGCCGAACTCCAAGGCCGCGACATAGCTGCCCGAGTCGAGCAGAACCCCCGCCGGCGTGATCCACCACCGGTTCTTGTGCATTGCCACGAACTGCGCCCCGCCGCGAAGCAGCCGGAACGCCGACTGGATGTTGCGAGGCGTGAAATCATTGCCGGCATCCCCGACGATCACTGCAGCAGCCTGCCTGTCCGGGTCGGCGGCATCTTCGTGCGAGAGCAGATACATCCCGGAGAACTCGTCCATCGCATCGTCCGAGCCCATGACGTAGATCGGCTCGCGACCGAACCTGCGCCGAGCCAGACTCGCGGCCGTAGATGCCGCATTCACGATTCTTTCGGCCGGCACAGGGAGGCCGCCCCGCGTCAGTTCCCGCGAGAGAGTGACCCGGCTCGCCAGCGACATGTTCGTCCCGATGACATAGGGAAACCCGCGCGCGTCCAGCTCGGCAAGAGCCTCCCGCGCCCCGGGAATGAGCGCGCCACTCAAGATCAGGACCCCGTCCAGGTCCAGAACGAGGCCGCGCACGCCGGCAAGGCTCGCGCGCAGATCGGCCGATGGCTGGTTGGTCATCGGCGGATACTGGCACACCTGCGAGTGGCAAGAGGGGCGCGGGTCTCCCGCGGTCCGAGCGCTGTCGACCCGAGCGCTGTCGAGCTGCGCGCTGTCGAGCCGAGCGCTGTCGAGCCGCGCGCTGTCGAGCCAGGCATTCGTCACGCCGCCGTCCTCGACTCGGCGCCCAACTCGGCTCGGCTCGGCGCGTCGACAACTGGCCTAACTTCCCTGGAGTAGAAGTTGGGCCGGATATCGGGGCCATTTGGCGGAATCTGGGCAGAGGAAGCGGGGCATCTCCCATTTCTCACGCTCAGCGCCACGCCAACCGCACGGCCCCACCGGCCTCACCTCGCCTAACTACCCTGGCAGGGGAGTTTGACTAAAAGCCCAGGTCCGGCTCGGCACCGACGTCCGGTGGCCGGTTCAGTCACTCGCGGGGGCTATCGGCCATTGAGCGGGCGTTGCGTGGGGTGGCGGGCTTGCCCGGTGGCCGGTTCAGTCACTGGCGGGGGTCATCGGCCATTGAGCG
>OCZT010004799.1_pt1 | contig 13546 bp, 12 predicted proteins | sample 1539031 | NCBI WGS metagenome assembly OCZT01 (sample SAMEA3539308, study PRJEB22396) | soil metagenome | biome: tundra; feature: field; material: soil | place: USA | collected 2010-05 | depth 0.15 m | reverse complement strand
TTGTCGGCAGCCGATCATACTGTCCCTCCGCCCAGCGATACTCGATGACGACGTTTTGCCCCTCGGTATAGCCCACCTCCTGCAAACCCCTGCGGAATGCTGCCACTAAGTGCGCCCATTGCGCGGCTGACCCGGCGTTGATGAAGCCGATCACCGGCATCGCCGGCTGCTGCGCCCGCGCCGTCAAAGGCCAAGCTGCCGCCGCACCGCCAACAAGCGTGATGAACTCGCGCCTCCTCATGCTACCCCCTGAAAACTCGCCTTGTGCATTAGCTAAAGCCTAGCACTTTGCGACCGGCCAGCGAGGGACAAACGGCACCCAACCAGCCTCAGACGCGATCAGGCTTGATGTCTCAGTTGGGTCAAAAGGCGAAATACTCGCCGCGAGCAGAAGTTTTCCGGTTCACCGTCGAAACCGGACATCGCTCAACGCAGTCGGCATGTCCGTTTCGTGCCCAATCCGGACTCGTGGTGGAAAGAATAGTCTGCGCGGCACGGCGCAACGCCGGATGGCGGCACGTCCAGACGCACCGCAACACCTTCGAGTTCAGGGCTGGGGGCCGGATAGAGCTTCATAACCAGAGGATCGTGCCCTGGGACGATGTGGCGCTCGTCCGGCGCAAGTGCGAGCAGCCTGTCAAAGCCCTCCAGCATTTCTCCGATATGGAAGGCCGTTGTAAACGGCCGGCTACTTGCCATGTTCTCGTAGAAATGAGTGACGTCGGAGGCGAGCACGACAAATCCGCGGCGGGTCTTGACCCGGACGAATTGAAGCCCCGCCGAATGGCCGCCCACCGCATGCACCGTCAAGCCAGGCGCAAGCTCCGCGTCGCCGTTGTAGAACATCACGCGCCCCGCATAATTCAGCCGCACGATCCCGCACACGTCCTCGACCTCGAACGAATGGGACAGGCGCGGATAGTGCATGTAGCGCCCGGTGGCATAGGCCAGTTCGCGCTCCTGGAGATGAAACCGCGCGTTCGGAAAGCGGTCGAAATTGCCCACATGGTCGTAATGCAGATGGGTGAGAATCACATCTTCAACCGCATTCGCATCAATGCCGAGCGCGGCGAGCGCCTCCACAGGACAGCGCAAAAATGTGCGTTTGCGCTTTTCCGATACTTCCGCGTTAAAGCCGGTATCGATGACAAACGTTCGGCCGCCGCCCTTTGCCACCCACACGAAATAATCCATCGGCATCGGCCCGTCGTGCGGATCGCCGCCGATAAAGTGCGCGCCGCGTCGCGCGTCACGGGTGGCATAACGGATGGCAAAGAGCTCGTAATCGAATTCGGTCATGATGTCTCCCACTTCGCTTCCCGTTCAAACCGGCGTTTTCCGGCCCATGTCCGGATAGGAATCGGGCGGTCCGGACCCCATGCCGAGATAGGCATCCTTCAGCTCGGACGAGGCCGCGAGGGTCTTCGGGTCGCCCTCGAGCACGACCGAGCCACGCATCAGCACGTAAGCGCGGGTCGCGACGGTGAGTGCGACCGCAACGTTCTGCTCGACCAGGATGCCGCCGATGCCCATCTCGCGACGGATCCGGTCGATCGCCCGGTGCACGCTCTCGACGACGAGCGGCGCAAGACCGAGCGACGGCTCGTCCATCAGGATAAAGTTCGGACGCGACATCAGCGCACGGCCGATCGCGAGCATCTGTTGCTCGCCACCCGACAGCGTGCCACCGGCCTGGCGGCGGCGCTCACCGAGTCTCGGAAAAAGCGCATAGATGTCGGCGAGCTGCTCGCGCACCTCAGCACCGCTACGCACCGCACCGCCGACCTGCAGGTTCTCTTCGACCGTCATCTTCTTGAAGATTTTGCGACCCTCCGGGACCAGCGCTATGCCGGCGCGCGCGGCGAGATGCGCGGCCTGGCCCGACAGATCGCGCCCGTCAAGCAGGATTCGGCCCGCAGATGGTTTCACCAGTCCCATGATCGCCTTGATGGTGGTACTCTTGCCGGCGCCGTTCGCGCCGAGCAGCGCGATGATCTGGCCTTTCTCGACCGCGAGGTTCACGCCGTGCAGCACTTCGATCTCGCCATAGGCGGCGCATAGGTTCTCAACCGCAAGCGTCATCCCCGCCTCCGCTGATGAGCTGGTTCATGCCGAGATAGGCGCGCACCACTTCGGGCTCCCTTTGCGCCGCCGCTGGAGTACCGGTGAAGATGTGATGCCCTTGATTGATGACGGTCACGCGATTGCAAAGGCGTCCGACCAGTTCGAGATCGTGCTCGATCAGCATTTGCGCGCAGCCTTGCGCCGCAATGTCCTTCACCAGGGTAGCGAGGCGCTCGCGTTCGCGCTCGGTGAGACCGGTCGCGGGCTCATCCAGCAACAGCAGGTTCGGCTCGGACACGATCGCGCGCGCGATTTCGACAAAGTGGCGCTGGCCAAACGGCAGTGACTTCACGATCGCGCCGGAGACATCGCCGAGCCCGACCCGCTCCAGCGTGCGGTTCACGGCCTGCGCGACGCTTGCCGCCGACAGCGGCCGGAACACCGAGGGCCATCCGCTCGCACGCGCGAACCAATGGCTCGCCAGCCCGACCGCGACGTTTTCGTAGACAGTCAGTTGATCCGCAAGTCGCACTTTCTGGAACGTGCGCGCGATGCCGCGTCGCGCCCGTCGGTGTGGCAGTAGCCGTTGGATATCGCAATCCTGAAAGCGGATTGTACCGCCATCGATGCGCAGTACGCCCGTAATACAGGAAACAAGCGTCGATTTTCCTGCGCCGTTTGGGCCGATGAGGCCGAGCACTTCGCCTGACGAAACCGACAGGCTTACCCCGCTCAGCGCCTGCAAACCGCCGAAACGCTTGGACACGCCGGATAGCTCGAGCATGCTCATTTGCGCAGCCGTTCGATGAAGCCGCCGATGCCGGAGGGCAAGAACCAGAGTACGGAAAGAACCATCGTTCCGTAGACGAGTAGACGATAATTATCCTCGCCAAGCACCCGCAAGCCTTCGGGGATCATGGTGAGCATCAGGCTCGCGATGATGCCGCCCAGCGGACTGCCGACACCGCCGACGACCGCCATCATCATATAGCGAAAGGACTCCTGCTCATTGAATAGGTCGGGCGTGAGGAACCGCACATAGGCAGCGAACAAGGCGCCGGACAATCCAGCGATGCCCGCCGAAACCGTGAAGGCGATTAGCTTGACGGCGAAGATGTTGATGCCGCTCGCCTGCGCAGCGATCTCGTCGTGCCGCACCATCTTCAGAATGATGCCCAGCGCGCTGTAACGGTCGATGTATGCAAGCGCGGCCAGCATCGCCAGGCACACGGAGAGCATGATGAGATACCAGGTCTGCTTGTCGACGCCACCGGTCGGAATGCCGATCAGGCCCATGGGCCCGCGCGTAATGTCGACCGAATTGGTGAGCAGTTGGTAGATCAGAATCCCAAAGCCGAGTGTGCCGATCGCGAGATAATGACCCTTCAGCCGCGCGGCCGGCAGCCCGAGCAGGAAGCCGCATAGCATTGCGAGCAAAACGCCATAAAGCCCCGCGAGGATCGGCGGATAGCCCTGCTTTGCCAGTACACCCAGCGTGTAGGCGCCGATGCCGACGAAACCGGCCTGTCCGAACGACAACAGTCCGGCAAGGCCGGTCAGCAGATTGATGCTGAAAACTGCGAGGCTGAAGATTAAGGCGGTAATCACCATGTTGATCCAGAACGCGCCGAACGTGAGCGGTAACGCCGCCAGAATGGCAACGGCCGCGATCAGCAAGACACGCTTAGACATTCTCGTCGACCCTTTCGGGCACCAGACCGCGCGGGAAGAAGATAAGCGTCAGCACCAGCAAGCCAAACCCGATAGAGCTCGAATAGGCGTTCGAAATGTAAACAGCGCCGAGGCTCTGAATCATCCCGATGAGCAGCGCGCCGAGGATCGTGCCGTTCACATTGCCGAAGCCGCCAAGAATGATCGCCGCGAACGCATTGAGCATTTCGGTACGGCCCATGTCGGGTGCAATCATGTTCACTGGGCCGGTGAGCGCGCCAGCGGAGGCCGCCATCATCGAGCCGATGACGAGCGCGAGCCGCGACACCTGATTGACGTCGATGCCCATGGCAGCCGCGGTTTCGTGATCCTCGGACACCGCGCGGAACTTGCGACCGAGGCTCGTGTATTGGACGAGCCACCACAGGCCAAGGAGGATAGCGGCGCTTGCGGCAACGCAGATGAGGCGCTGCACGCTGATGCCGACCGTGCCGAAGTTGATCGATGTTTCGTTATAAATCGTCTCGAACGGCCGCGGCGTCGTGCCCCAGACGAGTTCGGCAACGTTCACCAGAACGATCGACATGCCCATCGAGGCGATCAGGCCGTTGAGCTCGACGCCGCGAAACGGACGGAACACGGTGCGCTCCAGGATGATGCCGAGCACGGCGTTCACCGCCATTGCGGCGGCGATCGCGCCGACGTAGCCGACATACGGCACGGTCGTGTAGGCGACGAACGCGCCGATCATCACAGACTGGCCTTCGGCGAAGTTGACCATGCGCATCACGCCGAAGGTTAAAGTGAGGCCGACGGCAACCAGCGCGTAGCCGCCGGACAGCACCAAACCGTTGACGAGAATCTGGGCGAACATCTTATTGAACGACTTCGATGCTGCCGTCCGGTTTGGTGCGGATGAAGACGAAGTTCAGTCCGTCGGGTTTCGCGCCGCGCTTTTCGTCAAACTCATAGTGTCCCAGCACCAGATCGATTTTCGTCGCTGCCATCGCTTTGGCGTAGTCGGCCGCCTGCGGTCCGCCGCGCTTGATCGCATCAGCCACCAGGCGCACCGCGTCGTAGCTCGCAACGTCCCAGTAAGTCACGTCATGCGCCTCGTTCAGCTCCTTCTGCGCGCGCGCTTCAAGCTTCGCGACGAATTCCTTCTGGGCCGGCGTGTTGGTTTCGCTCTTCACGAAGAAGGCCGCGCGCACCAGGCCGATCCTGCCAGCCTGCGCGCCTACCTGGCGCTCGAAGATGCGCGGCGGTGGCGGATAGTCCGAGAACAGCGGCGTGGTAATGCCGGCCTCGGCATATTGCTTGACGAAATTCGCCGCCTGGACTGCCGAGATCGACACGATGACGAGATCCGGCTTGGAAGCCGGAATGCGGGTGATGGTCGCATACCAGTTCGCGTCGTTGCGATCCTGCGTGACGTCGAGAACGACCTTCTTGCCGGCCTTCTGCATAAGCGCGACCATGTTCTTGCGGAACGAGAGACCGAAATCGTTGTTCTCGACAATGATCGCGACCGATTCGAATTTGAAATCCTTTTCAAGCAGCGCCGCCTCGCGCTGCTGCGAGTAGCGGTTCTGCATCGAGCTCTGGAACGCATACGGCCCGGCGTCGCCCGCAATCTGGTCGGCGGTCGAGATATTGACCAGTAGCGGGACCTTCTCGTCGTTCGCGACCTGTGCGACTGCGACGGACGCGCTGGAGCACCACTCGCCAATCAGCAACTGCACCTTCTCCTGGCTGATCAGGCGCTGCGCCTGATCGTGCGCCGGCCGCGGCTCGCATTGGCTGTCGCCGAACACAAGTTCGATCTTGTAGCCGCCCGCGAGGTCCTGCGCGTTCACTTCCTCGGCCGCGATGGCGGCTGCGATGCGGTTGGTTTTGCCGGCCCACGCAGTGTTGCCCGTGAGCGGCAGCAACACGCCGACCTTGACTGCGCCCTTGCTGCCGGCTTGCGCGAGAGCGGCGGACGGCGCGGTAAGCAGCAGCACACCGGCGAGCGCTGCGAGATGGCTTTTCATATTGATCCTCCCTGTCGCTTCTGTTTCCGGCTCATCCCATCGGGCGCATCTTGCTGAGCCCCGTCGGGAATTTCTCTTCCGCCGCCCATGCGATCATGGATGCATCGCGGATCGCGGTGAGGAAATCGCCCGGAACATTGTTGCAGTCACCCGCCATGACCCATGGCACGCCGGCCTCGTCGGCAAGTTGCGAGACGTCGCGCACCGGACGCGAACCGATCGCCAGCACGATCCTATCCCCTGCGGGGTGGCGCACGATGTCCTGCCCGCTGCGGCACAAAATCGCATCGCCTTCGATCGAAACGACCGGTGCGCCCGTAACGATCTGCGCGTTGGCGTCGCGCAGGCGCAGCAGCACGTCCCAGCGGTTATTGCGCGCCATTTCCTTGGCAACGACGCTTTGACCTTCGAGGATTGCGACGTGCCACGCGCGCTTGGCGATGCATTCGGCGGTCTCGATGCCAACCATGCCGCCGCCGACCACAGTGACGCTTGAACCTTTGGGAATAAGCTCTGGCCTGCGCAGCACGTCCCACGCCTGTATCATCGGAACATTCGTATTGGCGGGAAAGGGGGCGTCGCGCGGCATCGCGCCGGTCGCGATGACGATCAAGTCCGGCCTGTAGGCGCGGATGCTGTCGACGGTTGGCTCGACGCCAGTCCGGATCGGCACGTTGAGCTGCTCCAGCGCCGCGACCCGGTAGGTCCACACACCCGCGACGTCGTCCTTGTCCGGCGCCGCAAGCGCGAGGTCCATCTGTCCGCCGGCTTGGTGTTTGCGCTCCCACACCTCGACCTGACGGCCGTTCGCCGCGAATACGCGCGCGGCTTCGAGTCCCGCGACGCCGCCGCCGATGACGAGCACGCGGGTATCCTGCTTCTTGATTCCCTCGAGCCCCGGCTCGAGCTTGGCGAGCGTCTCGAATTCGGTGCCCACCAGCGGGTTTTGGACGCAGGCGACATCGAGCTCGAGCGTCAGCCGCTCAAAGCAGACGTTGCACGAGATGCAATGGCGAATCGGCCGCTTCACTTTACCGAAGGCCTTGAGACACCAGTGCGGATCGGCGACCAGCGCACGGCAAAGCGCGATGTAGTCGGCACTGCCGGCTTGCAGCACGCCTTCCGCATCCTCAGGGGTCAAGATCCGGCCGGCCATGATGACCGGCACGGTCACCGCATCCTTGATTGGCCGCGCATGCGGCTCAAGGAAGCGGCGCGGAAATGATGGCGGCTGGATGCAATAGCGCGACAGTTCCGGCGTTTCGTTGGTGCCGCCCGACAGATCGATCGCGATCACGCCCGCGGCTTCGAGTGCCTTCGATAGCGTCACGATGTCGTCGAGCGAATAGCCGCCATCCGCGTATTCGGTCGCCGACAGCCGCACCATCATTGGGAAGCCGGGCAGCTCGGAACGGATCAGCCGCGCCGTTTCCATCAACAGCCGCATGCGGTTTTCGACCGGACCGCCGTAGTCGTCCTCGCGCTTGTTGTGGCGCGGCGTGAAGAATTGCTGGAACAAATAGCCGTTCGCGGCGTGCAGTTCGATCGCGTCATAGCCTGCGCGGTAGAGCCGAACGGCGCTGGTCAGGAACTGCTCCTGAATCTCAGCGATATCGTGCTTGGTCAGTGCGCGGACTTCATCGCCCGTCGCCGGATTTTTCCCCGGCGAGGGGCCGACCGGCTCCATGCCGAGAACCGAGCGGCGCAGCAGCATGCCGCGATGATTGAGTTGGCCGCAGACCAGCGCGCCGGCATGGTGAATCGCTTTGGTCAGATCGGCGAGGCCCGGTATGAAGCGATCGTCGAAGATGCAGAGCGAGGCGCGATGATTGCGCGCATTGCCGGAGACCACCATTGCCTCGGTGATGATCATCGCGGCACCACCGCGCGCCCGCTCGGCGTAGTAGATCTTGTCGCGCTCGGTCGAGAAACCGTCGGTGGTGCCGAAGTTTGTCCCCATCGGGCCCATCACGACGCGGTTCTTCAGCCGCAGCGGGCCCATCTGGCCCGGCTGTTGCAACAACATTGACGGCTTGCTGTCGTGTGCAAGCATCAGCCGGACTTCGCGCGTTCCGCCGCTTGCTTCACGCGCTCCGGATCGGCCGCTATCTTGACGCCTGCGCGCTCCTGCTGGAGCAGCATCACGGAGCGTGAGTCGCGTCCTTCCCAGCCGCGGTTGCACGCTTCGGTCATCTCGGCGTAGGCGAGGTTGCATATGCGCATCGGCACGCCGAGCTCGCGTCCCAGCGCGGTCGCGAGCGCGACGTCCTTGGTGGCGAGCTTGAGCGCGAAGTTCGGCGGATCGTATTTGCCGGGCAGGAATTGATCGAGCAAGCCGTCGAACGTGAAGCGGCGGCCGCCGACGCCCTGGCGCACAGCTTCCCACAGTGCCACGGGGTCCATGCCGGCCTTCACGCCCATGGTGAACGTCTCGGCGAGCGCACAGGTGATCGCATAGCCCGACATGTTGTGCACGAGCTTGGCGACCGTCGCGGTGCCGATCGGCCCGATATAGGCCGGGCGATCACCCATCGCGTCGAGGACGGCCTTGTGCCTGTCATATGCGGCTTTATCGCCGCCAACCCAGATCGCCATCTTGCGCGATGCCGCGCCGGACGGCCCCCCGCTCACCGGCGCATCGAGCATGTGCGCGCCCTTGGCGGCAAAGGCCTCGTGAATTTTTTTCACGACGCTTTGAGAGTTTGTCGACAGATCGAAGTAGGCCGCGCCCTTTTTTACACCTTCGATCAAGCCATCGGGCCCCAGCGAGACGCGCTCGACATCCGTCGGCTCTGGCAGTGAGGTGAAGATCACGTCAGACTTCTCGGCCAGCGCGCGCGGCGTATCCGCCCATTCGGCGCCCGCCTGCAAATGATGGCCTGCCGATTGTCGGTGCAGGTCGTGCACCACGACCTTGTATCCGGCCTTGAGAATGTTGGTGGCCATCTTGCCGCCCATGGTGCCGAGCCCGATGAAGCCGACGACAACGTCATTGGCCATCGTCATTCCCCCTTGTTGCCTTCGACCAGCACCGTGTAGGCGACCTGCGCGGCCGACATCGCGGCAGGCCAGCCTGCATAGAACGCCATGTGGGTGATGACTTCGGTGATCTCTTCCTGCGTGACGCCATTGGCGATCGCGCGCGACAGATGCGACACGAGCTGCTCCGGCCGGTAGGTCGCGACCAGCGCCGCCACCGTGATGAGACTGCGGTCGCGCTTCGAGAGAGCCTTGCGCTCCCACAGGTCGCCGTAAATAACGTCGTTGGTGTAATCGACCAGTGCGGGCGTAAACGCCTTGATGCGGTCGCGTTTGGCGGAAGGCGGTGCCTTGGCCATGCGTCTCTCCCTTGTCTCTTTAAATGCCGCGCCTCGTGGCGCGGCCTTTTTTCGTTGCCGTTGAAGCGAAGACCGAAGTTTGATTACCATCGCCGAACGGAAGTGTCGACCAGCGCAAATCGCCGAGCTGGCACGCGCGGACTGGCTCGCTAGTCCAGCGAAAGGCCCAACGGCCCAATTCGTTGTAGCCGACTTTTGCAACAAAATCTGCCAATTTCAGACTCATGCAACACAGCAATAGCGGCCTCATTCGATCACCTCATCGGCACCGGCAAGAAAGCGCGCCTTGCGGACCATCAAGCCGATGCTATGATCCATCACGGAAGTCCAAGAAACTGAGGTCAAAGAACCTCGACAAGCTTTGGGAGTGAATCAAGCCACGCTTAGGGAGGAAATCAAAATGTCGATGACTCGTCGTCAAGCGCTTGCGTCCGGCGCTGCTGCCATTGCAGGCACCATGATCAAGCCAGCAATCGCAGCAAAAGAGCCGATCCTGATCGGCTATCTTCCGGCGCTCACCGGTCCCTCATCGTCTACTGGGGTCGGGATCAATCGCGGAATCCAGTTGGCGGTGCAGGAGATTAACGCGGCCGGCGGTATCGACGGGCGGCAGATTGAACTGATCACCCGCGACACCCAAAGCGATCCGACCAAGGCCGTGAACGGAGCGGCCGAGCTCACGCACGGGCGGAAGGTGAGCGTCGTCCTGGGCCCGGTCAATTCCGGCGAGTCGCTCGCAGTCGTGCCGCTGCTCGCGCGCGCGAACACGCCCCAGATCCATCCCTGCTGGGTCGATACCCTGACCGACCCGAAGAAATATCCGATGTGCTTCCGCAACGCGCCCACCAACCAGCAGATCGGCGGCGCCGCGAACCGCTACGTGGTTGAGGTGCTGAAGCGCAAGAAGGTCGCGGTGATCAGCGATACCACCGGCTATGGCACCGCATCGGTCAACGCCTATGTGCCAATGCTCAAGGGCGTGGGCGCCGACGTCGTCTACCAGGGCAACGTCGACGCCGCCAATCCGGACCTCAAGCCCGAGCTGTTGCGCATGCAGTCGGCGGGAGCCGAAGCGATCATGCCCTGGAGCGTGAATGCCGGCTTCCTGTCGCGCATCATCAATACGCGCGGGCAGATGGGATGGGACGTGCCGATCGTCGGCCAAACCACGCTCGGCTCCGGCCAGACCAAGGCCCTGCTGGAAAAGCCCGAATACTGGGCCAAGGTGTATCCCAACAATTTCCGGCCGGTTTGCTACGCCGCGGGCGGCAAGCTTTCGGATCGCACCAGCGCCTTCGTCGACCGTCTGAAGAGCGCCAAGATCGACATGGGCGACACGCTGTTGTGGTGGATCGCGCTCGGCTATGACAGTCCGCGGATGATCGCCGAGGCGATCAAGAGCGTCGGCGCCGAGCCGGAAGCGATCGTCGGCTATCTCAACAAGCTCAAGGAATTTCCGGGCGTCTACGGCGATATCTCCTTTACAGCCGACAAGCACGACGGCTATCCGGACAACGAGGTGGTGATGGTCGAGGCCAATTCGCTCAAGGACGGCGCGTTCAATCTGGCTCCCGGCTACGGCGCTTGAGCCGATGGTCGAATCGATCGTCTCGACGGGGCTGGCGATCGGCTGCATCTACGCACTGATCGCCATCACCTATAATGTGATGTTCTCCGCCTCGCGCGTATTCAGCTTCACCGCTGGCACGCTCGGCATGGTTGGCGGCGTGCTGGGCTCGCTGTTCATCGCCCGGATCGGCATGCCGGTGGCCGTCGGCTTCCTGCTTGCGCTGGCCGGCGGCGCGGTGCTCGGCATCGTCACCGAGATCGTCGCCGTGCGGCCGGTGCTCAAGAGCCTGGAGCAGCATCTCTACGTGCTCTCCACGCTGGCGCTGGCGCTGATGATCCAGCAGTTCACCGCGATCGAATGGAGCACGGAGCCGCAGCCGTTTCCGCGACTCTTCGACGTCGCCCGCGGCGGATTCGATCAGCAGTTCTGGCTACCGATGCTCGCCTGCGCGGTGGTGATCGTCGGCCTCGAGCTGCTCTATCGCCACACCCTGATCGGCCACGCCTTTCTGGCGATCGCCGAGGACAACTATGCCGCCCGCGCGCTCGGCCTGCCGGAACGCTCTTTGCGTATGGCGAGCTTTGCGCTCGCCGGGGTGATCGGGGCGCTGGCGGGTTTTGCCGGCGGCGAGATGCTGCTCGCCTTTTTTGCCAATGCGCCGATGCTGACCTTCTATGGTTTCGTCCCGGTCGCGCTGGGCGGCATGGGCAACAACCGCGGCGCCGTCGTCGCCGGTCTCCTGCTCGGATTGTTTCAGCAAGCCGCCAACTTCCTGGTGGGCGGCATCTTCGCCTCGGTGGCGGTCTTCACGGTGTTCATCATCGTCCTGCTGGCGCGCCCCGAGGGCCTCGCCGGCTCGGCCCTGCGGCGTCACGTCTGATGGATACGCAGGCGACACAATTGGGCGCGAGCCGCGCCAACGTGCCCGGCTCCGTGAGCAGGCTCGGCGTCGCGCTGCCTTTCCTGGCGCTGCTGCTTGTCGGCGTCTCGTTCCCACTGTTCGGTGGCGGCTATTGGGGCGTGATCGCAACCCGCGCCTGCATCTATTGGGTGCTGGTGTCCGGCCTCAACCTGGTCGTCGGGTTCGCCGGCCAGATCGCGATCGGCTGGGTGGCACTGCTCACGCTTGGAGCCTACACCACCAGCGTGCTCGCGGCCGGCAATGTCATGCCGGCGTTGCCGCCCTATCTGGCGCTGGCGATTGCGGCCGTCGTCGGCGCCATCTTCGGCCTGATCGTCGGCCTGCCGGCGCTGCGGCTGCGCACCTTCTATTTCGCCATCACGACGCTTGGCTTCGCCACCATCGTCACCCAGGTGGCGTTGGCCTGGCAGAGCGTCACCGGCGGCGGCGTAGGCGTTGCCGGACCGGTCTTCCCCGAACCGTTTTCCTCCCAATGGGGCTTCTATTATCTATGCTTCGGCCTCGCCGCGATCTGCACATGGATGACGGCGAATATCGCGGCGAGTCGCTTCGGCCGCGCGCTCACCGCGATCCGCGATGCGGAGGTCGCGGCAGAAGCTAGCGGCATCTCGAAATCCACCCTGCTGGGGACAGTGTTCTTGTTCAGCGGCGCCGTCGCCGCAGTTGCCGGCGGTCTGTTCGCCTCGCTGCAATCCTACATCACGCCGGACGCGTTCACGGTGGACTTGTCGGTGCTGTTCTTCATCGCCATCTTGATCGGCGGGCGCAGCTCCATTTTCGGGCCGCTGCTCGGCACGATTCTATTGACCGTGCTGCCGGAATTCGCAGCACCTTTGGTTGCGTGGTCCACGTTTCTCTATGCGGTGTTGCTGCTCGTCATCGTGCTTGCGATCCCGGGCGGAATTGCCGAGATCCTGGATTTCAAGAATCGCCGCCCGCTCGAGAGCGACCGCGCGATCATTCCGCGACCCGACCTGCTCGAGCGGCTGCTTGGCGCGGCGCCCGATGCCGGCGGCGCCCTGACGCTGGAACAGGTGGCGCTGAGCTTCGGCGGGGTGCGTGCGATCGACGGTCTCGACCTCGAGATCCGGCCCGGTCAGGTGCACGGACTGATTGGCCCCAACGGCAGCGGCAAGACCACGACACTGAACGTCATCTCGGGTTACTACGCGCCGCAGCGCGGCGCGGTCAGGCTGAATGGTGCCGCGATCCCCGTGCTTGCGCGCCACCGGCGCGCGCACATGCGGATTGCGCGTACGTTCCAGACCCCGCGCATTGTCGGCTCCGCGTCGGTGCTGGAGAACGTCATGATCGGCGGCACCATCGACGGCAAGGGCACGTTCGTCGAATCGTTGCTGTCGCTGCCGCGCCATCGACGCGACGAAGCCATGTTGCGCGACACCGCCATGCTGGCCTTGACGGCGGTCGGGCTGGAGCGGCTCGCCGCGGTGCGGGCCGATCGGCTGCAACACAGCGAGCTGCGCTTCACGGAGATCGCTCGCGCGTTGATGCTGCGCCCGGCATTCCTGCTGCTCGACGAGCCGGCGGCCGGACTCTCGGCCGACGAGATTGCGCGGCTCAGCGCGCTGCTCCTGGCGATCGCGCGGGCCGGCACCGGCGTGCTGCTGGTGGAGCATCACCCCGATCTGATCTTCGACATCTGCCATCACATCACCGTGCTCAATCTCGGCAAGATACTGGCGGCCGGGACTCCGGCCGACATCCGCGCGCATCGGGAGGTGGTCAATGCCTATCTCGGGGGCTGATCCGCTGCTGGACGTCGCCGGCCTCTCAACCGGCTACGGCAAGATCGTCGTGCTGCGCGGTATCGACCTGACGGTCGGCGCCGGCGAGGTGGTGGCGCTGCTGGGTCCGAACGGCGCCGGCAAAACCACGCTGCTGCGCGCCGTGTCGGGCCTGCTGCCCTGGTCGGGAAGCGTGCGTTTCG
>OCZT010004798.1_pt1 | contig 13552 bp, 9 predicted proteins | sample 1539031 | NCBI WGS metagenome assembly OCZT01 (sample SAMEA3539308, study PRJEB22396) | soil metagenome | biome: tundra; feature: field; material: soil | place: USA | collected 2010-05 | depth 0.15 m | reverse complement strand
CCACCGAGATCTACACTCTTTCCCTACACGACGCTCTTCCGATCTGGGAGTCGCGTCGTTCCGGGAAATGAACTCCGTCTCGCCGAAGGTGACCGTGGCCCCGGCGAGCTTGCGAAGATCGTCCGCGGAGACCTTGTCGCCCTTCTTCTTGATCCTGTCGGAGAGGTCGCGCGCGACGCGACGCGCTTCGTCGGTCGTCCGCTGGTCGATCAGGCGCTGCCGGATCATCGACGAGACCTCGAAGATCGGCTGCGCGCGCTCTCCGGTCTTGGAGAGCACCTGGATGACGTGGTAGCCGAAGGGGGTCTTCACGGGGCCGACGAGGGCGCCGGGCTCGGCGCCGAAGGCGGCATCCTCGAACTCCTTGACCATCCTTCCCCGGTCGAAGCTTCCGAGGTCTCCCCCGGAGGCCTTCGAGCCTGGGTCCTCGGACTCGGCCTTCGCGACCGCTTCGAAGTCGGCTCCGCCTTTTAGACGCTTCAGCGCCGACTCGGCCTTCGCCTTCGCGGCGGCGTCCTGGGCCGCCGAGCCTTCGCTCTTGTAGAGAATGTGGCGCGCGCGAACCTCCTCCTTCTTCTTGAATTGATCGAGATTCGCGTTGTACTCGGCGGCGACGTCCGCGTCCGTGACGCTGATCGCGGAGCGGATCTTCGCCGAGTCGACGAGGAGATAAGCCGCCTTCCGCTTCTCCGGCTGGACATAGGTGGCCTGGTTGGCCTTGAAGTGGGCCTCGGCCTCCGCGTCGGTGACGGCCGGAGCCGCCGAGCGGGACGACGGGAGGAGGACGTACGAGACCTTTGCCTTGACCGTCCGGGAGGTGAAGTCGGCCTCGGCCTCGTCGTCGGTGACGAACGTGGACTCGGTGAAGAAGCGGTTGAGCTTCTCGAGGAGGGCCTGGTTTCGCGTCTGGTCCTCGAAGTCCGCCGGCGTCATGTTCGCTCCCGCGAGCATCCGCCGGTAGTTCGCCTCCCCCACGAAAACGCCGTCCCGGACGAAGATCGGACGGCCCTGGTTGTCCTTCATCTTCAGGACCCGGGCCATCACCTCGTCGTCGGTGACCGAGATCCCCAGCCGGGCCGCCTCCTCCTTGAAGAAATGGCGGTCGACGAGGGAGGTGACGACCTGCTCCGGGAGATGCATCGCCTTCGCCAGCTCGGGCGTGAAGTTTTTCCCGTAGAGCTGCTTGTAGCGGTCCTCGGTGTCCCGGTACTCTCGCTGGAACTCGGCGGTCGTAATCCGGAAGCTCCCGACACGCGCGGCGACGTCCTGCTCTGCGCTGCCCCGCGTCGTTCCCATCCCCCAGTCGACGAAGACGAAAATGAGGAAGACGCCGATGACCAGCCAGAGAACCCACTTGAGGTGCTTGAAATTTTCCCGGAACGCTTTGAGCATGGTTTCTCCAATACCAGGGAAGCGAAATCTCAATCGGAGCCCCGGAGACCGGGACCAAAACCCGAACGATAACGTACCCGGATCTGCTGGTAAAGCGGCTCGGCCGTCGGGTGCTATAGAATGAATTTTCCGCTCCGGAAGCCACACGGACCGGGCGACATGATGAAGAAATCGGGCAACCGCTACGAACTCGAGCTCGACTGGTATTACATCTCGAAAGAGAACCTGCTGAAGTGGGTTCTGGGCGGCTTGCTCGTGATCGGCATCGGGGCGGCGGCGTTCTATTTCCTTTACCCGAAGCCAGATAGCCTTCCCCGCCGGGCGGCGCGGGAGGTGACGACGGCAGAAGGGCTGATGGAGAAGGCGCAGGCGCTCCCTCACGCCCCAAGGGTCAAGGACGAGCTCGAAATAGCCACCACCCGGCTCGATCAGGCGCGCACCCATTTGAAGACCGGGAGCTACCAGGAAGCCGTGAACGAGGCCCTCGAGGTCCAGTCGGCCGCCAAGCGCCTGATCAGCGGCGTGGCCACGGCCAGGGGTGAGGCCGCGATCCTCGAGTGCGGGGGCAAGGTGGAGATCCAACGCGCTTCCCGTGCCACCTGGGAGGCGGCCCGGGCCGGCATGCAGCTGTTCGAAGGGGATTTCATTAAGACGGGCGCCAGCGGGGGTGCGGACGTGGTCGCCGCGGATGGAACGATGTACCGGATTCGGCCGGAGACGCTCTTCGAGGTCCACCGGTCGTCCGTCGTGGCGGCCGGACCGGAAGAGGACAAGCGCCGGTCCGAGATCAAGTTCATCGTGGGGACCATTGACGTCAACACAGGCGAGGGGTCGCGGTCCATCGTGAAGACGGACGCCGCAACTGCGGACATCGCGCAGCGCTCGAGCGTCGGCGTGGACGTCGACCAGGCGAAGTCCACCGGGCTCTCCACCTACCGTGGACAGGCGACGCTCTCGACCGGCGAGTCGAAGGTCACGCTCCATGAGCGCGAACGGGCCGTCGCCCAGGTGGGAAGCGGGACGATCAGCCCGAAGGTCCGCCTCCCGGAGACGCCCACACTGCTGAGGCCCGACGAGAACGCCTCGTTCGACCCGAAGAAGAAGGCCCCCGTCGAGATTCGCTGGTCAGTCGTCAAGGATGCGATCCGCTACCGGCTGCAGATCGCCCACAGCCGGCTGTTCATCCCCGACTCGGTGATCGTCGACCTCTCCGACCGTGTCAGGAACGAGGCCACGGTCACGGTCAACGAGGAGGGGACCTTCTTCTGGCGCGTCGCGGCGCTGGGAAAAGGGAACCTCGCGTCGGAGTGGTCCGCCCCGCGCAAGTTCAAGGTCCTCGCAAGCGGGGCCGCAAGCTCCGCCCCGGGTCCCGAGGCAGCCTCCCCGACCCTTACCCTGCAGCGGTCGCAGGTGAATGGGACCATCGTGATCGTGACCGGGAAGATCGACTCCGGGGCGAGCGTGACCGTGAACGGCGAGCCGGCCGAGATCGACGCCACGGGGACGTTCCGGAAGGTCATCTCCTTCAATAAGGAAGGGCTCAACACCGTCGAGGTGCGAGCCACGGACGGAGCCGGCAACCAGACGGTCCGCCGCGAGAACGTCATCATCCAGATCTTCTGAACCCGAAGCTCGCTCAGAGCACGGCCGAAAGGACCAGCACCTTGGCATTCCGTTCCCTCTTCTCCCTGTTCTCGTCGGATCTGGCGATCGACCTCGGAACCGCGAACACGCTCGTCTTCGCCGAAGGCCGCGGGATCGTCGTCCGCGAGCCCTCGATCGTCGCGGTCAACAAGATCACCAACAAGGTCGAGGCGGTCGGGAGCAAGGCCAAGGAGATGCTGGGCCGCACCCCGGGGAACATCGTCTCGATCCGGCCGATGAAGGATGGCGTCATCGCCGACTTCGAGATCACCGAGCGGATGCTCGGCTACTTCATCAAGAAGGCCCACGGCCGCGGCACGCTGGTCCGCCCCAAGATCGTCATCTCCGTCCCGTCCGACATCACCCAGGTCGAGAAGCGCGCGGTGAAGGACTCGGCCCTCCAGGCGGGCGCGAGCGAGGTGTTCATCATCGAGCAGGCGATGGCGGCGGCGATCGGGTCCGGTCTCCCGATCACGGAGCCGACGGGGAACATGATTGTCGACATCGGAGGCGGGACGACCGACGTCGCGGTCATCTCGCTGGCAGGGATCGTCTACTCGAAGTCGGTCCGCGTCGCCTCGAACGAGATGGACGAGGCGATCATCCAGTACATCAAGCGGAAGTACAACCTGCTGATCGGAGAGCGGACCGCCGAGCAGATCAAGATCGAGATCGGGTCCGCCTACCCCCTGGACGAGCCGCTGGCGATGGAAGTGAAGGGACGCGACCTGGTGGAGGGAATCCCCAAGACCCTGACCCTGACCGACGCGGAGGTCCGCGAGGCGCTCGCCGAGACCGTCGGGATCATCGTGGACGCCGTCCGGATGGCATTGGAGAGGACCCCTCCCGAGCTGTCGGCCGACATCATGGACAAGGGGATCGTCCTGACGGGGGGCGGCTCCCTCCTTCGGAATCTGGACAGGCGCCTCCGGGAGGAGACCGGGCTCCCGATCACGATTGCCGAGGAGCCTCTTTCCTCGGTCGCCCTGGGAACGGGGGCGATGCTGGCTGACGTGGACCTCCTCCGGAAGATAAGCATCGACTGAGGAGGAAGACCCCAAGCGCCAATGCCGCTCGTACTCCTCGCCGGACGCAAGCCCGTGGCGATCCTCGCGCTGCTTCTGTCGGGGTGCGTCATCGCGCTTTCGCTACAGGTTCGCCGCCCCGGTGGACAGACGGTCGCCGAAGGATGGTTCCTGGATGTAATGGGCGTGGGCGTCCGGGGCGTGGCCGGCCTCCGGGAGGCCGTGCGCGCCCTCAAGGAAAGGGCATCCGGACGAGAGCGGCTGCTGGCGCGCAACGAGGCGCTCGAGCGCCGGGTCCTCGAGCTGGAACGGGAGCTTTCGGTCCTCCGCGATGCGGAGCGGGAGCGTCAGCGCCTCCTCGGGCTCTATTCGGCTCACCCCTCGGCGCCGCCCCTAAGCCACGTCGCGCGGATGGTCTCTCTCGTCACGGCAGGCCCGTTCCACTCCGCGCTCCTCGATCGCGGCCGCGCGGAGGGGCTGGAGACCGGCGGAGTCGTCGTGGGAGTCCACGGCCTGCTCGGCCGGGTGGTGGGCACCGGCGAGCAGACGGCGCGCGTCCAGCTGCTCTCCGACCGTCTCGCCGCGGTCGGCGTCCTCCTCCCGAGGTCCGGGCGGGTGGCGGTGGCCCGAGGGAACGGTACTGCGGGGATCTCGGTCGAATACGTTCCGGTGATCGCCGACGTCGTGGCGGGCGATCTCGTCGTCACGTCGGGAACTGACGGCATCTATCCGAAGGACCTTCCCGTCGGGACGATCGAGACCGTGAGGAGAGGTGGCGCGTCGCTCTTCCTCGAGCTGCCGGTCCGGCTCACCGCGAATCCGGAGCGCGAGACGACGGTCTTCGTCTTCCCTCCGATCGCCCCCCGGGAGGCCGGGGCGGACCCGATGGCGCTCCTTCCCTCCCCGCGCTCGTCCGGGCGGGGGAGCCCCGCGAGGCACGCGCCGTGAGGCCGCTCCGAATCGTGGCCGGCCTCGCGAGCGCGGTCCTCGGGACGTTCGGCCTCGGCGCGGCGTCGATTCCTTTTTCGCCCGACCTCTTCCTCCTCTTCGTGGCGGACAACGCCCGCGGAGGGACGGTCTACCGCGCGATGCTGACGGGCCTGGTGGCGGGCCTCCTCGAGGACCTCCTCCGGACGCCGCCGCGCCTCCTCGGCCTCCACGCCTTCACCAAGATCCTCCTCGGCTACCTCCTGGCGACCGCCGAGGCCCGGTTCGTGGTGGAGAGACCCTCGTGGGTGGGGGGGCTTCTGGCCGGCGCGGTGCTCGTCGAGAGTCTGACCCTCGCCCTGCTGCTGTCGGTTTTCCGTGGCGAGCCGCTCCTCTGGGGCAGCAAAGAGGTGGTGGCGCGGGCGCTGCTGACGGCTGCGGCCGGCGCGGCGATCGCCGTCTTGCTCCGCATTCCCTGGAGGGACCGCTTCGCCGCGCGCCGGCGGAGGAGGATCGCGTGACCGAGAGCGCTCGCGAGGACCGGCGGCCGGTCCTGGTGCGGCTCGGGCGGCTCGCGATCGGCGCCTGGGTCGTGTTTACGGCCCTCTTCGGCGTCTACTGGATCGAGCAGGTCTTGCGGGGCGACGAGTTCGCGAGGCAGGCGGAGAACAATCGGGAGCGCTCGGTCCCCGTGACGGCCCCCCGGGGCCTGATCCTCGACCGGAACGGGACCGCGATGGCCGAGAACGAGCCCTCCTTCGCCCTCCTCCTCTACCGCCGGGAGACCCTGGACCTGGACGGGTCGCTCCAGTTCATCGCGGGGCTCCTGGGGCATTCGCGGGACGACTTCCTCAAGAAGGTCGAGCGGGACCGAACGAACTACGACTTCGTCCCGGTCGTGCTCGAGGAGAACCTCACGCTCGCCGAGGTGGGGGCGATCCAGGCGCGGGCGCTGGAGCACCCGGAATTCGTCGTCCAGATCTCCAAGCGGAGGATCTACAAGAACGGGACGGTCGCCGCCCATGCCCTCGGCCAGCTCGGCGAGGTCACGTCGAGCCAGCTCGTGAAGCTGTCGGGCCGGGTCCGGCCCGGCGAGGCGGTGGGACAGAAGGGCGTGGAGGCTGCCTACCAGGATCTCCTCGCGGGATCGTCGGGGGCGAGGACGTTCATCATCGACTCGTATGGGCGCGAGACGGCCGAGCTGGAGCGCGTCGAACCGGTCCCCGGCAACACCCTCACCCTGACGATCGACCTCGAGCTCCAGCAGATCGCCGAGGCCTACTTCGCCAACCGCGTCGGTGCGGCGATCGCGCTCGACCCGAGGACGGGCGAGATCCTCGCGTTCGTCTCGGCCCCCTCGGTCGACCCGAACCTCTTCACGAGAAGGGTCTCGCGGAAGGAATGGTCGGAGATCCTGGAGAACCCCAACCACCCGTTGAACGACCGAGTGTTACAGAACCTCTACTCGCCGGGGTCGGCCTGGAAGCCCTTCGTCGCGTACGCGATCCTCAAGCGGGGAATCCAGCCGGGCGAGCGAGTCTTCTGCTCGGGCGCCGCCACGTTCTACGGCCGGAGCTTCCGCTGCCACGGGGTCCACGGAAGCGTCGACCTCCCGACCGCGCTTCAGGTCTCGTGCGACGTCTACTTCTACACGATGGGGAAGCGCCTCGGCATCGACGAGCTCGCCGAGGCCGGACATGCGTTTGGTTTCGGGCGTCTCACCGGAATCGATCTCTCCCACGAAAAGGCGGGAATCGTGCCATCGAACGAGTGGAGCCTCTCGGTGCGGAAGCACCCGTGGTACCCGGGCGAGACGATCTCGGCCGCGATCGGGCAGGGGCCCGTTCTCGTCTCGCCGCTCCAGATGGCCCGGGCCTTCGCGGCGCTCGCGAACACGGACGGGGCGCTCCCAACGCCCCACCTGTTCCACATCGGCGAGAACTTTCGGTCGGGGGAGCGCTTCATCTATCGTCCGCCCGTCCGGGAATCGGTACCTTTCGCGCCGGGGGTCCGCGAGACGATCGTCGAGGGGCTCTGGCGGGTCGTCAACGTGCCGGGTGGCACGGCCTACGCTTCTCGGGTGGCCGGCCTCGACATCTGCGGGAAGACCGGCTCGGTTCAGGTGATCGGGCAGAAAGACACCAAGAAAGCGCACCTTCTCCCCAACGAGCTGAAGGACCACGGCTGGTTCGCCGGGTTCGCCCCCCGGAACAACCCGAAGATCGTGGTGGTCGTGTTCGTGGAGCACGGCGAGCACGGTTCGAGCGCGGCCGCCCCTCTCGCGGCGAGGCTCTGCGCGGCGTGGCTCCAGAAGAACCGCCCCGCCGTGCCCGAGGCACCCGGAATCGCGCGGGCCGGTGCGGGCCCGGAAACGCCGCCGGTGGGCGCGGGGAACGGAGGCTGACCGGTGTCGAGGCTTGCGGTCGTCCTCCCGCGCCGGATCGACCTTATATTCCTTCTGGCCCTCGTCGTCCTGACGGCCGTCGGAGTTGCCATGGTCTACTCGACCACGTCAGGCACCTTCCGCGCCGACCTGTCGAGTCGCCAGCTCCTCTTCGCGGGCCTCGGGCTGGCCGCGGCGGCGGTCCTCGTGTCGATCGACTACCGGATCCTCCTTCAATACTCGCCGTGGCTGTACGGCGCCTCACTGATGGTCCTCGTCTACCTGGCGCTCTTCGGCTCCCGGATCGCCGGAGCGAAGTCCTGGATCAGGCTTTGGGGGGGCTTCCAAATCCAGCCCTCGGAGTTCGTGAAGCTCTCGGCGGCGCTCCTTCTCGCCTGGGTCCTGGAGAACGACGACCGGACGTACGCGTCCGGCAAGACGATCGCGGCGATCGCGGGAGCGGTCGGGGCGCCCGTCGTCCTGATCCTCCTCCAGCCGGATCTCGGAGGGGCGCTCACGTACTTCCCCATGGCGCTGACGGCGCTCTTTTTCGGAGGGCTCCGGGCGCGGTGGTGGATTCTGCTGATCGTCGTGGGGGCGGTGCTGGGCGGCGGGTCGTGGTTCCTGCTGAAGGAGTACCAGAAGGACCGGATTCGGACGTTCCTCGACCCGAACCTCGCCGCGCAGGGCGCCGGCTACCAGGTCCGCCAGGCTCGGATCGCGATCGGGTCGGGTGGGATCGCCGGCAAGGGCTGGATGAAGGGGTCCCAGAGCCGCCTCGGGTTTCTCCCGGTCCGCCACACCGACTTCATCTTCGCGGCCCTCGCCGAGGAGTGGGGCTTCCTGGGAGTCTCCGGGGTCCTGGCGCTTTACGGGCTGGTCCTGGCTCGGGGCTTTGCGATCGCGCGGGACGCGCGGGACCGGGGGGGAGCCATGCTCACGCTCATCCTGAGCATCAACATCACGGTCGAAGCCCTGGTCAACGTCGCCATGAACGTCGGTGTCCTGCCGACGACCGGCATCACGCTCCCGTTCGTCTCGTACGGGGGCTCTTCGCTGATCGCGTGTTGGGGGATGGCAGGCCTCTGCCTGTCCGTCGCCTACCGCCGGTTCGTGAACGTCTGAGAGGACCATGCAGAAAGAACTTCTCGTCTCCACCAGCGACCGCGAGACCCGCGTCGCCCTCCTCGAGGACGGTCACGTCGCGGAGGTCCAGATCGAGCGGCGCCGGCAGCGCGGGGTCGTCGGCAACATCTACAAGGGGAGGGTGACGAGGGTGCTGCCGGGGATGCAGTCCGCGTTCGTCGACGTCGGCCTCGAAAAGGACGCCTTCCTATACGTGGCGGACGTCGGGGAGGAGGTCGAGGACTTCGACCGGTTCGGCGGCGGCCCGGAGGTGGTGGACGTCGCGCCGGCGCTGGCGCCGGCCGAAGGAGGGAGCGAGGCGGAGACCGCCCGGCCCCTTCCGTCGATCGACGAGCTCCTGCGGGAAGGGCAGGAGCTGGTGGTCCAGGTGATCAAGGACACGATCGCGAACAAGGGGGTCCGGATCACTACGCACGTCACGCTTCCCGGGCGGACCCTCGTCTACATGCCGACGATCGACCACATCGGGATCTCCAGGCGCATCGAGAACGAGGACGAGAGGGTCCGGCTCAAGGAGATCCTCGAGGGGTTCCACAAGGGGCCCGGCGGCTACATCGTCCGGACGGCCGGTGAAGGGCGGTCCGCCGAGGACTTGAATGCCGACCGCCGATACCTCATCAAGCTCTGGGAGCAGATCCGACGGAAGGGCGAGCGCTCCGGCGCGCCAGCGCTCCTCCACCGCGACATCGACCTGACCCTTCGGGCGGCGCGGGACATCTTCGGCTCGGACTTCGCGACGCTTTGGGTCGACGACGACGAGGACTACCAGCGGATCGTCGAGTTCCTCGACCAGGTCCAGCCGGCTCTGGCTTCCAAGGTGAAGCTCTACGTGAAGTCCCGCCCTCTGTTCGAGGAATACGGGGTCGACAGCGAGATCGAGAACGCTCTGAAGTCGAAGGTGTGGCTGAAATCGGGCGGGTACATCGTCATCAACCAGACCGAGGCCCTGGTGGCAATCGACGTCAACACCGGGAAGTTCGTCGGGAGCAAACGTCTCGAGGAGACGGTCATGAAGACCAACGTCGAGGCGGTTCAGGAGATCGTCCGGCAAATCCGACTCCGGGACCTTGGCGGCCTGTTGGTGGTCGATTTCATCGACATGGAGGAGGAGGGAAACCGGAACATCCTGGTCGAAGCGCTCGAGACCGAGCTAAAGAAGGACCGATCGAAGAACCGGATGCTCCCCGTCTCCGAGTTCGGACTGGTCGAGATCACCCGAAAGCGGCAGAGGCAGAGTCTCGAGAGGGCCCTGACGATGCCCTGCCCCTACTGCTCCGGCGTCGGTCGGATCAAAAGCGTCCCGACGATCATCTTCGAGATTCGGCGGGAGATCCTTCGAAAGGTCCAGGTCGAGGAGGGGCACGCCCTCCTCGTGCGCGTCCACCCGGAGATCCACCGCTACCTTGCGAATGACGAGAAACGTCTCATTGAGGAGGTAGAGGAACGGATCGGCATCCCGATTCGAGTTCAAGCGGACGAGCATCTCCATCACGAAGGTTTTGATATAGTATTGGAAACATAGGGTTTAACGACCACGAAGCAAGAAGGAATGAGAGGGCGGCCGGAAGAGCCGATTCGGCGCGGTGGGATTGGCACGCGTACTGCTTATAGAGAGGCAGGCGCACACTCCAGCCTCTCCTCCCTAACAGCCGCCCCGATGGGCGGCTCTTTTTTTTCACTCGGGCCCAGGGCAGTCGATTGGCCTCTCGAGATCCCGCCCGCTACGCACACCGAGGGCACACCACCCGAAAAAGGGAATGGAAAAGCGCCCGAAAAAGGGGCGCTAAGTCTCTCGGATTCAGTGGTGCGCCCGCCGCGATTCGAACGCGGGACCTTTAGATCCGGAGTCTAACGCTCTATCCGGGCTGAGCTACGGGCGCCTCTGATTCCAAAGAGCCGTTCCGATCGGTTAATGGGGTGAGAGACGGGGCTCGAACCCGCGACCATCGGAGCCACAGTCCGATGCTCTACCGACTGAGCTACTCTCACCATGCCCGATCGGATCGCGGAGGATAGCAGAAATAGGGCTGCACTGGGCAAGATGGCGGGAAGGCCACGTGAAGACCGCCTGAGGACCGTATGAAGACCGTCTGATATCGTGCCGACCCGACGGAGGGGACCTTGTTCCGACTTTTTCCAAAAGAGGAGAACTTTCTTCCCCAGTTCAACCAGGGTGCGCAGGTCATTGTGGATGCCGCCAAGGCTCTCGACGCCCTCGCGGCGGACTTCCAGGACATCGAGTTGAAGGTTGCGAGGATCAAGCAGCTCGAGCACCAGGGGGACCAGATCGCCCACCAGACCTACGACCTCCTGAACCGGACGTGGATCACCCCCATCGACCGGGAGGACATCCACGTCCTCGTCGCGTCCCTCGACGACGTCCTCGACTTCATCGACGCCGCAGCTGCCCGGCTGATGCTCTACAAGGTCGCCGGCCCGACTCCCGAGCTCAAGGCGGCCACTTCCCTGATCGTCCAGTCGACGGAGGCGGTGCAGCGGGCGATCGCCCTTCTCGGCGACCTGAAGAACACGAAGCAGATCCTCGACGCCTGCGTCGAGATCAACCGCCTGGAGAACGAGGCCGACACGGTCAACCGGATCGCGATCGGCAAGCTCTTCGAGACCTCCACCGACCCGATCCACATCATGAAGTGGAAGGAGATCTACGAGTACGTCGAGGAGGCGACCGATCGCTGTGAAGACGTGGCGAACGTCATCGAGACGATCGTGATGAAGGCGTCCTAGCCAAACGTCAGCCGCGCCGTGACCCTCATCTTCTTCATCATTCTCCTGGCCCTCGCGTTCGACTTCATCAACGGTTTCCACGACGCGGCGAACTCCATTGCCACCGTCGTCGGGACGCGGGTTCTCTCGCCGAAGATCGCGGTCGTCTGGGCGGCCTTCTTCAATTTCGTGGCCGCCTTCGCGTTCGGGACCCACGTCGCGAGGACCATCGGGAAGGGCATCGTCGACCCGAAGATCGTCGAGCCGCAGCTGATCCTGGCCGCCCTCGTCGGTGCCACGATCTGGAATCTCTTGACCTGGGTATGGGGGCTGCCGTCCTCCTCGTCCCACGCCCTGATCGGGGGGCTGGCGGGTGCGGCGATGGCAAAGGCCGGTGTCGGAAGCCTCGTCTTCGCCGGCCTTGCCAAGACGGCGGTCTTCATCTTCTTGTCGCCGATTCTCGGGATGGCGCTCGGATTCGGGATCTATCTGGGGGTCTCGTGGCTCTGCCGCGGCTGGAGACCGGACAAGGTCGATCGTGTCTTCCGGAAGGTCCAGCTCGTATCGGCGGCCGCGTTCTCGCTCGGGCATGGAGGGAACGATGCGCAGAAGACGATGGGGATCATCTTCGCCCTCCTGGTTTCCGTCGGGCAGCTCCGCGGCGACCACATCCCCTTCTGGATCATCCTGATCTGCCACGCCGCGATCGGCCTCGGAACGCTGTCCGGCGGCTGGCGGATCGTCCGGACGATGTCGATGCGGATCACGCCCCTGAAACCGGTCGGCGGCTCGAGCGCCGAGTTCGCCGGCGCCCTGACGATCTTCGGGGCGACGTGGGCCGGGATCCCGGTCTCCACCACCCACACCATCACGGGTGCCATCATGGGCGTCGGCGCGACGCACGGGCTGTCGGCCGTACGCTGGGGCGTGGCCCGCAACATCATCGTCGCGTGGATCGTCACGATTCCCGCGTCCGCCGCGATGGCCTGGGCAACCTGGGCCCTGATCGGGGTGTTCAGGTAGGTCGGCTACGGACCAGGCTGGAAGGGCGTTCCCGTTTCGGCTCGGATTCCTTCCGCGACCCGGTCCGCCAGGGCCATGATCGTCAAATACGGGTTGATCTCGAGGGAGTCCGGGAAGAGGCTCGAATCGGCCACGCGGAGCCATGGCCGCCCGTGGACCCGGCCGAAGGAGTCGGTGACCGAGTCCTCCGGCCCCCGGCCCATTCCGCAGCCGCCCATCAGGTGGGCCGCCGAGACCGAGATCTTCCCGGGCCGGAAGTGACGCTCAGAGATCCGCTGGTCGACCCGCGCCGCGTCGGCGGCTTCGAGGAGGGGCGGATCGGCGGATGGGGCGTGGACGCGGATCGCCCCCGCACCGAAAAAGATCCTCGCAGAGGCACGGGTGGCTCGAACGAGGGCGGCCACCGTCTCGGGGGTGAATCGGTAGTGAACGACCGGCTTTCCGCTCCGGTCGACCGACACGCGGTTTCCGGGGACCGCCTTGTCGCAGGCCAGGACGAGGATCATCTGAAGCCGCCGGAAAGCCCGCATCAACGTCGAGTGAGGTACGCCGAAGCCGGCAAGGTTCTTGGCCGTGGTGAAAGGGAAGTACATGCACGTCTCGAGGACGAACCCCTCCTCCACGGCCCGGTCGAGGAAGAAGCTCTTCGGGTGCCCGACGTCGTTCGTGATCTCGCGCGGATGCTCGCCGACGAGGATGTGAGCAGGGTGGCAGGTGAACCCCTCGCCTACCCGGCGGGGGAGGCCTGCCAGAGCCGACCGGAGGAGAAGGGCCGGCGTGCCGACGGCGCCGCCGGCCAGGACGACGGCGCCGGCGCGGATCCGGTAATCCCCCGGAGGCCATTCCGGCGGCAGGCCCTTCCCGCCTTCGGGCCGGGCCGAGACGCGGACGACGACGGCGCGCTCCTCCACCCGAAGGGCCTGGGCGCGGGTGATCACCTCGACGCCGGCCTTCTCGGCGGCCGGGAGCTGCACCTGGTGCGTCCCCTGCTTGGCGCCGTTCGGACAGCCGAGGTTGCACAGGCTCGATCCGCGGCAACCCTTCACGTTGATCGGAAACTGCTCCGCCCGGAAGCCGGCCTTCCGGCACCCCTCGACGAAGAGACGATTGTTCTCGTTGAGGAGGTCCTCTGAAAGCTGGTGGACGTTGTTTTCAGCCGCGAAGCGGCGCGCCCGGGCTTCCAGATCCCCGTGGTCGAGCCCGGGAACGCCCCATGCCCGGATCACCCGCTCCGGCGGCTGCATCGAGGTCCCTGTGTACACGACGGTCGAACCGCCGTAGACCCGCC
>OCZT010004797.1_pt1 | contig 13552 bp, 9 predicted proteins | sample 1539031 | NCBI WGS metagenome assembly OCZT01 (sample SAMEA3539308, study PRJEB22396) | soil metagenome | biome: tundra; feature: field; material: soil | place: USA | collected 2010-05 | depth 0.15 m | reverse complement strand
CCCTTTCGCCATTAAAGCAGCTTGCTAAGGGATACGTTTCGCGCGGGCAAGGTCAGATCGTCGTTACCGAAACCGCCGTCAATCAGGCCGCCGAGTCCATGATCTTAGCTAACTGCCGCAAACACGAAATCAGTCGAGAGGATTTTCCCGCTGACCGTGTTGAGGAGGCGCGCCAAATCGTTCGCCGGGAGATGGAGGCAGAGGCCGAACTCAAGAGCAACCCGCTTTATGCTCGGGTCCAGGCCGCAGAAGAGGCTGCCCGTCTAGCTAAGATGGAATTGGCCGCAGTGAAGCAGACGAGAATCGCGCCGAACAACGACGTAAAGCCGGTGGCCGATGTCGCCCGCGTGAGAGGGTTAATGGGGGAGCGCGACTGGCACGCCTTAACAGATTCTGGCAGGCTTGCGGCTTGCGGCATCAGCCAAGTTTCCGCAGTCGAACGGCAGCAGTGCAAAGAACTTTTTGGCCGGGGCTGTGACTCGCATCATGCGAACGACTTTTTCAAGTCCAATGCTGGCGAGTATCGCCGTTTGAAAAACATCGCAATCGTCCTCGGGATTCAAGGCCAGTAGCACAAGCTGCACAGGGGGCGGGGTATCAATCCTATACGCCCCTATCGTGTCTTCTGCCAGAAAGAAAGGAATCCATGGACCCGAGGAAAGTACTCGTCTATGCGGAACTAGGTTTCGCATCCCTAGTGGTGGTCCTCTTACTCGCCCGCCTATTATCGGCAGCTTTCTAGAGACCACCTAATGGGCAGAAAGTCGCCGCACAGTGTTCACACGCTGTCTGGGTTGCGGAGCGCGGTCACCCCGCCGTGCTCTGCCTCATGGTGGGGGGGACCGGGCCAACCAGCCCCCCTTCCACTATCCCAGAGCACATATAGAACGATGCCCCGGTCACCGTAGCGAAGCTACGGCATAGCATAGCACATACTCTGCACAGAAAAGGATCTTGCACCATGACAACACGGTTCCAAGAGTTTATGACCTCACGCCAGATCAGCCAGTACGCTCTCCACAAATTGAGCGGATTTACCAAGACCTCAATTTCAGAGTGGCAGAGTGGCAAGCATCGCCCCTCACTGGCATCAGCCCGTAGGCTGGCGATTACCCTCCACATCCCCCTCGAAGACCTCCTGAAGCAAATTGAGGTCAGGGAACGGGTACAAAACGCTCGAACCCCCAGGGTGAATTTGTACCTAAAACCAAGAAAAACCGCCCTATGATTAGTGACACGAATGATTCTGGTCGTACGGGTCCCTCCTACTGCTTGACTTGTCGCCGAATGTTGGGCAAGACAGCATAAACAGTGGGGATGGCCAGATAGTGCGCGGGGTTTGTCGCCGTCCTGCATCATCGCAAACCGTTCGATTTCGCTGTCAAACTCAATCTGGCGTGAGAAATCCCCCTTTTTGACTGATACCAGAGAACGGTACACAAGCCAGGGGATACAGGCAGAACGCCACCAGCGCCCTTCGCCGTCCGCAACGTCGAAACGCTGGGTATATCAAGCAACGAAAACATTGTCCTACAAAGTCCCGTCGCCACCGATACAGGCTAAACCGCTCGAATATCTCAAGCTAGAGCAGATTACAGCCTCAACAACCACCCCGCCTCTCTCCGATGACCCGGACAGAGGCTTTTTCTTTGTCCCATTTGGAGTGAAATACATGCCAGCTACCATTACCCCCATCAACTCTGCCCGTATGCTCTATAGCCGCACAGAAGCAGCGCGTCAACTGTCCATCAGCGTTCGCAGTCTCGATTACATTATCCAGGGCAAGCAATTGGAGACCCGCCGCCTCGGAAAAAAGGTTCTGATTCCTCATGCCTCACTGGTGCGCTATTCACAGGGGAACCATTATGACATCACCAGCCGTTCCGACGCGGATACGGAAGCCTCTGGACTCAAGTGCGCGTAACGTGCAGCCATTGTTATCGACCTGTGACCGGCCAACACCTGAATGTCCTTGATGCTCACCCCAGCCAGAGCCAACCAAGAGCAGAAGGTGTGCCGGTTGTTGTGCCAAGTGTAGTCTGTGATTTTCGCCTCAGTGAGAGCCGGTTCAAACCACCAGCGGCAGTCAGAAGTCGGACCGGGACGAGGAAACACCGTGTCGCTAGAAGTGTGCGGTACAGCCGCTTGCTGTCGCTTCATGGCTTCTAGTGTGATGGAGTTCAACGGCACGTCTCGCTTGCTTCCGTTCTTGGTCTTCTCCAGTCGAATCTTCTTTCTGGTGAAGTCAACCTGATTCCACGTCAAGCTGAATTGCTCACCAAACCTCATGCCGGTGTAGACGCTGACCACGAACGCGAGTAACTGCTCTGGGTTGTCTCGGCCTATGATGCCCAACAGCGCGTTGTATTCCTCACGGGTAAGGTACCGAATCCGTGCGTTGTTCTCCGTGCGCAACCGCACCAGACGAGCCGGGTTGACTGTCACCTTACCGTTCTCCATGCCCAGCCGGTAAGCCAACGAGATGTAGGAACGGTAGCGGTTCGCAGTCGCATTGGTCCCGCAATGCTTCGTCAACCACTGGTCAATCTCTTGCGGCGTGATCGAGTCGGCACGCCGAGAGCCGAACGGCTCACTCAGGATTACATTCCGCGTCACGTAGTCACGGGAGGTCTTGAGGTGCGTCTGAGCGTGTTCCACCGCCATAGCGGACAGGTGACCGAAGGTGACCACGTTGCCGGGTACCAGTTCAGGCAGTTTGAGCTTCCGTCTGGAGTCAGCCTTCCGTTTCTGGTAGAGGGCAACTGCATCACTCTTCCGACCAGCCTTCTCCCGGTGCCTCTGGCCCTGTGCGTAGTAGTTGACCCACCACACTCCAGACCCTGCCGGATGCTCATAGACACCCTTGACCCGCTCTTCCTCACGTCTTGCCATTCGCGTCCTCTTTCCGGTGGCTGTTGGTGCTGATAGGCATTATACACAAATCAGCAGATGTAGCCAGTGGCTGTTTTGATGGCTGTTGGGTTTGTACTTTGAGGCTATTCAATGCAACGTTATGCAAAGATAGTTACGCCTCTATCTATTGTAAACACATGAGTTATTAAGAATAATTCAACATATTGCGACATCATACAAAGATGCCTAAAGCTGATTGGTAATCAGCAGGTCGCCGGTTCAAGTCCGGCCTTCGGCTCCATCCCATCCTCTCGCCGATCGGCAAAGACGGGCTAATCCCCGAATTACATAGACGTCCCCGCAGCGCCACCCTTGCGAGGGGCCTTTCTTCTCCTGGTCTTAGCGGTTGTCCGGACACTGGCCGGTTCAAGTTCTAGGCGGGTTTGGTCTGGATTCCACCGGGTTTTATCTATTTCTGACAGGTTTTCCACAGGCTCGCCGTTCCCCGCAGCGATTTGAACCATATCAGGCACCCGTTATCCACCCTTTTTTTTGTTGCAGCGGTAGTTGGCGTCTGCTTATCCACGCATACTCTTGGCATAATCGCAAGCAAGAGCGGTTTCTCAATAACTGTTCCAAGAGCCGAGTCAAGGGAGGACGAGTCCAGAACCAAAGTCAACAACCAGAGTTTTGGGGCCTCGCCGGACCACCGATGGGAGCATTGAAGAGTGACCAGCTATAGCCGTCAGGACGTGCTGCGGATACTGCAGATCAGTTCCCGCCAGTTGCAGGGTTGGGAGCGAGCCAATCTTATCCCCCCGCAACAGGCGTATTCATTCCAGGACCTTGGACAGTTGCGGATCTTGCGCATACTGCGCGAGGAAGCTGTGCCTGCGGCCTCGATCCGGGATTCCATTGTGGCCATGAAGGCCGTGGCGGGCATGACGAATCCGTTGCTTGAGGCATGCCTGGTGCGGACCGGGACCCGGCTCGCTTTTCGCCACCATGGCGCCGTGGTCGACCCGATTCGGCGCCAATTGCTGTTTGACTTCGACCGGGCAGACGGTCCCACGGCAGTCTCTGAGCCGCACCCGCTGCGCAAGCCGGGAAGGAAGAGCCCGCGCGGCATCCAGGACCGATTTCTGGCCGCGGTACAGGCTGAAGAGGCGGGCGAAAAGCAGTGGGCGATTGCGCTCTATGAAGAAATCCTCGGGCTGGACCCGGCCTATGCGCCTCCATACATCAACCTGGGCACCATTTATTTTCACCTGCGCCAGTTTAGCCGGGCAGAGGAGCTTTACCGCCGCGCAACTGAGGCCGACCCCAGCTACGTGCTGGCATTCTTCGACCTGGGCAACGTGCTGGATGAGTTGCAGCGGCTGGACGAGTCCATTGCCGCCTATCGCAAGGCGGTTGCGCTTGCGCCCCGTTACGCCGACGCGCACTATAACCTGGCCCTGGCCCATGAGCGCCGCGGAGAGCGCCGGCCGGCCCTGCGCCACTGGCAGGCTTATGTTGGCCTCGACAGCCGTGGTCCATGGGCCGAGCATGCCCGCGGCCAGATTCACAAGTTGCTGAGCTGCGAGAAGCTCTCCATCGCCTGGCGGGCGGACTGCTATGCTCCCCGCCGCAAGGGAACGGCGGCCCTGAATCTGGTTAGCGCCAAGCTCAGTTAGGGCTTAACGGCGGACCTACTTTCCCACCTTGAAAACGGGCAGCGAACCGCGTGGCCCAAAAATTCTCCTGACTCAAGATCCGGCTGCACCGCAACTTTGTGCGTGTTCCGGAGTCTATTCAGCAGGATAGATTTGTTCTATTGTCGCAAAGGCCGTCCCAAGAGCAATGCGGCGCTTAATTGCCTCTTCGGGAATTCGCAAAGCTCCTCCTCCTGCGGCTGGCAGCAGCCGAAGGCGCGTTGGCCTTGGGTCAGAAATTACCAAAGACATCGGTCTCTGGTGTTCATTTTTGTGGCGCTGAACCCTTCAACTCACAAGGACAAATATGAAGATCATGCCTGCACTCTCCCATGAACGACAGCTTCGGGTCTGCGGATGGCTGGCTGCCTCTCTGATGGCTGCTTCCACTTTGGGCGCACAAACGGCGGCTCCCCGCATCCGCTCGGAAATCAACATCTCCGTACTGACCCAATTGCAGGGCTCGAGGCATCCTCTGGCGCTGCCCGAGTTCGATGCGGGCAGGGTTCCAGCGGATACGAAGCTCACCGGCATGAGCATCTCGTTCAAGCTCTCGGCCGCGCAACAGGCCGATCTGGATGCGTTGATCGCCGCGCAGCAAAACCCCGCTTCTGGGCTCTTTCACCAGTGGCTTACGCCGGACCAGTACGCCGCCCGCTTCGGCATGGCGCAGGCCGACCTGGATAAGGTGCAGAACTGGCTGCTTCAGCAGGGCTTCACAGTTGACTGGGTAGCTCGCAGCCGCAACATGATTCGCTTCTCAGGCACGGTGTCGCAGGCCGAGCGGGCCTTCTCAACCGAGATGCACTACTACAATGCTGAAGGCTCGCGACACTTCGCGCCTTCGTCCGACTTGCAGATCCCCTCTGCCCTGGCGCCCGTGGTGCTTGCCGTGCGCAACCTCGACAACTTCCGCCCCAAGGCACAGGTGGTGGTGCACAAGGACGTGCAGCCACGCGCCTCTTTCACATCGGGCTCATCGGGGAACCACTATTTTGCTCCCGGCGACATTGTGACCGCCTATGACGTCCAGAAGCTCTACAATCCAGGCGGCTTCACGGGCACGGGCCAGACCATCGCGATTGCAGGCCAGTCAGCCATCGCGGTCACCGATATTGAGAATTTTCAAAGCGCGGCCGGCCTCAACAAAAAAGATCCCACGCAGGTGCTGGTGCCGGGCACCGGAGCGGCAGCTACCTGCAGCAACGACGAGACCGAATCCGACCTCGACCTGGAGTGGTCGGGCGCCATGGCCCCAGGGGTAAATATCATTTTTGTCTACGTCGGCGGCCCCTGTTTGACCTCAACAGCGAGCATCTGGGATTCGATTCAGTATGCAGTAGATGAGAAGCTCGCCAACATTATCAGTGTCAGTTACGGCGCATGCGAGCCGCTGCTAGGCACGTTCTCGCTTGAATCCACATTCTCGCAGGCAGTGGCGCAGGGGCAGACCATCGTCGCCGCTTCCGGCGATCAAGGCTCGACCGCCTGCTTTGTCGAGAATCCCCCCAAGACCGGTGATCCATCCTTAACCATTCAGGAAGAACTCGCAGTGAATTACCCGGCCAGCAGTCCGAACGTCACCGGCGTGGGCGGCACTGAGATTTCTGCCGCTAACGACGCTACAGGAGCCGGGACCTATTGGAACTACACCTCCGGCACCGACATCATCGCTTCGGCAAAGAGCTACATTCCGGAGGTCGCATGGAACGACGACAGCAGCTCCGGCGGAATCGGCGCAACAGGAGGCGGAGTCAGCACGTTGTTTGCAAAGCCAACCTGGCAGCGTACTCTCACTCCAGCCGACGGTCATCGCGATGTCCCCGATATCTCGCTCTATGCCTCGGGAGGATATCCCGGATACCTTTACTGCACCAGCGACTCAAGCAGTTGGAGCACTGGCCAGGTGGGCAGTTGCACCAACGGCTTCCGTGATTCCTCATCCTCAGGCTTGCTTACCGTTGCCGGAGGCACCAGCTTTGCAGCGCCCATCTTTTCCGGCATGATGGCGCTCATCAACGAGAAGGCGGGATATAACACGGGATCAGGCGGCAACATCAATCCCATGCTCTACGGGCTGGCGACCAGCGGGGGCGCCTATTCCGCGGGGACAATCTTCCACGACACCCCAAGCGGCAGCAACAACAACTGCAGCGCCGCCGGGTCTACTTACTGCAGCAGCAGCGGCAATACCAGCTATGTAACTGCAGCCGGCTACGACCTTGTAACCGGACTTGGCTCGATTGATCTGAACAACCTTGCAACCGCCTGGACAGCGAGCACCTCTGCCCTTGTCGGGACCGCAACGACAATCAGCGCATCGAACCCGGCGCCCGCCGCGAACGCAAGCGACACCTTCACCATTACGGTGGTGGCCGCAAGCGGCACGACCACGCCCACCGGCACCGTGACTCTACAAATCGACGGCGGAACGGCGCATAGCGGAACGACCACGACTGCAACGCTCAGCGCAAGCAACACGGCCGGCACGGCCACCGCCACTTACCAAACCTCCTTCACGACGGCTGGGGCGCACCAGGTGATTGCCCAGTATCCGGGCGACGCCAACTTCGCGGCGTCCTCCGGTGTGGTCTCGGTAAACGTGGGCGGAACGAGTTCGGGGAAGGGCAGCTTCTCCATCTCCGCAAGCCCCTCGTCTCTCAACGTAGCCCAGGGCAGCAGCGGAAATGAGACCATCACCATTGTTCCAACCGGCGGCTATACGGGAACCGTGCTTTTGACTCTCAATTCGTCGGATAATAACTCACTTGCAAACCTTTGCTACGGCTTCACAACCACGCTGAATAATGGCGATGGCTCGGTGATTATTACCGGAACAAGCGCCGTCACCACCAATCTGAACTTCAACACCCTTCCGTCCTCTTGCGGGTTGGTAGTGCCCAACAAGGGCAACCCGCAAATGCGCCGCCTGGGCGATATCAAGACCGCAAAGAACAATTCGCCTAATCCTGCCCCGATGGCGATTGCGTTTGCCGGATTGCTGCTGATTGGCTTCATGGGCCGCTATTCGCGCAAGTTCAGCGCCCTGGCGGTCCTTGCCGTTCTACTGGCTGTCGGCATCACCGTAACGGCCTGCGGTGGCGGTGGTGGTGGTGGTGGCGGCACTACCGTAACTCCCGACCCACCCAAGGGAACCTACACCATCTCCGTGACCGCGCAGGATTCGGCCTCGTCCACCATTCCCACGGCAACCACAAACTTCACCTTTGTAATCCAATAACTCGTCAGTGAAAAAGGGCAGGAGTCTCAGCACAAAGTTCTGAGACTCCTGCCCTTCCTGCTTTAGGGAACCCCTGATTAAGTCGTCGCTTTGAAAGGGCGCGGCTTTAGCCGCGCCGTTAGTGTGCCAAAATGTGTGGGCTTTAGCCCCTGAGGGAATGCCCGCTCATGTCTCGACCTTGATCAGAGTCTCCTTGGGGCATCATTACCAGGAGTGTGATCGCAAGTGCGCCCTTTCTACAGGGACTGCGAAGAAGACCCCAGAAAACCTGAGCCGGAATCGCCCTTTACAGCAGCGACCCGGCTCAGAATTTCAACCTGCAAACATGCCCGGCATCCAGCCCCGGCAACTGCGGTTTACAGTTGGAGGTTCTTCATGTATTCGGCATCCTGGTGCACTGCTTCAATGGGCTCGATGCCGACGAACTCTTCCTGCTCGATGTAGTAGTGCTTGAGCCCCGTGGCGGCGCGCATGCACGCCTTGATATCCAGCTTGCCGTGGCCCATCACCGGCGAATGGATGACTCCATCTTCGCCCTTCACCATATCCTTGATGTGCAGCAGCGGGAAGCTCTTCGGCGTCTTGGTCAGATAAGCCACCGGATCGGCCCCGGCCGCGTACACCCAACCGCAATCCATCTCAAAGACCACCAGCTTCGGATCGCAGAGCTTCATCATCTCGTCGTAGTAGATCACTCCGTCTTCCTTGTCGAACTCGGCGCGATGGTTGTGGTAACCGAAGGTCATGCCGGCCTTCTTCACCTTTTCGCCAATGCGGTTCAGCTCGCCGCAAGCCCAGCGGTAGTCTTCGAGCTTCAGTTCTCCCTTTGCCGCCGGATCCTTATGCCGCAGGCCGGGGCACACAATGAATTCGAGACCGATGTTGTGGCCGTACTCGATCAGCTCGTCCTCGTGTCCAAGCAGCGCGCCCAGCGGATGGTGCGTGCTTGTGATTTTCAGTCCTGCGTTGTCCAGGGACTTCTTGAATTCGGTCGCGGTGCGCTTGTAGTAGCCGGCCGCCTCCACTTCCTGGATCCCTGCTGTCTTTAACTTGACCAGCGTGCCGTCAAGGTCCTTTTCCAGCAGTTCGCGGACGCTATAAAGTTGCAGGCCGATCGGGAACTTGACTGGCTTGGCGGCCAACCGGCGCGTGCCGACACATGTTGCGGCAACCACCGCGCCCGTCGTCTTCAAAAAACTTCTGCGTGATGTAGAGCTCATTGTTCTTCTCCTCAGGCGGGGGGGGTGAAACCCGCCCCGGTTTATCCCTTGATGGTCTTTGTCGCCGCGTCCCATGTGGCCACGGACTTGTGCTCATAGGAGTAGTTGGCCATGTGGCAGCCGATAGCCGCGTGATTGCCGAAGATCTCGTCCTCGATCACGTGCTCCCGCGTCTCGATGGCGCGGAAGAAGTTGGCCAGATGGTCCACTGTATCGTCGTAACCGCGGGGTACGGTGTAGGTCTCAACTTGGCCCAGTTTGACCGGCTCAGCGGGATGCGCCTGGCGCCATGCTTCGAGATACTGCTTCTTGGCATCGGCCGTCCAGCCGTTCAAGGAGTAACCCTCCGGCTGCGGTCTGGTGTCCTGAGGAGTTACAGTGAGCGTACCGCCCACCATGGTCATTGTGGCCTCAGACCCGGCAAAGATGACCGGCTCATCAGACGCGTTGTTCTGGTTGCAGTGAAGACTCAGGGTAAGATTCGGGTACTCGTAGAGCGTGGCCAGCAGGTCGGGGAAGTCCCGGCCATCCTTAAAGTGGGTCAGGCTGCCGGTTGAGAGGGCTCGCGTGGGTGGAACATTGATGCCGGTGATGCCCATGAAGCCGGAGAGAAGGTGGACGAACAGGTCGCCGGCCAGACCTTCGCCGTAATCGGCAAAGCAGCGCCAGCGGAAGAAGCGCACGGGGTCAAAATCGTGCGGCGGCGCATCGCGTACAAATTCCTTCCAGTCGATGGTGGCAGGCGTGAAGCCGGGAGCGACGGGGTAGACCCATGCGCCCGAAGGCGAATTGCGATTGATATACGACTCGACGAAATGCACCTCGCCGAGTCGGCCAGAGGCATAAATCTCCGCCGCCTTCCGGTGCAGGATGTTGCTCACCCGGTCGGAGCCCACCTCGAGGATCCGTTTGCCGGCCTGAACCGCAGCCACCATCTCGAACCCGTCGGCCACGGTGTGGGACATCGGCTTTTCCACATAAACATCCTTGCCCGCGGCCACAGCGTCCAGAACCACATGCTTGTGCAGGTGGTCCGATGTGGCCACGATCACCGCGTCGATGCTCTTGTCGTCAAGGAACCGGCGATAATCCCGCGTGGTCGGTACGTCCTTGCCCCATGCCTCTTTCCCGGCCTGCTGGTGCATATCGTAGATGTCCGCAATGCCCACGCACTCGCCCGTCGGCACCTGCCGCGCCGACCGCAATACGTCGCATCCGCGAATTCCGGTTCCAATCGAGGCAAAGCGAATCTTTCGTCCGCCCCCCGCGGCCTGGGCCGCCAGTGTTGGCGGCTCCAGCAGCGTTGCTTTCACCGCTGCGCCTGCCGCTACCGCCCCCGCGCCTATCCGCACAAAATTCCGTCTCGTCATAGAAGGTGTCTTCATAAGGCCTCTCTCCTGCGCTCGCAATTCTCGCTCCTCACACCCTCCAGTGTCCACATAACATCAGGGCACATCCCATCACTAAGCTGAATCGCACAGCAATAATGACGAGCAGGCCGGGTGCCCCAGGTCCCGCTTTTGGGACCTGGGATACCACGACACTCAACCGGTCGATTCTGAAGAGTCGGACTCTGAACCATGCTCTCAGTTTGTCGCAATCCCCACCCTCCCCCATGCAATCCGGGTCGAAAAGCCCCGTCCTGCACCCAGCCCAACCAATATTCGCCCATCCATGTGAGAATGGAAGGGTAAACATCATGACCAACGACAGCCTTCCAGAACCCCTGCCCACCCCCGAGACCGCCCCTGAGCCAGCCAGCGAGCCCATCGCGGAGACGGCCCCTGCACCCATTGCTGCTCCCATCGCCGCCCCCGCATCCAAGACTGCTGCGGAGCCTGCGCCCGTGTACGTCCCGGTCTCCGAGCCTCCCGCCGAACCGGAGGAGTCCTTCGCCGACCTGCTCTCCGCCTTCGAGCGCAGCCACTCGCACAAGGCCGAGCCCGGCCAGCGCCAGTTGCAGGGCACCGTCGTCTCCCTATCCGCCGATCAAGTCTTCCTCGACATTGGCTACAAAACCGAGGGCGTTCTGCCTCGTTCGGCGTTCGAAAACAACGCCGAGAGCATGAAGCCCGGCGACATCTTCCTCGTCTCCGTCACCGGCCGCAACGAGGAGCATTACTACGAACTCTCCCGCTTCAAGGTGGCGCAGGTTCGCGACTGGTCGGCCATCGAAGCCGCCTTCGCCGAGAAGATGGCCGTCGTCGGAACCGTCACGGAAGTTATCAAGGGCGGCCTCTCCGTTGACATCGGCGTCCGCGCCTTCATGCCCGCCAGCCGCAGCGGAACCAGGGACGCCGCCGAACTCGAGAAGCTGGTCGGCACCGAAATCACCTGCCGCATCACCAAGCTCGACGTCACCGATGAAGACGTAGTCGTCGATCGCCGCGTCGTTCTCGAGGAACAAGCCCGCGGCGCCAGCCAGGCGCACTTCGCGGCCATGAAAGAAGGCGACATCCTCGTCGGCACCGTCCGCACCCTCATGCCGTACGGCGCTTTCATCGACCTCGGCGGCGTAGACGGACTGCTCCACGTCAGCGACATCGCCCACACCCGCATCAGCAAGCCTGAAGACGTGCTCACAGTCGGCCAGGAACTTCAGGTCAAGATTCTCAAAATTGACCCCGAGTCCAAAAAGATCTCGCTCGGCCTCAAGCAGCTTCAGGCCGAGCCCTGGGCCACTGCGCCCGATCGCCTCACCTCAGGCCAGCGCATCACCGGCACCGTCACCCGGCTCACCGACTTCGGCGCATTTGTCGAAATCGAGCCCGGCGTTGAAGGCCTCATCCATATTTCAGAGATGTCCTATGGAAAGAAGCTCCGTCACCCCAGCGACATGCTCAAGCAAGGCGACCGCGTCGATGCCGTCATTCTCGGTATCAAGCCCGAAGAGCGCCGCATCTCCCTCGGCCTCAAGCAGACCCTCACCGACCCCTGGACCGAAGTGCAGCAGAAGTTCCCCGTAGGCTCGCAGATCACCGGCCCGGTCACCAAGCTGATGAACTTCGGCGCCTTTGTCGAGATCGAGCCCGGAATTGAGGGCCTGGTGCACATCAGCGAAATCACCACCGAGCGCCGCCTCAACCACCCGTCTGAAATGCTCCGCGCCGGCCAGGTCGTCAAGGCGCAAATCCTCGCCATCGACCCGGAGAAGCGCCAAATCAAGCTCAGCATGAAGCAGTTGATCCCCACCGACATCGACGAATACATCGCCGAGCACAAGGTGGGTGACAAAGTCTCCGGCCGCGTAGTCGAGCAGTCCCCCACGCTCACCGTAGTCGAGTTAGGCGACGGCATTCGAGCTGCCTGCCGAGTCACCAGCACCACCGCCGCACCAGCCGCCGAAGAGAAGAAACCCGGCGCGAAGGCCGACCTGTCCAGCCTCTCGTCAATGTTGAAGGACCGCTGGAAGGGCAACACAGCAGCCGCCTCCGCCGCCCCCGAACCACTAAGTCAAGGCCAGATCCGCACCTTCAAAATCGTGAAGCTGGACGCGGAAGCAAAGAAGATTGAAGTGGAGCTAGCCTAACTCCTCGGAGCCGCATTCCCAGCACAAATGTCCCGTGCCCCATCTTTGCGACTCGCTTTTGTCGCAAAGGTGGGAAACCACGAATCTCAGTTTTGATTTCCGGGCCGGCCTCACGCAAACCACATCCCCCGTCCCAAACCATCTACCATTCCATCGCGTCTAACCAACGAAGAAATCCGCCGCGCAATGGAGCCAACCTGTGGTCAATCTCTGGAATGACATCAAGCATTCGCTGCACATGTTCATCAAGAACCCCGGCTTCACCATTGCCGCGGTTGGCGCACTGGCCCTGGGCATCGGGACTAACACCGCTATCTTTACCGTGGTCAATGCGGTGCTTCTCAAGCCGCTAGGCTACCCCGACGCGGATCGCATCGTGCAGTTTTTCACCACCTTCCCCGAAGGCAACGGTGACGCTGCATCCATCACCAAATTCCATATCTGGCAGCAGCAGACCAGCGCCTTCAAGGAAATTGCCGCTTACGACTTCGCGGGGCCCGGCTTCAACATTACCGGCGACCGCCCGGAACAGGTTCACGGCATCCACGTAACTGAAGGTTACTTTCGCCTCTTCGGCGCGCCGGTCCTGCTGGGCCGCACCTTCACTCCGCAGGAAGACTCGCCGAACGGTGGCAAGGTAGTGGTTATCAGCTATGGGCTTTGGCAGCGCAAGTTCGGCGGTAATCCAAAAGCTGTCGGCAGTGCGCTTTCACTGGGTAACGAGTCCTTCACCATCATTGGCATCCTCGGGCAGGAATTCCGTTCCGACCCCGAGGCGGACTTATGGATTCCCTTCCAATTCGAACCCAACAGCACCAACCAGGGACATTTCTTCAATGCCGCGGGGCTGCTCAGGCCCGGCGTCACGCTGGCCCAGGCCAAGGCGCAAATGAAGCTCGCGGCCAGCCAATTTCTGCGCGCCTATCCTGAGGCCGATCCAAAACAGGGGTCTCGGACCTAGCGAGCGCCGCACTTGCTTCCCGAGCTGAGCGGAACTGTCTGCCTGGGCGACGAG
>OCZT010004796.1_pt1 | contig 13552 bp, 6 predicted proteins | sample 1539031 | NCBI WGS metagenome assembly OCZT01 (sample SAMEA3539308, study PRJEB22396) | soil metagenome | biome: tundra; feature: field; material: soil | place: USA | collected 2010-05 | depth 0.15 m | reverse complement strand
TAAAAGACGGCGCCAAAACCAGCGTCGCCCTGGCCACACTCCCCAATGACGGCCCTACGGGCGGATATTTCCACCTGGGTGAGCCGCTGCCCTGGTAACACGCCCCACCTTCACCCTCCACCACGTCGTGGGTGCAGGGCCAGGCCGGGTGCCCCCAGGTCTCGATTCTGAGACCTGAGAGCGTCTTGGCTTGCAGAGAATTACCACCCTTTGCCGCACAATCATAAGAGAGGACGGGAGAAACCTCACCAATCTGTCAGGATCTGCCCGGTTCGTACCCCCTCCCCCTCCCCCTCCTGGAATACTGTTAAATCTCGGCCTAACTTAAACACAATCAACAGGTTACAGCAATAATTCCCACCAAGGTGCAACTCTCAAGTACTTTAAAATCAGTAACTTGCTAAAATTTAAAGCACCACAATTGGTGCAGTTCTGGCTCAGGCTGACCCAATACCTTGAGTCCGGCAAAACATCTGATTTCCGGTTGCTTTGTACCGAGGCGGGGGATCGCGGTACCCAATCGTCCACCGCAGTTTCGCTCGTCTTACTTCCCTGCTCCAAGGGACTCGATGGCCTTTGCCAGGTTTTGTTTGACTTCGGGATTGTCCGGATGCTGGGCCAGCGCCAATTTGAGGATCATCGCGGCTTCTCCTTTTCGGTTGAGTTGCGTCAGAACGTCGGCCAGCAGATTGGCCACATCGAGGGACTCGGGTGTTGTGTTCAAACCGTCCTGCAACACCTTGACTGCCTCCTCGGGCTTGGCCATTTTTGCGTAAGCCAGGCCAAGGTTCACACTCTGCTGCGCGGTTCGCTGGGGCACAAGGCGGGGGCTATCCAGTAACGTGATTGTCTCCGCAAAATTGTTGTCGCTGATAAGGTCGCTGGAGAGGCTGTCGAGCGCGCTGGAGGACTCGGGATCGAGCGTCAGTGCTGCACGCCATTCGGTCTCCGCATCTGCTGTGGAATGCAACGAATCCAACGCCGTGCCCAGGATCAAATGGATCTTGATGTCGCGGAAGCCGAGCTTTTCCGCTTCCTGGAGTGAAGCAACCGCTTCCTTCGTATCTCCTGAAAAATACAGGCTCACCCCAAACATGAAAGCGACATGAGCCACGTCGGGCTGGGTCGGCTCCGTCTGCAAAGAAGTTGCAAATGCTTCGGCTGCGCACGCGTACTGTTGCTGCCCGGCGTACCAGACGCCTAGGTCGTTGTACAGCGTGGCAGTGGGCTTGCCTTGGAGCTTCGATTTCATCTCTGCGGGTGGCGTGCACGTCTCCGACCACAGGGACGATGCCGCCATCAGAGCAAAAGACATGCCCAGACAGGCCGCACAGCGGAGTACGCTGACCCATCCAAAACCTGTTCGGCTTTTCAAGCTACTTACTTCCATCGGCCACGTGAACCTGAATGTCTTCAATTCCGTCGGCGTCCATGTTGACGAATTCGGGAAGGTTGACGGCGCGATTTGCGGCCGTTGCGTTGTCGATAAGAATGGCGGGGCTGTCGTTGCCGTTCGCATCCAGGTGAGTAAGATACATCTGCGTGTAAGGGGACCTTGCCTTGGACGAAAAGACCAGCCAATGTCCGTTGGGCGAAAAGCTGTGCCACGAATTCATGAGCCGGGTGTTGGCGCGCATGCGGCGCGGCGCCCCGCCACCGGACGGGATGATGTAGAGCTGACTGTCAGGACGCATGAGCTGGCCGTTTTTGCACTGCACAAAAACAATCCATTTGCCGTCGGGGGAGACCTTTGGGAAGTTGTTGCTCATGCCGTTCGCAGACGCTCCCACGATCGGCTCCGGCGTACCACCCTTGCCGTTGTTGAACGGGATGCGGTAAAGCTCGAACTGAATCTGCGTCTCGTTGGGATCGTTGGCGCGCAGCGCGGGAGGTTGCCCCTTGGACCGCGGATCGCGGGCTTCGGCACGGGCAAACACGATGTACTTGCCGTCGGGGCTCCACACTCCATCGGTCTGCACATACTTCGGATCGTCGGCTCCGGGCAGCGGCTGGCGCAGGCCGGTGGCGCGGCTGTAGTACTCCAGAATGCCGCGCGTGGGATAGAAAACCTGCAAGAATCGGTAGTCCATGAAGTTGGTGACGTAGTAGCTGTCGATCATTCGGCTCAGCGCGGGACCGGCGAAGGTGCTGAGCACATAACGGCCGTCGGGCGAAAGCTGTGACATGAACCCAACCCTGATCTGGCCCACGCGACCATCGGTATTCCAGTGCACCACGTCCTTGCTCAGGATGGTCACGTGCTTCTGGACTGGAACGACCGCGTAAAGGCCCTTGTCGTTGGCCGGCCCGTCGATGTCCATGCCGAATGTCTTTCCGTCTGCGGAGAAAGAGTGGCAGTTGGCGCAAGTCGGCATGTCCTTAAGAACGGTGTGGCTCTCCGCCTTGCGGATATCGCGCATGCGCCAATGGATGAGGGGGATCGAAGACGGAGCCAGCGGCGATACCACTCCGCTCACGCCCGTGCTCGGCATCAGCGGCACGTCGCGGTAGAAGATCGGCGCCCCTACCTCATCCACTGACGTCGAAAGAGCAATGTGTGCCTGTGACCATGCGACCTGGCCATCGCGGTAGCCAGTAACGGTGACCGTGGCCGGCTGCATGACGGAGTGCGCTTGGATGACAGTCCACGTGGTTACATCGGGAGTCCACGTCCAGGTCGCGGCTTGCTGCGCGGTCAGCTTTGGCGGCTCATTGGAATCGCTGACGCACTGCGGATCAATCGCTCCCAAATGCAGGCGCTCTCCCTTGGAGAAAACGTGGATCGCCGGAGACTTGTCAGCAAACGAGACATCGATGCTCCACGAAGTTCCCGCTGCATCGCGCCACAAGAATGTTGGAGGAGTGATGCCGGGGGGAAAGATGGAACCGGTCTCTGGATAGTCGATGGAGATGAGGGACAAAGACCGAGGAGCATCCTGCGCCGCATATGCCGATGCGCTAGAGAGAAGTGCGACAGCCAATGTGGTGAACAGCGCGAAATTCTTGAGCCGGGCACGTTTGGGGGTCGTGAAAGTTGGGGACACTGTTCCTCCACTGGTGTCTCAACCTGCACATCTACGAGCTCTGGACAAAGCCAGGATCGTGCCGATCGCTCAAAGTCAGGTCGGAATCCAGAGCGGTGGCCCCCAGCGGAACTGGGGGCTTGACCACCTGAATCGTTATTGTAATTTCGAGACGGCCACGACCGTATCCGCTCTCACTGGCTTTTGGCGGACTGCGCTGCCGTGAGCACCAGTTGTTGCTGATCTGCCGTGATCACCTTCTGGTAGAAGTCGCGCAGAGGGGTGTACTCCTTTGCATCCAGCAGAGTAAACCCACGCGCCAGGATGCGCGCGCTGGTAATGGAATTGGCGGACGACTTGGAGCGAAGCTGGTAAGCGGCATTCTCTTCCCACTTGAACACCGCGTCCTGCGGAGCACCCTCCAGAGCAAAGCCACTCGGGAACACGTACGTGATCTGCTCCTGGTCCTGTGCCGGGTAACGCATATCGACGGGAAGAGTCCGGGCTTCGTCCGCGGGGAACGGGTTCGTTTCCCTGCTCTCAAAGAACAGGCGGGGCAGGATGAGGCGGCTGCCGGTGTGATTGCCCAGCGAGCCGGTCACCGGAACGACGGCCACCAGCTGCTTGGTGGAATCATCCATGGAAGCAAAATGGTCCACGTGAGCTTCAACCCCATTGGGAATCTCGCTGGCAAGCATTCTCTCCACTTGCGCTTTTGCGGCATTTGCCCCCGACCTGAGTTCCAATTGGCGCAACTGCAGCGCCTGCTGGCCGATGAAACCCACCTTGAGCGTCCCCGAAATTGTTCCCTCCGAAGTCACGTTCAAGCTGCCGACTCGAACGGTGGTGTTATCGGTATTAAGCTGCAGCGGCGTGATGATGGTTTCGACCTTGTTGCCGGGCCCCATCGCTATGCCGCCGGCTCCAGCATGAGCCCAGTGCAGGGTCTGAAACGGAGCCATCTTGGTGCCCGGATCAACCGTGATTTCCTTGCCATCGATGTTCAGCGCGATGACTACGGAATCCAGTTGATCGGTGCGCAGAAACTGCACCGAAAAGAGCCGATGACTGCGGCTGGCAATTCGCTCCGGCCTTGCATTCAGTCCCGCGACGCGCGCAAGAGCCAGGTAAAGGTAAGCAAGCTGGTTGCTGGTTCCCTGCTTCTTTTCGAGTACGCTGTCCACATGGCCCGCTGGAATCCACTCGGTGCCAATGCCCGGCTCTCCGTCGGCTGTGAAATCGATATTCTCCAGCTTCGCGACGATGCCGTAGATTTTTCGGGCCTTGTCGAGCGGAGCGTCAGAGGGACTTACCACCTCGGCAACCGCATGCTGCAGCGTCGGGGTAGACGCAATGTACTGGTTGAGGCTTTTGGTCCAATAGCCCATCTCCTTCTGCCAGAATTCCTTCTCATCGGGAGTCGGGGTATAAAAGAAAGCGACTTGATAGGCCTGGCCCGCCATTGGCGGTCCAAACGGCTCATTCGGAAAGGGCGGTACGTCCACCAGGTCAAGCGTGTAATTACCCGAGGCTTCCTTTTTGACCGCCGCTCCGGGCGGAAGAATAGGAGCGTCCCGAATGTCCGTCATGATTTCACCGTGCAGGTCAATCGCTGCGCTGTCCTCCATCCCCGCGGCTCCCATCTTGTTGCGGGCGGGAAGAAACTTTTCAGTCGGGGTGAACGAATAGTGCGCCCGGTGGACAAAATACTGCTGCTGGATCTGCCAATCCGGCGCCTGCAGAAAGCGGTCGTAGCGCACCTGGTAGCGATACTCCAGAATGCTGCCGACCTCAGCGCTGGGCAGGGTGAAGGTCAAATCATTGACCTGATTGCGTCCCCTTTTCACCTTGAGCAGATCGGCCGCCGAGCCAGTCATGGGGACGACCGTTCCATCTGGATGAATGGTTCTGCCTTCGATTGCCGAGACATCGGTGCGAACGTTGAATGAGTCCGTTTCGAACGGCTGGTCCTCACCTGCATGGTTAACGTCTGGGGCGTCCCAGTGGTTCGAGGTGCCCGAGCCCATTCTGCTCGAATTGCCTCCGCTCGCATTGAAGATGAAATTTCGAGCGTAGGTCACGTGAACCGTCGCCGCTTCCTTGCCCCGCTCGCTAAGAATCTTGATGCGCGCATACACGGTGTGAAAATGATGCGGGTCGTCGGCTGTCTCTTCGCGGAAAAGATACACTGCATCCGCGCCCGGCGCTTTGGGGTCGGAGGTCATTTTCAGTTCCTCCGTCGACGGAGCTGAAAACTGTGCATGAGAAACCAATGGCGCCGCTGCCCCAAGCAGCATCACGCCAAGACTTGCAACCAAATGAAAACGCATTCAAATTCTCCCCAAGGCTGTCTGCTCTAGGGACGCTGTTACGCGCCCAAAGAGTTTCAGCGCAAAATGACACGTCCAATCTTATGCCTTCCGAAGAACCGGACGGTGACAGCACATAAGGTGACTACGCGCACAGCAGTGGTTGAGTCCACTCAATTTGCCGCAACTTCAACCACTGCATTGGATTCGTTCAGTTTTTCCCGCGTTGCTGTATCCTTCTTGATTGTGAGGGACGTCACCAGACGCTTCGGTGGCCCACACTCTATATCCGCCTTGCGGCCCTACTCTCTGTAGTAACCGCTCCGGAGGGCCATTGAAATTACGCTTCACCCATTTCCTGTCTGCAGGTGTCCTAGCTGCCGGTTCAGTATTCCTGGTGTGCGGAGCGGTGCTGTCGACCTCTGCCGGTACCGATCAAGCGCTGGCCGCAAATCAACCAGCGAAGATCACAGTCGACTACCCCCTCAATGGCTCTGTCTTCCCTCCGGAGATCACGCCACCGACTTTTCTTTGGCATGATTCCACAGACACCGCAAAGCGTTGGGTGGTTGAGATTGCCTTTGCGGGCCAGCCCGATCGACTGCGCGTGGAGACGCTCGGTGCCCCATTGCAACCAGGCAAAATTGATCCCCAAGCGGGTCCGGGCCTTGAGCTGACAGCGGAGCAGGCGTCCACACGGACATGGAAGCCCGACTCCGGCCTGTGGGCGAAGATCAAACGTTCGTCAGTTAAGTCGCCGGCATCCATCACCATCGACGGCTTTGCGGATGATGACTCAAAACATCCGGTCTCGGCGGGCAAGGTGACCATTTCCACGTCGGCGGATCCTGTCGGCGCCCCCGTGTTTTACCGCGACGTTCCGCTGATGCTTCCTTCTCCTGCGGAAAAGGGCCCTATTGCGCCGCTGCCGCAGTCGGCAATTCCACTCATCAAATGGCGGATTCGCAACATTGCCGAACCGGAGAGTCACGTGGTGATGGAAAATCTGCCCACCTGTGCCAACTGCCACTCGTTTTCCCGAGACGGTAAGACATTTGGACTGGATCTCGATGGGCCGCGTAATGACAAGGGGCTGTACGCTCTTGTTCCCGTCACGCGCAACATGACCATCCGCAACCAGAATGTCATCCATTGGAGTTCGTTCCAGTTGAACGCCGAAGCGAGTGCCTCCCAGCCCGCCGTCAAGCGGTTCGGGTTCATGTCGCAGGTGTCGCCGGACGGCCGTTACGTAGTGACGTCGATCGGTCCTCCGAACAATACAAACAAGCATCAGAACGAAGAACCCGGATTTGCCTCGGGCATTCTGGATCGGCTGTACAGCACAAACTACAGGAGTCTCACCTTCAGCCAGGTTTTTTATCCCACGCGCGGAATTCTGGCCTGGTACGACAAGAAAGAAGGCACGATGCGGCCGCTGCCCGGCGCCGATGATCCGCAGTTCGTGCATACCAGCGCCTTCTGGTCGCCGGATGGAAAATATTTGATCTTCAGCCGGGCTGAGGCTCGCGATCCGTATCCGGCCGGCGCCCCCAAGCCCGTCCAGGCCAACGACCCGAATGAAACGCAGATCCAGTATGACCTGTACAAGATACCTTTCAACGAGGGCAGAGGCGGCAAGGCTGTTCCGGTGGAGGGAGCGTCGGAGAATGGCATGAGCAACAACTTCCCCAAGGTGTCGCCGGACGGGCGGTGGATCGTTTTCGTGCAGAACAAGAACGGTCTGCTGATGCGGCCGGACAGCAAGCTGTACATGGTTCCATTCGAGGGCGGCAAGGCGCGGCTGATGAATTGCAATTTGTCCCTGATGAACTCGTGGCACACGTGGTCGCCGAACGGGCATTGGCTCGCATTTTCATCGAAGGCGCGCGGGCCCTACACGCGGCTCATGCTCACACATATCGACGCCAACGGCAACGATACCCCGCCGGTGATTGTGGACGACACGACCGCTGCCAACCGCGCGGTGAATATTCCCGAGTTCGTGAACATTGCGGTGGACGGCCTGGACAAGATCGATCCGCAGGCAACGGAGTTTTACCGGTTGTTCGACCAGGCATTCAAGCAGATGGAGAACAATCAGATACCCGAAGCCATCCAATCGCTGCACCAGGCCATTGAACGGGATCCGAGCGATGCCCTGTCGCACTACATGTTGGCTACTGCGCTGAGTGGAAACGACCAGGAGCGTGAAGCATTGGCCGAGTATCGCCAGGCCTGCGCTCTCAATCCGCAGAACCCGATTTTCCTTGATCACCTCGCGGTTTCCCTGGACCTGAACGGTGATCAGGCAGGGGCAGTTGAAGAATTGCAAAAGGCGATCGACCTCGCACCGACATCTGCGGAGTATCGCTTCAATCTTGGGATTGTGCTGGAATCGCGGGGGGACTTCCAAGGGGCCATTGCGCCGCTTCAGAAATCAGTGGAACTGAGCAGGGGCAAGAATTGGCGCAGCTTCGCTGAGTTGGCCAAAGCCTACGACAAGACCGGCAATCACGTCGATGCGATACGGTCTGCCCAGCAGGCGCTGGTTCTGGCTGAACAGAGCCACGATGAGCAGGCAGCCAAGAACCTGCGCGACGCTCTCGAAGGCTACGAACGCGACGGCGGAAAGGCTGACCCTCAGTAGCGGCACACTGGTGATCCGGGTGGTCTCCCGATAACTTCAGCCCGCGAAAAGAGCGCTCGGAATGGCCAGGGTGATCGTCAGGACGGCCTACTGCTGAAAGTAAGACATCGTCATGGAAACCCTCCAAGGCGATAAGTGGATCGGATCGGCGTCTTCGACCGGATAATGCATCGCTCCGATAGATCGGAAATCCTGAGACCGTCCCGCCGCCGTTCGTGCGCGGTCCTCAAGACCGACTGCGCCGCGCTGTTGTATTCTGGCTGCCGGAGATTGTCTCATGGGCACCTTGCGCCGAACGGGCATGAAGTGTGTTTTGATGAGTGCCTGTTTGGGTTTTGCGGGAACGGCTTTCGCCGCCTGTATCGGCCCGCAGGCGATGATGGCGCGACTGCGTGCCCACCCCACCACCGACAACGCCGTAATGCTGGGGAGTTGGTATGCCGGCCACCAGCAATTCGGCTGTGCGGCGGACACGTTCCGCGCGGCTTTGAAGGGCGATCCGGATTCGGCGCAGCTGCACTATCTCACGGGCCTTGCGCTGGTGGGGGCGGGCCACGTACCCGAGGCAGTTCCTGAGATCAAGGAATCCATCCGCCTGGAACCGCAGGTGATCAAGCCGCACCTGATGCTGGCTTCTCTCTACGACGAGGCTGGAAAACACGCCGACGCGGAGGAGCAGTGGAAGCTGGCAATGGGCATCGATCCTCAATCTCTTCCTGCGCTCGAAGGCCTGAGCGCTGACCTGCTCATTCGGCAAGACAACATTGGCGTGATCCAACTGCTCCGTGATGTGCCGCGCAACGAGAAGCTGAGCATCACGCTCTCGCGGGCGCTGGGACTATTGAACTACCTGGATGAGGCCAACGCGGTGCTCACAGACGCGCTGCAGAAGTCTCCCGATTCGGTGCCGCTGGCCAGCGCGCTCACCGTGGTGCTTGTCAAGCAGCGTAAGCACCAGGAAGCCATCAACCTGCTGCAGCACGCGTTTGAAAAGAACCCCGACAACCAGGAAGCGGAGTTGCAGTTCTTTCGCATCCTGGTTTTGACTAACCACATCAACCTGGCGCGGCCAATCGGCCCAAAGCTGCTGGCGAAGCGTCCACACGATCCCGAGGTGCTTTATTTGAACGGGATCGTGGAGCGCTCAGTGGGCGATTACACCACCGCCAAAACGCATCTTGAACAGGCTGTGGCCACCGATCCGAACTTCTTCAACTCCCGCTACAACCTGGGAATGGTGCTCGTCTTCCTGAAGGAATGGCAGGAAGCCAAAGAACAGTTGCAAAAGGCAATCGATCTGGGAGCCACCGAGCCGCAAGTCCACTTCGAGATGGCAAAGGCTCTGCGCGCCCTTGGGGAGAGGGACCGCGCATTGGAGGAGATGAAGCTGTATCAGCAGATCAAGAAGGCGGAGGAGAGCAACCTGGAGGCCGTCGAAAGTGCTGCGCAAGGCGATTCGGAGTTGGAAGCCGGCAAGCTCACCGAGGCCATCGCTCACTATCGCGAGGCGACCGAAGACGAGCCCGCAATCGCCGGATACAAATATAAGCTGTCGATTGCGCTCCACCAGGCGGGGGACACGGCGGGGCAGCGCGCCCAACTGGAAGAGGCGGTCAAGCTGGACCCCAAGCTGGCTGGCGCGCAAAACGAGCTGGGATACGTGCTCTCGCGCAGCGGCGATGCGGCCGGCGCCGTGCAGCATTTTCGCATGGCCGTCGAGGCCGCTCCCGGATGGGCCGAAGCATGGATCAACCTGGCTGCTGAACTGGCAGTCGATGCCCATCTCCCAGAGGCCCGCGAGGCGGTCGCGAAGGCGCTGGCACTGGACCCCCGCAATGCCCAGGCCCGCGAACTCAGGGATCAACTGGCGCGCGATCCCGCCGCCCGGCAGGATCACCCGTAATCAGATTCTCCGGCTAAACCCGGAAACAAACGTGATTGCTCCTAACGTGCTGGCAATGGCAGAATGAAGATAACCAAGACATGAAGAAGTCGTTCTCCACTTCTCACTGGACTCGCCGAAGTCTGCTTCGTACCGCACCCGCGCTGTGTGCGTCCGCGCTGTTTCCCCGCATTTTGTCGGCATCGCCACTCGATCCCCAGGCAGCACCGGCCCCTGAGCACCCCGTCGCTGAGCCCAAGCCGTTTTCCAGGTTCACTGATATTGCCCAAAGCGCCGGCCTCACCGCGACGATGTATTACGGCGTGCCTGAGACCGTGACCTACATCATCGAGGAGATGGGGGGCGGCTGCGCATTTTTCGATTACGACAACGACGGCTGGATGGACATCTTTATCCTTGGCGGCAGGCGTCTCGCGGACATTCCCGAGGGAGCCTCCAACCGGTTGTACAAAAACAACCGCGATGGCACATTCACTGACGTTACCAAGAAGGCGGGACTCTGGGATGCCGGGTGGGCGGTGGGCGTCTGCGTGGGCGATTACAACAACGACGGGTTTGAAGACCTCTTCGTAACCTACTACGGCCAGAACAAGCTCTACCACAATAACGGGGACGGTACCTTCACCGACGTAACGGCCAAGGCTGGTCTTCTCCATGAAGGAACGCGCTTTGGGGCGGGATGCACCTTTCTGGACTATAACCGGAACGGATTTCTGGATCTGTTCGTGTCCAACTACGTTGACATCGATATGGCTCACGCCGCCAAACCCTCTTTGGATGTTCCCAACTGCAACTATGAGGGTGTCGCCGTCGCGTGCGGCCCAAAGGGCCTGAAAGCACCACCCCAATTCCTGTATCGCAACAACGGGGACGGTACCTTCACCGATGTCTCGAAGGAGTCGGGTATCTCTTCTTTCCGGGGTTCCTATGGACTCACTGCTGTCTCTTTTGACGCCGACGAAGATGGGTGGCCGGATATCTATGTGGCGTGCGACACGACTTCAAGCCTGCTGCTGTTGAACAACCATGACGGCACTTTCCGCGAAGAAGGTTTGATGCGCGGAGTGGCAATCAGTCCCGACGGCGAAGAGATGGCCGGCATGGGGATTGCGGTGGGCGACTACGACCTGGACGGCCACCTCGACATCTTCAAGACGCATTTCCAGCTTCAGGCAGCCGGCCTCTACCACAATGTCGGCAAAGGGGAGTTTGAAGACGAGGCCCATGCCGCCGGCCTCGCCGGGGAACGAACTTACGTCAGTTGGGGGAATGGGATGTTCGACCTGGACAACGACGGCCACCCCGACATCTTCTGGGTTACCGGGAACGTTTACGCCGAAATAGAGAGGATCAATCCGAGGTTTCCTTACAAGGGCCCGCGTCTGCTCTTCCGCAACCGGGGAAATGGCACCTTTGCCCGGATGGGCAACGAGGCGGGGCCAGCCATCAACGCGCTGCATGTCAGCCGCGGATGCGCCTTCGGGGACTTCGACAACGATGGGGACCTGGACATCGTCATCATGAATCAGCACGAGCCGCCCTCTCTGCTGCGCAATGACTGCCCCAAAGAGAATCATTGGTTGAAGGTGCGGCTGGAGGGGACCAAGAGCAATCGCAGCGCCATCGGGGCACGCGTCCTGGTGCGCTACGGGGGCAAGGTGCAGGCCCAAGGCGTCCTGAGCCAGGCCAGTTACATGTCGTCAAATGACCCACGCTTGCACTTCGGTCTTGGCGCCGAGACAACGGCCGACATTGAGGTGCACTGGCCCTCAGGCGCAGTCGAGAAATTCCCGTCGCAGGCCGCCAACCGGCTGGTCACGATCCTGGAAGGCAAAGGGATCGTTCCCGGACGGCCATTCAGCGTCGCCTGAGACTCAGAAGAACCCTTGATATCGCCCGCCCTCACGCCCTTGTGGGTGATCTGCATCACCCTCGCTCTGGGGGCATTTTGAGTCCTGCGTTCAGCCACCAATCTGGACCTTTTTGGTCCGCCACTGGAAGTCGAACTGCCACTTCCACAGGTCCCATCCCGTCCTCAGGCCATCTTGAAGCTTTAACGTTAAAGTCCGGCAAATCAGCGGGATATGGATAAACGATTTAGTAGAGGTAATTTGTTAAAAAAAGAGCTTGCCCTTCGTATCTCCGTTGTGATATCGATACCGAGATTCAAAATGATAACTTCTGGTGCCGGGCTAGGCCTAAAGACCGGTCCGGCTTCTGTTCGCCAGAGTTCAATGACAGCAAGTAACAACAGTTAGATTCAGGAGGCTGTGAATGTTTTCAACACACCAAGTGACATCAAGTAAATCCTTGATGGCAAACTGGTTAAGGCGGGTGCCATGGTTGCTTATCCCAATCCTGGCCCTGTCCTTTTCCGTCACCTACGCACAACAGCTCACCGCAACGTTGAGTGGTATCGCGATGGACCAGACAGACGCCCGCATTCCGGGAGCCCGTGTGGTCATCAAGAACGATGCCACCGGCGACGTTCGCGAAACCAAAGCGGACACATCAGGTTTCTTCTCGGTACCGGCCCTGATCCCCGGCACCTACACCGTCACGATCTCCGTAAAGGGCTTCGCGACTTGGGAAGAAAACGGAATTCTTCTGAACCAGGGCGACAGTCGCACGCTGCCCAACATTCACTTGAAGATCGGTTCTGAAGCCACTGCCGTCACCGTTATTTCCGGTGCGGATGTGGAAATCCCCACGGATAACGCCGAAATCAGCGCCACGCTCAACAATGAGTTGGTCGACTCCGCTACCCTGACCGGTCGCAACGCGGCCGAACTTATCAAGATGATGCCTGGCGTTACGTTTAACAACGGCGGCGGCGCAGGCTCCGCATACAACAGCCAGACAACCGGCACCAACAACGGTCCGGCCGGAAGCTTCTCTTCGAACGGCTCGCAGCCCAACGGTTCGACGGCCGTGATTCTCGACGGCGCCAACTTGATCGATCCGGGCAATGCCGGAACCCAGGTTGCCAACATCAACCAGGACATGACCGACAGCGTCAAGTATCTGTCAGCCTCCTACGGCGCTGAATACGCCAAGGGCCCTGCGGTTCTGCAGGCCTTCAGCAAGAGCGGCGGCCAGAAGTTCCACGGCGAAGCCTATCTCTATGCCCGTAACACGGGTGTTGGTTACGCCAATGACTGGTATAACAAGTCATCGCAGATCTCGCAGGGCAAGCCGAACACACTGACACCTCAGAGCTTTTACTATGTCGGCGGTAATGTGGGCGGCCCAATCTTCTTCCCGCACTTCAATACGAACAAGGACAAACTGTTCTTCTGGGGCGGCTACGAGAAGATGATCCAGCATCCATACAACGCCGCGAAGCAAATGAACGTTCCCACGGCGGATCAGCGAAACGGCGACTTCAATAATGTCGGCGTGCCGACGAACATCGTATCGAATGTCTATCCTTCGACCTACCAACTTCCCTGCAACACCGTCACCGTTGCCAAGGGGTGCGGCGCTTCCAATTCTCCTTGGGGGGGATATGGCTCCGGGACGGTTCCGAACCTGAAACAGTACTTCGACCCGGCTGGCGTCGTTCTTTCGAACCTTAACCCTGCGCCGAACCAGACGCCCGTCCAAGGAAACGGCTGGAACAACTACTCGTTCTCGCCCAACACTCCTCAAAACCGTTGGGAAGGTACAG
>OCZT010004795.1_pt1 | contig 13553 bp, 14 predicted proteins | sample 1539031 | NCBI WGS metagenome assembly OCZT01 (sample SAMEA3539308, study PRJEB22396) | soil metagenome | biome: tundra; feature: field; material: soil | place: USA | collected 2010-05 | depth 0.15 m | reverse complement strand
ATTAAGGTATTCGCTTTACGCTCTAGAGCCTAGACTGTCATTCATACTTTTTTCAAACGAATATTGTTTATAGCTTCAAGCGTAAGTTCAGTACGTTTACGAGAATAAGTACAATATTCGCACTCGCCTCCCATAGCACTTCTACCAACCAAAGGTATATCGTTTTCCATACATCGTTTGATATCGGATACAGTCACTTCAACCCAATCGTCATTACCGATATATGGAATTACTTTGGTACGAAACTCGATTTTATCAAAAAAGCCATCTAGATCTGAACGACCATTCGTATATACAAAATATCCAGTTGAATTAACCTTAAATCCGTTCTGTCGAAACAACCATTGATACACTTCCATTTGACGTTTATAACTTATCTGCCAATCAGAATCCAAGTTGACTTCTTTAGCTTTAGATGTAGCCTTATAATCTACAACTATAATCTCGCCTCTTTCATCAACCCAAAGATCATCGACAGCCCCAAAAATTAGAAGATTGGTTGGTTCGTGTAAGTATTGTATTCCAACAAAATTCTCACGCCATTTATCCAAGTTTTCGTGTGCATATGGAATAGCTTTAATCTGGTTATCTAGCATGAGAGGATGTGGTTGACCCTTTGTTCGGTAGCCATCAAATTCTTTTTTGAATAACTCGTCTATAGCTTTATTTATATTAAATGGCGGAGTACTTGGACGAGTAATTTTAAGCCTAACGTCTAACCAAAAACAACGTTGGCATTGGGTGAATAACTCAATTTTGCTACGACTTATCTTAAAAGGCTTGATCTGACCAGGCTTATAGGGCTGACTTCGTTCCTTCCAATAGTTCATATTTATATTGTAGGTTATCTATGTATTTTTACTAAGTATAGCTAGAGTTTCTATGTGTGGTGTACGAGGAAAAAAATTAAAAGCCTCAAAATAGTCCACCCTATAAACACCTTGCAATTTGCTGAGATCACGTGCTTGGGTGGCTGGGTTACAACTTAAATATATGATCTGAGGTGGTTTCACATTTAACACACGTTCAACGACTTTATTATGCAAACCAGCTCGTGGTGGATCAAAAATAATAGATTTATTTTCTTGTATATAATCTAGCGACTCCTCAGCTGATGCCTTAACTACATCTGCTTCTAGGTGACTAGCCCTAGCATTGACTCGAGCCATCTCAGCTGTGTGTTCTTCAATTTCTACCAATTCAACCTTTTTGCTTGCCACACTAAGACCTATACTTCCTACACCAGCATACATATCAACTAAATCTCTGTCGTGTGAATATCGTTTAATAGTCTTTATCACTTCCTCAAATATGGGAAGATTAACTTGAAAAAATGAATCAACGTCATAAGTAAATAATTGCCCGAGCAGCCTATCTTGTATTTTTGTATCACCCAATTCATAAAGTAATTTTGTCGCTACAGAAGCTGGACTTTTTGGGTTTGAATAATAAACACGAAGTCCTTTTATGTTGACCGGTAAAGTTAGTTTGATCAGATTTTCATCCTTAACAAACAGGGATACAACTACATCACCGGTTTGATTAGAGCGAACAATAATTGTCTTCAAATCACCGGCTCGTACATTACTCTTTTGAAGTTCTAATAAGATAGCCTGCGCACCTTCATCTATGTACGTCATTGCCAATTCACTTCCAGAAACTATCTGTTTTTGGTGACTGCCACGATTATGTAGAGCTAGGTGCAGCCCTTGATCATCACCCCAAAATGAATATTCCATTTTGTTTCTGTAGTGCCATTCTTTGCCTTTGGTAGTCATTATAAATTTTGGAATAGTAACATCAAATTGATTAAACAGTTCGGTTACAACTTCTTTCTTGAATCTATTCTCTGCTTCAAAAGACATAATTTGCCAAGGGCTCGTTGAAAGATAATTACTTTCTTTTGGATTAATACGTTCAGGTGAAACTTCAATAATGTCTTCGGCTACAGCTTCAGCATAAGAATGTTTTCTCTTTATAATACGCACTGAAACAAGTTCACCAGGCAGTGCATTCCAAACAAAAACTTTACGTCCATCTACAAGCGAACCAATACCTTGACCGCCATGTACTAGTTTCTCTACTCTCACCGTTTCCGACATATGAGTGTTATTAACCGTTCCAAGCAGTAATTACGTCTGCTAGTTGTTGTGGAGATTCCACCAATGCATCAGGCTTATGTTCTTGTAATAGTTTAGGCGCATTAAATCCCCAACTTACTGCAATGCTTTTAACTTTAGCGGCTTTTGACGCTTCGATGTCCCGCATCTCATCACCGACGTATATACAATTTTTAGATGGCAAACCATTATATTTCATAATCCGTTTAATCACTCGTGCTTTGCCAAATATACCAACTCCACCATATATCTTATGGAAATACTCATCTAAGTTTTGTTTGACTAAGAAGTTTCGAACATTATTAGTGCTGTTCGAACTCACTATATATATCTCACAGTCGGAATTATGAAGTTGTTTTAGGACATCCGAAACACCTTCGAATATTTTTACTTCGTCGATCCTACTTTTCATCATTATGCGACCACGGAGTAACATATAGATAATACGCCATCTTGGTAGATTGAATTCGCCTACAGCTTTACTAAGAGACATAGATCTTAGACGTGTAATTTCTTCGTTAGACACATTCCTTTTAAGTCCTGAAAGTTCATTAAAGATAGACAATATAACCGCAAAGCTATCAGCGATTGTACCATCGAAGTCGAATATAATAGTATTCTTCTTCATTCAAGTTTAGGGGCGCAATGTTCCTGCGAATATCTGCCAAACTAGAGCTGTCTTCACTGTCAAACTCAATATCATATATATAGTTTCACCATAGAGATAATTCTTCCACCTACCCTGTTTAGTACGTATCATGTGGTTATTAGCAACCATTCCTCCAAAAAGGACGAGCGTTGTTGCGTAAATCCAATATACATATGTCGGCACACTCCCACCAGACAACAAAGAATTAATCAGATAAACTGCAAATACAATCCACGGTAAAATCCCGGTTATTCCACCAATGACACAGCTTAGCCAATCAGTTTTGCCTTTTTCTTGATTGCGTAATTCCATGCTAAACGCAATCAGGTATGTTACAGAACCTAATAAAAATATCATCAATAAACTTGAAAAATCATATATTCCACAGAGTAATCCGATGACTACAAGTATAGTGCTGGCACTAAACGCATATTCAAACCACCGTATTTTGTTAATATTTTTTTTCAGATCCTTTTCATATACACTGCGTAGCTTAGTTGCTATAGCAGCATGAGTAATAGCAGACATCAGTAGAACTGCGACCACTATGTAGGCTAGGTTAAGGTCAAATAGATGCCTGGAACCAACTGAGAATACAGTACGATTTATGGCCTGAGTTTGTATGGTATCAACGCCTAGATAATTAGCGATTACTGGAATAGTTCTCGTTGTACTAAGGATTAGAATGACAAGTCCCTGCAATGCATACACAACAGCAAGCCATGTATTCCACTTATTCAAAGACTCAAATGTAACTTTACTAAACACAGATTTCTTAGAAGCTCTTGCTGCACACATTATCCTATGACTATAGCATTATACAGTTCAAAAGGTAAGCAAAGCCTAACCTAGTTTAAGGCTATTAATTGACTGGTGCGTATGAAACATGACATTGGCCTATTCCCGTCCTTTTACTAAAGCCTTGGTGATAAGGTTCGGCTTCGTAAAATTTATCAGCCGGGCTAAGTTCGGTAACTACATGTTCTTTATAATTCTTTTGTGCTTCTTTTATGGCTTTTTCGGATTTCGCCTTCTGTTCGTCGTCAAAATAGAAAATAACCGATCGGTAATTATTACCGACATCTGAACCCTGACGGTTAAGTTGTGTAGGGTCATGAATACGGAAAAAATGCTTCACAAGAGTTTCGTAACTAACCTTTTTATCATCAAATTCAATAAGTGTTACTTCTGCGTGACCTGTCGTATGGGTACATACTTCATCGTATGTTGGATTCTCCTTATCGCCCCCGCTATAACCTACCGTTGTCTTTATAACCCCAGGTACTTCATCGAAATAATATTGTATTCCCCAAAAACATCCAGCACCGAATAGAGCCCGATTCATAAGACATATACCCCTGTATCACTTAACAATCCTGTAGTGTTGTTCATACTTTATATTATAACAACCAAACAAATAGCTTATCGAGTTAAATTAGTATAAACCTAATTTATAATTTTATTTCTGGGTATATGTTCTTTGTGATTTCGTCCACTCCACGACGGAGCTGAGGAAAAGGTATACCTTCGCGTGCTGATACATCTTCAAAAACCCAAAATACTCGTTCACTATAGCCCCAACCACAGGCTGGGGGCATGCCATACTCTAGCATTTCGACAAAGTCGATATCTAGCATCATGGCTTCAGCATCACCTGCATCACGCATGTTTTGCTGTTCCACAAAGCGACTCAGCTGATCAAGAGGATCATTCAGCTCACTAAAACCATTACCTAATTCGGTACCGGCAATAATTGGTTGGAATCGTTGAACTGTGTTTGGATTATCAGGATTAATTTTTGCTAAAGGACTAATAAAAAGCGGTGTATTTATAAGCCATACCGGCCCGACTACATCCTTACGGATATTTTTCCATAATTTATCTATACCACGCGCTTTGTTCTCGGTCTGCTCCACTTCAAGTTTATTATCTGCTAGCGCCTTCTTAACCTCATCTAAGGTACAGTTGTATACATCAATGCCATAACGGTCACTAATGGTCTTAGCATAATCCCATTCCTCCCAATCCTTAGATAGGTCAACCTCAAACTTACCGAGCTTAAATTTTAAGGTTCCGAATGTCTCTTGAAGCACATATCGGTACATATCCGTCATAAGATTCATGCCATCTTTCCAGTCAGCATATGCCCAATACCATTCCATCGCAACGTGTTCAGGTAAATGTTCATCTGAATAGTTTTCGTTACGAAAGCGAGGGCCAATATCAAAAACTTTCTCATATCCTGCACCGATTAATCTTTTTAAGGGCAACTCGTGCGAAATGCGTAGATAGAAATCTTGATCGAGTGAATCCATATGTGTAATAAATGGAGTTGCATCTGCCCCCCCTGTTGTGTGTTCTAATACCGGTATATTGATTTCAATATAGTCTTTATCAATAAGAAATTGTCGGGTTGCCTGCCAAAACCGACTACGACGTATGAAACGGTCATAAATGTCTTTATTAACATTTATATCGACATAACGACGACGAAGACGTTCTTCCTTGTTAGTAAAACCACCTTGCGTGGTTGGCATAGGACGCAACGATTTTGTAAGTAAGCGTATCGTCTTTACTTCTACAGAAATTTCGCCAGTTTGGGTTTTTATAACTTTCCCATGTGCTTCAATAAAATCACCTGCATCTAACAGTGGTAATTGCTCAAAACCTAATTGGCTATTCTTCGCATCAATAGTTGCAATTTTATCTGCCACCAAGAAGAGCTGTAAACTTCCAGTTGCATCTTTTATAACTATGAAAGCAATTTTGCCAAATTTCCGAATATTTAATATACGACCAACAACACTGACGTCGTGATCTTGTAATTTTTCAAAATTACTAACGACATCGTTAAGCGTATTGGTACGTTTTGAATTTGCCGGATATGGATTAATACCAAGCTTCTTTATGTCTACTAGTTTACGCAGTCGCTCATCTCTAAGTTCTTTTAGTGTTGCCATATGCGACCCAGTATATCCTGACTTTCCCACACAGCCAACACTTTAACTCAAAACATAAGTTAACATGAGCTATGAAAAGTTATTTGGTGTAGTTCTAACTTATTGCTGAAACTCTATATATAACAACTTCAGTAGGAGTTTTGATCTCTACTTCTTCGTTCGGTTTCTTACCAAGCAATGCTCTACCTATTGGTGATTCATCAGAAATTTTACCATTTAGTGGGTCTGCCTCTACAGTTCCCACAACCTGAAACTCTTTTATAGTACCTCTGTCGCACTCTAAAGTTACTTTCGATCCAAGTACAACTTTGGCGTCTGTCTTAGGTGCATTAATTAACTGTGCGTTCTGCAAAATATAATCAAGTTCTGCAATACGGGCTTCATTCTTCTCTTGGTCCTGACGAGCTGACTGATATTCGGCATTTTCAGCTAAATCACCAAATTCACGAGCAATTCTAATATTGTCAGCAATAGCACTTCGTGATGCAATTGCATGTTTCAACTCTGCGTCTAACTCTGTTATACCTTCTTTTGTAAGGCGAAATCGTTTCTTAGTTACCATACTATATTTCCTCTCGTATAGAGTTGTTAGTTGGAGTCAGGACTATAATTCGACCCATTAAATTATAGTTGTAGTATTATAGCAACAATTATTAGGATTTCACTATCATTTTTATCACACTATCAAAATCTAACATCTCAACCTTATCTGTGGTGCGAGATTTAAATTCAAATTTTTCCTGATCAACTGTCTTCTCACTTATAACTACCCTGTAAGGCAAACCTAGTAAGTCTGCATCTGCAAACTTCTCACCAGGACGCATATCGCGGTCATCATACAACACATCAATGCCTTTATTAGATAGTTGCCCATACAATTTATCTGCAGCTTTAACTACCTTATCTTCATTTCCTAAACGCACAATTGTAACCTTATAAGGTGCTACATTATCAGGCCAAATAAGTCCTTTGTCATCAGCAAAATGTTCCACAATAGTACCCATAACGCGCCCAGGGCCTATACCATAACAACCCATATATACTGGCTTAGTAGTGCCATCTTCGTCAGTATATGTCAAACCTAACTTCTCTGAAAATTTTGTACCAAGAGAAAATATATTACCAACCTCAACCGCTCGTTTCTCGACAAGCTCGTCTTTAGAAACACCTAGTCCATGTAAAACATCATCGTTATATACTTCTTTATTGATAGCAAGTTGTTTACCTTCATGTATATATATAGTATCTTCACCTACATCTGTAACCGCCTGGAACTCATGACTGAATTTGCTGAAGCTTCCACCACTCGCGAATGTAAGATACGTAACATCTCCTAAGCCAAGCTTACTAAAAATTCGTAGATAGACTTCTTTCATTTTTTCATAAAACACATCGTGTTGAGCTTGATCTTTACTAAATGAGTATAGGTCTTTCATTAAAAACTCACGGCAACGCATAATTCCACTCTTACTGCGTAATTCATTACGAAACTTGGTTTGAAATTGGTATGGATATACTGGAAGATCCTTATATGATTGGATGAAGTTGCGGAGTAAAGCTGTGAGTGCCTCTTCGTGAGTATTTCCCAGACCAAGCTCCGGTCCCATATGAAATCCTTCACCTGAGTGCATACGAGTTTTGAACCAGACGTCTATTACGTCATCATGCCAACGACCACTATTTTCCCAGTTTTTAGCTGGCTGGAGAGCGCTCATAGAAAGCTCTTGCCCACCAACCGCATTCATTTCTTCACGTATTATTTTAACAATATTATTAATGACTCTGTTACCTAATGGAAGGTAGTCATAAACTCCCGCCATCTCTTTGTGTATATATCCAGCCTTAATAAGTAGTTTAGCATTTTTGGATACTTCATCTGATGGAACGTCCTTACTCGTTTTTGTAAATAATTGAGACATTTTCATAATTTCTTAGTCCTTAGCAGCTATTTGAGATAGCTTTTTATTTACTATCAACCAATAGCTATCTTTGTTAAAGCCCGCAGTCATTTGACCTTCATTGTATATTAGCGTCTACCCTAAAACAATATACGGTGGGATTGTAAATATAAACTAATGCGTATGTAGAATGAATAAAGCAATGAACGCTACACCATTTTTGAGAGCATGCACACCCATGCTAGCAGCAAGTCGACCGGTTTTCTCACGCAGATAACAAAGAATTATAGACAGTACAAATGTATCTATAGCACCTACCCAAAGTAACCCACCAGCGCCTTCTAATAGATGTGGCGTAGCAAAAAGTACACTTGTAATTACAGTAGCAGTTCTAAAACTCCATTTTCTACGTAATCCTTGGTACAAAAACCCTCTAAAAATAATCTCTTCTGCTATTGGCGGCAGAATAACCAGGCTGGCAAAAGCCATTAGCAATTCAGCTACTGTTGTCGCATTATTAAATCCGATACTTTGTTGTTGGTTAATATTAAGAGATGGTATAAGACGTGTAGTCGCATCAATGAGTATCGCATAAACTATAAAATAGGCCACAAAGCCACTTAATGCATAAAATATATCTTTAAGTTTGGGCCACATTAGGCCAATAAACTTCCAAGAACTTTTGTAATATCTAATAAGCGACCAAACGATTAATACTGAGACCGCCTCAACAAGCAATGTGTATACAAACTGAGCACTTGTAGCATTATCGATCCAAGACTGTGCTCGTGCATTATTCCAATGTTTAATAACCGGGTATATAGAAATTATTAGCCCAACTATAATTTGGGGGACTAAATATATTAGAAACACCCAAAGTATTCCACTAATGGGTCCCCATGATTTTGATATCTCGGTTTTAGAAATTTCCTTTGTAACGGTTAGGGGCTCAGACATCTTAACCTTTTATCAATTTCGATTTAAAAAAACCGTTTGACATCAACAACAGTGATTAGCGCTACTAGTCCTAATAAGAAAACGAAACTTACACCATAAACCCAATCCTCAACATTTTGGGCCACAGGTTTTTTCAAAATACGAGATATATATGTAACAAATAGATGTCCACCATCTAATGCCGGTATTGGTAATACATTCATTATGGCTAGGCTTAATGAAACAATAGCTACTATCATAAGCGTAAGTTGATAGCCCAATAGACTACCGTCTTTAAGCAATACGAATATACCAACTGGGCCTGATACTTGCGAACTCGCAGCTGCAGTATTGCCATGTAATAAACTAGTTATAGCAGTCCATAAACCTTTAAAAGTTAATACTGTAAATTGTTTTGTGATGCCTAAAGCTACGATTGGTGCAGACCAGGTAGAGCGTTGCAAAGTATATTCTGTAGGAGCAACACCTAAATAACCTTTACTATTGTTAGTTTTTAGACTAGCTTGTACTTCTTTTGTGCTTACCAATGTCATATTTGCAGAGTGAGTTTGGCCATTACGAAGATATGTAATTGTTACGGATTTACCAGCAAAATACTCGGTTATGTTAGGCAAACCGTTCGCCTTCGAGACATACTTAATGTTACTTCCGGAAGCAATATCTAAAAGTTGATCGCGGGGATGTAATCCTGCTTTTGCAGCGGGTGAATTATTTTGTACAGTTCCTACTAGAACTTCGTTTTTAATAACCTTAGAATCACTTTTAATACTAAACTGATTACTAATAAGCTGCGGCATACCAAGCCAAGCCAAAATAGTAAAGAATATTAAGGCTACAAGCAGGTTCATCCCTACCCCCGCAACCATAATCTTGGTTTTTACCCATGTGCTAGAAGCACCAAATGTACCAGGTTCGATATCGGCGTCATGTTCCCCTTTAAGGCGTACAAACCCACCTAAAGGCAACAAGTTAATACTAAATAGGAATCCTTTCTTAGTTTTTTTGGACCAAATTTTAGGAGGAAAACCAATACCAAATTCTTCTACTTCAACACCATTACGTCTAGCTACTATGAAATGTCCGAACTCATGAGCTACAACCAAGCCCACAAATAGTAAAAGACCCAAAATTAAAAGTATTACAGACATATTATTTATCTATTATACCTACTACTTTGTATTAATAATAGCGTCCTAAAATTACTTACCAAAGCGTCGTTGGCGACGTGCATATTCAACCAAAGCTTCATCAATATCCGATGTTGTAAATTCCGGCCAATGTTTCTCCGCAAAATATAACTCACTATATTCAGCACGCCACAACATAAATCCACTAATACGATTTTCTCCAGAAGTACGAATTATTAAATCTACGGGCGGAATCTCGGGGGCATACATATATGAACTTAGTGTATCTGTAGTAACTTCATCTGAGGGTACTTTATCATCTATAATCCTCTTGGTGGCGTCTACTATCTCCTGGTGGCCACCATAATTAAAACAAATAGCTAAAGTACCACTTGTGTTGTTCCTTGTTTTTTCTTCACCTTCCAATATTATTTTGATAACTTTTTCGTCTAGACGTTCTCTATCCCCTAGAAAAGTAACTTTTATTCCTGCTTCGTGTAATTTATCTATATATTTATCAAAACCTTTACGAATTAACGCCATGAGGTAGTTGACCTCTTTATGGTTGCGTTGCCAATTTTCGACAGAAAATGCATATACAGTTAAGAAGGGTATGCCTTGTTCAAATATATGCTTCGTTACAGAGTATAAAACGTCTATACCCTTAGAATGTCCGCTTAGAGTAGGAAGTCCTTGTGAGGTTGCCCACCTGCGATTGCCATCCATAATAATACCTATATGTGTTGGCTTAGCGTCTTTCATTTTATTTTTCCCTCATTAAAGAGTAATTAACCAATGCAATTAATATGGTCTTACTCTTTTCGTCCCAAAACTTGCTAGAAATAATGACTTCCTTGGCACGCTTTGCATATAGTTCTGCTTCAGCATCTACAAATTTCTTGGAACCATTTTTTTCAAATATAGCTTGTACATCTTTCAGATCTTTATTACTAATAGTTTGGTTACCTAATGCATTCATTAATGTATTTGTGTCCTGATTATTAGCATGCTTGAGTGCGTGATTCACTAATAAAGTGAGCTTACCTTCCTTTATATCATCTAGATTAGATTTACCCGTTTCCTGAGTATTACCAAACACACCAAGAATATCATCGTGTAATTGAAATGCTATTCCCGCAAAGACACCAAATTCTTCTACTTCTTTTAGAACATCTTTCTTGTCTACGCCGGCCAAGACCAAACCAACCTGTATCGGATTCACAAAAGTATAATAACTACTTTTAAAACTATATTTACGTATTAGGTCCTTATCATTAATATTCTGGGTTATTTGCTGAGATATGTCATCTATCTGACCTAGACCAGTTATTAATACATTTCTATGCAGTAAAGCAAGTGCTTTTTCTACATGAACCGATTCTTTAGTAAGCGAGGTTAAAGCCATATTAGCTAAGTGTTGAGCCAATAGTCCAACATTTATCGCCAACATATTAGCAAGATGTTCATCTTCATGGTGTTCTTTGAGATATAATTCATGTAAAGACAATTGGCCTCGCCTAAATTCTGATTTATCCATGACATCGTCAACTATTAATAGGTAGTTCTGAAATAACTCAAGCGACACTCCTGCCCTTATACCCAAATCTCCGTACTTTGTCTTCGCAGCATAATCGTAGCTGAAACCAGCTAATGAGCCCCTGATCCTTTTACTTGGTCTTAGACTATATTTATAAAGTTTATCAATGGCTTTAACAGAATATTCCGAGATTTCTACGCCTAGTAAGCTTGGTATTTCAGAGAAAAATTGTTGTAAATCAAGGTTAATGCGATCACCATAACCTTTTAATATAGCTGACAAGTTATCTTTTTGCATTAGACTAACCTACACAGTCATGACGTCGGTTTCTTTAGACGAAGCAAGTCGCTCAATATTTTGTCGTTGACTGCTCATAAGCTCATCTACTTGTTTTTCAATACGTTTAAATTCGTCTTCACTAATTGTTTTATCTTTCTTTGCCAATTCTGCAGATTTCAAAGAATCATGACGAGCATTACGCAAAGTAATCATACAAGTCTCCACTTTCTCACCAATCTGTTTTACTAGATCACGACGCCGATCTTCAGTCAAAGCTGGTATTGGTACCCTAATAACACGACCATCATCCGTCGGATTTAAGCCAAGTGTTTGATTATTTCTAATAGCAGTGGCGATCGCTTGGATATTACTAGGATCAAACGGTGTAATCTGTAATAATTGCGATTCAGGAACCGAAATACTTGCTAATTGTACAAGTGGCATAGCTACGCCATAAGCTTGTACAACTATACCGTCAAGCATACTAGCATGTGCACGACCTGTACGTAATTTTTTTAACTCTTCCTGGAAATGTTCGACAGCTGAGTGAGATTTCTTTTTGAATTCTTCGATGATCTTGTTTGAGTCCATAACTTCCTTCTTAAATTAAACCTCTTTAATTGTAGTCGAGTATGAATAAAAACTGAAAGTTCGTGTAAATAATAGATGTAAAGCTATCACCAAAATAAGTTATGAGATCTCGCCTAGAGCCATACGACTAAAACGACGAACCACAATATTTTCACCTAATTTGGCTATGCTCTCTTGGACATAATTACCTACAGTTTGATCAGGATTCTTAATAAAAGCTTGATCTAGTAAGCACTTTTCTGAGAAATGTTTTTTTACCATGCCATCAACTATCTTATCCAACATGGCATCAGGTTTGCCTTCAGCTTTTGCCTTTTCTCGGAACTCGATCATAGTTTTTTCACGAATTTCTTTAGGTACATCATCAATACTGACGTAATCCGGGGCTAAAGCAGCTATATGCATGGCAATGTCGTGTGCAAGAGATTTAAAATCTTCTGTACGAGTAACAAAATCTGTCTCGCAATTAACCTCAACTATTACACCTATTCGGCCACTATGAACATAGCCCTCAATTAAACCTTCACGAGCTTCTCGCTCACCTTTTTTCTCTGCTTTAGTAAGGCCTTTTTTGCGCATCTCACTAAGTGCTTTGTCGAAATCTCCGTTTGCTACTTCAAGAGCTCTCTTAGCATCTGTCATACCAACGCCGGTAAGTCCACGTAAACGTTTAATTTCCGCAATCTCTATGGCCATAATTAGTATCTCCCCTAAATTTTCAATTGTTTAAGCTTCGTCTTTGTCTGATTCAGGCTTAAGCTTCTTAGCTCTGCCTTTCTCAATTGCTATTTTCACATAATCAACTACTAGTTGAATAGTTTTTATAGCATCATCATTACAAGGAACTGGATAATTGACCAAGCTAGGATCTGCATTTGTATCTACTAAAGCAACGATAGGTATCTTTAATTTACGAGCCTCTTTAACCGCGTTTAGATCGTGAACTACATCAATAACTAACATAGCACCCGGACGAGCAGATAATTCTTTAATACCTCCATATAGGGTATTCATGTGGTCAATCTCTTCTTGGAAACGCTGTACCTCGAGTTTGCCATACTTGTTTGCTAATTCACCAGAAGCCATTTTAGTTTCAAGGTCTTTAAGATGCTTTACCCTACCACTAATAGTTGGCCAGTTGGTAAGCATGCCGCCAAGCCAACGCTCGGTTACATAAGGCATATTGGTTTCTTCAGCAGCAGCCTTTAATATGTCCTGCGCTTGTCGCTTTGTAGCAACAAATAGGATTTGTTTGCCTTCACCCGCTGTCTTGGCTAAGAAATCTAGAGCAATCTCTAGATTTACTACTGTTTTAGTCAAATCTATAATATGACTACCGACACGTTTACTGTGAATAAATGGTGCCATTTTAGGATGCCAACGACTAGTTTTGTGGCCAAAATGAGCGCCGGCTTCCAATAATTTCTTAATGTCT
>OCZT010004794.1_pt1 | contig 13555 bp, 11 predicted proteins | sample 1539031 | NCBI WGS metagenome assembly OCZT01 (sample SAMEA3539308, study PRJEB22396) | soil metagenome | biome: tundra; feature: field; material: soil | place: USA | collected 2010-05 | depth 0.15 m | reverse complement strand
TGGTGGAGCTGACGCTGGCGATGCACTACGTTTTCGACACCCCGCGCGACAGCTTCGTCTTCGACGTGAGCCACCAGGCGTACGTGCACAAGCTGCTGACCGGCCGCAACCGCCGGTTCGAGACGATTCGCCAGCCGGGCGGGCTGAACGGCTTCATGCTGCGGACGGAGAGTGAGCACGACAGCTATGGCGCCGGGCACGCTGGCACAGCGCTGAGCGCGGCGCTGGGTATGGCCGTGGCGAGGGACATGTCGGGCGGCAAGGAACATATTGTGGCGCTGTGCGGGGATGCAGCGTTCACCAACGGCATTTCGTTTGAGGCGCTGAATAATATCGCCGCGCAGACCAGGCGGCTGATTGTGGTGCTGAACGATAATGCGTGGTCGATCGACAAGAACGTCGGGGCCATCGCGGAATACTTCCACAAGATCGTGACCAATCCGACGATCGCCGGGCTGCACGACCGCGCCGCCGGTTTGCTGGAGCGGTTCGGCGGCAAGACTGTGCGCCATGTGGCACGCAAGGCGGAAGAGGCGGCCAAGGGGCTGATCGGGCCGGGCATGCTGTTCGAGGAGTTTGGCCTGAGCTACTACGGGCCGGTGGACGGGCACAACCTGCCGCTGCTGATCGAGACATTCAAGTTCCTGAAGCAGCAGAACAAGCCAGTCGTGCTGCACGCGATCACGCAGAAGGGACGCGGGTTCCAGCCGGCATTGGAGAAGCAGAAGAAGTTTCATGGGCTGGGGCCGTACGATCCGGAGACAGGTGAGACGAAGTCGGCCGGGCAGAAGACCTATTCGGAGATATTTGCCGAGACGCTGTCGAAGCTGGCGGACGGCAATGACAAGGTTGTGGCGATTACGGCGGCGATGCCGAACGGCACGGCGCTCGACCTGTTCCGTCCACACCACCCGACGCGCTACTTCGATGTGGGCATCGCGGAAGAGCATGCGGTAATCTTCGCCGCGGGCATGGCGACCAAGGGATACAAGCCATTCTGCGCGATCTATTCGACGTTCCTGCAGCGTGCGTTCGACCAGGTGGTGCATGACGTGTGCCTGCAGAATTTGCCGGTGGTGTTCTGCATGGACCGCGGGGGACTCTCGGGCGACGACGGGCCGACGCACCATGGGCTGTTCGACATCAGCTATCTGCGCAGCGTGCCCAATATCATCCACATGGTTCCGAAGGACGAGGACGAGCTCGCCGACATGCTGTACACGGCGATGCTGCACGATGGGCCGTCGGCGATACGCTACCCGCGCGGCGTGGGGCCGGGGGCGCCAGTGAAGGCGCAGCCTCGGGCACTTGCGATTGGCGTGGCTGAAGTGGTGAAGGACGGGCACGACGTCGCGATCTTCGGGCTGGGCGCAATGCTTCCGGAGGCGATGCGGTTGGCGGCGATGCTGGAGCGCGAGGGCTTCTCGGCTGCAGTGATCAATCCGCGGTTTGCCAAGCCGATCGACCGCGAGTGCGTGGCCGAGTATGGGCGGCATTGCGGACTGCTGGTGACGCTGGAAGACCACGTGCTGGCGGGTGGGTTCGGCTCGGCGGTGCTGGAGACGCTGAGTGAGTTGGAGCTACCGGTGCCGGTAGTACGCGTGGGCTGGCCGGACTCGTTCATCGAGCATGGCAAGGTGGAGGCTCTGCGCGAGAAGTATGGCTTGACGGCGGAGGCGGCGCTGGAGAAAGCGCGACCGTACCTGGCGGCGATGGAGAGCCGGCGGATGGCGCTGCGGTAGGTAGCTCTGCGCAGATGGTTACCGAGCAGGCGGAGCAGGGGTGACGGGCGTTTCTTCGTCGATCGCCTCGACCGTGCTGTCGTCGGTTGTGGGGCGGCCATCGCGGACACTCTCCGCGCCGACGGAGTTTTCGCTGCCGGCTGGCGCGGTGGGATCTATTTTGACCGGGTGGGGATCGCGCTTGGTCGTCGTCGCGTCGCTTCCAGCGCTGCTTGGGTTATTTGCCTGTGTTGCGGCCATGATGCACCCTCCTCGTCCTGCCTGAAGGCTAAGATGCAGGAAGTTGGAGGCGGGATGTGGTGGAGGCCCGATCTTCGGCGAAAGGTCGAAGCTTCGCGTCGGCGCATTCGGGGCGGAGATGATAACTCTGTGCAGGATGGTATGCTTGCGGCCATGCCGACATCGCATGCTGGGCTGAGGTTCGGGGGATTCCTGCGGGGCAACGCTCTGTGGTGGGTTGCGCTGGCGGCGGGGCTGCTGTTGCGGCTTTGGTTCCTCCAGCATCCTATGACGCCCGACGACGATACGGATGTGTATGCGGAGTTGGCGAAGAACCTCTTTCACCACGGGACCTATGGGATCGCAACGGATGGGGCCATCATTCCGACGCTGATCCGGCTGCCTGGGTATCCGCTGTTTCTCGGCTCGATCTTCGCGCTGTTTGGTGAGGGGAATTTCACTGCGGTGCTGTCGACGCAGATCGGCATCGACCTGCTGGGTTGCTGGCTGATTGCGAGCTTTGTGCGCGAGCAGGTGTCGGAGCGGGCGGGGACCATCTCGATTTTCGTGGCGGCGCTGTGTCCGTTTACGGCTGCGTATTCCACGATTGCCCTGACCGAGTGCCTGAGCGTGTTTGCGGTGTCGCTGGCGCTGTGGTCTTCGGGACGGCTGCTGCGGGCGCAGGCTCAGGGTGTGAGGGATCGCGGGGCACTGCTGTTCGCTTCGCTTGCCATGGCCATGGCGATGCTGCTTCGGCCGGATGGCGTGCTGGTTGCGGCGGCGGTGACGGCGGCGATCCTATGGTATGCGTGGAGGCAAGGCAGGCTGCTTGTGGGGATGAAGACCGCGCTATTGTGCGGAGTGCTCGCAGTGCTTCCGGTGGCCCCCTGGGCGGTGCGCAACTGGCGGACCTTCCATGTAATCCAGCCGCTCGCGCCGCGGCGAGTGAACGATCCCGGCGAGTATGTGACCTACGGCTTCTACCGCTGGATGAGTACGTGGTCGGCGGACATCGTGTCCACCGGCAATGTCTTCTGGAAGGTGGGGACGGACACGATCGACGTCAACGATCTGCCCTCGCGCGCGTTCGATTCACCGGCACAACGCGCGCAGACGGCGGAGTTGCTGGCCGAGTACAACACACAGAGATCGGTGACGCCGGAACTTGACGCGAAGTTTGCCGCGTTGGCGCAGGAGCGTGTGAAGGCGCATCCGGTGCTGTGCCTGGTGTGGGTGCCGGTGCTGCGGGTCGCGGACATGACGCTGCGTCCGCGCACCGAGACGCTTGGACTGGACGCGGACTGGTGGCGCTACGACGAGCACCATGTCGAGTCGGTGGAGGCTGTTGGGCTCGGGCTACTGAATCTGGCGCTGGTTGTGGCGGCGCTCGTGGGCGTGGCGCGGGGACGCGTGCCATGGGTCGCGATGGCGGTGGTGTATGTGGCGTTGCGATGCGTGTTGCTGAGCACGATGGAGAACTCCGAGCCGCGCTACACGCTGGAAGCGATGCCGATCCTGATGGCGTGCGCGGCGTGCGCATTCGCGGGGACGCGCGTCAGGAGGCAGCAGCCTGGTCCGGCTGCGATTCAGGAGATCGCGACGTGACACTCGCGAGAATCTTTTCGAGGTGGCTTTGGCGGTAGGCGAAGGCGCGTTCAATTTGCCCGCGCAGGAAGAGACGATGCGCTAGCCTGCCTGCGACGCCGAAAGGCACTTCGTATTCAATGTCGTCCGCGACGAGGGTGACATTGACGCCGCGCCAGCTCGCGGGCCGTACGTAGTGGCAGTGCTTCCAGGAGGCGAAGGGGCCGCGGAGCTGGCGATCGCAGAAGTGATGGTTCCAGGAGAAATCGGTGATCTCCGACTCCCAGCGAACGCGCACAGGCGAAAAGGGGAAGGGACGGAAGCTGAGCGTGAGCCGCGTGCCCACTCCTGCCGCGGTGGCGACCGAGTTTGAGCTGACTGCGCGGTTGGGTGGTGGAAGAATGGAGACTTCCTCGATGCGCGACCTCTGCCATGGAGGCATGAGCAAGGGAAGATTGTCCGGGTTGGCGAAGAAATCGAAGACCCGCTCGACGGGATAGGGCAGCCACTGTTCGGTGTGATACGAGAAGCGCATGGCGTTCTGACAATCTTACGTGGTTGACGCAGCAAAAGAAGCGGCAAGGCGTCCCCGAATGAGACGCCTTGCCGCAAGCATGGGGAGGAACTTCAGTTAGCTTGGCATCAACACGGTGTCGATGACATCAATGACGCCGTTCGATTGAAATACGTTCGACGTGGTGATGGTTGCCATGCCGCCCTTTTCATCGAAGGGGCCGGGTGAGTTGAGCGTGTCGACCAGGCCGGCGGCCTTTACGGCAGCCACGAGCATGGTGTGAATCGGCGAGTTGACTGCGTTCTCGACGATGGTCTTGGAGGGGTACATCGCGGCGCCGCCAACCATGGGGTCCTTCATGTCCATCTGGGCAGTTGCGCTGAATGTCGTGATAGCCAAGGCCGCTGCGGCCATGGATGCGAGGAATGTCTTCTTCATGATGTTCGTCCCTTTCAATTTGCCTGGAGTTCTATTGATGTTCAGAGCGCTCACTATCATCTACGTGCGTTTGTCAGGACTGGATTGCCAGCTTGTGATCGGATGCGTGAAAAAACTTCCAGCACCGGGTCATCGGAGGCAGGTGTGGGCAGGATCGAAGGCTACAAGTGGTTTTATTGACAAGATCAATGCGTCGTTGCGAAGGGGGGTGACGTTGACAATCGCGCGCAGCCCTCGTCAACTGGAATGAGTAGTCATTCCAGGGAAGCCGGGATGCAGGTGTCATGGGGAGCGGGATCGAGATGGAAGAGATCGGCACGGCGAGGGAACACGACCACGCCGTCAAGCATCATGATCGGGGCCTGTTGGCCATCGGCCTGCTGAAGCTGTTTGAGGCGATCTTCTTTTTTCTCGTCGGCGTGGGCGCGATTCACTTCCTTCACCGCGACCTGGGAGAAGCAGCAACGCGTCTGGCTGAACGTTTGAAGTTCGATCTCGACGGCCGCATGATGACGTGGGTGATGGATCATCTGGATGACATCACGGCGCATCGCCTGAAGCAGATTGGCGTGGCGACATTTCTCTATGCGGGCCTGCGGATTGCGGAGGGCGTCGGGCTGGTAATGGAGAAGGTCTGGGCCGAACACCTGACTGTGGGGGTGACTACGGCGTTTCTGCCGTGGGAGCTGTATGAGATTGTGCGGCGACCGGACTGGATCCGGGTGTGCCTGTTGCTTGCGAATCTTGTCGTGCTTGCTTATCTGCTGTGGTCGCTACGTCGCGCCCGGCGGGGGAAGATGGCCGCAGAGTGATTCGAGTCAGGGCTAAGCCTGGCTATCTTCGCTTTTATTTCGCCTACCAGAACTTTCCCGGGTCCGCAAGAAGCAGGATGCGCTTGAACCTTCGAACCAAACACTACATATAGTGGTAATGGTCTGATTGTCTCTACCGGTAGCGTTTTCCACATCCATCCACAAAAAACTTGGGACTTTTCCCAATTTAGGGCTTGCCAACCCTGGTTCCCTAAGTCAGGATGACGTTGTGGAACAGAGTGGCATAAAGTGGAGTGCAGCGGAATAGATTGCTCGCCATGAGGCTACTTTACTCCCAATTGTGTCATTTCCGGGCTGGCAAGAGTGGTTCCGGCTGCTGAGGTTGGAATGTTTCGAGGCAATCACCAGACGCGAGTGGACGAGAAGTTCCGGCTGAAACTGCCGGCAGAGTTCAAGCGCCGTGTGGACGAGGTATACGGGCCCCTCTTTTACATCACCAGCGTGGACGGCAAGCGGGCGCAGTTGTACCCGATGAAGGAGTGGGAGGCAATCGAGTCGAAGATCGTGCAGCTTGAACCGACGGACCCCGACCGCGAGGACTTTCTGAACGTGACCAGCTACTACGGACAGACGGTGGAGATGGATTCGCAGGGGCGGCTGCTGCTTCCCCAGGTGATCCGGCAGTCGGCGAAGCTTGCAGGCGATGTGAACGTGCTGGGGATGCAGACGATTCTCGAGGTCACCAACCTCGAAATGTTCGAAGCGGAGCGGATCGGCCCGAATGGATTTGTGGAGTTGTCTCGTGCGGGCAGGGCTTCTCTCGCCGAGAAGACCAAGGCGTTGAAGGGGTGACGCCATGGCCTTTGCGGTCGTGCGCTTGTTGCTGTTACGGGTTTGGATGGTGATGGCGTGGTTTGCCAGGTGAATTGAATTGACGGCCCCCAGGGGCAGCACAGAGGCGGAGCATGAATAAACCGCAGCATGTGCCGGTTCTTTTAGACGAAGTTTTGCAGTACCTCAATGTGCGGCCTGATATGCGGCCAGGAAGCGTAATCGCGGATGCGACCGTCGGGCTTGGCGGGCATTCCGCGGCGATTGCGAAGAGGCTGGGCGCGAAGGGCAAGCTGATCTGCTTCGACCGCGACCCGGAGGCCATGGAACTGGCGAAGGCCCGGATGGAAGAGGTCAGGGCCGAACTCGGCAACGAAATGCCCGAGGTGATCTTTGAGCCGCGGGCGTTCTCGGAGGCAGTCGATGCGATCGAGCCGGGGAGCCTGGACGGTTTGCTGGCGGACTTCGGAGTCAGCAGCCTGCAGTTGGATGAGGCGCACAGAGGATTCAGTTTCCGGTCAGAAGGACCGCTTGATATGCGGATGGATACGCGCAGCGGAGAGACGGCCGGGCAAGTGGTAAATCAGGAAGACGAAAACGAACTCGCCGACCTGATTTACGAATTCGGAGAGGAAAGGAGGTCGCGGAGAATCGCCAGAGCCATTGTGAGGGCCCGGCCGATATCGACAACAGCGGAATTGGCTGCAATCGTATCGGCCGCGGCCCCTTCAATGAAAGGCGACAAGATTCATCCCGCAACAAGAACCTTTCAGGCACTTCGAATTCGAGTGAATAACGAGTTGGAAGAGATCCGGTCGCTGCTCAAAAGCGCGCCATCTCTGTTGAAGCCGGGAGGAAGGCTGGTGTTGATCAGCTTCCACTCGTTGGAGGACCGGCTGGTGAAGGATGCGTTCCGCGAGGCCGGACGCGATGGCATTTATGAGGTTTTGACGAAGAAGCCGGTGGTCGCTGAAGAGCAGGAACAGATGCGGAACCCGCGATCGAGAAGCGCGAAGCTGAGAGCAGCGGAGAAGTTGGGACCAGCGGCCAGGGGCCAGGGATCGACGAGCAAGTACAAGAAATAGGGATCGAGCAGAAGGAGGCGCGATGGCGACGTTACCGATGGCAGGGCAGGGATCGATCTTTGGGATAGGAATGGGAACGGCGACGGGAAGCATGAACAATGCGTCACAGGCGCGCGCCCAGCGCAACCGCGAGTTGTTCGAGCTGCAGCAGCGGGCTCGCCGCGGACCTACGCCGGAAGTCTTCTTCGCCAAGCACATCGACAACAGCCGCATCGTGAAGGCCGACGATCCCGAGCGCAGGCGCGAGATGCGCACCTTTACGGCGACCATGAGCATTCTGTTTCTGCTGGTGATGGTCTATGTGTGGCAGCACTTTTCGGCAATCGAGGTGGGTTACCAGGTTGAGACGCAGAAGCAGCAGGTAGAGCAGATGCGCGAGCAGAACCGGCAATTGCGTCTGACCGAAGCGCAGTTGAGCGATCCCGGACGCATCGACCAGATTGCCAGGCAGCTCGGACTCGACGCACCCAGGCCGGGCCAGATGGTGCGCCCCGATGGATCCGGCGCGAACGCTCCAGTGCTGGCGCAAACGTCCACGCCTTCGCTTCCCGCCAACTAGTTGTCAGTTCTCAGTTGACAGTTGTCAGAAGGGTGCCGATCTTCCACTGAGAATTGAGATCTCGCAACTGGGAACTTCTTCATGAACAGAGCCTCACGCCAGACCTCACGCAGCACATTGACCGCACCCATACGCAAAGTCCGCTTTGCGTGGGTGGCGATCTGCTTCTGCGTGTGGGTTGGACTGATTGGTGGCCGGCTTGTCTGGCTGCAGGTGATCCGTCACTCGGAGTGGGTGGACAAGGCCGAACGTCAGCAGCACAGCACGCTGGAGCTGGCGCCTCAGCGTGGCATACTGTACGACCGCAATCTGCGCGAGCTGGCGATGACGGTGCAGGTCGATTCGATCTTCGCGGATCCCACGGAACTGGGCGACAACAAGGCAAATGCGGCGGAGATGCTCGCCAAGGTGGTGCACACCGACGCCAGCGATGACTCCACCTCGCAGCAAAGGATACTTGCGCGATTCAACGATTCCAGGAACTTCGCGTGGGTGGCGCGGCGAGTGGATGCGGCGACGGCGGCTCGCGTGCGCGAACTGAACCTCAAGGGTGTCTACTTTCAGAAAGAGTTCAAGCGCTTCTATCCGAACAACGATCTTGCCGCGCAGGTCTTGGGATACGTAGGCACGGACGATACGGGCCTGGGTGGCCTGGAGCAGCAGTTCGACGAGGACATGCACGGCGCGCCTGGGCACATGCTGAAGGCAGTGGATGCCAAGCGCCATGCGATGGCCAGTGTGGAGAATGAGCCGTTGCCCGGTGAGAATCTCGTCCTCTCCATCGACGCGAACATACAGTACATGGCCGAGCGTGCGCTGGACGCGCAGATGGCCAAGGTGAAGGCTCTGCATGGCACGGTAGTCGTGCAGGACCCGCACACCGGGCAGATTCTCGCGCTGGCGATTTCGCCGCGCTTCAACCCGAACGACTCGCGGCATATGGAGCCGGGCTCACTCACCAATCTGGCCGTGAGTGATGTGTATGAGCCGGGTTCGACCTTCAAGCTGGTCACTTACTCGGCTGCGATCGACGCCGCCGGTGTCGAGCCTACAGATATCGTGGACTGCCAGGGCGGCTCGATGACCATGTTCGGGCGCACGCTGCATGACGACAAAACAGACCGCTTCGGATCGGTGACGGTCCAGTATGCGCTGGAGCATTCGAGCGACGTAGGTGCCGCGAAGATGGCACTGAAGACCGGCCCCGACACCTTCTACAAATACATCAAGGCCTTTGGTTTCGGCGCTCGCTCGGGCATCGAGTTGCCCAGCGAGACCCGCGGGCTTCTGACCAATCCCCGGAAGTGGGGCTCGACCAGCATCCTTTCTCTGGCAATCGGCCAGGAGGTTGGCGTTACGCCGGTGCAGCTTGTAACCATGGTAAGTACAATTGCAAATGGCGGCGTGTACATGCCGCCGCACGTCCTGCTGCAATCGACCGACGAGATGAAGGGCGACCCACGGCTGCAACCTGCGGCCTTCCGGCCCGTGAATCAGCTTCCATCGACACTGCCGGATGGCGCGCACCGCGTGATCAAAGAGTTGACGGCGGCCAAGATGCGCTCGATGATGCAGGGCATTGTGGTGGAAGGCACGGGCAAGGCTGCGCAGTTGAATGGCTACAGCTCGGGTGGCAAGACGGGAACGGCCCAGAAAATCGATCCGGCCACGCACACCTACTCGCACACAAAACTCGTCGCGAGCTTCGCGGGATTCGCGCCGGTCAGCTCGCCAGCGGTCTCGATCGCAGTGGTGATCGACACGCCAACGGTGGGCAGTCTGTACGGTGCGGCGGTTTCGGCGCCGGTCTTCCAGACGGTGGCTCAGCAGGTGCTTGAGTACCTTGGCGTGCCGCACGACCAGCCATTGATGACGCCCAAGGAGCTGCTCGCGGCGGCGGCCCCGGAGACCATGCCGGACGACGCTCCAAGTGAAAATGTGGGCGACCTGAGCGCGATGTTCGATGAGATCAACAGCCTGCCTGCGGACGATCCGCTGCATAATTCAGTGAGCGCAACTGCCGATCCGAACATAGCCCATGCGACCGCGGCCGCAAACGTGACCAACCCATCTGCTCCGACGCCGTACACCGCAAGCGTAACCAGGACTTCGCGCATTCTAGGCCTTCTGCCGGCAAAGGTGGTGGCCGCATTTGAGGCGAATGGTGGGACGAGTTCGACTATGCCCGATGCCGCGTCCGGGGCGTCTGCTTCGCTCCACACTCCCATCGTCGCGCCGCAGGTCCAGCCGCGCGCGAACGGCTCCGTGGTGGTTGATGCCGGGCAACGCGTGGCTGTGCCGTCGTTCGCAGGCGCCGCATTGCGCAAAGTAGTCGAAACCGCGGCAGGCCTCGGCCTGCGCGTCGAGCCGGTGGGCAGCGGCATTGCGCGCGACCAGGCGCCCGTGGCCGGCACCATGGTTCCGCTTGGCACCGAAGTGGTCGTGCGTTTCGCACGATAGTCAGGCGCGAACTTAAGCCGTGCGGACATAGAATCGAAATCATGCAGTGGGCTGAAGCGCTACGAGAAATGTCGGTAATTGAGAGCGCGGGCGCCGCCGGCGAAGTCGCTTCGGTCGAATATGACTCGCGCCACGTGCGGGCTGGCGCGGCCTTCGTTGCGATGCGCGGCGGCACCACCGACGGCAACCGCTATATCGATACTGCGATTTCTCAAGGCGCGGTGGCCATCGTGACCGACTCGCGTGATGCGTACGAAAAGCTTCGCCGGGAACATCCGGAGATTGCGGCGGCGCAAGTGCAGCATGGCCGGCGCGCACTCGCGGAGTTGAGCGCCGCAGTGCTGGGGCATCCGGAACGAAAGCTCGCGGTCAGCGCGGTGACCGGGACGAACGGCAAGACGACGACGGCGTATCTGCTGGAGCAGATGCTACGCAGCGTCGGGCGGACATGCGTGCTGATTGGGACGATTGAGACGCACGTCGGCGATGAGGTGCGCGAGTCGCCGCACACCACGCCTGAGTCGCGCGACATTCTACAAATACTCGCGGACGGCGCGCGTGCGGGGGCGATCGAAGCGGTGATGGAGATGAGTTCGCATGCGCTGGATCAGGAGCGTGTGTGGGGCATTCCGGTGGATGTAGCGATGTTTACGAATCTGACGCAGGATCATCTCGACTATCACGGGACGATGGCCCGCTATCTTGCAGCCAAGGTACGGCTGTTTGAGGGTGTTGGAGCACCACCGCCACGCGTGGCTGTTCTAAATCTCGATGATGACTACTGCAACCAACTTCGCTATGTGGTGCGGAGCACCGATGTGATGACGTACGGGGTCGACAGCGATTTTCCAGACTACCGCGCAGAGTCGATAGAGTTTCGGGCAGGCGAAACGCGATTCGTCTTCAGGACCCCAGATCGGAGCGTGGAGATACTGTCTCCGCTCACTGGTCGGGTGAATGTCTCGAATTTGCTCGCGGCCTCGTGCGCAGCGTTGGCCCGTGGTCTCACGCTGGAAGAAATCGCAGCAGCGGTGCGAGACCTGAAGCAAGTGCCGGGACGGTTTCAGGTGGTGCCGGGATCGGCCGAGGCTGGATTCACGGTTGTAGTTGACTATGCGCATACCGACGATGCGCTGCGAAATCTGATTGCGCTTGCTCGCGAGTTGGTTGGCGTAAGCGGTGGTCGAGTCATCACGCTGTTCGGATGCGGCGGCGACCGGGATCGCACCAAGCGCCCGCGCATGGGCCGCGCTGCGGGCGAGAATAGCGATCTAGTGGTGCTTACCAGCGACAACCCGCGCAGCGAGGAGCCGATGTCGATCATCAACGAGGCGCTGGCAGGAGTTCGCGAGACTACGACCGAGTGCATCGTCGAACCGGATCGCGCCGCAGCTATCGGGCTTGCTATTCGGGCCGCGCGCGAGAGAGATATCGTACTGATTGCGGGCAAAGGCCATGAGAAGGTGCAGATTCTCCGCGACCGGACGATTCCGTTTGACGACGTGGTAGTTGCGGAACGCATTTTGAAGGGGCTTCGGTGAAGATGTATATGCAACAGGAAGAGTTACTAAGATTGGAAGCGGCGAGACTGCCGAATGAGGTGCCGCGGTGAAGTTGACCCTTGGCCAGGTGGCCGACTGGATTCACGCGGAGGGCGACTTCCCGACCGACGCCGTGGCGACGGGCTACTCGATCGACTCGCGCACCATTGCGGCGGGCGAACTCTTCTTTGCGGTGCGTGGCGAGCGGTTCGATGGGCACGACTTTGTGGAAGCAGCGCTCGCCAATGGCGCGGTTGCCGCGGTGGTGAGCATGAGGTGGCTGGAGCCGGCGGGGATGGATCTCAGCCGGTTGCTACGCGTACCGGATTATGATGCCGAGGGTGTGCTGATGGCGTTGCAGAAGCTGGCGCTGGCAGTGCGGCGTAGCTGGGGCAAACGTGTGGTCGCGATTACCGGCTCGGCTGGCAAGACGACGACCAAGGATGCGGTGGCGCAGGTACTTAGCGCACGCTTCCACGTGCTGAAGTCGCAAGGCAACCTCAACAATGGCTTCGGCCTTCCGCTGCAACTGCTCCGGCTTGAAGCGGAGCACGAGGTTGCGGTGATCGAGATGGGCATGAACCACGCGGGCGAGATTGCCGCGCTCGCGCGCATCGCCGAGCCCGACTGGGCGGTTGTCTCGAATGTCGCGCCCGTGCATCTGGAGTATTTTGCCGATGGCATCGCGGGCATCGCGCGGGCGAAGTATGAACTCATCGAGGCGCTGCCGCCTGACGGCATTGCCGTGTTGAATTGTGACGACGAGCGCGTGGCGCGCTTTGGCGTCGGCATGGGGGACCGCGCCGTGTTCTACGGAACGGGCGAGCGCGCCGACGTGTGCGCGGTCGGGATTGCGGAGATTGGCGCGGAAGGTGTCGTCTTCACCGTGACCGCGCATGGCGAGCGTGCGAGCGTACAACTACACATGCTCGGCCGGCACAACGTCCACAATGCCCTTGCGGCGATTGCGGTGGGTTTGCGCAGCGGCATGTCGCTTGCGGAGTGCGCGGCGGCGCTGGGCGAACTGCGTGCGGGCGACAAGCGCGGCGAAGTTTCCGAGTGGCGCGGCGCGACCGTGATCAACGATAGTTACAATTCCAATCCGCGCGCGCTGGATGCGATGGTAGACGCGCTGCTGGCGATGCCTGTGGCTAACGAAGGCAGGCACATCGTTGTGGCGGGCGAGATGCTCGAACTCGGGACCGAGGGCGAGGCGCTGCACAGGGCATGCGGGCAGCGCATGGCGGCTCGAGGAGTGGATGTAGTCGTCGGTGTGCGTGGCCTGGCGAAAGGACTGGTTGAGGGCGCGGCGCAGGGCGGGGCGAACGCGCTCTTTGTCGCGACACCGGAGGATGCCGGCGTGTGGCTCAAGGCAAACCTGCGGCCCGGCGACGCCGTGCTGCTCAAAGCCTCGCGCGGCGTGCGGCTTGAACGCGCGCTTGCTTCACTTACGGATTGACTTCGGGTGGGCCAGTGAGGTGGTCAGCGTGACGCCTGCGGATTGGTAGGTTAGAGGCATGTCTTCCATGGGTGGGCTTGGATTCACGATCGGTCCAGCATTGATTATCGCCGCGGTGCTGACGCTTATTCCTCTTGTGGCAACGGCATTCTTTTCTACCGGCGTCGCTGCATGGGTGAAAGGGCTTTGGCTGCCACTGAGGCTCCTGTGCCCGGTTGTTCTCTGCGTGCCCTATGTGCTTGTGACGTGTACGCTCGGCGTATTCCGCTGGGATTGGTTAGCCCTGTACGCGCTATTGCCGGTCGCGGTTGCTGGGCTGCTGTGGCAAGCAGGCGAGGCCGATCGTGCGC
>OCZT010004793.1_pt1 | contig 13556 bp, 11 predicted proteins | sample 1539031 | NCBI WGS metagenome assembly OCZT01 (sample SAMEA3539308, study PRJEB22396) | soil metagenome | biome: tundra; feature: field; material: soil | place: USA | collected 2010-05 | depth 0.15 m | reverse complement strand
CGTCGGACGTGACTCGTGATCCCTGGAAATCAACCTTCAGGGAGGAGTTGAAGGAAAGCTGAAAAGGCCGGTTTTGTATCTCACCCATTAGGTACGGACCTCCGGAACGTCTTTACCACGTTCGCACCCTCATAAACATTGACGATGACGACGATCCGAGGACTCACGGCTACGACTCAAAATGAAAATACGGGTTAAGACGTTGGAGAGCCGCTCCATAGCCCGGCTTGAACAGGTAATCGAGAATCTGGCTGCGCTGGGGTTCGGGATAGTCAATCAACAATCGAGAGGGGGCTCCCGCGCTGACAGCTCCAAGCTCGTCGAACACTCTACCTCCGCTGCCACCATCCAGAATCACGCTTGTTTCCTGGCTATTCGCGACAACAGCCGTGAGGCACTGCGCGATCAGCAGTACAACAACTGCCCCAATAACACTTCTTGTCGCGATTGAATTCATAGCCGGCGCAGATCCGTTCTCCTCTGACTTACTCATTAAAGAATCTATTCCGGCCTCTTCACTCGCTATAACGATCGCAAGCAGCCGTGAGTTTCCTGTAAGTTTTGGGGTCAAATTGACCCGTTCTCGCAACTCGTTGAAGAGGTCAGTTATGGGCTTTGAGTTAGTCCAGTTATGCCGCAATCATGCCGTGGGGATCTAGGACAAACTTCTTCGCCGCTCCCCTATCGAAGTCTTTGTAACCCTGGACGGCCTGATCCAGGGTCACGACCGTGACGTTGACGGCGTCGGCTATTTTGATCTTGTCATGCAGGATCGCCATCATGAGTTGTCGGTTGTACTTCATCACCGGACATTGACCTGTGGTGAAGACATGAGATCTCGCCCATCCCAATCCGATACGGATGCTGAGATTCCCAGTCTTGGCGCTCTCGTCCGAAGCACCCGGATCCTCAGTGACATACAATCCCGGAATGCCCAGGGCTCCTCCCGCGCGGCAAACCTCCATCAGCGAATTCAGTACGGTCGCAGGTATCTCCTTTTTCGCACCGTGACCATGGCCACGCGCCTCAAAGCCCACGCAATCTACTGCAGAGTCCACTTCTGGAATCTTGAGGATTTGCGCAATCTGATCACCGACCGATGCATCTTTGGAGACGTCCACGGTTTCGCAGCCGAAGCTCCTGGCTTGCGCCAAGCGCTCCGGAATCAAGTCGCCAACAATCACCACCGCAGCACCCAACAATTGGCAGGCGGCCGCGCAGGCAAGGCCAACCGGCCCCGCTCCCGCAATATAGACTGTGCTCCCCGGAGCGACTCCCGCGCTGACCGCGCCATGGTAGCCCGTCGGCAGAATGTCGGATAAGCAAGTCAGGTCCCGGATCTTTGCCATAGCCTGAGCTTTGTCAGGAAATTTCAATAAGTTGAAGTCAGCGTAGGGGACCATAACAAAATCAGCCTGCCCACCCACCCAGCCGCCCATGTCCACGTAGCCGTATGCTGCCCCTGGCCGTGCTGGATTCACATTCAGGCAAATACCAGAGGCGCGCTCCTTACAGTTTCGGCAGCGGCCGCAGGCGATGTTAAAAGGCACGGAAACCAGATCGCCGACCCTAATGAACTCGACATCCCGACCGGCCTCCATCACTTCGCCCGTGATCTCGTGTCCCAGTATGAGGCCTTGGGGTGCGGTGGTGCGGCCGCGGACCATGTGCTGATCGCTGCCGCAAATGTTGGTGGAAACAATTTTGAGGATGACACCGTGTTCGCACTTGCGATTCCCAATCGCTAATTTGGGAAAGTCGATGCTCTGAATCTCCACGACACCAGGACCCATATAAGCCACTCCACGATTGCTTGCCATGCTCTTATCGCTCCTTAAGATTTTTGCCCGACGCTGCGGCGAGATGCTTTGGTCCCATGGGCACGGCTCAAATCGCTCTTGACGCTCGTTCCCCGTGTAAGCTTTGCAGTGGGACCTGGCGGGTCATTTGTAACTTCATACCACCGGGATATTGTAAAAGGCAAACGAAATCTGCAAAAGAAGTGAATACATGGATAATGATCGCGAATGACTATCGATGGTGGGCACAGTCTTTCCATCGTTCCGTCGGGAAAAGGCCGGACTTGCCCTGGCGCAGGGCGAGCATCTCACTACCAGAAATCCGGAACTGGCACCTTTGCCGACATATTGATATTGACGGGTGCGGCGATCGCCGCCAGCGAACTAAAGTCGAAGTCGCGGTACAGATCCAGGCACATGAGTTCCGGAGCTTCGTCGTAGGTAAGTGGATGATCGAAGGCATACACAAGGCTGGGAATCGATTGGCGAGCTTCAAGTTCGGAAAAGAATTCCGGGTTGATGGCAGCGGCAACCATTGCGACGGTTTCTGACCGGGGTCCGCTCGTAATGACTTGAACCCGTGTTATCGGGACATTAGGGCTTGTCTCAGGGAGATGTGGGGTCGGGGACCCGTGATCCAGATCCTGCGCCAACCAGCGAACTACTCCAGTCACCTGCGCTGCCTCTAGGCCTAGCGGCCGTTCGCCAACTCCGGCTAACAACTGGGAAAAAACAGGGACGTTTAGCCTCTCACCCGTACCGGGAACATTTTCCCCGAAGAACAAAGGATCGAGCACGAGAACGCGTCGGCCGCGATTCACGTCTTCGGCAGCGGTCAACACTATGTCTGTGGAGGCCATACCATGGTCTGAAATGAGGATAGTGGTCTGCGCATTCTCGCGGGCGGTAATCGAGCGAAGTAATACACCGGTAGCGCTCAACCCGTTGCTGAATTCGAAGCGATAGGAGTGACTTTCTATTCCTCTTTCATGGGTTGCATTGATCGGCCACGCGTGAGTTACAGTGGCGGGGGCGTAGCGCGTAACTTCACATAGCAGAGCCCGCTGCGCCTCGGCCCATTGGCGGGATGCGTGAGCTGGAATTTCATGATGAATTGACTTGGCTAATAACTGAGCCAGTCCGAGTATGGTGAGATTGTCTTTCGGAATACCGACAACGAGGTCCTCATAACTCCTGACTTCAGTGTCGGTATCGGGGTCTTCTATCGGCGAGGCGTTGATTTGAAAGACGGAATCGAAGAACCGATAGGATGCCTGGCGATTGTCGAGCCCATAGTTATGAGTACCGGGATCCTGGTTCTCATACCATTGGAGATTGTTGGATTTCCCATACAGATTGAAGAAAGGTTTTATGTCGGAGTAAACACCTTGCCTGACTATACCTGCCCGGTAGCAGCAGTCATCCATCGCATTGTAGATCAGCAGTGTCGGCTTGGGGGCGCGCAGCGCGACCAGTTGCGCATAGTCCACGCCCTGGCGAAAGTCACTGGCATTCGGCTCCGCGTCGTCCCCTGAATAGTCGGGGCGCTCGATACTGAGAGTCAGTGACATGAATCCCGCGACAGGAGCAGCGGGCCCGATACGTGTATCTAGCGAGCTGAGCACGATGCTTTGCCACCCACCGCCAGATACTCCAGTCACCCCGATGCGGGAACGGTCTACGTCAGAGTTATCGTAGAGATAGTCGAGGCCGCGTCGCATTTCTAGATAGAACAGCCCCAGTCCGTTGTAGCCTGCAAGGTCTAATAATCCAAGGGAGTCGTGGCTATTTCCCGGCTGGTCGAGTTCGCCAAAGTCAAACCATTCCAAGCTGAGTGCAAGGATCCCGCGAAGGGCATAGTTGATGCAACGCTTCTGCTGATGCTCCACGGCCTTGCCTCCGGAACCGTGCCCGCTGAGATTCAAAATAGCCGGTAGCTTGCCCGACACACGCTCGGGCTCATAGAGCAAAGCGACCGAGTAAAAGCCGGGAATCACCTCGTAGCGTAGCTTGATGATGCGGTAGCCATGGCCTTCAATCACGCTTACCTTTTCAAAGGTACGCGAGGACTCGATCCACTGCTGCGGCCATCCGTGATAGAGCACGGAGAGTTCATGCGTCCGGATCGATGCCGCTTTCTCATCCCACTGCTTCGGATCCGCAGGCAACACCAGCGGAGGTACGCGTTTCAGCATGAAATGTTGCAGTTCATTCGCCACAACAGACTGCGATTGAAGATGCTGCTTCAGGAGGGGGTCAATCAAGTTCCAGTTAGCCTGCGCACACACTGGGCGGACGGCGCACAGCATAACGAGAGCGGCCATAACTAAACGAGAGCACTGAGCCTGAGTATCAAAGATGAAAGCAAAAATCATTGGAATGTTGCTCATGCTTCGACTCCTGCCTTGTAGTAGACCGCACGTCAGGCGCAATTATGTTCCATATTCGCTCGGACCCTCTTCGGGCGTCGAATAGATGGCCATGCCAACCGCCGGTCGGCGCAATCTTGCTCGCTTGAATTTGAACCAATTCTTCTGTGGCGTCCAAACAGCTGCCCTCAAGTTGTACCCGCATTCCTCGCCCAGCAACCAGGCGTGTAGAGACTTCTCAGACCTGGATTGGATAGAGGTTGAGCGCCTTGCTAGATCATATTCGGTAAACTATACTCCTGAAAGCGTGTTAAATAGATAGATCTTGAATGCATAATCGGTCCCGTCCATGGATATAGGTCAACTTCGCGTTTTTCGTGTAGCGGCTAGGGCGGGAGGATTTACTCGCGCTAGCGACCAGTTGAACATCTCCCAGTCCACCGTGAGCCAGCACATTAAGCACTTGGAAGAGGGGCTGGGTTGTGCGCTTTTCTTGAGAGTCGGAAAGCGGGTTCATCTCAACGACGCCGGAAAATTATTACTACAGTACAGCGACAGGATCTTTCACGAAATCAAGAACGCAGAGATGGGTGTCCGTGAGCTGAATACACTCCAACGCGGAACCGTCCGGCTCGGGGTGGGCGCAAGTACACTGATTTACTTGCTGCCGCGAATTCTGAGCGGATATAAGAAAAGCTACCCAGAGATCGAGCTGATCGTGACCACCGGAGTGACGGAGGCTTTTATGCAGTCCGTGTCGATGCAAACGATCGATCTCGCTATTGTGATGCAGCCAGTCGTGCCCTCACAATCGATTCGCATCATTCCACTCATGCGCGAAGAGCTGGTTGTGGTGTTGAACGCCAGCCATCCGTTGGCGGCCAAGGGCATTCTCGAACCTAATGATCTGGAATCGCTGCCTTTCATCTCGCACTTGCGCGAGACCGCGATGCAGGTGGTTGTGAGGTCGTATTTCAAGACGATGAACATCAGCCCACGCTTTGTAATGGAATTGGAGAACATCGAGGCAATCAAGAGCCTTGTTCGCGCCGGCCTGGGTGCCTCGGTGCTTCCGCGCTGCAGTGTTAATGGAGTAACTCAGACTGCGGCGCTGAAAGCTTTGTGTGTACGGAACTTCCCCATGGAACGCGAACTGGCGCTGGCGTTGCCGAACAGTGACATTCTCCCGATCGCTATCAAGAAGCTCGCAGGCCGTATACTCAAGAGGCTCTCCAGCGGAGCGAGTGAAACGATCGACTGATTTTTCTATATTGCGACAAGCGATAAAACGAATAGGGTAAATCCATTAGAACGATTTATGCTTGACACGAGACAGCCTCAGAACGTAAAAGACAGAGGATAGCGCCGATCGATGTTCTCCTTTCCGCGAGTATTGCCGGTTTGGTGAAGGCCCAATGGAGGCCTGGGCTAATGAAGGAAATGGACGCATTCGATGGATGGTCGCGAAGAGATTTCGCGAAAGGGATGCTTAAGGCCGGTGGTCTTGCATCCCTCGTCGCGCACGCACCTTCCCCCCAGCCCAACCATGTAGGTCGCCGGGTCTCTTCGGATCCATCTGGGTACTTTGATGTTCGCAAATTTGGTGCAGTAAATGACGGCTCGGCCCTGAGCACGCGGGCAATTCAGGACGCTGTCGATTCTTGCGCTAAGTCCGGCGGAGGGGTGGTGCATTTTCCCCCAGGGGAGTATCTCTCCGGCACCATCTTCCTAAAGAGCGGAGTCTGTCTGGATCTCTCCGCTGGCAGCCTTCTCAAAGGGAGCACCCATCTCGAGGACTACCCCCCGGCTGTTCCCGCATTGCATTCCTATACGAATACCTATGTCAATAGAAGTCTGATCTACGGCGAGAATCTCGAGAATATCGGACTAACCGGACAAGGGGTTATCGATGGACAAGGGCATGCATTTCACGGCGAGTACACTGCGCTTGCTGAAAGTCTCATCCCTAGTAAAACCCGGCCCTTTCTTATCAGGATCATTCAGTGTCGCAACGTCACAATCAAAGGCCTCACGCTTCGTAACTCTGCTATGTGGATGCAGCATTACCTCGCTTGCGAAAACTTGCTTGTCGACGGCATTACCGTACTGAATCTCCCCAACGGAGAACGGCGGTCCTTTTATAACAATGATGGGATTGATATCGATTCCTGTCGGCAGGCACGCATTCTGAACTGCAGTTTTCGCACAGAAGACGATAGTCTATGTTTCAAATCTACGACATCGACTCCTTGCAGGGATATCGTAGCCTCCAATTGCCTGATTATGAGTAAGTGCAACGGTATTAAATGCGGCACTGAATCGGTGGGAGGATTTCAGAATATAGCGATCTCGAACTGTACTCTATACGAAACCGAGGTATCTGGAATCGCGCTCGAAATGGTTGATGGAGGAAAGTTCGACGGAGTCGTCATCTCGAATATTACGATGCGTGAAGTTAGCTGTCCTGTCTTTGTGCGACTAGGGGATCGAGGACGGCCTGTAAGTAAGGATGATCCCAAGCTCGATATAGGTTCGATGCGCAACATCACCATCTCTAATATCGAGGCAACCGGAGCGAACCGTATTGGCTGCTCAATAACCGGATTGCCCGGGAACTATATTGAAAACGTCAAACTGGCAAATATCCGAATTGCTTTCGCCGGTGGTGGCACCGTCCAGGATGCGCATAGAACACCAGAGGAAAAGGCGGCCGACTATCCGGAGTATTCAATGTTCGGTACATTACCGTCCTATGGCTTCTTTGTCCGGCATGCGCAGAATCTGCTCTTCGATCATCTTGACCTCGCGACAGCAACTCCGGATTTCAGGCCGGCCCTTCATTGCAGCGACGTTGAGAGCATCGAGGTGAGCGGATTGAAATCTCTGGGTCAGGGTCAAGGCTCGCCCCTTATCTGTTTAGAAGAAGCCCGGGGAGCCTTGATCCATGATTGCTGGGTCCCGGATGGTGCCGCCAATGTACTGCAGGTATACGGAGCGAAGAGTTCCAATATTCAGCTATATTCCAATTGCCGCTCGGTCAAGAAGTCAGATGTGGAGATTGACCGGGAAGCTCACCGCCCCTCGGTATCCTACGAAAGCAAATGACGATCGTTCTCAAGAAATCGGGTTAAGAGAACAGAGGTCGCAGGGAGTCTGGAGTGTTTTCATTGATTAGATCCCTCCTCTTGAGTGACGGAGCGAGATGCTTAGGTATCTCGAATACTTTCTGATGTATAAGCACAAGGACGCACTGTCATGCCTGACACATCGATAAGACTGCAAGAAGCTTTTTCGCTGCAGGGCCAGATTGCTTTGGTCACGGGCGGAGGCACTGGTCTTGGGTTCGCCATGAGTGAAGCCTTATCGGCGGCTGGAGCTCGGGTGGCAATCACAGGCCGGCGTTTCGACGTGCTACGCGACGCGGCTACAGCTCTGGGCTCCAGGGTCTTTGCGTTCGAGCACGATGTAACGGACGAGGCGAGCACCGCCGCGGTGATTGAGCGTGTGGAGCGCGAGGTCGGCACGCCGACCATTCTGGTGAACAACGCCGGGACGCACCTTAAACAACCCATCTGCGATACCTCGACCGCAGAATTTCGTCGGGTAATGACTACTCACGTCGAAGGCGCATTTGCCGTCACCCGCGCTTGTATTCCAGGAATGCGACGCCAGGGCGGCGGAAGTGTGTTGTTCATTGCCTCCATGACCTCATTGATCGGAATGCCCAATGTCGTGGCGTATTCAGCCGCGAAGACTGCATTTGTTGGTATGGTACGCGCGCTGGCAAGCGAACTCGGCCCGGAGGGCATCCGGGTCAATGCAATTGCTCCCGGATGGATCGAGACGCCGATGCTGCACCTGGCGCTGGACGGCGATCCGGACCGCAAGGCAAAGATTCTCGCACGCACTCCGCAGAGAAGATTCGGCGAACCGCAGGACATAGGATGGAGCGCCGTTTACCTCAGCTCGCCTGCCGCAGCTTTCCTCAATGGGGTTATCTTGCCGGTGGATGGCGGCGCCAGCATTGGATTCTGACGGGCAAGCAAGCCCGCTGGGCCAAAGAAGGTGGGCGATCGCCACCCTGCTCTTCCTCGCCACTCTGCTGAACTATCTCGATCGTCAGGTGCTCTCCCTCGTATCGCCCGTCCTACGGCGAGATTTTGGCCTCACAGCGACCGGCTACTCGCACATCGTGACGGCATTCCTGCTGGGATACGCCTTAACTCAGCTGTTCGCCGGCCGCGTCATCGATCGTGTGGGCCCGCGGCTGTCACTCCTTGTGGCTATGCTGTGGTGGTCGGCTGCTGGAATGGTGACGGCGACGGCACATCTAGTAATACAGCTGGGTGCGCTGCTGTTGCTGATGGGAGTGGGTGAGGCGGTGAGTTGGCCGGCCTCTGTGAAGGCGATCCAGGAGTGTTTTCCGCCGAAGGATCGGGCAGTTGCAGTCGGGTACTTCAACTCGGGTTCAGCAGTAGGCGCGGTGTTGGCGCCGTTCTTTGTTACGAGTCTGGCATTGCGCTACTCATGGCGGGTGGCTTTTGTAGTGTGTGGATTGATTGGTTTTCTGTGGGTGGTCCCATGGCTCATCGTTTATCCAGCGCGTAGCAAGATGGTGAGATGCACGTCGAGCGAGCTCAACAGGACGGGGCGGCCGCCACTCGCGTTGCTGGCCACCGATGTGCGGATGTGGGGCGTGATCCTGGCGCGCTTCTTCGGAGATTCGATCTGGCTCTTCTATATTTTCTGGCTGCCGGACTACTTGAGCCGGGTTCGGGGATTTTCAATGAGTATCATCGGCCTGACAGCGTGGATTCCATTTCTCGCTGCCGGGCTGGGTAATGTCGCGGGCGGATCGCTTTCCGGCATTCTGATCCGCCGGGGTGTCCCAGCCGCTAAGGCGCGGCTGAGCGTGATGCTTGTCAGCGCCGCCGCGATGGTGCTGGGCCCAGGCGTTTGGTTCTGCAGCAATCCTGTTGGAGCAATCGCGCTGATCAGCTTTGTGGTCTTTTCTTACAGTAGCTGGGCGGCAAACATTCTTACGCTACCCTCTGATCTGTTTGCATCGGACGCGGTGGCGACAACAGTGGGATTCTCCGGAACGGCGGCCGGTTTGGGTGGGATGCTGACGACATTGCTGGCCGGAAGAGTGATCGACCATTATTCCTATGAGCCGGTGTTCTTCGGACTAGGACTGCTGCCGGTCTGTGCGGGCGCTTGTGCGCTGTTGACCCTTGCTCGGAGACAAACCTTCCCGGCCAGTTGTCCAGAAAATTGACAGTACCTTCGGCAAATTGGGACAGCCGAAGTCTCGGGGGCCATCCCGTCATGCGCGACATCCTTGGGCCAGCGACGGTGCATCCTGATGCTTGTACGAGACGAAGTATTCACAATGTTCAAGGCTTTCCGGTTTACTTGGCTCGCCTGCGGCTACACGTGCAACCAGCTCGGAGAGCAGTTTGGTAGACATATCCCACGTGAGCTCTCCAGTTAAAACCCCGGACGCGTCGAAGTCCATATCCTCCTGCATAGCATTGAAAGTGGAGGAATTTCCGGTGATCTTTATCAACGGTGCTATCGGACTGCCAATAACGCTGCCACGGCCTGTGACAAAGAGTACGATCTGTGCACCGACTGAGATAAGGTCCATAATTCCCTCGGTATCGTTTGGATTCGTATAGCCGAACTGCATGAAGTGCTCGTCCGGCACAGAATCCAATAGCCAGAGCCCTAGACCGCATAGCTGTTCAGATACGCGCAAGACGCCCTGGATCTCCCGCTGCCCGCTCTTGGCGAAAGCACCCATGCTCTTTTCCTCTATCGTGGTAAGTCCGCCAGCGAAGTTTCCTGGAGAAATCGAGTACTGACGAACGGCCTTGCAGTAAGCTTCGGCTTTGTCGTAAGTTCTGGCTAAGTCTTCCGCGACGAGGGGTGTGGCCGCGCGCGACATGAGGACGGCACGCAGACCAATCATCTCGACAACCTCTTCGAAGACAGCACGGCCGCCGGCATCGACTAGCTGATCAAAGAACCTCCCCACAGCCGGATTACCCGCCAAACCTGAGGTTCCGTCGGATCCGCCGCATTCAGCGCCGATCGTTAGGTCCGACCATGTCATCGGGACCCGCCGCTCTGCAGCGTCTCTTTCTGCACGAAGTCGCTGAAGCAGGGCTCTTCCATACTCAATGCTCGTTCTGGTTCCTCCGTGTTCTTGGATATAGAACCACTCAACCGGCCGTTCCGAACGCCCGACCACTTCTGCAATGGATGCCGGCTTGGTATATTCACATCCGAGGCCGACTACGAGGACAGCGCCAACGTTAGGGTGGCGCGCCAGCGAGAGTAACAGCCTGATCGCATACGGATTGTCGTAGCACCCTGGGAAGCCGACGACATGAACGTCCGGTTGGTTGCGTGCTATGGCATGCGCCACATGGCTCGCACACTCCACAGTGTAGATAACAAGCACAAGGTTGCGAATGCCCTTACGTCCATCGGAACGCAGATATCCAAGCCAGGATGTGTCATTCATATTTCATGTCCTGAGACGAGCCGCTATGTAAGTCAAACGTGCCGGAACGTTCGTCAACCTGGCTTCGGCAATTGTGCAGATGCACCCATTGACCGGTTCGAATGGGTTGGCTCGCGATTCCGATAACGACGCCATGCTTGATTACCTGCGAGTTCATCGCAATGTCGGCAACAGCAACTTTGTGACCCAGCTTGACTGAATCGGAGCAATGAACAGCATGATCCACGCATACTCCAAGGATATGTATATCTTCTTCCGCAACATCGGTTAGCAAAGTCGCCACATTGTCCAGCTCGTGAATGCGAAAGGCTTTCTTCATGGTCTTATAACTCTAGAGAATGCCGTATTTTGCAAAAGTTGCCGTGCTTGTAGCTCCAGCTTCAATCTCTTTGCGAACCAGCTTCTCGCCGCGGGCCTTCTCAAGAGAACGAACGATGATCTCTTCTTCGATGCTTGCCGGAATGATCACAACCCCATCTAAATCACCGAAGACGAGGTCTCCAGGCTTGATGCTTACCCCTGCGATCTCAATGGCACAGCGAAAGTCGATGACGCGGCTCCGCACGCCCGCGTCCTGTGCATACCGACCCCGGCTGAAGACAGGCCAGTTCTGCTCCAGAACACGGTGTGTATCACGATGATAACCGTCTATAATCGCTCCCGCTCCTCCGCGTGTACGTGCTGTTGCTGTCAGGATCTCCCCCCACGCAGCGCAATTCAGCTGTCCCCCCGTCGCGATATAAATTTCCGATGGATTGATCTGATCCAGAGCATCCGTTAACCGTCCGAATGGATCCTTTTGAAATCCCCACGAGTCGGCAATTTGAACGGGCATCGCGCGCCCCACTACTTTCATGTCAATACGCGCCGGTTGGATCTCTGGCGGCAAAACTTGGTGCCAATAACCGAGACGATCGAGTAGGTCGCCTACAACCGGCGTATAGAGCGTACTTAAGATCAGATCGAACAACCCGGCATCGTTTTTCCATTCCATAATTAACTATCCTAGCGCACTCATCTTCGTGTTGCTAGAATTCGCGATAGCAATTTGCTCTTATTGCCCATCTGAATTCAGAGACCCCGGCACTGGTATTAGAGCAATTGGCAGCCGCAATTCCAGGCGCGTTTGCAAAGGGACCTGGAGCATGAATGCAGTTTTATGGATGAGTCATTATCGGCCTCGGCGATCAAGTGGATAGACAAAAACCATAGATGCAGTATGGATGCGTTCCTTTAGACTGGCTAAGCATCTCGTGCAAGATCCCAGGGGGACTCTCAGGTATGTACACAAAACATTTGGAAGAAGCAGAACCGTTTACATGTGCCGGCATCCAGTTCGGCATGTTACTTCCGAGGGATGTAACTGGATCAGTAGAAATGGTGTGGGAACGCCTGGAGCCGAGTCAAGGCACGCCACAGGACAAACACCCCAGCTTTGATCAACTCTTCTTTATTCTGAGGGGCACCGGTGAGGTAACCGTAGGGATAGAGACCCGGGAAGTCAAAGCCGCCATGGTGGTTTTCATTCCGCACAACACACACCACTCAGTCAAGTGCACTTCAGACGAAGGACTCGAGTATCTATACTTCAACGTGTGGAGAAATGGCATTCCAGAGAAAGAGCGCGATTGGAAAACTACGTATGCGCTGATACACCACCGCCGCATGGTGAGCTGACCTGCCCCTAGCTAGGCATGAGTGACACCACAGGCTGTGGTCTTGAATGTGACCGCGTGAAGGCGTATACCGGGTGGCAGGATGACGACAGCGTTGTTGCAGAAGCCGATAGAAGAGCAATCCCCGGCGGGAGTGAGCGCGATTGAAGCGGAAGGCAAATTCGTCGAGGCAGGCATCCAAATGCGATGCGGTGACTGATCCCTAATGGGTACCGAGCAATCAGCATTTCAGCAGCGAAGAAACGCTATTAACCCCAGGCATAGAGGCGTGTGCGGGATTCCCTGTGTGGGAAAGAATGATCGGGTCGTGCCTGTATCCATTCTCGGAAGGTCCGTTGTAACCTCTCCACCCGTCGGTGCGCACTTCCGCGCCGGGGTCGACCGCGCCGCATACGGAAGGTAACAAGGTTACGCCTGAGACGTCGCGGATGCGATGCAGGCGCACGCGAAAGCCCCCTTTGGCGACAACACCTCAATGGCGATCCCAACGCCGAACTTGCGGCTCGTTTCACGCCCGCGAACGCCTTGTTCGATGTCCCCACATTGGGGAATGGATTTGGCTGCGAACAGCCATTCCATGTTTTCGCAAAGGACCGTTTGTAAAAAGGTAAGAGGTTTAACGGGATCTAACTGGAGAGGACACCGGTACGCGTGTCTCGGCCGCTACGACGGATCAGGCCGTCACCCATACCGTGCATCCGGCGCGATGTGAACTCCGGGCCGTTGTCCGAGCGCACCGCCCTCTGGCCGGCCACGCTCGCCGATCACCCGCTCCAGCACTCGCGTCACGCGACCGCTCTCAGGCTGGTGTCGGCTTCCAGCGCCAGACACTCGCGGGTGTACGCATCCACCACGCTCAGGATGCGCACCATCCGGCCGGTCGCCAACCCGCCGACGATGAAGTCCATCGCCCACTCCTGGTTGGGCACGGTCAGCCGCGGCTCGATCGCGCGATCCCGCACCAGGCGCTTGCGCCTCTTGCGCCGCACCATCAGCCCTTCCTCCACGTACAGCCGATAGACCCGCTTCACGTTCACCTCCTGACTACGACGGCTCAGCAGCGCGTGCAGCGGGCGATAGCCGTAGCGCGGCTCCTGCCGTGCCAGCTTCACCAACTCGCTTCGTAACTCCGCGTTGCGGTCAGGCCGAGGCTCGTACCGGTAGCTCGACCGCTCCACGC
>OCZT010004792.1_pt1 | contig 13559 bp, 13 predicted proteins | sample 1539031 | NCBI WGS metagenome assembly OCZT01 (sample SAMEA3539308, study PRJEB22396) | soil metagenome | biome: tundra; feature: field; material: soil | place: USA | collected 2010-05 | depth 0.15 m | reverse complement strand
CAGCGTCTTGAGGGCAAGCCGCTCCACCTTTCGTGCCGCAAGGCGGTGTCAGCTTGTCCCGCCATAGCCTTGGCGAAGGCGGACGACCCCGCCCTCCACCACCTCCCTCTTGCGCAGAACGCCGCGAGGGCCCACCCTGCCCAGCCGCGCCGAAACTGCTCGTCTCGATCATCGTCAGCGCCTGCCTTGGCGCCCTGGTGGGCTTGATCCGGCAATGGAGCGACCAGGTTTCGCCGGAAGGTAGCGTGGACCTGGGCGGGGTGCGCACCTACTCGTTGTGGGCGATGCTGGGGTGCACCAGCGCGTTCCTAGGCGAGACCGCTGCGCCCGCCCTGTTGACCGCAACCTTTGTGCTCGTCGGCGCTCACCAGGTCGTCGCGATGGCCAAGATGCCCGTCGCCAGCCGGCCCGGTGGCACGACGTTTGCGTCGGCCCTGCTGACCGTGCTCGTCGGCGCGCTCGTGTATTGGGACCACCGGCAGGCGGCCGTCCTGATCGCCGCCACGACCATGGTTTTCCTCGGCTTGAAACAGCCGCTGCATGCCTGGACCCGCCGGTTCACCGCGGATGATATCCGGGCGACGCTGCAGTTCGTGGCCATCACCGGGGTCATCCTGCCGCTCGTGCCGAACCGCAGCTTCGGCCCCTACAATGCTTTCAATCCCTACACGACCTGGCTGCTGGTCGTGTTGATCTCCGGGCTGGGCTTTCTCGGTTACATTGCGATGCGGTCGCTGGGGACGCGCGCCGGGCTGCTGGTGACGAGCTTGTTCGGCGGACTCGCCTCCAGCACGGCCACCACCCTCGCCTTCAGCCGGCGCAGCAAGGATGACCCGGCGCTCTCGCAGCATTACACCCTGGGCGTCGTCATCGCCTGCAGTGTGATGCTGGCCCGGGTGATCATCGCGGTGGGCGTCCTGAATCTTGAGCTCGCCTTCACCCTGATCGCTCCGTTTGCCCTCATGGCGTTTCCCGGCGTGCTCTATGGCGCGTGGCTGTGGATCAAACGCCAGCCCGGCAAGGGCGAGGTGACTGCGCCCCAGATCGGCAACCCGCTCAATCTCAAGATCGCGATCAAATTCGCGCTGCTCTACGCGCTGATCGGCCTGCTCGTCAAAGTGCTCACCAGCCAGAACCTCCTGCATTCCGGCCTGCTGCCGCTGAGCTTCGTCTCCGGTCTTACCGACATGGACGCCATTTCCCTCTCAATGGCCGGGAGCCACGCGATCGGTTCCGTGCCGCTCAAACTCGCGGGTCAGGCCATCATCGTGGCGGCCGTGGCCAATTCCATTGTCAAAGCCGGTATCGCGGTCTGCCTCGGCTCGCCGGTGCTGCGGCGCGAGGTCTCCATCGTCCTCGGCCTCACCGCCCTCGGCGGCGCCGCGGCGTGCTGGTTTTTGTAATGTCCAGCCTGCACGCTCCATCCAAACGAGGTAAGAGATCAAGCCTGGCCCCGGCTGCTTCACTCGCGGGCGCCCTCACTTTTTGCGATGCGCCATGCGCTTGGCGATGGCCGGGCTGAAGAACAGATTACCCTTGGCCACTTCGCGGATCGCCGTGGGGAGGAGCTCCGCGGCCGTCAGTTTTTCCAGAAACCCCGCCGCGCCGACCGCGATCATCCGCTCGATATACTCATCGTCACAATGCACCGAGAGAATGAGCACTTTGGCCGCGGGGTTGGCGACGAGGATTTGCCGCGTCGCTTCGAGGCCGTTGAGCACCGGCATGGCGATGTCCATCAGGATGACATCGGGCCGCAGGGTCCGGGCCATCTTCACCGCTTCCCGGCCATTCCGCGCCTGCCCGACCACCTTGGAATGGCCCTCCGATTCCAGCAACCTGCGCAGACCACGTCTCACGGCCGCGTTGTCATCCACCAGCAGGACGGTGGTTTTTTTAACTGGACTCATGCGGCACCCCGCTGGCGAAACGGGATTTCCGCGCGCATTGCCGTGCCGTGGCCGGGAGCCGGCTCGGTAATCAGCGTGCCGTCCACCATCGCCACCCACGCGCTCCTGCCCGCCAGCCCAGTCGCTGGTTGGTTTTTCTTGCGCGGAGCTGTCTTCATAAGCGGGAAGAGCTTGGTGGCATCGAAAATCCTGCGCCAGCCTTCTATGCAGACTATAAGAGACAACCGGCATCGCCTCTATAAGGTGAATACCTACCTACCGGATGCGAAGCCCGTCTCCTCGCGACTCAAGACAACCCGAAGTTCGAAGCTGTCGCGGGCGATGGGGATGCGATTCGAGCGAATATCCTTGGGAGTGCGCGCAGCGCCAGCTTCAAGTCCGGCGGGCGACTCCGACAAAGTTTTCGAAGCTGCGCAGCTTGACGATGGGGTTCTCCGCGCTCAGCCGGCGGCTGGCGAAGATGACGCGGTCATTCCGAAACCGTCAGGACCACGACGGGAATGTCGCGCGTGCGTGCGTCGGCCTTGACGCGCCGCAGGAAATCCATCCCCGCCATCTGGGGCAGATGGAGATCGAGCAGGATCAACTGCGGTCGCACCGGCTTCCGCCTGGCATACCGGCCGGTGCCGAACAGGTAATCCAATCCGGCCTCCGCGTCAGGGACGATCCTGAATTTGGCCCGCTTGAATGCGCGCGCCGTCCTGGCCGCATCCGCCGCATTGTGATCCACCAACAGAATGTCCTGCACCTCGGTTGGCGCGATCGCCGTGCCGACGCGCAATGCGGCTCCAGGCTGAGCAGTGACATACGCGAACAGATTCCTCACGGTGATTTGCAGCGCCTTCGCCAGTTGCGCGACGGTCCGCAGCGTCACGTTGCGCGCCCCGCGCTCAATGTCCGCAATGTAGGTGCGGTGCATGTTGGCCCGCCACGCCAGTTCCTCCTGCGTAATTCCCAGCTGGTTTCGACACGCCCGAATGACGGCGCCGAGGCTAGTTTGGAGGTCGAGGTTAATTTTTGGAACGGGGTGCTTTTTTGCCACTCGCTCTAGTGTAGCAGCCCTCACAATAGACTATGAGTGACAATCAGCAAACGGGTTGTGCCCGGGGCACTGCCCTAATCGATCCGCCGAACGGATACGACGGGCGAAGACGCCATCGCCCTTCGCCGACAGCGCGGCCCCGCCGCGCATCGGCAGACCCGCTGCCTTGCCGGCCTGCGCGTGAAGCCGTTTGCTGCCGGGCGTAACTTGATCGCGATTTTATTCCCGTTACTCCGCCGGCCACCATCGCTAATGAAGCCGTCGGCGCGAAACCGTCAGGATCACGACGGGGATGTCGCGCGTCCGCTCGTCGGCCTTGACCCGCCGCAAGAACTCCGACCCCGACATCCGGGGCAGGTCGAGCACGAGCAGGATCAACTGCGGCCGCACCTGCTTGCGCCTGCCATACCAGCCGGTGCCGAACAAGTAAGCCAACCCCGCCTCTCCATCGCGGACGATCTTGATTGGATTCGTCAGCCTCGCCCGCTTGAAGGCGCGGGCCGTCTCGGCTGCCGCCACCTGATGGTGCTCCACCAGCAAAATGTCCCGCACCTCGTTGGGCACCAGTTCCGAGACGACGCGCGGCGCAATTTCAGGGGGCGGAGTGACATGCGCGAACAGATGCCCAACGCTGATCTGCAGCGTCTTCGCCAGATTCGCGGCCGTCCGGAGCGTCACATTGCGTTTTCCACGCTCGATGTCTGCAAGGTAGGTGCGGTGGATGTCGGCGCGCCAGGCCAGTTCCTCCTGCGTGATTCCTAACCGATGCCGGCACGCCCGAACGACTGCGCCGAGCCTGGTTTGGAGGTCGGCGTCAGCTCTTAAAACATGGTGGCGGATAATCATTTGGCTTTTGTTTGCTTTAGCCGGCATCTCGGCAATCTCCACCGAGGATAAGCGATAATAGACATCGCTGCTATCAGGTATTTGCCTGCCGGATGCGAGGTCCGTTTCCTCGCGCGAAAAAAAACCCGAAGTTCAAAGCTGGGTCGGCGCCGCGGCTGCTGGTGGTTGTGAGCGTTCCTCACCGCGTGAGCCGGTAGATCAGCAGGGCCGAGCGCTTGACCAGCTCGGGCGCGCGGGTGAGGTCGGCGGATTCGTGCACGGTGTGCTCCCCTTTTCCGCCGAGGCCCAGCCCATCCAATCCCGGGAGCGGCGGCGACACGAAGGCCACGTCGCCGGCGCCGCGGCCGCGCGGATCGAAGGCGGTGATTTCCGCGTAACCGAGATCGCGGCTCGCCTGGTCGAGTTGGGCGAGCAGCGCGTAGTTTTCCGGCGTCGGCGCCATGGCGGGATAGGCGTCGTCGAGAAATTTGAGCTCCGCCGAGGTACGCGGCAGATGCTTGCTCACGACGGCTTCCATGCGCGCGCGTGCCTCCGCGAGCTGAGCCGCACTCAGGTAGCGCAGATCGCCGCGCACGAGCGTGCGCTGGGCGATGATGTTGGCCTTGCCCGACACCGTGCCGCCGGTGCGCGTGAGCTCCGCCTCCACGCCGCCGGCGATCAACGCGGGGTTGATCGTGATCCCCTCCAGCTGGCGCAGCTGCTCGTAGAAACCCTGCAAAATCCGGGCCGTCTCGAACACCGATCCGCTGCCGACCGCCGCGGAAAACATGCCCGAGGAGTGACCGGTGGCGCCCTGCGCCTCGAGCGTCCACGAGGCAAACCCGCGGCGCGCGACCGTGCCCGTGTTTCCGATGGCCGACTCAAACGCCAGCGCCACGTCGCTGCGCTTCGCGGCGTCGAGCAGGTCGCGCCGGGTGATTTCAATGGGACTGCCAGGTGCTTCCTCATCGCCGCTCATGACCACGATGATCTGCGTGTCGGCGAGCAAGCCGGCGCGGTGGAGCGCGTGCAGCGCGTGGATGAGCACAATGTCGCCGCCCTTCATGTCCGCCACGCCCGCGCCCGAAACCTGGTCGCCCTCCCGCTTGAAATTAGCGCCCGGAAAAACGGTGTCGAGATGGCCGATCAGCAGGACGCGCTTGCCCTTGCTGCCGCGATGCTCGGCGACGAGATGCCCCGCGCGACCGGTCGAGGCCGGCAGCGGCACGAAATGGCTCTCAAACCCCAGCTCGGCGAGTTGCCCGGCAAAGAGCTCACCCAGCTGCCGGACGCCCGCCAGGTTTTCCGTCGCGCTGTCAATCTGCACCGCCTGCCCGAGATCCGCCGCGAAATCAACGTTCCTCGCGTCAACCGCATTGATGAGCCGCTGCTCCTCTGGCGTCAGAGAACCTTTGGAATCTGCCGCGGCACGACCGATGGCAGGCGCAGCGGTCAGCGCGAGGAGGGCAAGTAGCCAGGTAGAGATTGAGCGGGAGGTCATGGATCTATCGTTCGGCATTAAAATTCCACTTTTCACGGGTCAGGATGATTTCGGCGATTTCGCCCTCAATGAATGGTATGTCTTTACGCCCTCGGATACCAGCGACCTGCTCCTGAACAACGACGACTTGATCAAACTTGCTGCCATCCTTCAAAACGAGCGAAACCACTTGGTAGCCCATATCTGTTTCAGGTTTTGAAGACAGTTCCGCAGCCCATTTGCCAGTTAGTGGAAATCCGGGGGCGTTCATTTTGACAACGTCAGATGCAATGCCTTAAAAGCCAAATTCTCTCAATGTAGATTGGTCAGTGATTTGCACGATCGTCGGTTCGGGGGCCGACCAGTCGAGCATGCCGAGCAGGAGGCGGTAGTAGCGCAGGCCAAAATAGGCCGCGAGCCAGCGGGAGCCGCGGCGCGCGATGACTTCCATGCCGGTGATGTCCGCGCGTAGGGCGTGCGGGGCCGCGTCCGGCCAGCACAGCGGGTTGTCCGATTCGACATAGCTCCACGCGTGGTGCCCGCCAAAGAACAGCAGCCAGCGCCCGTCGTCGCGTTTTTGCACGTTGCATGACTCGCACTGGTTCCAACCGGAAAAGGCATACGCAATGCCCTCGTCCTTCCACGTGAGCAGGTCGCGCGATGACGCCCGCGCCACGCAGCCGCAGCCGTTCTTCGTCACGGCGGTGTAGTACATCTGCCACCCACCCTCGTGCGGAATGACGTGCGGGTCTCGGCAGGCCGCGCCGCCGGTCGTCGGGCAAAACGCCCAACCATACTCCTCCGGCCGGATCACCGGCCGGTCACGGGCTCGCTCCCAATGAAACAGGTCGGTCGAGGTCGCCACGCCGATGCGCTGCGTGTTGTCCGTCGCGACGCCCGTGTAGAACATCCAGTGCCTGCCGCCGTGCGACACCACATACGGCGCGAACACGTGCCCGTGGTCCCAGCCGCGAGGGTCGATGAAAAAGCATGACTCGTGCGTCTCCCACGTCACGAAGTCCTTCGTGCTGGCGTGGCCGAACCAGATTTCATTGCCCGGCAGGCAGCAGCTGACGCCCGGCGTGCCGGCGATGTGATAGAGATGCCAGGTGCCGTCGATCTCGTACAGGCAGAAATCCTTCAGATAAAAACCGAGCGGCGCGTAACCGACCTTGAGCCAGTCCTCCTGATGCGCCCGCTGCCGCGAGACCGCATCCAGGTAGCACTCGTAGTCGGGATTGGAGGGTTTCACGGGGAAGCCTGATTTACCACGGATGGCACGAATAACACGATTGTCATTCTGAGCGTAGCGAAGAATCCAGTGCGAGTCTGTCAACGGCGTCCAAGTGGATTCTTCGCTGCGCTCAGAATGACAAAGGCAGAGATGGGTGTTTTTTAATCCGCGTCCATTCGCGCCATTCGCGGGCCAATCCTCACCGCTGCCAGCGTTCGTTCAGGGTCGGGAACTTCGGGAAAGCGACGTGCGGCTCGTGCTGATACCAGAACGCCGTCGAGGCGACGTCCTCCGTCAGCGGCTGGTAGATGTGACCCGGCCACCAGCCGAGTGTCTGCACCGTCACCTTCAGGTCCTTGACGAAGCCGATGCTGTCAAAAATATGCCAACGATAGAGGCTGAAGTAACGCGGGCCGTCGGCGCTGCCCGTGTGCGCGAGCGGCATGCCGTAAAACGGCGCGTTGAATGCCTGCTCCACCGGGTCCTTCTGCGGGTGCTTGAAAAAGCCCCATGCGCCGCCGAAGTAATCCTCGGTGCCGTTGTCGCAGATCGTCGGGAATTCCTTGTCGCCATCGAGGTAGAACTTCACCTCGCCCTCGCCCCACCACCCGCGCGAGAGCGCCGTCCACGCGAGATAAGTGCCGACGTAGAGCCCGCGGCCTTCCACGCCGTCGAGGATCGTGTGCTCCGGATGCTCACGCGTCGTCAGGCTGCGGCGCCATTGCGCGTGGAAATACGCGGCGCCCGCCGGGATCGGGTGCAGCTTGTACAGCACCTTGAACGCCACGATGCGCACGTCCTTCTTGTCATCGTTGGTCAGCGTGATGCGCGCGTGCTTGCGGAACGGCATCTGCCAATAACAGCCGCAACCGCGGTGCGGAGCGACGACCACGGGCATCGAGGTCACCTGGTGCGGCTGCGTGTCGAAGCCCATCGCGAAAAAATCGCCCATCGGCGCCTCGACCGACGGCGTCTTCTCGTTGTCCCAGTACATCCGGAGCACAAGCGTGCGGAATTCCTCGGCGCTCGCCGTGATCCAGAACTGGTTGATGCAGCCCGGGCCCTTGATGTCGGCGAGCGTGGCGGTCTCGCCGGCCTTGACGCTGATGAACGGCCGCACCTTCCAGCCGCGGCCGAGGTGCTGCGCCGCGCCGCTGTGCGCGAGAAAGGGATCGTCGGGGTTCGGGTCCCAGCGGGCGCCGCCGCCCTTTTCGCCGGTGGGATTCTCGGCGTTGATCATGCGCGTGACCGCGCCGGTCTGGAACGGCAGTTGTCCCAGAGGGCTGTTCATCAATGGAGGGGTCATGGGAAAATCAGCGGGAGAAAACCGACTGCAGCCGGCGCGTGCGGGCCACGGCCTCGGGCAGATAGGTAAGCCCGTCAATTGGCGTGAGCAACACCTGCGTGCGCCGGCACTGGTAGCGCCCGCTGCCCAGGTAGTTCAGGTCCGCCGTCGCCGGCATCGGCACCGCGACGTCTGTCTCCGCCCCGAGCAGCAGCGGACCGTGCGTAAAATGCCGCGCGCCCGGAAACTCCGCGGGATACTTCGCCGACTCGCACACCAGCGTGATCGCAAACTCGACCGCAATTACGTCGTCGGCCGCCAGCGGCGTCTCCACCATGACGAAACCCTTTTCGACTTTCGATGGCAGCACGACCTCGCCGCGACGGACGACGAACGACTTCGCCACGACGCCCGGCGGCACAAAGAAATGCAACCGCCACGGCGCGCCCGCCGCAGCCTTCGTGACCTTGTAGCTGATTTTCCCGCCGTAGGGATACTCGCCGGTGGCGCTCAGCCCGAGTTCGCCGCCCGGTGCGCGCACCGTCACCGCACCCTCGAAATAAAACGGCAGCCAGACATCGCGCGGCGCGGCCGGATCGGTGAATGCGGCATAACGCGCCGCGCAGGAGAGGCCCTCCGCCCCGCGCATCGAGCAGCACCACGGCGCCTCGAACCACTTGAACGCGTGCACAAAGCGGTCGCCATTCGAGCCCGTGCAGTAGTCGCAGCCGAACCCGCCATTGGGCCGCTGGTGATGGCAGATCGCATTGTGATAAATCCGGTGCGCCTCCGCGATGTACACCGGCTCGCGCATCACCTGCCAGAGCTGCACGCCGAGCATGAATGAGTCGATGATGGCGCAGGTCTCCGTCCAGTCCGGCCGGCCGAACCAGTTGAAATTGGCGTGGTGTTCCGTGCGCGCCTGGTCGAGGTAGAGCTGGAAACGATCGGTCACAATTTTCAGGTATTCCGGCCGCGCATCGACCTCCGTGTACCAGCGCAGGATGCCGCGCAGCGCCGTGAGCGTCGCATGCGTCTGCGCGCTGAGCGCGATGATATCGAGCTGCGCATAACGCGCGATCATCGTCTCGATCAGCATGCGCAACTCCTGCGACGGATCGACGAGATAGGCCTGCGTGAGCCCGTCGAGCGTGAAAAACAGCGTGCCGATGTCCGTCGAGAGCCCGAGCCACACGCCGTCATGCGCCACCGTGAGGCCGGAGACCGGGCCGCCCATCAGCTTGTCGAGCAGGTGGTCGGGATACGCGCCGTAGAGTCCGCGCGTCGGCAGCATGAGGTTCGTGATAATGCCCCGCAGCGCCGCCAGTGCGCGGGGATCCTTTTTCCAGAGGTAATATTCGCTCAGGCCGCGCAGCATCGCGTTGTGCCCGCCGACCTGGTTTTCGTCGGCGCGTCCCGTTGGGTGCACGAGCCCGATGTAGCCGCGCTCGTTGCAGGCCTCCGGCCAGCGGCGGACCGTTTCCTCGGCGCGTGGCGTCTCACGGCCCAGCGCCTGCGCATCGAGCGTCAGGCCCAGCAGCGTTCGCCCGAGCCAGTCGCCCGGCGCCTCACGGGCGGTGAACGCCGTGATGGCCGCCTCGAAGGAAAACTCCGGGTCGTGCAGCCGCCCGAAATTGAGTTCAAGGCGACGGCGCAGGTCCCCGGCGGGCGTGCAGTCAGCCAGGGCCGTCGGTTGCAGGAGGGAGGAGGACAGCGGCATAAGGGAAGCCAGGGAAAGGCGTGGTCACACAGCCGCACCCGCCAGCTTCCCGCAAGCCCACATCCGCTGATATTTCAGCAAAGACGATCAAAGCACTCCATCTCTCTTATAGGAGTACGTCTCATACGCCTTCCCGAACTCTAATTCTAGGGCCAGACGGAGCAGCCCAGGGAAGGAAAACCAAAACTTTCTGCGCAGTCTGTCTGCTACAAATTTTTTCCCAAAGTCCTCAGAATACAATTTGATGTGATAACTATCCATCGGGGTCCGGTCTATCGCCATGACCGTATCTGCTCTTTTCTGAAGCAGATTGATTAGCCGTCTTTCCGTCGTAATTCCGAAGTCATTCAGCTCTTTGAGCTCCTCTTTGTAGTTGCACGCAAAATCGTCATTCTTCGCGGGGAAGAACTGTTTCAGTCTGCTGTGCACAATTTCTGGAGTGAGTTTACCCATTTCATGAAACGCTGATTTGATCGCCGCTTGTCGTCCAATCGATTTCGCCGTCAGGTTCTAACGGGCAAAATCTTGCGCCGCCGCCCGGTCTGGATGAAGGTGTCGCGTCATGCCGCCCGTTTCAGCCACCCTGCCCACCCACACGACCCTCGACTGGGGTCGCACGCGGTATGCGACGGCGCGCAGCATGCAGGATGAGCTGGTCGCGCAGCGGATCGCGGGCGAGATCGGCGACACGCTTGTGTTCACTGAGCATACGCCCGTCTACACGTTCGGGCTGCGGCGCGGCACGGAGCTAAACCTCGTGTGGGACGCCGCGCAGCTCGCCCGCCAAGGCATCGAGGTGGTCAAGACCAATCGCGGCGGCGACGTCACTTACCACGGGCCCGGCCAGGTCGTCGGCTACCCGATTGTGTCGCTCGCCGGCCGCCAGGATTTGCACGCGTACCTGCGTTTTCTCGAGCAGGTGCTGATCAACAGTCTCGGCTCGCTCGGGCTTGCCGCCTCGCGCCGCGAGGGCAAGACCGGCATCTGGCTCGGTCCGCGCAAGATCGCCGCCATCGGCGTCGCCGTGCGCCGCTGGGTGGCCTATCATGGCTTTGCGCTCAACGTGTCGCCCGACCTCGCCCACTTCCAAGGCATCGTGCCGTGTGGCATCAGCGCGATAGACGGCACGGTCACGTCGTTGCAGGCCGAGCTCGGACGCACCGTGGACCCCGCCGAGGTGAAAGCCGTGCTCGCGCTCGAGTTCTGGCAGCTCTGGCCGGAGTTCCTGCGCGAGACCGCGCCCGGGGCCTCGGCCCGCCGCCGGCCCTGAGCCGGGGCTCAGCGGTTGTTATCGACCCAGAGCCAGAAAACCGCCTGCTCGCGCGTCCAGCCATTCTTCGTCGCCCAAGCCTGGTCCGCCCCGCTGATGAGCCAGATAAATTTGTTCTCCTTGGTGAAGCGATAAACCGCGATATGGCCCGGGCCGGGCTTCAGCGCCACATAACCCAACGCGCCCTCGATCACGTAGCCGGCCTTGAGCTGGGCGTTCACGTCATCCGCCGTTGCCACGAGCATGCGCAGGGCCGCACCCTTGGGCAGCGGATGCACCATGCGATGCAGCAAACCCGTGTCCGCCCCGCCCTCGGTGTGCAGCAAGCCCGTGCCGCTGACCCGCCAGCCGCCGCGCACGAGACCGTTCTTTTCCAGCACATCGGTGGACATCAGAGTCTCGGGCGAATCCGACGGATTCAGCACCAGCCACGCCGGCATTTCGGCGGCAGACGCGAGGGCCGGCAAGGCGACCAGCAGCAGTAGCAGTTTGAGACGAGAAAAGTGCGAAAACGGGGCGGCAATTGTGTTCATCAAGTCGCTATTAGGCCGCGCGTCGTTAAAAAAGACACGCTAAAAAAACGTGCTCCGCCGGACAATCCATGTCTATGATTCCCGTTTATCCGATGGATACCACGCGCAAACCCTCCTGGCTCCGCGCCAAGCTGCCTTCCGGCCCCGGCTATGCCGCCACCCGCCAGCTGGTGGATGCGAACGAACTCCACACCGTGTGCCAGAGCGCGCAGTGCCCCAACCTCGGCGAGTGCTGGGCGCGCGGCACCGCCACCGTGATGATCCTCGGCAACATCTGCACGCGCTCGTGCAACTTCTGCGCCATCCAGACCGGCCGGCCCACCGAGCTCGACCTCGGCGAGCCCGCCCGCGTGGCCGATGCTGTCGCCAAGATGAATCTCAAGCACTGTGTCATCACCAGCGTGGCCCGCGACGAATTGAAGGACGGCGGCGCCGGCGTGTGGGCCGCGACGATCCGCGCCATCCGCCACCGCAATCCCCACACCGCCATCGAGGTGCTGGTGCCGGATTTCAAGGGCGAGCTGGCGTTGGTGGACGTCGTCCTCGCCGCCAAGCCTGACATCTATAACCACAACCTCGAGACGGTGGAGCGCCTGCAGAAGCCCGTCCGCGTGCAGGCCCGCTACGACCGCTCGCGTTCCGTGCTCCGCCACGCCAAAGGCCGCGGCTTCGTGACCAAGACCGGCATCATGCTCGGCCTCGGCGAGGAGCAATCCGAGATCGAGCAGACGCTGCGCGACGTCGCCGCGGACAAGACCGACATTCTCACCATCGGCCAGTATCTGCAGCCCACGCCGCAGCACCTGCCCATCGCGCGCTGGGTCGAGCCCGCGGAGTTCGTCCATTGGAAAAACTTCGGCCTGTCGATCGGGCTCGGCGTCGTGGAGAGCGGGGCCCTGGTCCGCTCGAGCTACCACGCCGACGAGCAGTCGCAGAAATACACCGGCGTCGAGCACCTCAACACCGCCAACGCGCTGGCGGGTGCGTGAGGCGGGCGAAGATTTGAAGTAGGGCAGGTCTTTGACCTGCCATCCGGGTCGGTTCGAAGGCGGGTCGCAGACCCACCCTACTCTTTTCTGCGCCGCAAAAATTCTCCGTGCCCTCCGCGGGCGGCGAGTCTAGGCTGGGTTTATGAAATCCCGCCGCGAGATCGTTGAGAACTGGCTGCCCCGCTACACCGGTGTGCCGCTGAAGGATTTTGGCGAATACATCTTGCTGACCAATTTCCAGCGCTACGTGAAGCTTTTCGCCCAGTGGCACCGCGTGCCCGTGGTCGGCAAGGACAAGCCCATGCCCAGCGCCACGGCCGGTGACATCACCATCATCAACTTCGGCATGGGCAGCGCGCTCGCCGCCACGGTGATGGACCTGCTCAGCGCGATCAAACCGAAGGCCATCCTGTTTCTCGGCAAATGCGGCGGCGTGAAGCACCGCGCCGAGCTCGGCGACTTCATCCTGCCGATCGCCGCCATCCGCGGCGAGGGCACGAGCAGCGACTACTTCCCGCCCGAGGTCCCCGCCCTGCCCGCATTCGCGCTCCAGAAGGCCATCTCGACCACCATCCGCGACCATGCGCGCGACTATTGGACCGGCACCGTTTACACGACCAACCGCCGGGTCTGGGAGCACGACGAGGATTTCAAAAAATACCTCAAGAAGATCCGCGTCCTCGCCATCGACATGGAAACCGCGACCATCTTCATGACCGGATTCTACAATGAGATTCCGACCGGCGCGCTGCTCCTCGTGTCCGACCAGCCCATGACGCCCGAGGGGGTGAAGACCGTCCAAAGCGACGAACAGGTCGATGGCAAATACGTCAATGACCACCTCCGCATTGGCATCGACGCCCTGAAGCAGCTCATCAACAAGGGCCTCACGGTAAAGCATCTCAGGTTTTAGAGCGGCCTGCTTTTACAGGAGGTAACAGAGGAAACAGAGAGATTCAGTTCCATGCCTCTTCTCCGTTCTCTCCGTTTCCTCCTGTAAAATGGCTTGGGTTTGAAATCCGATCATCGCGTTCTTCGCGCTAAAATTCCTTCACCCGCGCACGGTTGGGTGCGCCTGCAGGCGGTAGCGGCGCGGGCTCACGCCGAACCTCCGGCGGAAGAGCGCGTAGAAATGCGACAGGTTGTTCAACCCGCAATCCAAGGCGATTTCCACGATCGGCCGCGAGGTTTCGGCCAGCTGGCGCGCGCTGAATTCCATCCGCGCGGTGTTCACGATTTCCGTGGGCGTCTGGCCATACCAGCGGACCGCC
>OCZT010004791.1_pt1 | contig 13560 bp, 13 predicted proteins | sample 1539031 | NCBI WGS metagenome assembly OCZT01 (sample SAMEA3539308, study PRJEB22396) | soil metagenome | biome: tundra; feature: field; material: soil | place: USA | collected 2010-05 | depth 0.15 m | reverse complement strand
CCGTGCCCCCCCTCCTCAACCACATGACCTACCAGGCGATCAAGCAGAGTGGGCGCCCACGGGCGCTGATGACTGTGATCACCGACCTCGTGGACTTTCACCGCGGCTGGACCTTCAGCCGGGCCGATCTCGTCGTCGTGCCGACCGAGCTGGCGCGCAAGGTCGCGATCCGGCGGAGGGTGCCGCCTGACCGAGTCAAGCTGCTCGGCCTGCCTGTCGACCTTCGATTTCGCCCTCCCGCCCCTGGCGAGAAGCAGGCCCTTCGCCGCCGCTTCGGCCTTGACGAGTCGCGTTTCACGATCCTCATCGTGGGCGGCGCGGCCGGTGCCGGCGGCATGCTGAAGCAGGTGCGCGCGCTGGCGTCGGAGCCTCAGCAGTGGCAGGTCGTCGCCGTCTGCGGGCGAAACGAGAAGCTGCGGCGTCGGCTCGTCCAAGAAGGCCTGGCCACCCCGACTCTGGTGCTCGGCTTCGTCGATTACATGCCGGAGCTGATGCGTGCCTGCGACGTCACTGTCACGAAGGCCGGCCCCGGTGCCATCGCCGAGGCGCTGGCCACAGGGCTTCCGCTGGTAATCACCGGCTTCTTGCCCGGACAGGAATCTCCGAATGTCGACTTCGTCGTGAAGTCGGGCGTCGGCAAATTCTCGCCGAAAGACGATGAGCTGCTGGAGGAGATCCGCGTCCTCGCCGAGGGCGGGCCGACCTGGCACGAGATGTCGCGCAAGGCGGCGGAGCTCGCACACCCGTACGCGTCATCCGACATCGCGCGGGAGTGCCTTCTCCTAGCCGCTCGCTACAGGGCTTCGGCACAGGCGAGCCGGTAAGGGCAAAGCCGGCAGCGCCGGCGCTCAGGCCGCGCATCGAAGCGCCCGGCCTTCACTCCCTCAGCCACCTCAGCCCCCTGTTTCTCCGCTTCTGCGACGAGCGCGGCGGGCCGCTCGAGACGAAGGGCCTCGCCGGACGCCAGGTAGACAACCTCGAGCTCCAGCCGAGGAGGGACGTCCCCTCTCAGGGCGCCGGGCCTGGCGGAGCCAGATCCCGGCGCACCCCCCTGCGGCTCGAGATTCAGCGCCATGGCGGCGCCCATCGCGTACAGCGCCACCTGAAGGTCGCGTCGGGCGCGGGCCACGGGTCTTCCACTCTTGTAGTCCAGGATCCGCCAGCCGGCCTCTGTGCGATCGACCCTGTCGATCACTCCACGCAGGGTCCAACCGTCAAGACTGGCGGTGAACGGTTGCTCCAGGTATTCGGGCGTGGAGTCGAAGCCTCCGCCCTTGCGGTACGCCTCGAGCTGATCGGCTCCGTTGCGCTTGAACGTTGGCGCTCGCCGTTCATCCGGGAAGACCGTGGCGCTCCAGGTCAGGGCATGCAGCGAGGCCAGCAGCTCGGCCGTGACCTTCGTCCCGCTCTTTCGCGCTTCGCCGGCGCGGCGAAGCACCTCGTGAAGGATCACACCCTGCACTGCTTCTGCGTTCTGCACCACCGGCAGGCGCTGCTCGTACCGGTACCAGTACTGCTTTGGGCAGTCGCGGTATGCGGCGATCGCCGAATAGGAGAGGACCACGTCTCCCGTCCCTTTAACGGACGAGTGTTGAACCTGCACGGCCGGGGCTGCAGCCACCTCGCGCTCCGAGACGGTCCGCGGGCCGGCACTCCGGACTTCGTCGACGAATCGCGAGTCTCTCCATCGCCGGCCGCCCTCGTAATGCGAGGCCCGGGTGAGGTAGAGGCGCTGGCGTGCGCGCGTCATCGCGACATACAGGAGGCGCCGCTCCTCCGCCACCACATCCTCGCGTCCACGCACCAGGGGCTCCAGCACCGCCTGCGGCAGCTCGAAGCGCGGCGAGCGACCCGACTGAGGCAGGCGGCCCTCAACCAAGCCGGGCACGAACACGGCTTCGAACTCCAGGCCCTTGGCCTGGTGGATCGTCATCACCTGGATCGCGTGGACGAGCCCTTCCACTGCCGCGGGCTCCTCGTCCTCGCCGGATAGAAGAACCAGGTCCAGGTGCCGCATGTAGGCCTCGAGCGAACGGTCGGTCGAGGTCTCGCAAAACTCGGCGATCATCTCCGCGAAGCGGCTGACGTTAGCCGTTACGCGCGCCGCCTGGCTGCTCTCCAGGCTTGCGCCGAGGACCTCGAGATACCGGCTCCTCTCCATCAGCTCGAAGAAGAGGTCGCGGACGTCGAGGCTCGCTGCTTGTTTCGAAAGGGCGCCAAGAAGAGCGGCGAATCCGGCCGCCGGCGCCCAGCGCCCAAGCGCATCGAGTGGCGCCACGCCACCCCTATCGCGCAGCTTGGTCAGCGCGGCGACCGGGTCGAGGTCGCATGGTGGACGCGTCAGCACTCGGGCGAGCGCAACGACGTCAGTCGGGTCGCGCAGGACTCGCAGCAGCGCGATCACATCCTTGACCTCAGGCCGGTCGTGGAAGCCGTGGCCGCCGGTCACGACATGGGGAAGGCGGCGCATCGCCAGGGCGTTGGCGATCGGGCGAGCGATGGCGTTCGTGCGGCAGAGCACGGCGATCTTCGGCAGCGGCGTGCCGCTCACGAACAGGCGCTCAGCCTCCGCCGCGATGGCGCTCGCCTCGGTGCCCCCGTCGGGACAGAGCCACAGCTCCACCTTGGCCCCGGAGCGGCTGGACCTCAGCTCTTTGGGAAGGCGCTCGGGATTGTGCGCGATGAGGGCGGCAGCGGCCGTGACGATGCGGCGCGAGCTCCGGTGATTGCGGCCGAGGGTGACCGTCAGCGCCAACGGGAAGTGGCTCTGGAAGCGCTCGAGGCTGGCTCGTGAGGCCCCCCTGAAGCGATAGATGCTCTGGTCGTCGTCGCCGACGATGAACGGCTCGCCACCCTGACCCTGCGCAATCAACTCCACGAGACGCTCCTGCGCGAGGTTCAGATCCTGGTACTCGTCGACGAGCACATGTGGGTAGCGCTCCCTGTAGGAGCGGAGCAGCGCCGGCTGCTCTCCCAGCATCCTCACCGCCAGGGTCAGAAGGTCCTCGAAATCGAGCAGCCTCTGCTTACGGCACGCGTGCTCGTACGCACGAAAGAGGCGCACGCACGCCTTCATCAGTTGCGCGCGCTCAGCTTCGTCGGCCGATGCGGCCCACGCGGAAAGCCTCTTGAGCGGCACCAGCTCCTGCTTCAGGCGCTCCAACATCTGCAGCGCGGGCGACACCAGGTCGTCGGGGCGTTCGTCGCCCGTGAGCGCCTGATCGCCCAGATCCCACATCAGCTCGCGGGCCAAGATCCAGCGGTCGGCGCCAGCGAGGATCCGAAAGCCCAGCGGGACTCCGACCAGCCGGCCATCCGAGCGCAGCCAGCCGAGCGCGATCGAATGAAAGGTTCCGACGGCCGGGGCGGCGGCCCCGATTAGGTCCTCGATCCTCTGGCGCATCTCGCCGGCGGCCCGGTCCGTGAAAGTCATGACCAGGATCGAGCTCGGCGACGCGCCACCGGCGACGAGCCTGCGGAAGCGCTCAACAATCACGGCGGTCTTCCCGGTGCCCGCACCGGCTACGACGCGCACGGGCCCGCGCGCGATCGCTGCTGCGGCCCTCTGTTCCAGGCCCAGCCGTCCCCTCACTGCGTGGGTGTTGACCGGCCGATGCGAACGCGCAGCGCGCGCACCTTGCGACCCAGGTCCAGGCCGTTCAGGCGCGTGATTATGGTCTCGGAATCGAGCCTCAGCTGATGCGCGAGCGCGGGGCTCGACGTGGTGACCACGAGGGTGCCCGAATGGAGCTCGACTTCGTCGCACAGCCTCGCCGGCTCCTGGCCGATCAGCCCTCGGAAAGCGGAGGCGACCTGGGTCCCAAGCAAGCGCCCGCCGCCTGGCTGGCGGCGCAGCACTCGGGGGAGGATATTGCCCAGTTTATCCACAGGCCTGGATCTTCCCCCCGGAGACGTTCCAGACCCTGGCGCTGGAGAGGAGCTCGGGTGGAAACGGCCCCGCCTCCGCAGACGTGATGATCACCTGGCCCCCTCCGGCCACCTGCGTGAGGAGGGCCGCCCTCCGTTCGCCGTCCAGCTCGGAAAGGACGTCGTCCAGCAAGAGCACCGGCCGCTCACCCGTACGCCCAGCGATCAACGCGGCCTCGGCCAGCTTGAGGCTGACCACGGCGGTCCTCTGCTGGCCCTGCGAGCCGTAGGCCCGGGCCTCACGCCCGTCGAGCACCAATCGCAGGTCGTCGCGGTGCGGCCCGATTGAGGTGGAGCCGCGCCTGAGGTCCTCAGCCAGCGAGTTATGCACAGCTCCCGCCAGGTCCGCCGGAGGGCCCAGATACTCGATCTCAAGGCGCTCTCCGGAGGCGATCTCCGCATGGAACCGGGCGGCCTCCGGCTGCAGGTCGCGGACCGCCTTTGCCCGGGCCGCGGAGACCTCCCCGCCAATCCGGATCAGCTCTTCGTCCCAGGCATCCAGGACATCTCTTCCGCCCTCGCCCGCAGCCATCCGTTTCAACAGGCTGTTCCTTTGCTCCAGGACGCGCTTAAGCCCGGCGAGCGCTCGTCCATAGCCCGGCTCCACCTGCACGAGCATCTGGTTCAAAAAGCGCCTCCGCAGCTCCGGTCCCGCCTTGACGAGGCCCAGGTCGTCGGGCCAGAACAGCGTGACGCGGAAGTGGCCGGGCAGGTCGAAGGCCCGCTTCCGGGCGCCGTCGATCTCGATGACGCGGCGCGCCCGATCGCCCTCGATGCTGAGCGCGATGCCCAGTTCGACCACCGTGCCACCGCTGTCCACCTCGGCTTCGATGCGAGAAGCGGGGGCCACCGGTCCAACCACCTCGATGTCGCGGCGCGCCCGTGGCGACGCCGACAGGGCCAGCATCGCCACGGCCTCGAGCAGGTTGGTCTTGCCCTGGCCGTTGGCGCCCATGAACACGTTTACGCGCGGCCCGGGCGCGAGGTCTAGGTGGGCGTAGTTGCGGTGGTTTCTAAGTTGAAGGCGCCGGAGCAGCAATCAGTGCTACGACATCGCCACCCGCACGGGCATGATCACGTACAGGTAGTGCTCCTTGCCCGGCGGTCGCAGCAGGCCAGGACTGAGCGGGCCGTCGAAGAGCAACTCCACCTCGTCCTCGGCGATGACGCCCAGGGCATCCAGGACGTAGCGGGCGTTGAAGGCGATCTGGATGTCCGATCCCTCCACGTGAGCGGCCATCTCGGCCCTGCTGTCTCCGACCTCGTTCGTGGTTGCTGACAGGACCAGGGCGCCGGCCTGCGCCTTGACCCGGATGACGTTGGCGCTGTCTCGCGCGAAGAGCGAAACCGCCCTCACGGTCTGGGTCAGCTCGGTGGTGGAGACCCGAACCTTGGTGGAGCTCTTACTGGGGATAACCTGTGCGTAGTTGGGATACTTTCCGTCGATCAACCTCGAGGTGAGCTCAGAGCTGCCGGCCTTGAAGAAGACCTGGTTTCGAGCCTTCGAGATGATCACCTCGACCTTGCCAGGCTCGCCCTTGAGCACCCTCGAGAGCTCTGCCAAAGCTCGCGCCGGCACGATGAGGCTGGCATCCAGGTCGGCCGGGCCGGATGCCGCGAGCTTGCGAACCGCCAGGCGATGACCGTCCGTCGCGGCCATGGTCAGGTTTCCGCCTTGGATTTGCACGAGCACTCCGGTGAGCACGGGCCTTGCCTCGTCGGTGGAGGCAGCCATCTGCGTCTGTTCTACAGCGCTGACAAGCTCGTCGAGTGCAACTTCCAGGCGGTCGCCCTCATCAGGTCGCGGTCCTGGCGGGAACTCCTCGGCCTCGATGCACTTGATGTGAGTGTCAAATCGCGCGCAGCGAAGGCTTAGCGATTGCGTGGACCCGTCGAGTGTCATCTCGAGGTCCTGGTCCGGCAGCGTGCTTACAAAATCGGTGAGCAACCTTGCGGGTGCGGTGGTGCCGCCTTCCATGGAGACTTCCGCCGGCACAAGCTTCCGGATCCCTATCTCGAGGTTTGTGGCGGTGAGCGCGAGTCCCTCCGACGTGGTCTCGATGAGAATGTTGTTGAGGATCGGCAGTGTCGTCCGGCTGGAGATTGCGCGTGACACGACCTGCAGCGCCTGACTCAAAACAGATGGCCTGCAAGTGACCTTCATTTGAGATGCAATGACTTTGGCATTCAAGACAGTTGTCCCCCGTTATAAGAGTTTCTCTTAATTGAAATCATCCGTAGTCGATAACAGTAAGCGCTGTGCAGACTGTGGATGTCGAGATCATTTACAGATCGAACTGAGTCGGGGATAAGCTCTGGGCAACCGAGGGACTTTTGGGGCCGTCCTGTGCCCTTCCTGGGGAAGAAACTGGCAAGACCCATGGACTCGCTGACTCTCCCCGCCTTCGTCGAACAAAGTGTGGACATCACCATCACTGGACGTACAGGCGCTCACGGATGGCCTGCACTTCATAGCGCAACCGTTCGTCTTCCTTGAGCTCGTTCGCGATCTTCTCGATCGAGTGCAGGGCGGTCGTGTGGTCTCGACCTCCGAATGCCTTGCCGATGGCCGGAAGTGATGATGGAGTCTCCTCTCGGACCAAGAACATCGCCACCTGCCGGGGAAACACGATGTGCTTGTCGCGCCGCTTGCTCTTCATGTCGTCGAGGGTGATGTTGTAGTAGTCGGCGACGAGCGCTTGTATGCGTTCAACGTTGATCGGCTTGCGCGTGCCGGCGGGGATGATGTCGGCGAGAAGTCGGGCGGCCTCGTCCGCGTCCACCTGGCGCTGGTGGACGGCTGCGAAAGCCTGGACCCTGGTAAGGGCGCCTTCGAGCTCGCGGATGTTCCGCTGAACCTTGTGAGCGATGAAGCTCAGCACCTCTTCGGGAACGAGGGCGCTGTTTTCACCGAGCTTGGAGTGCAAGATGGCCAGGCGGGTCTCGAAGTCAGGCGACTGGATGTCGGCGATCAGGCCCCACTCGAACCGAGACCTGAGCCGGTCCTCCAGGGTCGGAATCTCCTTGGGCGGCCGGTCCGACGAGATCACGATCTGCTTGTTGATCTCGTGGAGCGCGTTGAAGGTGTGGAAGAACTCCTCTTTTGTGCGATCCTTGCCGGCAAGGAATTGGACGTCGTCGATGAGCAGGACGTCCACCGTCCGGTACTTGTTCCGGAACTCGCCCATCCGAGCGGTCGCGATTGAGCTGATCACCTCGTTGGTGAACTGCTCTGAGGTCAAGTAGACGACCCGCTTGCGTGGAAAACGGTCGTGCACCTCGTGCCCGATCGCGTGCATGAGGTGCGTCTTGCCGAGACCCACGCCTCCGTAGAGGAACAATGGGTTGTAGCTGTCACCTGGCGCTTCAGCGACCGCCTTCGCCGCGGCGTGTGCGAACTGCGAGTTGTGACCGACCACGAAAGAGGAGAACTTGAAGCGAACATTGAGCTCTGACGGTGGTATCGGCGGGCCATCGGGAAAAGCCTCGACGCCGTTGTCGTGGCCGTTCTCATGCCCTGAGGACGCGATATCAGCCTCGATCGCGGTCATGGGCGGACGGTGCCCGGTCGGTGAGATGACGAAGTCGATATCGACGTCCGATCCGGTGACGGCCTGGAGGGTTTCTTGGATCAGGCCCGAGAACCGATCTGCCAACCAGTCCTTGGCCAGCTTGCTCGGCACGCCGATCCGGTAGGTGTTGTTGTCGGTCGACAGCACCGAGGTGTTTTTCAACCACATGTCGTAGGTCCGCTTCGCCAGCTGGAACCGCAGCTCTTCCTGGACCTGCGACCAGACTTGGTCCTGATTCAACTCATGCCTCCTTGCGCCTTTTCATCACCGGACGCCGCTCGCTCCGGTCATCCAGCGCTGTGGACAGGCGCCCCCATTTCTGGGGAAGGTAGCCGGCCGGGCTCTGCAAATGCTGTGGACAACTTGGGGCCAAATCCATTCCATCCTTCTCCTGCTCCCCCGCCCGCGACGCCACCCGGCGTCGCATCAAGGCCAACCGCAGGTTCAACCGAAGCTCGACGATCATGAGCTTCGCCTCACTGGTGCCTGTGGAAAAGAACGGACCGGATTTCCACAGGCTGGCGGTGCCGACCCGTCCGAAATCCCCCATCCGATCGATCCCGAAACATGGAAGCGATGCTATACGCTCACCTTACGGTCAGATATGATGTTTACTGAGACCGACTTGTGCGACCTGTACTGGACTTGCGGTGCTGCCCCTGCCTTGGCTGCTTCCGGGAGTGGATTGTAGCAAAGGCTTAACTCATCGGCAAGGCACGAAGGTCATCTGATGAAGTTATAGGATGGCTATCATAATCGCCTTCAGCCGGGTTCGGTACACTACCGCGGTTCACATAAGTCTCGCGATCAGGGAGATCCCACCATCAAGCGAACCTTTCAACCGAAGAAGCGGTACCGCCGCCGGGTGCATGGCTTCCTGCGCCGCATGAGTGCGCGGGGTGGTGTCCGGGTCGTGCAGAACCGCCGTCGCAAGGGCCGCCAGCGGCTGAGCAGCTAAGCTCGCCCCTCGCGTGAAGAGGCGTTACCGGCTCCGCCGGCATGGCGAGTTCCAGGCCGTGATCGCCGGCAAGCGGGTCCATAGCGGGCGCGCGCTGGTCGCGTTCGCCGTCCCCAACTCGAGCGAACAGAACAGGGTCGGCGTCACCGTCAGCCGGATGGTCAAGAGTTCAGTCGATCGCAATCGAGCGCGGCGACGGTTGCGCGAGCTCGCCCGGGCCGTGCTGCTCGGCCCTGATTCGCCCTTGACCAGCCTGGGAATACGATATGACGTGGTCCTGATCGCACGCCCGGCGGCGCTCGAGGTCTCGTTCGCCGACCTTCGCGAAGAGGCCGCGCAGGCTGCTCTCAGGCTCTCAAAGCTGAACTGATGACGAGGATCTTGCTCGGCCTGATTCGCGGCTATCAGATGTCGTTCTCGAAGATCCTTCCGCCCTCGTGCCGCTACTACCCGTCCTGCTCGCAGTACACATACGAGGCGGTCGGGAGGTATGGCTGGCTGCGGGGCGGGTGGATGGGAGCGGCGCGGATCGCGCGGTGCCATCCGTTCGCCAAGGGCGGCTACGATCCTGTTCCCTGACCGCCGTGCCGCCACCCTCCCTTCACTGGAGACCTGACATCTACCTCAGCTCTGTGTTCGACGTTTTCAAGCCCATCGTCCAACTGTGGCAGGTGGTGTTTGAGAACAACCTCACTGCGGCTTTGAACTTCATCTACGTCCACTTCCAGGCCGTGCCGATCCTGTCCGCCATCGGGGCCTATGGTCTGGCCATCGTCGTCCTCACGATCGGCATCCGGCTGGTCCTTGCCCCGCTCCAGCAGTTCCAGCTCAGGACGCAGAGAAAGTCGATGCTCGAGCAGCGAAAGCTGGCCCCACAGGTGGCGGAGCTGCGCAAGAAGTTCAAGAAGGACGGCATGCGCCTGAACTCAGAGATGCAGAAGCTCTACAAAGAGCACGGCGTCAATCCCCTGGCGGGGCTCGTGGGCTGCCTCCCGCTTATCGTGCAGATGCCGATCCTGATGGCGCTTTACTACGTGTTCAGGGGCTTCGCCTCACGCGCCACGGTCGCTGCGCACTTCCTCTTCATCCCCAACCTCAACGACAACCCCAACCACCACCAGCTGTTCGCGCTGCCGATCTTCGGCATCGGCATCCCCGCGCTCCAATACCTGATCTTTCCGCTCCTCGCCGCGGCGACCACCTTCGTGCAGACCAAGATGCTGCAGGTGCCGCCGGCGCCCAACCTCACGGAGCAGGAGCAGCAGACCCAGCAGATGCAAAAGATGATGGTCTGGATGTCGCCGCTGATGATCGGCTACTTCGCCCTCACCGTCCCGGCCGGGCTCGGCCTCTACTGGTTCGTGGGCAACTGCGTCGGTATCATTCAGCAGTATTTCGTCGTCGGTTGGGGCAATCTGCTGCCAATGCGAGGCGGACCCGGCAAACCGGCGACGGGCGACTTGAAGGGTGGTGGTGGGTCCAAGGGCGGACCCGACATCGGACCCAAGAGGGTAACTGGCGGCGGGCCCCAGAATAAGCCGAAGAATGGGCCGAGAAGCGGGCCCCAGAACGGGCCCCAGAATGGGCGCAACCGAGGAAAACGAAAGAGATGAGGTCAGCAGAAGGCCGCGGTCGCACACTGGACGAGGCTGTCGACGCGGCATTGATCGAGCTCGGCGAGAGCCGCCGAAACGTGGACGTTAAGGTGTTAAACGAGGGCTCCGAGGAGACGCTGGTCGAGGTCACGGTGATCGATCAGGCGGAGGCGGCGTCCGCCGATGAGGCCCCGGCTGACGGCAAAGCTGAGATGGCTCGGACGCTGGTCGAGGGCTTGTTGAAGCACATGGGCGTACGCGCTCAGGTGACCGCACGCCCGGGCAGCGAGCCCCTGACCCTCGACATCACCGGTCGAGACCTGGGCGCTCTGATCGGCTGGCGTGGCGAGACGCTCCGTGCGCTTCAGTCAGTCACCAACGTGATGGTCGGCCGCCATCTCGCCGAAGGCGAGCGCATCATCGTCGACGTCGAACGCTACCGGCAGCGCCGCGAGCACACGGTGCGCGAAATCGCGCTGCGCGCCGCTCGCCAGGTGAAGATGACGGGCGACGCGATCACGCTCGACGCCATGCAGCCATTCGAGCGCCGCGCGATCCACCTGGCGCTTGAGGGGGACCCCGAGGTGACGAGCTCGAGCATCGGCGAGGAACCGGAGCGGCGGGTCGTGGTCGGGCTGCGCAAGCCGGCCGCCGAGTAGTCCATGCCGGGCCGGGCCTCGGCGGAGCGGATCCGGAAAGCGATCGCATTGATCAACGCGGTCGAGGACGGCGCGGGTGATGAGGAGATCACGCCGACCGAGATCGCAGAGGCCATCCGTGACTGCCTCGAGCTGCGGGACGTGGACCACGTTCCCAATGTGCGCCGCTATCTAGGCGAGGCCCTCGACGCAGTCTCGGACGGGATGCCTGCAGACTTCGTCGCGATGACCCTCTACGCCGCTCTGGGCGCCCTCCAGGAGGGTGGCACGCAGGCTTGAGCGGCGGCTGAATATACTGGCGCTCCCATGGCCGCCCCCCAGCGAGTTCACGGCCTGCCGGGAGGGGCCAGGCTGATCATGGCTCCGATGCCGGAGCGCTTGTCCGCCAGCCTCGTCTTCATGTTCGGCGGAGGCTCGCGGCTGGAGGACGAGCGGCTGGCCGGGGTGTCGCATTTCATCGAGCACCTCTTCTTCAAGGGCACCCGCAGGCGTCCCACCTCGAAGGAGATCGCGGACGCCATCGAGGGCGTTGGAGGCTTTATCAACGCGTCTACCGACAAGGAGCTCACCGCCTACTGGACGCGCGTGCCCGCGGAGCATCTGCAGTTGGGGCTGGATGTCCTTTCCGACATTGTGTCGAACTCCAAGCTCGCGCCGGACGACGTGGAGCGGGAACGGTTGGTGATCCTGGAAGAGCTGAAGATGTACCAGGATCAACCCCAGGACTACGCCCTCAACCTGCTGGAAGAGGCCATCTGGCCAGGCCATCCGCTGGGGCGTGACATCGCCGGGACGGAGGAGTCGGTAGCACACCTCACTCGCGACGACATCCTCGAATACGCCGATGCTCACTACCGGCTGCCCAACCTCGTCATCGGTGTGGCGGGCGCGATGGATGAGAGCGAGACGCTTGCGGCGGTGAACTCTCGCTTGACGCTCCCTTCTGAACCGGACGGGATGCCCACTCCGGAGGCGCCCGCACCGTTGGACGGGCCGCACGTCCTACTCCGGCGGAAGCGGACCGAGCAGGCCCACATCTGCCTCGGTGTGCGTGCGTTCAGCTACGTTCACCCTGATCGATACGCGTTGGACCTTCTCAACACCGTGCTCGGTGAAGGTATGAGCTCGCGGCTCTTTCTCAACATCCGAGAACGTCGCGCCCTGGCGTACGACGTGCACAGCTTTACCCAGAAGCACCGGGACACCGGCCACCTCGGCGTGTACCTTGGCGTCGACCCCAAGAAGGCGGGCGAGGCCATCCGGGCGGTGATCGCTGAGATGGATGAGCTGTGCGATCACGACCTGGCGCATGAGGAGCTCCAGCGCGCCAAAGAGTTCACGAAAGGGCGGATGCGGTTGGACCTCGAGACCACCAACGGCGTTGCCTTCTGGCTCACGTATCAGGAGCTCTTGATGGGCGAGATACGGAGCATCGAAGACGAGCTGAGCCTGGTGGACGCCGTCAGCGCCTCGGACATCCGGCGGGTCGCGAACTCGGTGCTGCGCTCTCCGATTCAGATGGCGGTCATCGGGCCCTTCACACGCGAATCGGCCTTTATGGCCGCGATCGGAACCTAAGACACGTCAGCCTGCGGACGTGGTACCCGTCTCCAGGATCGGAAGCTGTGCGTAAATGTTGCCGAAATGATTCAACGGCCAGATTCGAAACCAGGCGCGCCCGTCGATTCGATCCCGGCCGATGAACCCGAACGTGCGTGAGTCCTGGGACCTGTTGCGGTTGTCGCCCATGACGAAGTATTCGTTTGGCGGCACGACCATGCCGTCGGGGCCGTACAGGTTGTTGAGCGTCACCCATGCCTCCGGCAGGTAGGGCTCGTCCAGCTTGTGCCCGTTGATGTAGACGAACCCGTCGCTGATGAGAAGACGCTCGCCGGGCAACGCGATGATTCGCTTGATGAAGTCCTTCGAGTTGTCGGTCGGCGGGCGCAGGATGATGATGTCCCCGCGCTGCGGCGCGTGCAACCGGTAGTCGATCTTGTTGGCGATGAGGTAGTCGTTGTCGTCGAGCGTCGCGAACATCGACAGCCCCTCGACGTGCACCGCTTGGACGGCGAAGCTGATGCCGAAATAAAGGATCACCGCCAGCACGACGACCTCGACCAGCTCGCGGAGGAGCGAAGAAGCCGTTGACGTTCGGGCGGGCGCGGCTCCAGCCGCGGGCTGATGTGGGATGGCCATGTGAGTTACTGAACGAGCTTAGCGCAGAGCCGTTCCAGCTCTTCTCGACTCGAGTATTTGAGCTCCACCTTGCCGCGGTTCATGCTGCCCGAGATCTTTGCCGGAACACCAAGCTGCGTTTCAACCTGAGCGGCGAGGGCCTGCAGCTCGGCAGAGGCGTCGCTTCTCGGTCGGCGCCGCGGCTTGTAGGTCCGCACCCAGTTCTCGGTCTGCCTGACCGACAGGCGCCTCGCGACCACCACCTTCAGGCCATGCTCCTGTGCCGCCTGTGACTCCAGGCCGATGAGGGCGCGAGCGTGGCCGGCGCTGATGACCCCCGCGGCCACGGACGACTGGATAGCGGCGCAGCCGTTGAGAAGGCGGAGCGACTGTGAGACCGAGACGCGGTGCTTGCCGATCCTCTGGGCGACCTCCTCATGCGTCAGGCCGAACTCCTCTGTCAAGCGCTTGAGGCCACCGGCCTCTTCGATGGGGTCGAGGTCCGCGCGCTGAAGGTTCTCGATGAGGCCCAGCACCAGCTGCGCATCGTTGCCCGCATCCTGGCGCACGACCGCCGGCACCGCGGCGAGACCCGCGAGCCGTGCCGCGCGCCAGCGCCTCTCGCCGGCAATCAGCTCGTAACCGTCGGTAAGCCTGCGCACGAGGAGGGG
>OCZT010004789.1_pt1 | contig 13564 bp, 9 predicted proteins | sample 1539031 | NCBI WGS metagenome assembly OCZT01 (sample SAMEA3539308, study PRJEB22396) | soil metagenome | biome: tundra; feature: field; material: soil | place: USA | collected 2010-05 | depth 0.15 m | reverse complement strand
GCGCGACGTGTACAACAAGTCGCCGGAGAAGTTAATCGACGAGGTGGTGGAGTACTCCACGGAATTCCGTAAGCAGGGGATGTACGTGGAATTCATGGGCTGGGACGCATTTCGCATCCCCGACTTCGGCTATCTGGAGCGCTTCTTCAGCACCCTGGCGCAAAAGGCGCCCCTGGACCGCATCACCGTGGCCGATACTTTCGGCATGAGCCATCCGTTTGCCATGTTCAAGTTCATTCGCAAAATGCGCGCCTGGACCGGATTGCCGATTGGGCTGCACATCCACAACGATTTCGGGATGGCGACGGCGCTTTCGGTGATGGCGATCTCGGCCGGTGCGGACGAGATTCACAGCGCCATCAACGGCATCGGCGAACGGGCGGGCAACGTGGCTACCGAGGAAGTGGCCTTCGCGCTGCAGCACCTGTACAACATCGATGCGGGCATCGACTTGTCGCAAATTGCCAACGTGTCGGAAATCGTGGCTGAGACCTCCAAAGTGCAACGATCCCGCAATAAGCCGCTCGTGGGATCGGGGCTGTTCGAGGTGGAATCGGGCATCATCGTCCACGTGATCGATAACCTGAGGAATTCTGAAATCGGCCAGTATGGGTTCTTCCCCTACCGGCCGGGCATTGTCGGCCGCGACGAATACGTGGTGATTGCGGGTCGGGGCACAGGCAAGCGTACGGTGGAACTCTTCCTGGAGGAGCGCGGACTGGACGCCGATCAGGACACCATCGATCGAATCGTCGGCCGTATCAAAGATGCCGCCCTGATCTTGAAGAACGGTCTGCCCAAGACCATGCTGGACCAGATCATCGCGGAAGAGGTTGGACGCGCGGACCGGGAGAAGGTGGCGGCCCTGAAGTAGGCGAAACAAAAAAAGACGGAGTCCAACTGCGGCCGGGGACGATGGGCAAGAATGCTCCCGGCCGAGCTTCATTTCGGGGGCAGGCCGCGCAGCGCCGAGTTCCGAAGCGCCGGGACAATAAGCGCTTGACAGATGGCGTGAATGTAATATTGTATGTAATGTAGGAAGAAGGCATTCATCGCTTCCGCGCAGGAGATTGTTTCATGACTAAAGACGATTTCTTCATTATGGATTGCGAAGCCCACGTCATGCCGTGGGAGTTCCGAAAGCACATCGGGTACTATCCCGCGAGCGCCTATTTCTCCCAACCGGGGGAATCGCCCACCGGGAAGTGGTGGAATACCAATCCCATCACCAAGGAGAAAAGGGAGAAACCGTCGGACTGGACGGCGGAAGGCCTCATCCAGGCGATGGACGAGGCCGGCATCGATGTGGCCTGCATGTTGAGGGAGAGCTTTCTCAACATGTCTTACAATGCGATCCCCTGCTCCACCAATTACCACACCATCGAGGCCATGCAAAAATACGGGGACCGCATCGTCGGGTGTTCGCAGGTCGGGCCCCACATGATACGAGGCGTGGGGAATGCGATCAAGGAACTGGAGATTCTCCACAAGCAGTTCGGCTTCAAGTGCACCAAGGTTTACTCGCCCGAGGATTCTGGTCCCTTTAACCATCCCGACATGTTTCCGTTTTACGAAAAGTGTCTGGAGTTAGGTGCGGTCGTCTTTATCCATACCGGATTCGCGGTGGGCGGGCACTCCGAGTACTGCCGCCCCATGCTGCTGGACGAGATTTGCCTGCGTTTTCCAGAGCTCAAGATCGTGGCCTACCACTTCGGCTGGCCCGAAAACGACGTCCTAAATGCTCTCGCCTGGAAGCATCGCAACCTCTACATCAGCATGAGCGGGATGCTGGGACCGTTCTACTATGCGCCAGTCAAGCTGGCACACATGGTCGGCAGCATCATGAACATACTGCTGGGGAGCGAAAAAATCATATTTGGCACGGACTGGCCGGCTTCTCCGGCGGATTTGTCGGTCCAGGCGGTATTGAATCTGCAAATCCCGAAAGACCTGCAAGAGGGCTGGGGATATCCACCGATTACGGATCAGGACAAGGCCAACATGCTGGGTCTAAATCTGGCGAAGTTGCTGAATGTGAAGGTTCCGAAGAAATATCAGGCCCTCACCAAAGCGGCGGCAACGTCCAAGCGAAAGCGGAAATAACAGAGCAAAAGAGCTAAGGTCGGGGTAAGGTGTCGACATTCCCCGCCTTACTAGATCGTCAACAAGAGTCGTCTATCGGTTCGGGCCCATGAGTAATAACCCAGACGTGTCTCACTATCTCGCCCGGCTTACTCATCAGATCGGTGAAACACGATTTGCCGAAGACGACCGCTTGCTGGTTCGGCAGCATCTATTGGATGCGCTCGCCGCCGCTTTCATCGGATGCCGGGGGAAGGCGTTCGATGACCTGATCCGCCTGTGTCCGCGAGTCCCGGATGGTTGTGGCTGGCCCGGAAGTAACGGGGAAAGGATTCATCCGCTCGATGCGGGCATGGCCTGGGCTTTTGCCATTCATGGATCCGTTTTCGAGGATGGATCGCGCGAAGGGGCTTGCCATCCCGCAGCGGCAGTTGTACCGGCGCTGATCGCACTGGGACGGGGAAAAGACTGGCAGACTCTGGACCGGGCTGCCATTGCCGGATTCGATGTGATGGTGCGCGTGGCTCGCAGCGGTAACCCTGCTTTCACAAGGAAAGGCTTTCATCCCACCTCCATCACGGCTCCCTTCGGCGCCGCGGCGGCCGCGTCCGTGCTCTTGGGTCTTGACCTATTACAGACGCAGAGCGCTCTTTGTCTGGCGGCAATGGGGTGTGGCGGACTCATGGCTTCGTTTAAGAGCGGTGAAACTGAACCGCTTCAGGTGGGTTGGTCGGTCCGCAATGGACTTATGGCAGCGATGATGGCTGATGCGGGTCATTTGGGATATCCCCACATGATTGAAGAAGGTTTTTACAACGCGTATCTGGGGAGCGATGTGGCGGTCAACCTGGAGCAGCCGTTGGAATATGAATACGCGATCCGTTGCTGTTATCTGAAGCCATATCCCGGGTGTCGGCATGTGCATCCCTCGATCGATGCGCTAGCTCAAATTCTGGAGACCAACAAGATCTGCCTTTCCGAGATCAAGAAGATCAGAGTTAAAACCTACCGGGTCGCAGTCGAAACAGAAATTCATTCCCTGGACAGCCGCGGTGACGCGTATTTCAGCATTCCCTATGCGCTGGCGGCAAGGCTGGTGCTGGGAACGAGCGATTGGGACGCATTCGACGAAAGGCATTTCAGCAACCGCGCCATTATCGAGACGATGAAGAAGGTGGAACTCCTCGTCGACCCCGAAGTGGATTCTCTCTATCCGCGTCAACGGGGCGCGATTGTGGAGGTGCACAATGTTGACGGGAGTATTCGCAGCGCCAAGGTAAGCTTCCCATTGGGCGAGCCCGAAAATCCCCTGCCAGTTTCTGTAACCCGCGAGAAATTCCGTTTGGCCAGTCGAGGCCTGTTATCGGAGAGCGAAATGGACCGCGTCGAGTCGGTTCTCAATCTTGATGGCCCGCCAGGCGCGCTTGACGCTGTTCTCGGTGGCGCGCTTGCGAACGTCGAGGCAGTGAGGAAATGACTTCGATGAAACGCGGGGAATGGAAACAACAGTTAGCGTCGGATTACAAGCGCCGGGGACGGAGAAAGACAGATTTCTATTCCGATTCAAGGATCTCCCTGCCAGACTTATATGACGAGGAGAGTCTGAAGAACTCGGGATTCGATTCGCAAAGAGACCTGGGGTTCCCCGGGACATTTCCCTATACGCGCGGCATCTATCCCTCGATGTACCGCGCCGACTTCTGGATCATGGGGCAGTATTCCGGCTTCGGCAATCCGGAAGCGACGAATGAAAGGTTTAAGTTTCTTCTCTCCCAGGGACAAACTGCGCTGGCATTGGCGTTGGATCTGCCGACCCAGTTAGGCCTGGAGTCAGATCATGAGTTAGCGGATGGCGAGGTGGGGAAAGCCGGAGTCGCCATCAACTCCCTGCAAGACATGGAGGCTATATTTGCGGGCATCCCACTCGATCAGGTCCGCCAGGTCTTCACAACGGCCAATGCCATTGGACCCATCATGCTCGCCCTCTTCCTCGCGCTGGGCGAAAAACAGGGCGTGGATCCGCGCCGCTTCACTATCGTTCTGCAGAACGATATCTTGAAGGAATATGTAGCTCGGGGAACTTACATCTTTCCTCCTACTCCATCCTTGAAATTCACTAACGACGCGCTGGAATACTGCACCCGCCACTTACCCAATTTCAAGCCGCTGGTCATCTGTGGATCGCACATGAGGCAGGGAGGGGCGTCGGCGGTGCAAGAGGTCGCATTCACTCTGGCCAACGCACAAGCCTACATCGACGAGGCGGTCAGCCGGGGCTTGGACGTGGACGACTTTGCGCCGTCCCTCGAGTGCCAGCTTTCCGTTCCCATGAACCTGTTCGAGGAAGTGGCCAAGTATCGTGCCTTTCGGCGGATGTGGGCCCGCCTTCTCAGGGACCGCTATGGCGCCAAAAAGCCGGAGAGCATGAAGTGTTTTATCCGTGTGTATACCACCGGTTATACGATGACCGCCCAGCAGCCCCTCAACAACATTGTGCGTGTCGCCATCGAGGCTCTGGCGGCGATTCTGGGCGGGGCGCAGAGCCTTTCCGCAAACGCAATGGATGAGGTCTTATCCATCCCGACGCGGGAAGCCGCGCAGGTAGCACTAATGACCCAGCATATTCTCGCGAACGAGACGGGTATCGCCGATGTAGTCGATCCACTCGGAGGCTCTTACTACATCGAGTCGATGACTAACACCATCGAGGCGAGCGCTTTGGAACTGATGCAACAGATTGCAGACAAGGGCGGCGCGCAGAAGGCCATCGAAGCCGGATTCTATCAGGGAATCATACGCAAGGCCGCCGGGGAATACCAAAAGGAGATTGAAAAAGGAGAACGCGTCATCGTGGGCCTGAATCGATTCGTGGACGACAAGCACAAGATGAAGATTGAGTCGTTCAAGGCTGACGAAGGTGTGCAGGCGAGAATTATTCAGAAGCTTCACGAGCTCAAGTCGAAGCGGGACAATGAAAAGGTGTGTGCCAGCCTTTCCGCTCTGGAGCAGGATGTGCGGGCGGGCAAGAACACCGTTCCCGCACTGATCGATTGCGCACGGGCCTACGCCACCATAGGAGAGATGTGTCAGGTTCTCGGCGGCGTGTGGGGGACTTATAAGGAGGGGGCCTCGTGGCTATGAAACCCGTGGTTACGAAATCTTCGCGCCGCATCCCGCGCGTGCTGATTGCCAAGATTGGCCTGGATGGACACAATCGCGGCGCCCAGGTTGTGGCCTACGGGCTCCGCGACGCCGGTATGGAAGTGATCTACACGGGGATTCGACAGATCGCCGCCGGAGTGGCCAAGACCGCGGTGGAGGAAGACGTGGATGTGATTGGAGTCTCCTCCATGGTCGGCGCTCATGTGGCCGTACTGAAGAGATTGAAAAAGGAATTGGAGGCGCTTAACGCGGCCGATATTCCGGTCATGATGGGCGGGATTATCCCCGAGGAAGACTATGACGCGCTCCGCGAGTTAGGCGCCGGCGCTATCTTCCCTCCGGGCTCGGAAGTCAAGAATATCGTTCAATACATCATGGGAGTAACTAATGGAATCATGGATAGCGGAAGTTCCGGGAACCTTGTCCGGCAGTAAGATCGAAGATCTTGTTCTAATAGGAACGAAATGTAAACAATGTTGGCGTACTTACTTCCCAGCTAGGAAGAACTGTCCACGCTGTATGGACGACCGTTCCGGCGAACAAGTGTCTCTGAGCCGCCAGGGAGTTCTGTATGCGTTTTCGATCGCCAGCATTGCTCCCCCGGGCTATTCGGTGCCTCATGCCCAGGGCTACATCGACCTTTGTGAGGATGGTCCTCGCATTTTTTCTTTGCTTACGGATTATGGCGACGAGTCCCGCCTCAAGGGTGGCTGCGGAATGGAAGTGAAGTTCGTTGAACTGGGCAAGGACGCAAAGGATCGGGCGATTGTGGGATACCGGTTCCGACCGCTGTAAGGATTTGACAGGAGGAATGGCTTGAGAGACGCCTACGTGCTCGGAGTTTCCATGACGAAGTTTGGAAAGCTTCTCGACAAGACGCTGAAGGATTTCGCGTATGAAACGGTGTGGAACGTCATCCACGAATCGAAGATCGATCCCCACGATATCGGTATCGCGTTCGTGGGTAATGCGTATGCGGGAGTCATTACTGGGCAGGAATCGGTTCGGGGACAGGTTGTCCTCAGGGACGTGGGCATCAACCGGATACCTATTATTAATGTAGAGAACGCCTGCGCCTCCAGTTCGACCGCTTTCTATCTGGCGCGCAATGCGGTGGCCTCGGGGCAGTGCGATCTGGCGCTGGCGGTTGGCCTGGAGAAGCTGTTCTGCGGCGATCTGGGCAAGAGCCTGGCGGCGCTTTCGACCTCGTCTGACATTGAGATCGAGGGGCACATGGGCATCCTGTTCGCGGGCATCTATTCGATGCGGGTTCGCGCGCATATGGAGAAGTATGGCCTGACGCGGCAGCAATTTGCCAAAGTCGCAGTCAAGAATCACGACAACGGCGCCTTGAATCCGCACGCGCAGTATCGCAACCGGGTGACAGTGGACGAGGTGCTCAACTCCCGCATGATCGCCGACCCCATCACTTTGCTGATGACCTGCCCCATGGGAGATGGCGGGGCCGCGGCCCTGATCGGAACCAGGGAGATGGCCGAGCGCATGGGCAAACGGCCGGTGAAGATCGCCGCGTCGACCTTGGGGAGCTTCGGGTTCACCGGGAAGGACGAGCCCGGCATTGTTTCTCGAGTTTCGAAACAGGCTTATCAGGAAGCCGGAATAACAGCGAAGGATGTGCAGGTCGCGGAGGTCCATGACGCGGTTGCCCCGGTGGAACTGTTCCTCTATGAGGAGCTGGGATTGTGCGCGCCGGGTGAAAGCGGACGAATGATTGACGACGGCGTGACTTGGCGCGACGGAAAGCTGCCGGTGAATCCTTCTGGAGGACTGAGTGCCAAGGGCCATCCCGCGGGAGCGACAGGGCTAGCCCAGGTGGCCGAAATTGTTTGGCAAATGCGGGAAGAGGCTGGGGAGCGGCAGATCAGGTCGGTGCCTCACGTCGGACTCGTCGAGAACGGCGGCGGCAACGTGGCCGGCGAAACCGCGGTCGTGGGGGTTCATATTTTGACGGCGTAGAGCGGCTTCGTTGTGTTGCTGTATCCCTTCCGCGTAGGGACAGCCGCCCTCGCCTGTCCATGCCGAGCGCAGCCCGGCAGCTGCCTATGTGTGACGCACAGCCGTTTTCTTCCTTGACATCTTCCAATAATAGTTGCATCATACAACTAATATTGCGAGTGCATCCTCCGCTTTTGAAGCACCGAGGTACTCGAGATGCGAAACCGACTGCGAACCCCGAAGAAAGGTCTCAAACTCCCCTACAGCTGGGATCTGTCATTGCTCAAGGAGCTGGCAAAGATCAACCAGAACAGGCGAACCTTGTATCCGATTGTCGAAGTTTACGCCGCCGACAAATACTCGATCACCGGTTCGGGGCGCACGGCGAGCACGCTCTCGGAACGCAAACTACCGGTCGAAGTTTATATCGACGAAGCGCATCGCAACGGGATTCGTTTCGAGTACTTGTGGAATGCGATCTCGCTCGGGGGAAGAGAATGGGATCCACAGTTTCAGGACAGCCTGCATAAGGAAGCCACGGAACTGGTCAACGCCGGTGTGGATGGGTTCACCGTAACTCACCCCCTGCTGATCCTCAAGTTGAAAAGCTGGTTTCCTAAAGTTCCTATCACGACCAGCGTCAACAATCATCTCGATTCGAACGAAAATATCAACCAACTGATTCAATACACCGGCATTGACCGGATCATGCTGGACAACCGGCGCACCCGCAATTTCGGGCTTATCCGAAAGATCCACGCGCGCTTCCCGTCCCATCCGATCATTGTCCTGGTGAACGAGGCCTGCCTGCCCGATTGCGTGCTGCAGCCCTGCCACCAGGAACACATGGCCAATGCGTCGCGTCGGGACAGCGCCGGCGCCGGCCCGGATCTGTGCCGCATCCTTTGTACCGCGGCGAAATTGAAGAATCCGACGTACACGTTAAAGGCGCCGTGGGTGCGTCCCGAGGATATTCATCATCTTTTTGAAGCCGGCGCGAGTCTGATCAAGCTTGCCGGACGGACGGAGACCGCAGACTGGGTGGTGTCTCTGGCGGAAGCGTATGCATTTGGAAAGTACGATGGGGATATATGGGGACTGGTAGAGAAGCCCGGCTCGGTGCGGCCCGAATGGGAGACCGTCCTCGACAAGAAACTGGATGCTTGCCGGTTCTCGGTGAACAATCGCGATTTGGACGGATTCATCGAGCCGTTTGTGGAAGGGTCGGTTCCCTGCGTGAGGGGGCACGACTGTGGGGCGTGCAAGTGGTGCGAGAAGTGGATGCACGCGGTTTCATGTCCGGATAACGTGAAGGAGCGCTTGCTGGACCTGGAAGCGCTTCTGGCCAACGCGGTCGGCTCGCCCCAACCGCGCAGCAGGGCAAGCCGCCCGTGACGCACATCACGTTCCAGCAGGCTGCCGAGAAAACCAGTTCCCGGGCGGAGAGTGCGACCTCAGCGGCTCAAGCCGCATTCAAAGCAATGCAGTTACCGCAGCGCTGAAGCGCTGCGCCACCCAAAATCAAGTGCAACATCGCGCTTGGTATGTTAGTTGTGCCTGACAACTAAAAGTTTTTTGCCAGGCTCTTGACTGGCATGTAATATTGTATGTAAATAGAGAGTGCTATGGCAGAGTTGCTGAGGTAGGGATACCGGTTCATCACTTCGTATTGGAACCCGTGCGAAGGCCTTTCCGCGGTTTCCAAGAACACAGAGTTTTAAGCTCAAAAAGCGGTACAGGAGTATTTCATGACGACCTCCACCGACATTCCGCGCAAGAGCAAGACTAAGGGAATGGCGTTTCTGATTGAAGAATCGGCCCCGCAAGACGTTTTCACGCCCGAGGACCTGAGCGAGGAACATCTCGCCATCGGACGCATGGTGGACGAATTCTGGGCCAACGAAGTGGAGCCGAATCTGCCGGCGATCCGCGAAAAGAAACCGGGCCTCGCTCTGAGCGTGCTGCGGAAATCGGCGGAACTGGGCCTGACCGGGATGACGATCCCCGAGGAGTACGGCGGCATGGCCATGGATTTGCCGTCGCTGATGGTGGCGGCCGAGCACATGGGACGGGACGGCTCGTACCTGGGCTGGCATTCGGTGCACACCGGCTTGGGCACACTGCCAATCGTCTTCTTTGGCACCGAGCAGCAGAAACGGAAATATCTGCCGAAGCTGGCTACGGTCGAGATGCTGGCCGCTTATGCGCTCACAGAGCCTCTGGCGGGGTCGGATGCGCTGGCGGCACGGACACGGGCCGATCTCTCCGCCGATGGAAAACACTACATGTTGAACGGCCAGAAGATGTGGATCACCAACGGGGGCGCGGCCGACCTGTTCACGGTGTTTGCCAAGGTTGGGGGAGAAAAGTTCACGGCGTTTTTGGTGGAGCGAGCTTTCCCCGGCGTGAGCAGCGGGGCGGAAGAACACAAAATGGGTCTCCACGGCACTTCCACTACGGCCGTGTATCTCGACAACGTCCCGGTGCCGGTGGAAAACGTGTTGGGAGAAATTGGACGCGGGCACGTGATCGCTTTCAACATTCTGAACATCGGACGGCTGAAATTGGGTCCGGCGGTGATCGGAGCCGCGAAAAACATACTCACGATCAGCCTGAAGTATGCCAAGGAGCGCAAGGCATTCGGCACGACGATTTCAGAGTTTGGCGCCATTCAACACAAGCTGGCGGAAATGGCGATCCGTATTTTTGTGGCGGAGTCGATGGCTTGGCGGGTGGTGGGACTGATTGAGAATCAAATGACTGAAGATCAAATGCACGGCGCGTCCCCGGAATCCGCAGCGGGCGCTAACCGGGAACTGAAGGCGGTCGAGGAGTTTGCCACGGAGTGCGCCATGGTGAAGGTCTACGCCGCCGAGATGATCGACTACGTGGCCGATGAAGGTGTTCAGATCCACGGCGGCTACGGCTTCCATCAGGACTATGCGGTGGAGCGCTACTATCGCGATTCGCGGATTAACCGTCTGTTTGAGGGGACCAGCGAGATTAACCGATTGGTGATTACGAGTATGCCGTTGAAGCGCGCGGCCCGGGGGCAGTTGCCGCTGCTCGATGCAGCTCGTGCTCTGCTGCAGGAAGCCGAACCCGCGAAGACGGCCGGCGAGGCCGCCGATGCGGAGACGAGCCTGGTCCACAAGGCGAAGCAGATCGCCCTGCTGACGCTGGGAGTGGCGGACCAGAAGTATGGGGCGCAGCTCGACAAGCAGCAAGAGGTCATCATGAACCTGTCCGACATCATCACGGAAGTGTTTGCCATGGAGTCGAGCCTGCTGCGGAGCCGGAAACTGGCGGCGGCGGGTGGCGGAGTCAATGCGGCGGATGCGTGCGCCGTGTATTTGCGCGATGCCTTGGCCAGGATCGAATTCTCGGCGAAGACGGTGCTGGGCGCCTGCGCCCAAGGCGACGACTTGCGGCGAAACCTTTCCCGCGTGCGCGGATACGCCAATCATGATCCGGTGAATACGATCGCACTGCGGCGCCAGATCGCAGCGCGGCTGCTGGCGAACGAGCGGTATAGGGTCTGAAGGATGGGTAGTGGCTCAATTTCAAATTGAGCCACTACCGAAGGGGATTGGTTGCCCCGCGGCCATGAGCGGTATATAAGGAAAAGCTCACGGAACGAACCGGAGCACAGCTACGATCATGGCTGCAGTCACGTTAGAGTTCGAATCGAAGACCATACGCAAGATCCAAAAACGATTGCTTCCGTTTGTCTTTCTTTGTTACAGCGTCGCTCTTCTGGACCGCGCCAACATTGGATTTGCCGCCTTAACCATGAACAAGGACCTGGGCATCGGCGCCCAGATGTATGGGCTGCTGACGGGAACTTTTTTCATGGGCTACGTGCTGTTCGAGATACCCAGCAACGTGCTTCTGCACAAATTGGGTGCGCCCATCTGGATTGCCCGCGTACTGATTACCTGGGGCATCGTCGCCGCGTGCACGGGTTTCGCGCACAGCGTGACGCAAATCTGCATCATCCGGTTTCTGCTGGGTGTCGCCGAAGCGGGCTTCTTCCCGGGCATGATCCTGTACAACACATACTGGTTCCGGCAGCGCGAACAGGCGCAGGGACTGGCCTTCTTCATGGCGGCACAGCCGTTTTTTGCGCTGGTCGGCGCACCGATTTCGGGCGTCATTCTGGACTACGTCCATTGGCTCGGGGTTGCCAGTTGGCGTTGGCTGCTCATTCTGGAGGCGGTTCCGGCCGTCGTCATGGGCGTCATGGTGTACTTTGTGCTCCCCAACCGGCCGGCGGACGCGAAGTTTCTTTCCGAAGAGGAAAAGAACTGGCTGATTGCGGAATTGAAACGCGAAGAGGCGAGCGCCGTGAACCGCACCGGACACAGTTCGGCGCTCAAGGCGCTGGCGAACCCACTGGTCTGGTATCTGGCAGTCATCGATTTGATCTTCACCAACGCTACCGTGTGGATGAATTTCTGGATGCCATCGCTGGTCAAAGTGTTGTCGAAATCGCGCAGTAACACGTTCGTCGGCCTGCTCGTAGCCCTTCCCATGGTCTTCGGCTTGGTGGTGATGCTGCTTATGTCGCATCATTCCGACCGCACCCAGGAGCGGCGCTTCCATATTGCCATTCCCAATCTGCTCGGCGGTATTGGCCTGCTGGTGGTATTTGCAGGGAAGGGCGCGCACCCGCTGTATCTCTCCATGATCATGCTGACGCTCATGGTCATCGCGATCGACAATTTCTATGGGTGTTTCTGGTCACTGCCCAGCACGTTTCTGACTGGGTATGCGGCCGCCTCCGGGATCGCGCTCATCAGCTCGTTCGCCAATATCAGCGGGTTTGTCGGGCCCTGGATCATTGGGTATGTCAATGGCAAAACCGGAAGCCTCTACCTTGGAGCCGGCCTCATCGGAATGTGTTTGATCACGTCAGCTTTGCTGACCGTGCTGTTGCCTAAGAAACGACAAAGCGACGCGCCGGATCGATAACGCCACCGCACATCGGAGGCGCGGATAGCTGTAATTCATACAAACAATTTCCCAAGGGTTGACCGGACACCTATGATCGGTTTTTCGACCGCAACCTTCAAAGCGGAGGAGTGTGGTCCGGCGCCGTTTCGTAGTTGCAATCGGCGAGGGCGAGAAACAAGTAGTTCTCTTCCTGTGGGACGGGGTTGAATCTGGGGAAGACTTGAGGATTAAGAAATGAATCAATCCGCTGACTATCCGCGGTTTCGGTGGCTCATACTTATTTCGGCCGTGCTCGGATATATCACGCTGCAGGTGACCAACCTGGCAGTGGCTCCGGTGTTGCCCCAAATTGCCAAGAGTTTGAATATGAACCTGGGGACGGCTTCGAATCTGGTCATGACGCCGTTTCTGTTTTCCGGCTGCATTATCCTGGTGCTGGCGGGTGGGGCGGTTTGCGACCGTTTCGGAGTGCTGACCGCCATCCTGATGGGCCTGGCGTGCGCCACCATTCCGGCGGCGCTGATGCCGTGGATTGGGCACAGCGCGACCGCAGTCCTGTGGGCCCGAATCGTGGAGGGTTTTGCCGCCGGGTTTCTGTTTCCGGCCATGGGACCGATTATCGGGCTCTGGTTTCCCGTCCATCAGAAAGGTCTTGCCGGTGGATTGATGAGCGCCTCGATCGCGGTGGGCAGCGCCGCTGGCGTGATGGGCGGCCCGGCGGTGTTTGCCGCGATAAGCAACTGGCAGGCAATGTCGGCATGGCTCTCCATCGTCGGGTGGGTCAGCTTGGTTTTCACAGGCATACTGGCGATCATGCCGAGGCCGAAACTTCCCGTCCAGATGGCGCCGCCCGATGGCGCATCCGACAGCACGATCTTTAAACGGGCACTGTTTTCGTGGTTCACCGTCACGGGCATCATTGTCACCTTTGTGACCGCCTGGAATCTGCATTGTCTGTTCTCGCTGACGCCTACGTTTCTGGCCGCCGACAAACCGGTGGGCGCGGGCTACGGCTCGATGACAGCGGGACAACTGATGTTGGGCGTGACGCTGTTTGCCGGCGTGGTGGGTCCCATTGTCAGCGGTCTTCTCTTGGACCGAGTGTTCCACGGGAACGCCAAGCCCGCCTTCCTCGTCGGTTTCGCCTTGCTCTGTGTGTTCGTCTATGCGCTGAAGGTTCCCGCGGTAACGGGTAACAAAGCGGTACTCGAGGTGGCCCTGATCCTGGCGGGCTTCGGCATCAATTTTGTCTTTCCGACCGTTTACTACTTCATCGCCCGGTCCTACGCGCCGCAGATTGTGGGCAAGATGTCGGGACTCTGGGCGGGCATCGGCACCTTTGGCGGTGTACTGGGCCTCTACATTGCGGGCGTGACGGTGAAGAGCCAGAACAGCTATCAAACGACCT
>OCZT010004788.1_pt1 | contig 13566 bp, 15 predicted proteins | sample 1539031 | NCBI WGS metagenome assembly OCZT01 (sample SAMEA3539308, study PRJEB22396) | soil metagenome | biome: tundra; feature: field; material: soil | place: USA | collected 2010-05 | depth 0.15 m | reverse complement strand
CTGGCACAGGAGAAGCCGCGTGAAGGGGTTTTGGCACAGTTTTGGCACAGTTGGAGTCAAACTGGACGCGTTTGGGACGGGAGGCTTAGGAGAAGTCTCTTGTTTTCAGAGAGGTGATGGAGCCACCCGCCGGGGTTGAACCGGCGACCTGCTGATTACGAATCGTCATCGCATGAACAATCAACAACTTACACGGGTTACGACCAACTGCTATTGAGTAGCATTTTCAACCACTTCGCCCCTGAGCCGTAGCACTCGGTATCACTCCATCTGTGCAGGTAGTGGGCATACTATTGGGCATACCCAGGGACGCGTCTTTCGTGGCGAGCAGGGACCAACCGCCGCCCGCCGCGTGGAACCTGGCAAGCGAGCGGCGCGTTTCGGACGGCTTCGGATTGCATTCCTGGCCGTTCAAGGTTGCGGCCTATTCCCGTTCGTCTTGGACCGCGCTTTTCGGTCCGGGTGGGCGTTCTCGTACCTGTACTGAGACATCAGATATTTGTCCGGGCTTGTCTGTCGGTACTTTTTCTCCCGGCATCCTTGAGAGCAGACCAGTTTGTTAGCGTGGCAAGCCCAGTAGATCTTGCCACACGGCGGACACCTTCGGATGCGAGCAGCATTGAGTCCACCGAGAGCATCCAGCATGGGTTTGTACTTCAGGCCCCGCTGCTCCCTCACGGTAATCTGGCCATTGGTTTCCACTCGCACTACTGGGCAGCTATGAACGAAGAGAAGCGGTATTTCGACTGTACGCCTTTCGACTGGACGCCTTCTGGTGGTGTTCACGGAGACCCCGGTTCCAGCAGCCGATTTTGGCATGGCCGGAACTTCCGGAGCATTCCGTTTCCGAACCTCGGTCTGGCGCTGAACTCCCGAAGCGGCGTCGGCAATTCGCAGCAGCATTTCCCTTATGTGTCTGGCTTCACCATACTTCGATAGCGTGATTCCGAGACCTCCCGGAACGTAGAACTGTGTCCCCTTGAGCTTCTCGACCGCCTCACGTGCTTGAGTTCGAGCACCATCCGGATCTTGTCTGAACATCCATGCCCACGCTCTGGGCTCGAAGAACCACAGAGCACCGAGGTCCATGGAGGCCGCGTTTGCCAGTTCTATGGCGTGAGACAGCGCGTCCGGCGGTTTCCGAGAACGCATTTGCGAGGCTGGTGCGGTCGAAGGTGTTGTCGAGAGACTCGTGGACATAGCGTTTTATCGGCCTATACTTAATGTAGCACGGTTCTAAGGAGTGATGCATGAAAGCAGAAAGTGTTATCGGGCAGGATAGAAGTTCATGGAGCATTGAGGAAGTCGCAAAGCGGAATGGCCTCTCGGCCCAGTTTGTGCGGTTGGAGATCACGCGCGGCCGGCTCCGCGCGAAGCGGGTCGGCCGGCGTGTGCTGATACTTTTAGCGTCAGAGCGGGAATGGCTGGAAACGGCGCCGGAGAGATAGCCCAAGCCACGCGGGTACCTGTCATGACACCCGGTGAGCCGTTCAAACCTATCGGACTCCGGAAGTCCAGCAAGGGCAAGCTCTATCCTCCGGCAATTGTGGATCGCCAGCGAGATATCGCCGACGGTGAAAAGCGCCTTTACAGACTGCTTTACAGCCGCGCGCAGACTAATCCAGCAGGCACGTGCTGGCCGGGGTTCAAGTCGCTCGCCTGCGACCTGGGAAAGTCAGAGCGACAAGTGAAGTACGACGCAAAGCGACTCGAAGAAAAGCGGCGCCTGCTACGCCATAGACGGCGAGGAGCGCGGCAGTCGAACATGTATGAGTTCCTCTGGCACGCCATGTTCGAGGTGCAGTCCACTGCACTTCATGGCGGGCACGAAGGTAAGCCGCCTGAAGTGCAGCCTATTGCACCTCGGGAAGCGACGCCTGAAGTGCAATCGCCGACTCCTGAAGTGCAAGTTGCCGCAAACCCGAAGTGCAGTGCGTTGCACACGAATTCTCTTAGGGAATGTTCTCAAAAAACTCCTTCATCATCTGCTCCGCAGCAGACACCTGGGGCTGACGGCGATGATGATGCTTCCTCAATAAAAACAAAACAAGAACAAAACACTGTCGAAGGCATTATGCTTTCGTTTATCAAAGAATGTGGTTACATGATGCCTTCCGGACCCTTACGGGATGGGGAAATCGCGAAGAAACTCCACGAGATTGGTGGTGAGCCGAGGGACGTACAGGAGTTCTTGCACAAGAAATTCCGACCGCGATTGAAAGATCCTCCGAACACTTGGACGTACATCACGACTGCCATCATGCGCCATCTCTGCGACGCGGCCACTGCACGCGATATTCTATCTAGAAAACAATACGGCGAACAGGAAGCGAAACGTCGGATTGAGGCGGACCTCAGGCGGCAAGCCGAGGAGGAAGAGCAACGGCGGCTGAATGAACTGGTAGCGCCGGAGACGGCGATTCAATTGGTACGCGAACACTGGAAAGAGCCGTTGCCCGAGGTGCTAGTGAAACACCTATTGAGGCTTGCGCAGTCGGTATCGGCTAGCGAGATCAGGAAACAGGCCAAGGCCTGGAAGAAGGGTGACTCTAACCTTCACTGCAAGAACTGCCGCGACTCGGGGTTGGTGGGAAGCGCCGTGAAGGGCACGCTGCAATTCTGCTCGTGTGTCACCGGCGAAGAACTTCAAGCCGAACACGGTGACAGCTTCCTAGCTGACCGGATCGCGCACGCCAATGCCAACCTGCCAGCACGCATCGCAGCAGCGAGTGAGGAACTCGGGTTTTGGCCTATAACTGAGGCTCTCAAGCGCTGCCACTTCGTGGACGCTGACGCCATCAAGGTAACAGTTTCCGCGAAAGACCGGATTTACATAAGAGCCGAGGACATCCGCGAAATCCTGGACTATATCGGCGACCAGCGCAAGGTAGTCGTTAAGTACGAATCCGAGACAGCACAACCGGAGGGGCCACCACAGGAGCCTAATATCTTCGACCATGTCTTCGACGAACCTTGCGTCGCGGAATGCGAGCTTGCGCAGAGAGCAGGCCGGATGCAGGACCCGGAGACCCGGCCTGAGGAAAGGGCGGGAGGCAGGGAGGGACCTCCGCCAACATAAATCGGACGTGCATTGCATCACGGGCCGAGCGGGAAGAGTATCGTGACGGCGCACACGGGGCCGAGGGGTGGGAATTAAGCCTTATCCGTGGGTCCTTTCTTGGGAAACAGATAGTTCGCCACGATGTAGAGAATACCCAGAACGTTGACTGTGGTTGATCCTATGGTCGCGAGTATGATGGGTTCACTCAATTTGAACGGGAACCACAACCGTCCAAATCCCTGCAAGAGAAGGATCGTGGTTATTGTCAAAATCCATGCGCAGGACAGGAGGAAGAAACGACCTGCATATTTCTTTCGTTCTCCAGTGTCCTGCCGGTAACTGTCCAGTTCGGCCTGCGCATGTTGAGCCTTGAGGTCCTCAATCCCAAGAGACGTTGCAGGGTCGGGACTGGCGGAAACCTCTGTAGGATTGGGCGCCCTGATAATCTGGAGTTGTTCTCCAAGGGTCAGCTTTGGCAGGCCTGGCGGTTTTGGCGGTGGATCTCCAGTAGCTGGGGTCATCGGTTGGCCGCTGGACTGCGGAAGTAATCCCGAATCACGCCATCATCGATCACTTCTTGTCCAGACTCACGAGCACGACTCCAAGGTGATCCAGGGGTGTGCGTCAAATTGGACAACTGTATGCTCGTGAACGGCCTGTACACCTCCCAAACTCTGTCGAGTAAAGAAAGGGTCTCCTTCGGAACCGCGCTAGTAAGCTCTGATTTCGTGAATCGAACACGCGTCGTCCCTGGCTCAACGTTGAGTTCCATCGCCGGTTGGGTGATCGGTCCATTTCCGAACCTCTTGAACTCGTAATACAGATCGCGGATGACTGGGCCATAGTCCCAAGCCTCTATGCGTTGAGCAATTAGCGGACGGTCATTGAGTGCCAAATTCCATCCATGAGCGAAGTAGACAAACTTCTGGATGCCCATCGGGTCGATAGTGCGACCACCCGTCTTAGCAAGGTCCAGGAAGTAGTTGGCAACGGCGCGTGCGTCTTGTGGTCCCACGTTGAGGTACATGATGCAGCGCTCCTATATTCGCCTTTTGTTCACTATTGTACGGGATTTCTCTCCCTGAGTCAATAGATTCTCGTCCCAAACGTCCCAAAGACCTTCGTTGTCCGCAACCGCGATGCGGCTGTACAATGCCGTTTCCCGTGCTCAGGAGGCCTCGCAAAACCTCGATCCTCCATTACCCTGGACGGACCCGCGGCTTCGGGGCTTTGCGGGGCATCGGCGCTGCGCAGCCGTCCTGGGAACAGGCGCGCTAACGACCGGCTGGATGGCCGCGCGCCTATTTCGGAACGACCCGAAATCGGCCCGGTGTGAAACTTGCACAAATCGGCCCTGGTCGGCGTTGTCGTGCAGATTTCTGAGAACCGGCGTCGTCGTGATATGCGTCAACCGGTACGGTCGGTTACGACCGTACCGCGTGACGATACCCCTTGTCAACCTCGTTAACCTTGACTGTCCGTAAGATATTGCCAGGCAAAGGCTTCTGCGCGCTCGGGACCGGCCAAGCGATATTTCATGTGGGAGTGCGAGGTGAGATACTAACGACAATTCGATAACCGATTTAGAATCAGCATTCTGTTCGAACCAACGCCACTTTAGCCAAATGTGCCAGGGAGACGGCCTAAGTCATAGAAACAACAAGGCTAAGCGACATCCCCGACACACGCTGGCGGCTGCCCGAAGTGACAGCCTAAGCCATAGAATCGCAAAGAGTTCCAAGAAAGGCTCGACAATAACGCCGATATCGTGAAAAGGCGTCAGAGCGCGGGCGCGGGGGTTGAACCGGAAGTCTGCCAGGTGTCCCAAAATGCCTGTTCATTGGGTGGCAAAGTGCGCAGTCTGGCGAAGATGGCCTTGCTGGCGTCCGGGGCGGTGCCGAGCCGCCATTCTCTGTTCATACGTCTGCTACCAGATCACGGATTCGGACGCCCAATGCGTCGGCGATAATCTTGAGCGTCTGCACGGTAACATTACTCTCGCCGCGTTCGATCTCTCCCATGTGCGCCCGGTGAAGACCGCACCGTTCCGCAAAAACATCTTGGGACCACCCCTTCTTCAGGCGGAACGTGCGAATTCGGGTCCCAATCTGCTTTTGGATGTCTTGCACCAAGAATAGTTTGGGGGTACTCTGGTTTTATCCATACTGGTTATAACCAGCGACAGGAGTTGAGAATATGTGTCCGACTCTCCGTGTTGTGATCGCCTGCGCGTCGTTCTTCGCTTACCCCCTGCTATGTGTAGGAGCCGATCTTCGAGCTGGCGAACTGGCCTATGACCGTGGCGACTACGCAACCGCCCTCAAAGAGTGGCTTCCCATCGCGGAGCAAGGCGGACCAAACCTGCATTCTCTACCTGACCTGTATTTCTTAATCGGCGCAACGTACGCTCACGAAGGGGCAACTCAGAACTATACAGAGGCCGCGAGATGGTATCGCAAAGCCTCCGAGCAGGGTCACCGCAAAGCGCAGTACTGGCTTGGTGTCGCGCTCGAAACCGGTGTCGGCATTCCGCAAGATTACAAAGAGGCGCTGAAATGGTACCGGAACGCTGCTGACCAGGGGTTCGCGGATGCGCAGTACGCGATGGGGCGTATGTATGCTAACGGATCTGGACTGAAGCGGAACTACGTCGAAGCGGCACAATGGTACCTACAAGCCGCCGGGCAGAATCACGTGGGCAGCCAGAACGCGCTCTGCGGAATGTATATACTTGGCAGAGGAGTGCGCCAGGACTACTCCGAAGCAGCGTCGTGGTGCAAGAAGTCGGCTAACCAGGGAGACCCAGACGCGCAGACGATATTGGCCGGTTTCTACGCCATCGGCAAGGGGGTTCCACAGGACTACGTCCTTGCGCTTATGTGGGTCTTGATTGCTGAGCCGAATGGGGGACAGAAAGCAATCGACGTGCGCAAGGGCATTGAAAGCGTGGCAAGTCAGGATCAAATCTCTTTAGCCCAGGAACTCGCGCGGAAGTGGCAACCACCCGCCGCAAACAGTCAGCCGTCTGCGAACTCCGGCATTGCCTCTATCAGGTCTTCCGGTGACCCTAGCATCGCTGAAGGGGGTAGGCAAGTTTCGCCACAGTTCGAGAAACTCCGGAAATACCTGGATGCCGAAATGCTCGACGATGCCATCAGGGAAATACAGCGTCTGGCGGAGGCCAACGAGTTCGATCCGGAGCTACACTTTGCACTCGGGGAAGTGTACTTCCGAAAAGGAAACTTCGAAGAGGCGATTAGGCAATTCACCACCAGCAAGAAACTGGACGGCCACATGTGGCAGGCTACGGAACGCCTTGCCGATTCGAACCTAAGGGTATGGGAAACCGGCAAAGACCAGACCTCCCGAATCGCGGCCTGCTCGTTGTATGAAGAGATCGAACACTTCGACGGAAGCCATGCCACAATCAGCGCATTTTCGCAGTCAAACGATTTGGCAAAGGCCAAGGTCCGCGCGTCCGAAACTGCTCGGCGCTTGGAATCACCGGAAGGGCTGTGGGCTACTGAAAACGGCGATCAGTACAGTTTATACCGCAAAGATTCGACTTGGCACCTGTCAGGACCAATGCTCCTGGCGACCTTGGAGGAATCGGCTGGCGGGTTGTTGATTGGGCATGGATCGAATTCCGTTCGCTCCTGCGTTCTGGACCTAAACTTCGTTGTCAGGCTGTCAGATTGCGCCACCAGCATGTCTGTAGAAGGCATCTTCTTGCAGATCGTAGGCGCCGTTGACAAGGATGAACTGCGTGCCTGCACCTACTTACTTGGTGGGACGACAGGCATGAAAATGATAGAGTTCAAGACACGTAGGCTCAAGTAACGCGGGGCGCGTTGCTTGGATTCTTGGGACAACCGAGCATTCTTTCGGTATGAGGACCGATAGGTATATGAAACGGATTGTTGCTATTGCCGCAGTGGTTCTGCTCGTCATCGTCTTTGTCGGCTGTGCGGCCCGGATAAACAAGGCGATGGACAGTTGGACGGGGCACAACTACAATGAGCTTATCGCCAGTTGGGGGCCTCCCAGTCAAGTTCTCGACGATGGCTCCGGCGGCAAGATCATGGTGTGGACGGAAAACCGCTCCTACACCAGCCAGGGGCAGGCCACCACGCGAACGGACCCGAGCGGCACGAGCCACACCACCTACAGCCCGCCGCAGACCCGCCAGTGGAACGCCTCTCGGATGTTCTGGGTAAATTCTAATGGCGTGATTTACAAGTGGTCATGGCGCGGCCTGTGAGACAAATCGTTTGAAGGCCATTGCTAGACCGGCGGATGAGACGCTCAGCCCCAGGAAACGGTCACAGGTCGCGGTCAAAGCGGCCAACGTGCCTTGGAAAAGATAGCGGCTTTTATTGTCTTTTGATAAGTTGAACCATTCTTTCGACAATCCATTGCGCCGTCTGCTCAGGATTGGTTGGTGCCATAGGGTTCTCCAGGATGACACCGAAAGATCCATCGGTACCGAGGGCGAACTGCAACTTGAACGTAGTATCTTCATACGTGTGGCCTCGAATGACCTGAGCGCCCTGAACGTAAAAGAGATTGGTATAAGTCATCTTCGGCCACGCAGCCCGAAGCGAAACCTCTATGCGGTAGCACATTTCGGAAGTGCTCGTATCCTGAATCGTAGCGCTACCCTGAAGTCCAATTTCCGGTAAGCTATCCGTGTTCAGCGCCAACTCTCTGAATAGTTGCCGCCAGAATTCGGGGCCTTGCGCGGTGATCGTCGTCGCGGCACAAAGTTGTTTCGCGGCTTCACTGTCAGTTTGAGACCGCTTTGCCGCTTCTTCGGCCTTTAGATGTTTGATCCAATCAGGAACCAACTGTGGATTCATCAACATTACCTCCGTACTTCTAAGTCTAACTCATATTATAAGATATTGTCTAGTTGACTTGAACGAATCGGTAGCCGGTGCGCAGATTCAGCCGTTTCAGACCAGGGGCCTCGGGCTTCGAATGGTTCGAGCAAGGTGCAACGTTGGACACGGCGGGGATAAATCGTCGCGGCGAAGCTTCGAGACAGGCCCAGAAGCAACGAAGTCCATGGGTGGGACTTGCGAAATCAGCACAAATTCTCCACATGCGGTGGGTGGTACTTGCTTTTCGAGTTCCCCATCGGCACCCCTCTTGATTCTTGCCTAGCCTAATGAGTTTCTCTTTTTTTATTTTTTCCCAAAGTACTTGATGAGCGGGCGCTCGGGTTGAATCGCTCTTCCAGACGGCGCAGTCCAGCCCCCCGGTATCCCTGGGCCGTCGCTCCGCGCTAGGTCCGTAGGCACGTTTACGTCTGTTTGTATGTGCGGAGTGAGTTGAGGGGAATTACAAAATGCCGATGTAGTATTTGTGGGCTGATGTTCGATTCGTAAAGCGAATCGCACACCAGACCGAAACGGGACCGCGACAAGTAGCGAGCTTGCCACGGTCCCTAAACACTGCGTTGGAGATGACAACACAATGTCTACACCTGAGAATACCGCAAACGAGAAACAGGACGTTTACCGCAGGGTAACGGACTCGATCATTACCGCAATCGAAAATGGCGTCGGTCAATACCGTATGCCATGGGCAGTGCGACAGGACAAGGGATTCAGCCCGATATCCGTTGGCTCTGCCAAACCCTATCGCGGCATCAATACCCTGGTTCTGTGGGCACAAGCCCAGAGCAAGGGCTACAGTTCCGCTTTCTGGGGTACCTATCCGCAATGGCAGGAGCTTGGCGGGCAAGTCCGCAAGGGTGAGCACGGTTCACCTGTAGTCTACTGGGGTACCTACGAAAAGCAGACCAGCGAAGACGAAGACGAAAGGCCGCATCGTGGCCTGTTCGCCAAGGGCTATACGGTCTTCAACATCGAACAGGTTGACGGCTGCAAGCTACCGAAGCGATTTGAACCAAAGCTCAGCCACAACGAACGCATCGCCCATTCTGATGCGTTCTTCGCTGGCGTTGGCGTTCAGGTCCGGGATGGTGGTAACCGCGCGTTCTATCGTCCCGACACTCCCGAAGCAGTGTACATGCCCGGATTCGATCAATTCCCTGACCCCGTGAACTACTACAGCGTGTTGGCCCATGAGTCTACCCATTGGACCTCGCACGCTTCCCGGTGTGATCGGCAATTGGGAAAACGGTTTGGCGATGATGCTTACGCCATTGAGGAGTTGGTTGCAGAGCTTGGCTCTGCTTACACCATGGCGCGCCTTGAGCTTGAATTGGCACCCCGTGAGGATCATGCCCAATACATTCAATCGTGGCTCCGAGTTCTGGAGGCCGATAAGCGGGCCGTTTTCACGGCTGCGAGCAAGGCGCAACAGGCAGCGGATTTCATTGTCCGGGAGTCCGGGCGCACTGTGGAGGTGGCAGCATGACGGGCCGATACCGAATCACGATGCTTCCGTTGCTCGACAATGGCGTCGCGCGCGTCTGGGAATCCGAGAAACGCACGGCGCAACGTTGGCACCTGTTCGCCGAAACGTGCCGTTCACTCGCGGCGGACGGCCTGGACTACTCGGTTTCGTTCGCCCTTGCGGGCAACGATCCCCACATTCTGATAACCGCGTCTGGCAGTGCCACGGCGAAGCGCAAGCCTGCCGCACCCGCGAAGCGCCGCATGGCGTCACCACTGAAGGCCCAGCAATGCTCCGTCTATGCGCAAGAAGCGGAATGGTTCCTGCCTGAGAACCGGGAACGGCGGAATAGCGGCACTTCCTACTGGGTCCGGCATCAGGCCCGCTATCAGGAACTCTCACAGATGGCAGAAGAGTTCCTGCGGGCCGAAGCGGAGTACTGGCGTGAACTGGAACTCCTCAGCGGGCAGCGGGAGCACTTCAAACCGGGCCGGACGGATGAAACGGCCAACGCCGATGATGAGGTGGCAGCATGACACCGGACACCGAGATTATCGGGCCGGTACAGGATAAGGGAGCGGACTTGGTTCCGCTCCCCTCGGTTCCCTCGGAACAGGTCCGGGCATACATCCGGGCATCGAAGGCCGAAAGCACGCTCCGGGGCTACCAAAGCGATTGGCGGGACTTCTGTGCGTGGTGCGAGTCTCGCAACCTATGCCCTTTGCCCGCGACTCCAGAGACGGTAGCGACTTATATCGCCGAATGCGCCGGACGCCTCAAGCCGGGCAGCATTCAGCGGAGATTGAACGCAATCACGGAAGCTCACCGGGCCGTGGGGCTGGATTCGCCGACGCATAGCCCGGTTGTGGCGAACACCATGAAGGGAATCCGCCGTACTATGGGAACCGCGCCAGCACAAAAGGCACCAGCATTGACGGACGATATCCGCGCCATGGTGGACGCGACAGATGCCGGTACAATCGGCCTCCGGGACCGCGCGCTAATCCTGCTCGGGTTCGCCGGGGCTTTCCGCCGTTCAGAACTGGTGGGACTCGATGCCGAGGATTGCGCTTTCGGCAAGGATGGCCTCACGGTGACGTTGCGGCGGTCTAAGACCGATCAAGAAGGGGTAGGCCGTAGGGTAGGTATCCCCTACGGATCGAACCCGGAAACCTGCCCGGTCCGCATTATCCAACGTTGGATGGAACACGCGGGAATCAGCGCCGGGCCGTTGTTCCGGTCCATCAATCGGCACGGGCACCTGGGGCCGGGCCGGTTGTCTGGCATCGACGTGGCACGCGTAGTTAAGAAACTGGCGGAACGGGCCGGGCTGGATGCGGCGAAGTATGCCGGGCACTCGCTACGGGCTGGACATGCCACTAGCGCGGCCATTGCCGGAGCTTCAGAGCGCTCCATTATGAACCAAACCGGGCATCGCTCGGTTCAGATGGTAAGGCGGTATATCCGGGATGGCAGTCTGTTCCGTGACAATAGCGCGGGCAAGTTGGGGTTGTAGCTTGCCCCGCGCGCGATCCCCGCCACCATCCGACATCGGACGGTGAGCGAAGGACCAGAGCGGACGTTGACATTCAAACCGAAACAGTTTAAGATAAATACATGAGGAGCAGTGAGATTCGGGCGTTCACAAGTTGGCTCGGGAAACGGAGCTACAAGGCTCGTGTGGAGCGGTTCGGAATCAAGCGGATTCAGGAAATCGCCCGTGAGAACGGCAAGATGGGTGGGCGTCCGAAGGGCAGCGGTAAGAAGCAAGCGAAGAAAGGCGACAAGTGATGGCGGTCTACAAACAGCCGAAGAGCAAATACTGGTGGTACAAGTTCACCTGGAACGGGGAAGCGATCCGGGAAAGCACGAAGCAAACCAACAAGCGGGTGGCCGAACAGATGGAAGCCGCGCACAGGACGGCGCTGGCCAAGGGCGAAGTGGGCATAAGGAGCCGTAAGGATGCTCCTACCCTGTCTCAGTTCGCCGAGAACGACTTCCTCCCCTACGTGCGCTCCACAAAGTCAGAAAAACCCAACACGGTCAGGTTCTACGAAAACAGCGTTGAAAACCTCAAAGCCTATGGCAAGTTGGCCGATGGCCCAATGGACGAAATCACGCATGATGCGATCCAGGGTTTCATTGTGCATCGCCAAAGCCAGAAACAGGCAAGGCGCGGCGGCAAGGCCCTGGAAGTTTCGACCATCAACCGCGACCTCGCCACGCTTCGGCGCATGTTCCATTTGGCAGAGGAATGGGGCAGGGTTTCCACGGTCTTGCCGAAGGTGAAACTGCTACCGGGCGAGAATCAGCGTGAGCGGGTTCTGAGCGCCGATGAGGAAGCCGCGTACCTGAAGGCTGCGGCGTGCCTGGGGAAGAGCATGGAGCACGATTACAGCGCCGCCCTCGTTGGTATCCGGGCGACGCTGCGGGGCGAACAACCGCGTAAGCCTGATGCTTTCCTTCTGCGCGATGTGACCACGACACTGATGGACTGTGGCCTTCGTCCTGAGGAGTGCTTCCGGCTGAAGCCGGAGAACATTCGCGAGGGCGCGGTCTGGATCTACAGGGGAAAGCGCCAAGCGTCACGCCGGCGCATCAAGATGACCGCGCGGGTGCAGTCGCTCCTTGAGATGCGGCTCACGTGCACCGATCCTGATGGATGGCTCTTCCGGGCAGAGACAAAGAGCGGCCACATCGAACCGTCCAGTCTCACGAAGCAGCACGCGAAGGCATTGAAGGCGAGCGGAGTTGCCCCGTTCGAGCTGTACGTCTTGCGCCATACCTGCCTCACCCGTTGGGCGAAATGGATGGACCCGTTCACCTTCCACCGTGTCGCCGGTCACGCCGATATGAAGACCACGATGCGGTACGTGCACCCGAGCGATGCGGACATGGACGAAGCAATCGTGAAAGCCCGCGAGGCGCAGAGTGGGCATACTTCTAGGCATACCGCGCAAATGAAGGATTCAGAGGCGAGCGCTGATAGGCAGGTAATCAATTGAGAGTAAACGAGTTGTGTGGAGCCACCCTCCGGGCTTGAACCGGAGACCTGCTGATTACGAATCAGCCGCTCTACCAACTGAGCTAGGGTGGCCTTCCGAGGTGGTTTGAAGCGCGGCGGCTGCCGCGCGGCATGCTCCTTTGCGATCATAACATATGGTGAAGTGCGCCCACTTCGCTCGCTCGGCGGCGCTGGTTGCGCTGGCTGCCGCCGCCATCTCGTGCCGCTCCGACCACGCACCGGCCAGCGTCGGCCGCGACATGGCGTCGTCTATTCCCGCGGACACGCTGATTCTCGCCGGCCTCAACCTCGACGAACTCCGCGCTTCCCCGCTCTATCCGAAACTGCCGCCGGCCGCGCGCGCGCTCGCCGAGCCGCTCCGCGATGCCGGGTACCTGCTCCTCGCCTCGAACGGCAAGGACCTCCTCTCCATTGCACATGGGCGCTTCCGTGCAGCGCCGCCGGGCGCTACGCTCGCCGCTCCCGGCCTGGCCGTCAGCGGGTCGCCCGACTCCGTCCGCGCCGCTATCGCGCAGCACAAGACCGGTCGAAGTGGCGCGCCCGACCTGCTCGCCCGTGCCGCGTCCCTCGCGGACGGCAAGCAGATCTGGATGGTGGCGCGGGGCGGCGTCCCCCTTCCCGTGGCGGGCAACGCCGCCAATCTCAACCGGCTCCTCCGCAACACGGAGTACGCCGCCATCGGCGTCCGGCTTGGCTCCGGGATCGAGATCGAGGCCATCGCCGTGGGCCGCACCGCCGAGGCCGGGCGCGAGTTCGAAGAGAACCTGCGCGCCATCCTCTCTCTCACCGCCGCGGCTAATGCGCGCCAGCCGGATCTGGTGGCGCTGATCCACTCCATCCAGATCCGCCGAGAAGATCGAACCGTGCGGGCGGTTCTTTCGGGGGGTGCGGACGCGGTGGCGCGCCTCCTCTGGCTGGGTCTATGATCGGTTGGCAGGCGGAACCGCCTGCCCCACCACGGTGCTGCGCTCGTATTCGGCGTTGAATTCGCAGCCGACCAGGGCGATGGCGGAGATCAGGTACATCCAGACCAGCAGCGCGATGCCGGCGCCCACGGAGCCGTACATCACGTTGTAATGCGCGATGTGGCGGACGTACCAGGCGAATCCGGAAG
>OCZT010004787.1_pt1 | contig 13567 bp, 12 predicted proteins | sample 1539031 | NCBI WGS metagenome assembly OCZT01 (sample SAMEA3539308, study PRJEB22396) | soil metagenome | biome: tundra; feature: field; material: soil | place: USA | collected 2010-05 | depth 0.15 m | reverse complement strand
AATCCCCGAACCGGAGCCAGCCCCCGAACCGGAGCCAATCCCCGAACCGGAGCCAATCCCCGAACCGGAGCCAATCCCGGAGCCTGAGCCCGTCCCGGAACCGGAACCAGCCCCCGAACCGGAGCCAATCCCCGAACCGGAGCCAGCCCCCGAACCGGAGCCAATCCCCGAACCGGAGCCCGTCCCGGAGCCTGAGCCCGTCCCGGAACCGGAACCCGAGTCAGTTCAGGAGCCGGTTGCCGAAGCTGAGCCTCACCCACGGTCGGAGCACCAGCCGGAGCCGCAAGCCCCTCGCCACGGGTTCGAACTCCGCGACTGGCTCGCCGACGAACTCGAGCCAGAGCCGACAATTGGGCCGGACTCAGCCCCCCAGGCCGAAGCTCCGCCACAGGAAGCCCCGCTTGAACAGCTGGCATGGACCGACCCCGGCCCTGGGCCCGCGGTCGACCCGGCGCATCCAGAGCCTGAGCCTGAGCCGGCGCCCCAACCACCGGCGCCAGAGGGACCGTCTCTGTTCGAGGAGCCGAAGAGTTACCCCGACCTCGGTAATCCGAGGCCCCAGTTCCATCCCTCCGACGACCAGAAGTGACCCGGGCCACCCGCTTCACAATTCACGCGTTCACATCCCACTGGCGCGCCATCCTGGTGATCGGCCTGGGCTTCGGGCTGCTGATCGTGCAGCAGGCGACGCAGTTCAAGTCTTTGCTCGGCAATAGCGCCACCGACAAGGCCGCGGCGATCGCCGGCATGCAGGCCCTGGGTCGGACCTTCGTGGTCTTGATCCCTCCCCCGAGGCGGGTCGATACCGTCGCCGGTTTCGTCGACTGGCGCCTGCTGAGTGCAGGGACCTTGTACATCGTCATCTACACCGTGATCGCCGGTGCGGCCTCGCTGCGAGGCGAAGAAGAGAAGGGCCTCGTCGAGATGTGGCTGGCAACGGGCCTGAGCCGCGCGACATTGGTCGCGTGCCGGGCTGTCGCAATCACCCTGGCCCTAGCGGCGGCCGCCACGCTGGCCGCAGCGATCGGCATCGCGGGCACTCGGTCAACCGACCTGGCCCTGCCTGCGGGAGCGCTTGCCACGACCACCTTCATGATCATGCTGCCGGGCCTGTTCTTCTTCGCGCTCTCCATGCTAGCGGCGCAGGTCGTGCCGTCGCGACGGGGCGCGGCCAGCCTGGTGGGTGGGATAGCAGGGCTGAGCTTTGTCCTGGCCAACCTTTCTTACATCGCCGGCGGTCTCTCCCTAGTGCGCTGGCTGAGCCCGTTCTTCTACTTCGACGAGGGCCATTCGCTCGCCGAAGGGACCACCTTCCGGCCGCTCTACGCCGTGGTGTTGCTGGCGGCAACCATCGTGGTATTCGCCGCGGCGGCGGTGATCTTCATCCGGCGTGACGTCAACATCCCCCTGATGCGCCGCGAGGACGGCCTCGCCGCAGCACCCCACGGGTTGCTGCCCTACCCGCGCCGCCTTGTTATCTCCACCATCTACGAAATCCGGTGGACCATCCTGGGATGGACCGCCAGTGTGCTGATCTTGGCGGCCCTCGATACCGCCAGCCTGAGGCTGGTGGCCCAGAACCTCGGCAACTCGAAGGTGCTGAAGGACTATCTCGCCGCTCTAGGTGGCGGCGAACAGCTCGCTTTGGGTTTCCTCAACTTCGCCGTTTTCGTCCTCGGCGCGACCCTGGTGGCGACATTGGTGGTCAACGTGATCGGACACTTCGCAGCGGACCAGGAGGAACGAAGGGTCGAGATCGAGCTCGCCCAGCCGATCACCCCTCTCAACCTTCAAATGGCGCGCTGCGTCGCCCTCGTGGTGGCGACAGTGATCCCCGCGCTGGCCCTGTTGGCGACAGTGGTGGTGACCGCCAAGCTGTCGGGCATCGACCTCAGCCAGACTCACCTCTGGAGCGCGACCTTCATGGTTCTTCCGCTCGCCCTGGCGGTAGGGATGATTGGCGTGGCGATGCTGCCGCGATTCAACCGCCAGGCTGTGGCGGTGCTCTCGGCGATCTTGGGGCTCTCCTTCCTGGTCACCATCCTGTCGGGTCTGAACCTTCCGGACTGGCTGACCAGGTTGACGCTGATCAAGGCGTACGGCAGCCCAGCCGTCCACGGCATCGAGACCGGCGGCCTGACGGTCCTACTTGCCCTCGTCGCCGCGGGTGCGGTCGCCACGGTCCTACAGGCCCGCGCGGAGATGAGCTCGGGCTGACGCGGACCACAGCCTCCCACCGGAGCGGCCTCGCCGTGATAGGTTCTGTCAGGCTTTTTCACGGAGGAGATGTCTTGCGCTTCAAAGATCGTGTCGCCCTGATCACCGGCGGTGGCCGCGGAATTGGCGCTGCCTCGGCACGCCGCTTCGCTAAGGAGGGCGCGGCGGTGGTGATCGCGGACCTCGACGATGCGCCAGCCAAGGAGGTCGCGGAGGAGATCGAGAAGAGCGGCGGTCGCGCCCTGGCGGTGGCCTGCAACGTGACCGAGCGCGCATCGGTGGAGTCGCTCTTCAAGGCCGCGGTCGACAAGTTCGCCCAGGTCGACATCCTGGTCGCCTGCGCCGGCATCATCCGCGACAACCTGGTCCACAAGATGACCGACGACGACTGGGATGGCGTAATCGACACGCATCTCAAGGGCGCCTTCCTGTGCGCCCAGGCAGCACAGGCCGTCATGGTGCCGCGGAAGCACGGCAAGATCGTGCTCCTCTCGTCGACATCGGCGTTGGGCAATCGTGGTCAGATCAACTACTCAACCGCCAAGGCGGGGCTACAGGGCATGGCACGGACACTGGCGATCGAGCTGGGCCGGTTCAACATCAACGTCAACGCCGTCGCTCCCGGGTTCGTCGACACGCGGATGACGATGCAGACCGCGGAGCGAATGGGTGTCGACTACGAGAGCTTCAAGACCGCGGTTGCTTCCAACACTCCACTGCAACGCGTCGGCACGCCGGAGGACCTCGCCTCTGTCATCACCTTCCTCTGTAGCGACGATGCCAGCTACGTCTCGGGCCAGACCCTATACGTGCGAGGCGGTCCGTAGCGACTAGCTGCCGATGTCCCGACGCTGCATCACGACCGCAGCCAGGGCGAAGCTCGCGACGGTGATACCACAATCGGATGGTGGTGGTCTTGCCGGCGTCGTTGGGGCCAAGGTAGCCGAATACCTCACCCTCCTCGACCACGAGGTCGAGATCGAAGAGGCCGCGGCCGGAGCCGTAGTCCTTGGTCAGACCTGTGGTCTCGATCGCAGTCGAAGTCATCGTGCCTGCCTCCTGCGCCACCGCTCCATGGTGGCCGCGGTTCAAGGGGCTTCCAGCGTACGGCTGTAGCGCCGTCGCGGGGGCGCTAGACGCCCACCAGTTCTTTGACAAGCAACACGTCGTTCGGCCAGGCCGTGCCTCGGTGTAGATGATCAGGACCTTGGCCGTCTTGGTCGGCACCCCGAGCGTTTCCCGCAACCGGGCGTATTCGTACGGGAGGGCGTGTTCGCGAACCCTCCGCATGGCCTCGTCGAGATTGGTCACGATCTTCTGGGTGCCAACAACCAGGATCAGCCTGCCGGCTCCGCTGGTGTAGGGTCCGAGCTGGCTTGCCGAATACGAGACGGTGACAAGCGCCCCATTTTCGGTGACCGCGTTGACCACTGCCGAGCATGTAGTCGGGAGCCGCGGTGAGCTTGCTGATCTCGCAACCCTGGGTCGCGCGGTCCATCTTCAGGTAGCGGTTGCGGAGGGCGTCGTAGCGCCCTGACTCGAGGAACTCCTTGTCCAGGCCGAGGTCTTCAAGTGTCTTCGATTTCGCCCAATGAACCTCCGCCCCCTCGGGGACGAGCTCGAGCACGCGACGGCGAGCCTCCTCACATCGTCGGGGCGTAGAGCGCGGGGTCCGTTGGATTCTGGGCGGCACTGCTGAGGGCCGTGCTCGCTGCAGCGGCCTTCGCTGTCGGGATCACGACGCCCCCGAGATCCGGTCCGTATTGCCCCAGTTCATGTATCGCGTATCCCTATACCAAACGGACTTGAACCGGCGACCTCTGCCTTGACAGGGCGGCGCGCTAAGCCAGCGCTTCCAGCTTCTCCACCCATTCGGCTCGCCACTCCGGTCGGGGCCCGGGCTTCGCCCAGGAGCCCGTTTCGCGGGCGATCTTGCCGTTCTTAAACTCGAAGATGAGCACGCCCGCATAGGGATCGCCGCTATAGCTGAAGATGCCCTCGGCCACCCAGAGATCGCCAGAGCCGTAGACCCGGCGCAAGGTGACCTGCGGCAACACCGGCATCCGCGAGTACACCGCACGGCGGTTCTCGGCGCCGCTGACGCGCTCCATCGACGCCGGCCAGTCCATCTAGGCCGTCCTCGGCGAAGACCTCGTCCATGACGCTGGTGTCGCCGGCGTTGATCCCAGCAACCAGCTCCTCGATTGCTGCCTTGTTCTCAGCCTCTCCCATAAGCTCCACTCCCATGACTTGACTCGCTGAAAATGACCCGAATGTTGTGGCGACCCCGACCGGACTTGAACCGGCGACCTCCGCCTTGACAGGGCGGCGCGCTAACCAGCTGCGCTACGGGGCCGCGCGATGACTCCGGACGACTCCGGAGGACGAATTATATCGGCAGTGCCTTCCGGGGCCCTCAGGATTTGCGGCTGAGGATCAGCACTGCCAGGACCACCACAACGATCAACCCCAAGAGCACCAGGAGCGCCTGCGTAGAGTTGACTTGGTTCTCAAAACCGAAGCGCCGCTCCTCCTCCCTCAATTCTTCCTCCGGAAACTCCTCTGGCAGTTCGATCGGCGCCAGCGCGAGGTTGATGGTTTCCTTAGTTGGCAGCTTGGCCTTGGCATCGAAGCTGGTTGGCGCCTCCCACCAGGACAGCGCCTCGGACAACGCCGCATTCCCCTCCCCCGCCGGGCCTTCAGCGTGGAAGACCTGGCCGTCGATCAGGTAGAGCCGAGCCTCAGCATCCGGGCCATTCACCGCCAAACACCCAGTGGCGCTCTCCAGCTCCAGTCGTTCGATCGCCTGGGCGGCGTTCTCGCTCACGGTTACAAGCTAACCCGCGGCCGCGGCGGTCAGGTCAGGTATCGCTCGACCAGCTCGGCGATGCCGTCCTCGCCCGGCGGCGCAATGATGGCGTCTGCCTCCGCCAGGGCCTCGGGGAAGGACGTCCGTGGAGCCAGCGCCAGCCCGGCATAGCGGAACATCTCGACGTCATTGGGCGCGTCTCCAACCGCGATGACCTCAAAGGGCTGGATTCCCGCGGCTTCGCAGACGAAGGCCAGCGCGGCGCCCTTGCTGGCCTTGGCGTCGACCACCTCGAGGAAATCCGGCAGCGAGAAGGTGACCCGGGCCCGCGGTTCGACGGTTCGGCGCACCAGCGGCTCGAGCTCCCGCAGGCGCTCAGGCTTGGCGACGAAGACGATCTTGGTCGACCCCTGCTGCGCCAGCTCCATCAGGTCGGGGACAAGCTGTGGCTCCATCTGGGCAACCTCGGCGTAGCGTTTGGCGCCCCAGCCCATGCGCTCGACGTAGAAGACGTCATCGCGGTAGAGGTTGATGTGGAGGTCCTGCGCTCGGGCCATCTCCAGGGCGGCGACGGCCTCCGCGGGGGGAACAGGCCACTCACGCAGGATCTCCCCGGCCCGTGCCCGCACCACCGCCCCCTGGTAGCAGATCATCGACTCCTCGGTGCCGATCGCCTCGGCGTATTTGAGCGCCGATCGATACATCCGACCTGTGGCGATGATGACCCGGCAGCCACCGGCGATGACACTCTGAAGCGCCTCGAGGTTGCGCGGGCGGATCTCAAGCGTGTGGTCGACCAGGGTGCCGTCGACATCGACTGCGAGGGACTTGAACGGCCCGGCCGATGGCACCCGCCGCGCTGCGGGATCAGTCACGCCACGCTTCGGGGTTGAGCAGGTTGGGCGGGCGCTCACCCGACAGCGCCGCGATCAGGTTGTCCGCCGCCAGCCGCGACATCCCCTCGCGTGCGCCAACGCTGGCGCTGCCCAGGTGCGGCAGCAGGACCACGTTGTTGAGCGACAACAGGCTCGCGTGGACCTCCGGCTCGTGCTCGTAGACATCGAGGCCGGCGCCAGCGATCACCCCTGTCGCGAGGGCCTCCCCCAGCGCCGCCTCGTCCACGATCGGGCCGCGGGCAGTGTTGATGAGATGCGCCGTGGGCTTCATCTTCTTCAGTGCTTCCGCGTCGATCAGGTGACGGGTGTCGTCGGTCAAGGGCGCATGGATGCTGACGAAATCGCTGGTGGCCAGGAGCTCATCGAGCTCGACCCGCCGCGAGCCGAGCGCTTCCGCCTCGGCATGGTGGTGGCGGGCGGTGTGGAGCAGCTGCATGCCGAAGCCGCGAGCGCGGCGCCCGACCGCCGCCGCGATGCGGCCGAAGCCCACCAGTCCCAGGGTCGCCCCGGCGAGGTCGGCGCCAACCAGCATGGTCGGGCTCCAGCCGTGGAACTCGCCGGCACGCACCATGGCTTCGCCTTCGCCAAGCCGCCGAGCTACGGCCAGGAGCAGTGCGAAAGTGAGGTCGGCGGTGGCGTCGGTCAGCACATCCGGGGTGTTGGTGACCAGGATGCCGCGGGCGGTTGCGCCTTCGAGCTCGATGTTGTCGTAGCCGACGCCGTAGTTGGCAATCGCCCGAAGCCCCGGCAGCCGGTCCATCAGGGCCGCGCCGATGACGTCGCGGACCAGGGGGACGATACCGGCGCAGCCGGCCGCGTCCGCGACGATCTCGTCAGCCGTCGGCTTCGTCTCCGATTCGTGGACGCGCACCTCGAAGCGCTCCCCCAGCATGTCCAGCCCCGGGCCGGGCAGCGGGTAGGTGACGTAGACCGCGTCCGTCAGGGACGCCCGTCCAGCGCGTCGAGCAGGGCCTGGCACTGCTCCCAGGTCCCAATCGAAATCCGCAGCCCGCGGGCGACCGAGGGTCGGGGGAAGTAGCGGACCAGGACGCGGCGGGCGGTCAGGTCCTCGAAAACGGACGCGGCCGGGCGCGGCGGCACGGCGAAGATGAAGTTGGCCCCCGAAGGCAGCAGTTCCCATCCGCGTCCGCCCAGCTCGTCGCTGAGGCGCTCGCGGTTCTCAACCACCTGCTCGACGGTGCGGCGCCAGGCGTCTCGGTCGTGCAGCGCGGCGGTAGCGGCGGCCAGCGGCAGGCGGCCCAGGTTGCAGATGTCCTTGACCGCCCAGAGGTCGGCGACCATCTCCGGGCTGCCGATGGCGAAGCCGACGCGGAGGCCGGCGAGGCCGTACGACTTCGACATCGATCGCACCAGCAGCAGGTTGGGATGCTGGTCGAGGATCTCAAGCGCGCTACGTGGAGAGAAATCGACGTAGGCCTCATCCAGCAGCACCACGCCCGCCGACCGGCGGCAGAGCTCGGCGATGTCGTCGAGGGGCAGGAGCGTACCCGTCGGGGAGTTGGGGTTGACCACGACCTTGAGCGCCGCCGCCGAGTCCACGAAAGCTTGGGGCAGGCGATAGCCGTCATCGAAGGCATGCTCCTCACCGTCCACCTCGTAGATCGCCAGCAGCTTGGGTACCAGCGTGTAAGACGGCTCCAGGTACGCGGCGCAACCGCCACGCGGGACGAAAGCCCGAACGGCCATCGCCAGGACCTCGTCGGCGCCGTTGCCGCCGACCACCTGGTCGGGGGTCACGTCGAAGACCTCGCTGAGAGCCTGGCGCAGCCCGCCCTGGGCGGGGTCGGGATAAAGCGGCAGCAACTGGACCTGGTCGGCCACCGCCGCCGCAACTCCCGCTGCCGGCGGGAAGGGGCTCTCGTTGGTGTTGAGCTTCACCCACTTCTCGCCGTCTGCCGGTTGCGTTCCCGGGACGTACGGCTCGAATCCGTCAAGTGAGGGTTTGCGGTAGCGGGACATCAGGCTGCCGGCGACCGCCGGACGTCGGCGAGAAAGACCTCGATGGCCAGGCGCGGGTTGACGTTGTTCTCGACCCGGTCGGCGGCCTCTCGCAGGCTCGCCCAGATCTCCAGCAGTCCGGTCAGGGTCAACGCCGGCCAGTCAACCGCCTTGACGCCGCCGGCCAGCTCGGGGGCGCCGGCCTGGCTGAAGGCCATGTCGCGGACCTGGGTCTCCCAGACGTCGAGCGCCTCTTTGGCGTAGCCGCGGTTGCGGGCGGTGTCCGGGGTGCCGAACCTTGCCCCCAGGCTGACGACATCCAACCAGGAACCACCAAGCAGGCCGTCAAGAGCCTCGACCCACTCCAGGCGCCGGGACGCCTCGTCGGGGTCTTCGGCAAGCCGCACCGCACGCCCCGGGCAGCCACCGGCGAGGTGCAGGAGCGCCGGCTCCAACTGCAGGCCGCGAGCGGAGAGGAAGGCCGCGACATCGGCGTCGCCGAGGGGCTGGAACTCGACCTCCTGGCAGCGGGAGCGGATCGTCGACGGGAGCAGCTCAGCAGCTTCAGTGCAGAGGATTAGGACGGCGCCGGGCGGTGGCTCCTCGATCGTCTTCAGCAGCGGCGCCGCGGCCGTCTCGCGGAGACGCTCGGCTCGCGCCAGCACCGCCACGCGGCGGTCGGAGAGCATGCCCTTGAGGCTTAGGAAGGCCTGCAGCGGCTGCACCGGCGCGCCCTCGACCTCAGCGATCTCGCCACCCGACCGGCCGGTCCGGCCGTCGCGCCGAATCGTCTCGATGCTGACCTGCTCGGCGTCGCTGTCCTCGACCCACAGGTCGGGGTGCAGGCTCTCCCCCACCGGTGCCCCGGCAGCGGCGAGCAGGTCGGCGGCGAAGGCCAGCGCGGTGGCCGTCTTGCCGACGCCGGCGGGTCCGGTGAAGAGGTAGGCGTGCGAGGGCGACGCCTCCTTAACCGAGCGCGCGAGGAAGGCGCGGGCGCGCTCGTTGCCGGCGATCGCGTCGAGTTGCATAACTGATAATCCTCGCATGACGCAGCAAGCCGAAGCGCTCCACGCCGCCGATCCCGACCTCGCCTCCGCCGATCCCGAAATCGCCCGCCTGATCGCCGCCGAAGAGCGCCGCCAGGCCGACAAGATCCGCCTGATCCCCTCCGAGAACTATGTCTCCCGGGCGGTGCTGGAGGCCACCGGGTCGGTGCTGACCAACAAGTACTCCGAGGGCTATCCGGGCCGACGCTACTACGAGGGTCAGCAGAACATCGACCCCATCGAGGAGATCGCCCTAAAGCGCGCCACCTCGCTCTTCGGCGCCGAGCACGCCAACGTCCAGCCCTACTCCGGCTCACCCTGCAACCTGGCCGTGTACCTCGCCTTCCTGCAGCCCGGCGACACCGTCATGGGCATGGCGCTTCCCGCAGGCGGCCACCTCACCCACGGTTGGAACGTGTCGATCACAGGCCGGTACTTCAGGTCGGTGCAGTACGGCGTCCGCCATGACACGGGCACCATCGATTACGACCAGGTCCGCGAGATCGCCCGGCAGGAGAAGCCGAAGCTGATCTGGGCCGGCGGTACAGCGATCCCGCGCATCATCGACTTCAACGCCTTCGCCGAGATCGCCAAAGAGGTCGGCGCGATCTTCGCCGCCGACGTCGCCCACATCGCCGGGCTCATCGCTGGGGGCGCCCACCCCTCGCCGGTGCCCGTCGCCGACGTCGTCACCACCACCACGCACAAGACCCTGCGCGGTCCGCGCGGCGCCATGTTCCTGAGCAAAGAGGAGCACGCCAAGGCCCTCGACAAGGCGGTGTTCCCAGGATTGCAGGGCGGTCCGCACAACCACACCACCGCCGCCATCGCGGTCGCGCTCAAGGAGGCGGCCCAGCCCGAGTTCAAGACCTACGCCGCCAACATCGTCGCCAATGCCAAAGCCCTGGCGGCGGCGCTGCTCGAGCGTGGCTACGACCTGGTCTCGGGCGGGACCGACAACCACCTGATCCTGATCGACCTGACGAGCAAGAGCGTGTCCGGCAAGATCGCTGCCCAGGCGCTCGACCGCGCCGGCATCGAGCTCAACTACAACACCGTCCCCTTCGATCCGCGCAAGCCCTTCGACCCCTCGGGCATCCGGCTCGGCACCCCGTCGGTGACGACCCGGGGCATGAGCGAGGCCGACATGGCGCGCGTCGCCGAGTGGATGGATCGGATCATCTGCGCCCCCGAGGACACGGCGTTGGGGGAGCGGACCGCGGCCGAGGTGGCCGAGTTCTGCCGGGCCTACCCGGCGCCGGGGATCGTCGTAGGCGACTAGGCTCGGTTTGCCCCCAGCGGGGCCCCGCCTTCTCGGCGTATCCTTCTAGGTCTGTAAACCTGAACGGGCCGTCACATTTGTTGTGGCGGGGACACGAGAGGACGCGCGATGGACTTTGAGCTTTCGGCTGAGGATGCAGCTTTTCGCGATGAGATCAGGGGCTGGCTCGAAGAGCGCCGCGACCTGATCGATAAGACCCGCAAGGAGACCGCTGAGTACGGCGGCCGGGCGCTGGAGCTGCACCGGGCGTGGGAGAAGGAGCTGTACAACGGCGGCTGGGCCGGGGTTGCATGGCCCAAGGAGCACGGCGGCCGCGACGCCAGCCTCTTCCAACAGGCGATCTTCACCGAGGAGTACGTGCGCGCCCGTGCCCCCGAGCGCATCAACCGTTTGGGCCTGGGGCTGATCGGCCCGACCCTGATGGTCTACGGCACCGAGGAGCAGAAGAAGGACCACCTGGCCAAGATCCTCAGCTGCGACGAGATCTGGTGCCAGGGCTTCTCCGAGCCGGGCGCCGGCAGCGACCTGGCGGCACTGCGCACCCGCGCGGTCCGCGACGGCGACGACTTCATCGTCAACGGCCAGAAGGTCTGGACCTCACAGGCCAGCTACTCCGACTGGATCTTCCTGCTGGTCCGCACCGACACCGAGGCCCCCAAGCACAAGGGCATCACCTTCATCCTCGTCGACATGAAGTCGCCGGGCATTGAGGTCCGGCCGATGGTCCAGATCAACGGCAAGGCCGGCTTCGCGGAGACCTTCTTCACCGATGTGCGGGTGCCCGCGAGCAACGTCGTCGACGAGGTCAACAACGGATGGAAGGTGGCCATGGCCACGCTTGGCTTCGAACGCGGCACCGGGCTCGGCAGCCCCATGGTCTTCAACCGGCGGTGGAAGGAGCTGGTCGAGCTGACCAAGGAGACATCGCGCAACGACGGCAAGGCCTCTGAGGACCCCGACATCCGCCGTCGGATCGCCCAGGGGTTCATCGAGACGCGGGTCTTCGAGCTCAACAACAAGCGCGTCCTCAGCCAGCTGAGCAAGGGCAAGTCGCTGGGTCCTGAGGCGTCGCTGTCGAAGCTCTACTGGTCCGAGATGGAGGCTCGCCTCGAAGAGCTCCAGATCGACACCCTCGGGGCGAGGGGGGAGTTGGCCAACGGCTCTCCGGATGGCGGCGAGTGGTTCTCCGACTATCTCTACGCTCGCGCCAGCATGATCTATGCCGGCACCAGCGAGATCCAGAAAAACATCATCGCCCAGCGCGTCCTGGGCCTCCCCAAGGAATAGCGGCAAGCAACGATTGGAGGCCAAATAGATGGATTTCGATTTCTCTGACGAGCAGTACATGCTCCGCGACTCGGTGCGGGACTTCCTCCAGAAGGACTGCACCCCGGCTGAGATCCGGGCGATCTGGGAGGACGAGACCGGTCGTTCGCCCGAGCGCTGGAAGAAGCTCGGCGATATGGGGGTTCTCGGCCTCACGGTGCCCGAGGCCAACGGCGGCGCCGGGATGGATGAGATCGACCTCGTGCTCCTGCTCGAGGAGGCCGGGCGAAATCTGCTCCCCGAGCCGCTGCTGGAGCACACCGCGGTGGGCGCGCCCCTGCTGGCGCGCGCCGGCACCGACGCCCAGAAGGCGGAGTGGCTGACCAAGGCCGCCAGCGGCGCCGCCACCATCAGCATCAGCCTGGCAGGTCAGCCCTACGTCCAGGACGCCACTGCGGACGTCGTCATCATCGAGACGAACGGCGAACTTCACGCCGCCACCCAGGATCGCCTCAGCCTAACGCCGCTGAAGTCGGTGGATGGCGCGCGGCGGCTCTTCAAGGTGACAGCCGAGCTGGATGAGGCGACCCGCATGGGCTCCGCCAACGGCGACGCCGCCTGGGCTTTCGACCACGCCGCTGCGGCCACCGCGGCAGAGCTTGTCGGCGTTGCCGATGCGATGCTGAAGACGTCGATCGCCTACGCCAAGGAACGCGAGCAGTTCGGGCACAAGATCGGATCGTTCCAGGCCATCCAGCACAAGCTGGCCGAGACCTTCCTGCTGGTGGAATCGGCCAAGAACGCCGTCTACTACGCGGCCTACGCGCTGGCCAAGGAGCTCGAGGATGCGTCGATCCACGTCTCGGTCGCCAAGGCCTACGCCGGCGATGCCGAGAGGCGCGCCAACTACGAGTCGCTCCAGGTCCACGGCGGTATCGGCTTCACCTGGGAGCACGACCTGCACCTGTGGCTGAAGCGCGGCCGCGCCCTGGAGGCGCAGTACGGCGACTCCGATTGGCACCGCCGGCGGATCGCCGACTGGATCTACGCCCAAGCCTGATCCCGCCCTGGGCAACCTGACCCGATCCTGGTGGGGGTGGGGCTGGGAGGAGTCCGCCCTAAGCCGCGAGGAGCGCGGCGACCTGGCGTCGGCGGTGGCGGGTTTGCTCGGCGTGGCGGGCCTGGAAGATCATGAGCCGCCTGACATAGGACAGCTCGAGCTGCGCGAGTCTCGGGTGGCGCCGCCGAGGGCCCTGGAGCGCTTGTGCTCTGTCGATCCAAGCGATCGCGTCGCCCACACCCACGGCAAGGCGTTTCGGGACGTCGTCCGCAATCTCCTCGGGCAGCTCGACAACCCGCCCGACGTCGTCGCCCGGCCAACCACGGAGCAAGAGGTGGTGGAGGTGCTCGACTGGTGCGTCGACGGCGGCCTGGCCGCCATCCCATTCGGCGGCGGGTCCTCAGTGGTCGGTGGAGTCGAAGCCCGGGTCGGCGACGGCTACAGCGGAGCGGTTTCGATCGACCTGACAACCATGGACCGGGTCCTCGAAATCGACCCCGTCAGCCGGGCCGCGCGGATCCAGGCCGGGGCGCTGGGGCCGGTCCTCGAAGAGCAGCTCCGGCCACATGACCTGACCCTGCGCCACTTTCCGCAGTCGTTCGAGTTCTCGAGCCTTGGCGGCTGGCTGGCGACCCGGGCCGGGGGGCATTTCGCCACCGTCTACACGCACATCGACGACCTGACCGAATCCATCCGCGCGGTGACGCCGATTGGGATCACCGAATCGCGCCGCCTCCCGGGATCGGGCGCCGGCCCCTCGCCGGATCGGCTGCTCCTCGGTTCGGAAGGGACGCTCGGCATCATCACCGAGGCCTGGATGCGCATGCAGCGGCGGCCGCGCTGGCGCGGGACGGCGTCAGTCCAGTTCGCCGACTTCGACGCGGGAGTGGCGGCGACGCGGACGATCAGCCAGGCCGGCCTGTTCCCGACCAACTGCAGGTTGCTCGACGGTGACGAGGCCATGATTTCAGCCGGTACCGGCGGCGTCGGCGCGCTGCTGGTGCTGGGCTTCGAATCCGCGGATCACCCGGT
>OCZT010004786.1_pt1 | contig 13568 bp, 13 predicted proteins | sample 1539031 | NCBI WGS metagenome assembly OCZT01 (sample SAMEA3539308, study PRJEB22396) | soil metagenome | biome: tundra; feature: field; material: soil | place: USA | collected 2010-05 | depth 0.15 m | reverse complement strand
TTCTCTCGATTGGCCGATGCTTCGAGGAATCTCCCACTTCTGCGTCGCGCACCCTGCGTCGCGCACCCCCGAACCCCGGCCCCGGTCTAGACTTAAGATTGGACCGATTGAGCATGCATCGCCTGTTTGCCCTTCCGCGCTTCCCCGATGAAGCACAGACAGACACCCGCCGGGCATACGTCGCCGCGTGGATCCTCCTCCTGACCGCCCTGCTGGTGGGGCCGGGAGCAGCCTTTCTCAAACCGGGGGATGCAGTGCCCTGGCTGCTGACCACGGCAGCGGTGGCCGCCACCAGTTTCGTAATGATTGCCATCATCCGGCGTGATTCTCTCCGGCGGTCGCGGCGGGAGGAGGTGTCATCCAGGTTGGAAGTACAACTTCGGCAAGCGCAGAAGCTGGAGAGCCTGGGCCGGATGGCGGGTAGCGTTGCGCACGACTTCAACAACCTGCTGACCGTAATCAATGGGTACAGCGATCTTCTCTTGAGCCGAATCCATACGAGCGATCCGATCCACCAGGATCTGCAAGAGATCCGCAACGCTGGCGAGAGGGCTGCCGGCCTGATGCGGCAGTTGGTAATTGTGAGCCGGAGACAGGTTGTGCGGCCGCGGGCGCTGGACCTGAACGCCATCGTCTCCGGCGCCAAGACGACGCTTCAACGCTTGATTGGAGCGGACATCGAGCTGACCACCGTGCTGCAACCGGCGCTGGGTTGCGTGATGGCCGATCCCGGCCAGATTCATCAAGTCCTGACGAACCTGGCCGCCAATGCGCGTGATGCCATGCCGGGGGGCGGCAAGCTGAGCATTGAGGCCGCAAACATGGATCTCGACGAGCGTCTCGCTCGGGAGCACGGCGGCCTCAGCCCAGGCGGCTACGTGCTGTTAACGGTGAGCGACACGGGAACCGGCGTGAGCGAAGACGCGATGGCCCACATCTTCGAGCCGTTCTTTACAACGAAACGAGCGGGCTCCGGCACGGGACTGGGTCTGGCGGTGGTTTATGGAATCGTGAAACAGAACGGGGGGCACATTGCCGTTTCCAGCGAGGCCGGACGAGGCTCGGCGTTCCGGATCTTCCTTCCGCGCCTGCCCGCGCCGCTCTCTCCGTCTGAAACAAGCACGGCGGATTCCGTGAGTGCGCGAAGAACGGAAACCGGCGGTCATACCGTTTTGATTGTGGACGACGAAGCGGCTGTTCGGAGGTTGATCCGGCAGGCTCTTGCGCTGTGCGGCTTCACCATTCTGGAAGCGGGCGGTGGCGAGGAGGCGCTGGCGGTTGCCGCCGGGTACGAGGGGAAGATCGATGTCGCGATCGTCGATTTTGTGATGCCGGGCCTCAACGGACTGGACCTGGCGCTGCAAATGGAGCGCGAGTTCCCAGCCCTGAAGACCCTCTACGTTTCGTCGGCGATCGAGAGCATAGGCATAGTCAGCATGCTTCGTCACGCGCCCGAGCGAGTGCTGCTGAAGCCGTTTACGGCGCAGCAGCTCATTCAGCGGGTAACGGCGCTGGCACAGGACCGCGCCTGACGGGCGTCACGCCAGCTCAGCCCCGGCTTTCTCGAACGCGGATTCGAGGTCTTCCTTGCCGATATCGGTGCTGATGAAGAGCTCCTGGCGCGCGCCGGCGCTGAGGGCGATGGCTTTCCAGCCGTTCTGGGTCGGCACGGTCACTCGCACCTTGATCTTGCCTCTGGCATCGCGCACCGGGCGGATGACGCCGGGTATGACGGAACGGATCGCGGGGTTGGCGGCCAGCAGTTGCTCCAGAACGCCGCGCACGCCGTCGATGATGCTGTGCTCGATCTTGAGGCGGTCCTTGGCGGTGCGTAGGCGCATCTACCGCCACCCGTCGCTGCCGCGGAGCGGAACGAAGCGGCACGCGGCCGCCACGCGGTCGTCGACCCTGCCGCCCAGCTTGACCAGCACGCGCAACTCCTGGTCGTCCCACTCGCCAACCGGAATCACCAGGCGGCCGGGGTCCTGCAACTGGCCGAGCAGAGCGGCGGGGATCTCCGGCGCGCCGGCAGCCACCGAAATCGCGTCGTAGGGCGCCGTCTCCGGATATCCCAACGAGCCGTCGCCGCAGACCACCACCACGTTGCCGTCGCGCCCCGTGCGGCGCAGATTCTCGCGAGCCAGATCGGCCAGGGCGGGAACGATCTCCAGGGCGACCACGCGCGCCGCGAGCGCGCCCAGCACGGCCGCGGCGTATCCGGAGCCGGCCCCGATCTCCAGGACCGTTTCCGCGCCCGTCAACTCGAGCGACTCGGCCATCAGGGCCGTCATGTAAGGCTGCGAGATGGTCTGGCCGTGGCCGATAGGAATCGGGCCGTCGGTATAAGAGGAAACGCGTGCTTCCGGCGGCACAAACTGCTCGCGGGGAATCTCCAGCATGGCGCCGAGCACGCGCTCGTCCCGAATGGCGCGCCCGCGCAGTTGGGATTCGACCATCTTGCGGCGCTCCACCGCCCAGTCCGGAATCAACTTCACCCCCCAACCCTATAATAGCGGTGATGGCCTATTTGGTTACGCTCATCCCCGGCGACGGCATCGGACCCGAGGTCGCGGAAGCCACGGTGCGCGCGGTGGATGCGACGGGCGTGAGGATCGAGTGGGAGCGTGTGGACGCCGGGTTGCGCGCCCTGGCCGACTTTGGCCAGTTGATTCCCGACGACGTATTCGCCTCGCTCGAAACGACGCGCGTGGGTTTGAAAGGCCCCACCACCACGCCCATCGGCGGCGGCCACCAGAGCATCAACGTGGCGTTGCGCAAGAAACTGGGCTTGTACGTCAACTTCCGGCCGGTCCGGATCATGCCCGGCCTGAAGACCCGGTTTCAGGACCTGCCGATCGACCTGGCGCTCTTCCGCGAGAACACCGAAGACCTGTACTCGGGCCTGGAACACGAGATTGTTCCCGGCGTGGTGGAGAGCCTCAAGATCATCACCCGGACCGCGTCCACGAAGATCGCGCGCGCGACGTTCGAATACGCACGCCGGGAGGGCCGCGCCAAGGTAACGGCGATTCACAAAGCCAATATCATGAAGCTGAGCGACGGCCTGTTTCTGACGTGCTGCCGCGAAGTGGCCCAGCAGTTTCCCGAAATCAAGTACAACGAGCTGATCGTCGATAACGCCTGCATGCAACTGGTGATGCGGCCCGAGACGTTCGACCTGCTGGTGCTGCCGAACCTCTACGGCGATATCGTTTCGGACCTCGCCGCGGGCCTGGTGGGCGGCCTGGGGATCGTGCCCGGCGCCAACCTTGGGGACCACCACGCCATTTTCGAAGCGGTCCACGGCACGGCGCCCGACATCGCCGGTAAGGGCCTGGCGAACCCCACCGCGCTGATGCAATCCGCAGTCCTGATGCTGGCGCATCTCGGCGAACGCGAAGCCTCGGTACGCCTGCAAGACGCGATCGAGCAAGTCTACACGCGCCACGAATCTCTCACCGGGGACGTGGGGGGCAAGTCCACGACGGACCAATTCACCGAAGCGGTGATCCGGCGGCTCGGCGCGGGGCTGGCGTAAATATGGGGCAGATGGCGAGTGTAGCCAGCATGGCAGCGCGGCACAATGGTAGGGGAGGGCCGTCGGAATGATCACGAAGCTGGAGGCGTTTGGTTACCGGTGCTTGCGGGAGGTGCGTCAACAACTGCAGCCCTACCAGATTCTGATAGGGCCCAACGGCAGCGGCAAGTCGGCTTTTCTCGACGTTGTGGCCTTTATCGGCGATGTCGTATCCCGCGGGCTGCATGACGCCGTAACCGACCGGACCGAGAATTTCTACGATCTTGTATGGGGGCGAAGTGGAAAATCGTTCTGTCTGGCGCTGGAAGCCGCGCGCTCCGAGAAAAACGGTCCGCTCCCAGGATCAGCCTCGGAGGCAATCCGGTACGAGGTTGAAGTCACGATCGATGAAAACGATAACGAGATTCTCATCTCTCGGGAGCAGTTGGATGTCCTCGACCAGGCTGGCAAACGGCGGCGCCTGGTGACAAGGGGCCGCGGGCGTGTGTCTTTCGTCCCAGAGAATCCGGCCGGGAGATCGTGGGATTTCGAGATAGACGCGAACTACTCGACTCTCGCCACTATGACCCCATTCGCTATGGACGCGAGATTTCCCTCACTACTCTGGTTCAAGACGCTTTTGCGGGATGGCGTAAAGACGGTGGCTCTGGACAACGAACTGTTGCGAGGCTCCAGCCCGCCGGGAGCTGGGGGCCGGGAGGTTTACAACGGATTCAATTTCGCCCGCCTTGCCGGCCAACTTCGGGATTCATCTCCCGATACTTACGGATCGTGGCTGCGGCATGTGCAGACCGCCGTTCCGGACATCGCCGATATTCGGATGATCGTGCGTTCCGAGGACAAGCACCGGTATCTGATGATCCGGTATTCGGGAGGCGTTGAAGTGCCTCAATGGATGGTTTCGGATGGAACGCTCCGGCTGTTGGCTCTGACGTTCCTGGCTTACCTTCCCGCGACTCCGGGTGTGTACTTGGTTGAAGAGCCGGAGATCGGCTTACACCCCACTGCCATCGAGACTGTCATGCAGTCGTTGTCTTCCGTCTACGAGGGCCAGGTACTCGTCACGAGTCACTCACCGGTCGTTCTCAGCTTGCCGCGGCCCGATCAACTGCTGTGCTTCCAGAAGACCCAAGACGGAACTGCCATCATTCCCGGAGACCGGCACCCGCTATTGAAAGAGTGGCGATCCGGCGTCGACCTGAGCGATCTGTTCGCCGCTGGAGTGCTCAGTTGAGTCCCGGCGCGCCCAAGCCGCTGATTATCCTCACCGCCGACAAGGACGCCCAGTTCGCGATCCAGGAGTTGGTTCACCGGCACGCAGATCTCGGGATCCGTTCGATTGGGGCTGATGTCGTAGCGCATCCCCACCACGACAGTGGAGTGTTCAAAAGGGCCCATGACTTCCTGAGACCCTTCCTCAAATGGCAGCACGCGCTGGTCGTGTTCGATCACGACGGCTCCGGGCACGAGGATCGACCGCGTGAAATGTTGGAGGAGGCGGTAGAGCGACGCCTAAACGCAAACGGGTGGGAAGGCCGTTCCCGAGCAGTCGTCATGCATCCGGAGTTGGAGTCGTGGGTCTGGGATAGCTCCTACCAGGTGAATCAAATGCTCCATTGGCCGGGGGGAGTCGGCGGCCTCGAACGATGGATGGATGAGCGCGAGTTCGCCAAGTCAGGCGACCGCAAGCCTGGGCGGCCGAAAGACGCCTTTCTGGCGGCACTGGCGCACCAGCGGATTCAACGTTCGTCGGGAATATACCGAGATCTTGCACAAGCGTACATGTTCACTGAATGCCGGGATCCAGCCTTTCGAAAGTTTCTGGCCACACTGCAAGCCTGGTTTCCGGTCAGTTGATTTGGCCCAAGGCCCGAAGACATTACAATCGTTACTGGGGATTCCGCTTGGAGAACAAGGAAATCGCGCGCGTGCTCTGGGAGACCGCCGATCTGATGGAGATCGCGGGCGAAGATTCGTTCCGCATCCGTAGCTATCGCAACGGCTCCACCACCGTCGAGGGGCATCCGGAGAGAATCGAAGACATCCTCCGCGACCCCTCGCGTAAGGTCACCGAGATCCCCGGCATCGGCAAGGGACTGGCGCACGTGCTGGACGAGATCGTCCAAAGCGGCTCCTGCGAACGGCGCGACATTCTCCTTCAGAAGTTCCCGGCCGCCACGCTGGAGTTCCTCAAGATCCAGGGCCTGGGTCCCAAAGGCATCGCGCTCATCCTGGAACATTACCGGATCAGCACGGTGGATGAGCTGGAGCGTCTCTGCCTGGAGCAAAAGCTCCGCGTGCTGCCGCGCATGGGCGCCAAGCTCGAAGAGAAGGTCCTGCGCTCCATCGCGCAGTACCGCCAGCGCAGCGGCCGCTACCTGCTAGGTTACGCCGAAGGCATGGCGGAGGAATTGATCGGCGCGCTGGGGCAGGTCCCGGGAGTGGACGCCATCACGCCCGCCGGCAGCCTGCGGCGCGGGCGCGAGACCGTGGGCGATCTCGACCTGCTGGTCACCGGGCCCGAGGTCCGTGCCGCGCTCGACGCGTTCGTCGCGTACAAGGGCGTCACGGAGGTGCTCGGACACGGGGAAAACAAAGCCAGCGCCAAGGTGGGGCGCGAAGGCTTGCAGGTGGACGTGCGCGCGCTGCCGCCCGGCAGCTTCGGCGCCGCCATGCAATACTTCACCGGCAGCAAGGACCACAACGTCGCCGTACGCACGCGCGCCGTGAGGATGGGGCTGAAGCTCAGCGAATACGGCCTGTTTCGCGTCGAGGACGATTTCAAAGTGGCGGGCGAAACCGAAGCCGGCGTTTACGAAGCTCTCGGCTTGGCGTTTATTCCGCCGGAACTGCGCGAAAACCTGGGCGAAATCGAAGCCGCGGCGGAGGGCCGTCTGCCGGAGCTGGTGGAGCTGAAGGACATTCGCGGCGACCTGCACATGCACACCACCGAAACCGACGGCCGCGCCTCGCTCGAAGAGATGGCTGCGGCCGCGCGCGATCGGGGCTACGAGTACATCGCCATCACCGACCACTCGAAAGCCCTGGCCATGGCCAACGGCCTGGACGAGAAGCGCGTGGTGGAGTTCGCCCGCCGGGTGCGCGAGATTAACGCGGACGGCTTGGGCATCCACATCTTCTCCGGCCTGGAGTGCGACATCCTCAAGGACGGCGCACTTGACCTGGCGGACGACGCGCTGGCGGAGCTCGATCTCGTGATTGGCAGCGTCCACAGCCACATGAATATGGAATCCGCCGAAATGACGGACCGGCTGTTGCGCGCGCTGGAGTCCGGGCGGCTGCGCATCCTGGGCCACCCCACGGGCCGCCTGCTGTTGCAGCGCGACCCGTTTCCCTTCGATTTCGATCGCGTGGTGGCGGAGGCGGTGCGCCGCGGCGTCTGGCTGGAGATCAACGCCAGCCCCGAACGGCTGGATCTCAACGCCACGAATATTCGCGCGGCGAAATCCAAAGGCGCGCGGTTCACCATCTCCACCGACGCGCACCACCCCAAGCACCTGACCGGAATGCGCTACGGCGTCGTGACCGCGCGGCGCGGCTGGCTGGGGCCGGCCGACATTATGAATACGCTGCCCGTGGACCGCTTCGCCGAAGCGCTCAAAAGATCATGAAAATCACCAGTTCCAAGGAAGTCTATCAGTGCAGGCTGTTCTCCGTGACGGAGGACGAAGCCGTCGATCCCAAGACGGGATTCACAATCAAACGGTCGGTGGTACGCCACGCCGGCTCGGCCGTCATGATGGCGGTGGATGAGAAGAAGCGCATCCTGTTGGTCCGTCAATACCGCCTGCCAGCCGAAAAGTACCTCTGGGAATTGCCCGCCGGAAAGGTCGATCCCGGCGAGAAGCCGCTCCAGGCCGCCAAGCGCGAATTGGCCGAGGAAACCGGCTACAAGGCGCGCACGTGGACCAAGCTGGCCTCGTTTTGGGCCAGCCCCGGGTTTGTACAGGAGCGCATGACCATCTACCTGGCGACGGACCTCACCGCCGGCGCCGCCACCCCGATGGACGACGAGCGCATCGAAGCGCGCTGGTTCACGCGGAAAGAAGTAAGAGAGATGATCGCGGCCGCCAAGATCGAAGACGCCAAGACCATGGTCGGGTTCCTGACGTGGCAGGACTCACTCCGGTAAGTCCGACTGGGATCGGCGGGCGCCTTACGCCTTGCTCCGGCGCGGATGTAGGACCGCGAGCCGACGGTTGACCTCATCGACCGAAAAAGCCTCCGGATCGAAATCGTCGCCCAGCCAATCCCGCATCTCCTGGTGTTGGTCGTGCTTCGGGTCGCCGATCGCTTCCAGAAGGCTGTAAAAACCTGGCACACCGCCGCAGTCTTCGGGCGGACCATGACGTTTACCGGCTACACAGACCGGAGAAGCCTGCCCCGGGTCGAGCGGCAGTATTTTTTCGACGGTAATCCCATGCTCCCAGCCGTCGCCAAAGTCGTAGGTGTATACGGCCTTGGCGCCGATCTTGCCGAGCACGCTGAACAGCCGCACGGTCCGCTCGTTGCCTACGGCGGGCAGGCCCATGAGCCGGTCTTCCGGGTCTGGCCGCCCGAACCGCTTCTGACCGATGCGGAAGTCATGCATGTGGCAATCTTCCCACCCCATGGCCAGTTGCAGCACGTCATGCAACTGTTCCAGGGTCAGATCCGCGGGCGCCAGCAGCCGCCGCCAGATCGGCGGGCTCGTGCCGAGTAGAGTAACCTTGATCTGATAGGTTTCCTGTGGCCTCTCGATCCTTTTCGTTGGCATATTAAGCCCTCTTCGATGTTACCTTAACCCCACTTTCCAGTTCGTCCAGGAGAAGGGACAGGCGCGGGGCGGCTTCGGTGCGGCCGCCGAAACGCAGGGCGTTGTAGGCCGAGGTGAACTCGGCGACGGCGGCGGCCATGGCGCCGTTGGGCAGAGAGTTGGCGAACTCGACGGGAGTGAACCAGGCGGGCTTCTGGAAACCCTGGCGCTTCAAAACGTGGAGCATCCTTTGATACAGCAGGGTGGCGTCGCCCACAACGGCCTGGCCCCTCCGCACGCGCTCCACTCGGCGGCGCATGCGCAGGAGGCGGATCAGGGGCGGCGCCGCCAGCCAGATCCAGAGGGCCACACCCGCCGCCGCGGCGACGGAGATCATGACGCGTTTGGTCATGGCCGCCGTGTAGGAATGCCACGCCGATTCCACGGCCGTAACGGCATCGAACCAGCGGATGCCCATGCCCCGCGCGCCCTGCTCCATGCGGTCGGCCAGCGTGCCCTGGCGGCCTACGTCATAGCCCAAAACCCAGTCCTGCCAGAAGGTCTGGGCGGCGTCCAGATACAATCCGAGCGTGGTCACGAATGCGAAGGAGCGGGAGTTGGGACCGGCCGGAGTGGGGTCGAACGTCGACCAGCCATAGCCGGGAATCCAAGCCTCCACCCAGCTATGCGCGTCGGAGGCCCGCACCACCCAGAGGTCCGTGATGGGATTGTATTCGCCGCCCAGGAAGCCGGTGACGATCCGCGCGGGTATGCCGGCGGTGCGCAGCAAGACGGTCATGGCGGAGGCGAAGTACTCGCAATGGCCCTCTTTGCGGGTGAACAGGAAGTAGGCCAGCGGATCGGCCATTTCGCGGCTCGGAAGCCGGAGCGTATAGCCGTAGTCGCGACGCAGGCGCGCCTCGATGGCGCGCGCCCGTTCGAGATCCGTGGTGGCCAGCCCCGCCATGGCGCGCGCCAGCGCGGGAATGCGCGGGTCCAACCGCGGGGGCAGTTGGAGGTACCGTTCGCGATCCTCCAGGCGCAGGACCGGAGGAGGGTAAAGCGGCGGCGAAGACTCCGGCGGACTTTCGAGGAGGCTGTATGCGTCGTAGTGAAATCCGTGGGGGATGCGGTAATCGAGACTGTAGCTCGCTCCCTCCGCGCGGACCAGGTAGGGATAGCGCAGATCGACTTTCTCCGGGACGCCGGCGAAGAAGAGCGTATTGGCCTCGATCGCGTCGAAATCCACGTGATATTCGAGGTGGCGTCCGTGTTCATAAACGTTCCGCCCCAGGTCGGCCTGCCCGTTCTCCACCCGGATGCGCGTTTTGCGGGCGTCCGGATTGGACCAGCGCCGGCCGTCGAAATCGGCCAGCGCGGCGCCGCGCCACTTCATGGCGGCGGGCGGCGCGTTGCCGAAGATGCGGATGTGCATCACGGGCCGGGAGCTATTCTCGATCTCGCCGATTTGCCCGAGGTTCACCTGGTTCGCAAAGCCGGGAAAAGAGGCATGCCGCGCAAAGCGCGACAAGGCAGCGTCCGCAGTGCGTGGCAGAACGAAAAACATGCCGGCGGTGAGCGCCAGGATACCCAGGGCGATGAAGCCCACGAGCAACGCCAGACGCGGGTGGAAACGCCTCAGGCCGTCGCGCGCCGTGGTGGCCGCGGCGCGCTCGACGGAGCGGCGGATTTCCGCGCTGGTCAGCGCAGCGATGGCGAACAGCAGATACAGGGCCAGCGCCAGGAAGAACTTGAGATCGATGGAGAGCAGGGCGGCGGCCAGCAGTTCAATCACGGCAATCGCCGCGAGGTAGAGATAGTCGCGGTTGACCTTCGCGGTGAGCACCTTCATTACGGCCAGGAAGAACACCAGGTGTACGGCCGCGGCGAGCAACTCCCGCGAAAGCAGGAAAAAGTCCAGCAGAAAAAATCCCGAGTAGAGCGCGGTGACGACCGTGACGGCGCGGTCCGAGAAATCGAGCCGAGGGAAGCCGGCGATCGTCAGCCCGCGAAGCGCCAGCCCGGCGGCGGTGAGCGCAATGGTGGGGAGGTCCAGGTATCCGGAGCCCGCGACCGCCAGAAACCCGCTGGCCACCAGCCCCAGCAGGGCGAACTGAAAGAATCGCTCCACCGAGACCGAGGCGCTCGCGTCCGAACGCGCCATATGGTTTCATTCTATCAACCGCTCCGGACGCTACACTGGAATACACATGGCAAACGAGACGATCGGCCTGATGGTGGAGGCAGCCGGCAAAACAGGCTTGCTGCATCTGCTCACCGGGGTGATTGCGCGGCACGAGGGCGATATCGTGTCGGTCGAGATCTTAGAAAACCGGCCCACCGACGCCCGCACGTATTTCGAGATCGCCCTGCCGGGCAGTCCGGAGGGGCTGGTGGAGGATCTGCGCCAGCTTCCCGTCGTGCGCCGGGTGGAGGTGGTCAAGACGCTGGCGAAGATCTACGGCAAGCGCATCATCATCATGGGCGGCGGCGCGCAAGTGGGGCAGGTGGCCATAGGCGCCGTCTCCGAGGCGGACCGGCACAACATCCGGGGCGAGCACATCTCGGTGGATACGATTCCTCTGGTAGGCGAGCAGAAACTGGCCGACGCCGTGCGCGCCGTGGCCCGCCTGCCGCGCGCAAAAGCCCTGGTGCTGGCGGGATCGCTGATGGGCGGCGATATCGAAGCCGCCGTGCGGGAGGTACGGCAGGCGGGCCTGCTGGTGATCAGCCTGAACATGGCCGGCAGCGTTCCGGACGCAGCCGACCTGGTGGTGACGGACCCCGTCCAAGCCGGCGTGATGTGCGTGATGGCGATCGCCGACACCGCCAAGTTCGACCTGGAGCGCTTGAAGCGCCGGGTGTTCTAAGCCCGTCCGGTCAGGCCAAGATCCGACACCTTTGGGGATATACCGCCGAGACACAGAGACGCCGAGTTTGGAAGGGAATCTGTTTCGGCGTCCTCGGCTTGCTCTGCGCCCCAAACCGGGGAAGAAGGAAGGGAGCCGAGAGCGCAGTTTTCAAATCCGGTTCTTCTCTGCATCTCGGCTCCTCGGCGGTGAACTGTCTTTTTGGGAGCGGCACCGCGAATTCCGGCGGGTTGTAGAATGGATTGAGATGGATTCCCGCCGAATGTGCATTCCGCACGCGCGGTTCAATACGATCCTGATCCTGGTCGTCAATTTCGGGTTGTATCTCGTCACTTCGATTTACAGTATGAGGTCCGGCGACGGCGGGGCCATGGAGATCGACAGCCGCACGTTGGTGGAGCTCGGCGCCAAATACGCCCCGCTTATCGAGATGGGCCAGTGGTGGAGGCTGGTCACGGCCGGGTTCCTGCACGGCGGGCTATTTCACCTTCTGATCAACTCCTGGCTTCTGTACGATCTGGGCACTCAAGTGGAGGGGGCCTACGGGGCCAGCCGCATGTGGGTGATTTACCTGGTCTCCGGCGTGTTCGGCTTCTCTGTGAGCGCGGTGTGGAACCCGGTCGCTCCGTCGGTGGGCGCCTCGCCCGCGCTCTGCGGGCTGACCGGGGCAATGGTCGTGCTCTGGGCACGTCACCGCAGCGCCCGGGGACTCGCATTGGCTCGCGCGGCTGTCTATGGCCTGCTTTTCCTCCTCTGCTTCACCCTAGCGACCTCCGTTTTGGGCGCGCTCGGTTATTACGTGAGCACCGGCGCGGGTGCGTCATCCTCGGCCGGCGGCGTATGGGCCCTGGTCTTGTGGCTGACCGGTGCCGCGATCATGGTGTGGGCAAGCCACAGCGGCGCGCTGGGGCCCACGATGTTATCTGCCATTCTGAACCTCGCACTGGTTCGCGTGGCCATCTATGGCGCGCTTTTCCTCCTGCCGTGGCCGGGGGTGGACACCGCCGGGCACGTCGGCGGCACCGTGGCGGGCCTCGGAGTCGCCTATCTGGCCGACGCAGCGGGGAATGAAGGCCCAGTCAGAGAACGCGCATGGCGGGCTGCTTCTCGGCTATGCATCCTTGTCGTCGCGGTGAGTTTTCTCGCCATGTTCCTCGCCCTTAGCCGGGCTGCGTAGCCGGGACCGGAATGCCTGCGTGCGACTCGACGGTTCGAGCGAACCAAGTGCACTGTAGAATGGATTGAGATGGATTCCCGCCGAATGTGCCCGCACTGCCGGGCGTTTATCACCACCAAGGATCGCATTTGCCCGTACTGCAATGAGACGGTCGGGCCGCGCGCCGTCCAGCGCGACGTGTCCGGCCTCCTCGGCGGTTTCATTCCGCACGCGCGCTTCAACACGATCCTGATCCTGGTCATCAATTTCGGGCTGTATGTCATCACCTCGATCTACAGCATGCGCTCCGGCTACGGCGGGGCCATGGACATCGACGGCCGGACGTTGGGGGAGTTCGGCGCTAAGAACGCCTGGCTGATCGAAGTGCAGGGGGAGTGGTGGAGACTCGTCACGGCCGGATTCCTGCACGGCGGATTGGTTCATATCCTGATGAACTCCTGGGTGCTCTTCGACCTCGGGGCGCAAGTCGAAGATATCTACGGCGCGAGCCGGATGTGGGTGATTTACCTGGTCTCCAGCGTGTTCGGTTTTTACGCCAGCATGGTCCTGAACCCGGTGGCCGCGTCCGTAGGCGCTTCCGCCGCGCTATTCGGGTTGATCGGCGCCATGATCGCGCTAGGCGTGCGCCACCGCAACCCCATGGGGGCCGCGATTCGCGGCATGTATATCCGCTGGGCCATTTACGGCTTGTTATTCAGTCTTATTCCAGGCCTCCACATCGACATAGCCGCTCACATTGGTGGCCTCGTATCGGGTTTCGGAATCGCTTACCTCGCCGGAATACCGGGTCTCGAAGGCTCCGTAAGCGAACGGATCTGGCGCGTAGCCTCCTGGCTGTGCATCCTGGCCACCGTGGTGAGTTTTCTCAAGATGGTTCTCGCCTTCAGCCAAGCCGCGTAGGGTTGGGGGCCGCGCCGCTTATCGGCGCAATCGAAACTTTGAATTTGGGTTAGCCGGAGTGACGCGGTAGAATCCACTGTATTAGCTCGTCGCGGTCGATCTGTTTCCTCATCAAGGGCGAGCCTCAAAGTAAATCCGAACCGATAAAGGAGTCACACCACATGCAACGCCTGAAGTGTGCCACAACAGTAGGGATTCTGCTGACGCTATTATTCGCGGCAAGGTCTCAGACGCTGGCGCCGGCCGCCGAGTCGTCGGCTTCCGCGCCGGCGGCCGCCCCGGCAGCGCTCCCCACGCCAGCTATAACGGGTCCGATACAGGGACTTC
>OCZT010004784.1_pt1 | contig 13571 bp, 10 predicted proteins | sample 1539031 | NCBI WGS metagenome assembly OCZT01 (sample SAMEA3539308, study PRJEB22396) | soil metagenome | biome: tundra; feature: field; material: soil | place: USA | collected 2010-05 | depth 0.15 m | reverse complement strand
GTGATAAAATATTATATTGATATTTTGAATGATGCGGCAACCTATAAATTACTTACCAATTTTCATGGAGCAACATTGCCAAGAGGATGGGCAAGAACTTACCCCCACCTGCTCACCACTGAAGCAATAAGAGGTTTTGAAATGATAACTTTTACCCAGCCTGATGCTGATGCAGAAGCCAATCATTGCGCTATGCTTCCTTTTACCCGCAATGCTTTTGACCCGATGGATTTTACACCCATGAACTTGTATAAAATAGGTTCCAGAATAAAAAGAAAAACTACCAGCAGTTTTGAGCTTGCATTGTCAGTACTTTTTTTATCGGGCATTCAGCATTATGCAGAATCACCGGCTGGCATGGCGCATGTGCCGGATTATGTAAAACAATTTTTGAGAGACCTGCCCAACCAGTGGGATGATGAAAAATTTATTGACGGCTTTCCGGGAAAGTATGTTGTGATAGCAAGACGTTATCAAAACAAATGGTACATAGCCGGAATAAATGGCGAAAATGTTGCAAAAAAACTTGAACTGGATCTATCTTTTCTAAACAAAAAAATGGGTACGCTTATCACAGATGGCAATGAAGATCTTTCTTTTCAACAAAATAAAATCAATATATCTACAGGCAAAAAAATAAATATAGAAATGAAACCTGCCGGTGGATTTGTTATGGTGATAGAATGAATCTTGCTTCGGTTGTTGGTGCAGCTTACATACATTACCTTATTGAACACCAACGGCGAAAGTCATTGTTAACCCTTTACTAAAAGCCAGGCTTTAACATCCCTTATACCTCCTGCCTCAGCACTTCCAATGGTGACCGGCTTAATAAACCCCTGCTGTTGGCTAAGCCTGTTAATACGGTAAGCATGCATACCAGTACAAATAAAATTAATACCGGGGCTAACTGAGGATTAAATGGTGTATCGAAAGTATAGTGCGCCAAAGCCCAGCTTGCTGCAAGCGCTAACAGTATACCCGTAAACGCAGCTAAGGCACCGAGGAAGAAATATTCCAATGCGGTAATGGCAAATATTTGTTTACGGCTTGCGCCCAATGTGCGAAGCAAAACACTTTCCTGCAGCCGCTGGTATTTGCTTATGAGTACAGAGGCAATTAATACCACTATACCGGTAACAATGCTGAAGCCTGCCATAAAGCGGATCACAAAACTGATCTTATTCATAAGTTCATCCAACACATGCAACACAAGGCCAAGATCAATGATGGATACATTTGGATATTGCTTTACCATTGCCTGTTGAAACTGTGCAGATACCTGCTGCGACGGAACTCTCGTGAGCAATACATGAAACTGCGGCGCTTCTTCAAGCAAGCCCTTTGGAAATACTACTAAAAAATTTGTTTGTATGCCCTTCCAGTTCACTTCACGCAAACTTCCAACGATGGTTCGCATTACCGCCCCCTGCACATTGAACGTGATTGTATCCCCAATATTTACATTGTTTCTTTTTGCAAAATTTTGTTCTAATGAAATAGCAGGAATACCTGTACTGTCAGCAATGCCCTTCCATGTACCCGCTGTAATTTTTTCAGAAGACGTTAATGAATCCCGGTAGGTAACACGGTATTCCCTGTTAAACAGCCGGCGTGAAAATCTAATGGTAGAATCTTTTTTTACCTGTGCAGCAGTGATGCCATTTACTTCTTCAAGCCGCATATTTACAATGGGTATAGTTTCCTTTACAGGTAAGCCATACTGCCGTGCAAGGTCTGATACGCCTTGCTTCTGGCTGCTTTGAATATCGAACAAAACAATGTTTGGCTGATTAGTGCCTGCTGATAAGGATACACGATTGATCAATATTGATTGTACAAAAAACAAGGTGCAAATAAGCGCAGTGCCTAAGCCAATAGAAATGATAAGTATAGTTGTTTGATTATTGGGGCGGTATAAATTAGCCAGGCCTTGCCTCCACAAATAATTCCATGACGAAGGAAAAAAACGTCTTACCATCCACATCAGTGCACGGGCTATCGCGGTAAGTATCAATAAAGCTGCTGCAATGCCTGCGGTAAAAGAAAGCGCCTGCTTCCAGTTAGCCATTTGCATATAAGTAAAGCCATATACAAATAGCACAATTAAAACATACACCAGCCATTTTATAGAATCTCTTTCAAGCCGTGGTGGCTCAAACGATACACGGAGAGCATTGAGCGGCGAAATTTTTCGAATGGAAAGAAGTGGTAACAATGCAAATAAAACAGAGATGATAATACCTAAAGCCATCCCTTGTAAAATGGCAGTCCATGAAATAGCGGTGGTGATTTTTACAGGAAGAAAATCTTTTATAATGAATGGCAAAAATTGCTGAATGACTATGCCCAATACTGCACCAATAAAAGAACCAATAAAGCCGATGCCAACAATCTGAATGAGATAAATAATAAAAGCCTGTGATGCCTTTACACCAAGACAGCGTAATATGGCTATGGCATTTACTTTCTCCCTTATATATACATGAACGGCGCTGGCAACACCGGTACAGCCAAGCAACAAAGCGATAAAACCTACAAGCGATAAAAACCTGGTGAGGTCGCTGAAGGAGCGGCCTGTATCTTCTTTCTGGCTTTCAACCGTTTCATAGTTCAGGTCGTTTGCTTCAAGCCGGGGCTTCATGCGGTCCATCAATTTTTGCATATCAGCCTGGTGGTTGTATTTAAAGAAATAGTGGTAGCTGATACGGCTGCCTTTTTGAGACAAACCTGTTTGCTTAAGATATTGAAGCGGTATATATACTATTGGCGCTATGGATGCAGAAAAACCTGTTTGACCCGGGGCATTTAATAATTCGCCTGCAATTGCAAAGGTTACTGCTCCTACTTTTATTGAGTCGCCGGTCTTTGCTCCATATTGCAGCATAAGGGTTTCGTCTACCAATGCCTGTTGCTTAGAACGAAAAGACATGCCTGCTGATTCCGGCGATGTTTCCAGCGAACCATAATAAGGAAATTCACCTTCAAGGGCACGTACCTGCACTAATCTTGTACCACCATTTTTTGTAAACAACACCATAGAAGCAAAGCTGCGTTCCTCCGATCTTCTGTCGCCTAAAGAATCAATTATGTTTTTAATTGCAGGAGTTGCAGGCTGGTTGCCGGAAATTTCAAGGTCGGCGCCTAATAATGATGCAGCCTGGTTATTCACTTCATCGTGCAAATTATTGCCTAAAGAATATATAGCAACCAATGCAGCAATGCCTAAAATAATGGACGATATAAAAAGCAGTAAGCGTGAACGGTTTCGCCTGCTGTCGCGCCATGCCATTTGTATAAGCCATGGAAAGTTAAGGCCGTTATTATAATCACTAATCTCTTTTTCTGCTGAAGTTATATGCTTCATTACTGCTGTTTAAAATAATTCGAATCCAGGCTAATTCTTATTTTGAGGTGCTGGCATTGTTTACAACTCTAATTATTCAAAACTTTATTTCCTTACGCTGCCTCCCTACAGGCAAGTCTTTCAACCTTAGTAGAAAAGTGGCTCATTAAATCTTGCAACCTTATTACCTTATTTTTACTTATGCTTCCCAGAAGGGTGCAAGGTTTTTTGGTAAAATTTTATAAATGCTTCATATTCTTCTGAGAAACTTACTTTACGGTGGTGTTTCGGTTGATTAAGAATGTATTTACAAACTCTGTCAACATCCGACTTTGATACTGAAAATGCAGAAGCAGATTCTTGCCAGGCAAATTGATTGTTACATAGTTTATTTTGGTTTATGAATCGTTGAGAACTTTCAGCTATCAGGGAAGCCAGAATTTCTTCTGATAATTTCGGAGAACGAGATACAAGAAAATGAACATGCTCTGGATTAGCGTATATGGCATATAATTGGGAATCGTTATTGTTAACTATGCCGGTAATATATTTTTCAATTCGTTCCCGGTGTTTTTCAGAAATAAGAGGTAAGCGATGCAAGGTCGTAAATATGAAATGGGTATATAAATTGTTGTATTCTATTTTCATTTTATTTGAGAATAAGGTAATAAGGTTGAATCATTGATGCCATTTGTTTTCTACTAAGGTTCGCCAAAGAAGTAATTGAAAGGTTCTTAAAATCATTTCCCTAAATGGGTATCACAAAACTAATACCTTCTTCTGCACCTCAAAATAAGAATTAGCCTAAATCCTCCTCTGTCAAATATTGCTTACTGTCGCCGTCGTTGGTTTATCAGCCACTATTTTTCCACCCTTTAAATGTATGATGCGCTGTGTTCGTGCAGCAAGTTCAGCATTGTGCGTTACCAGCAATAATGTGGTGCCGGCTTCTTTATTAAGATCGAAAATAAGGTTCACTATTTTTCCACTTGTTTCTGCATCAAGATTACCGGTAGGTTCATCTGCAAATAATATTCGGGGCCGGTTGGCAAAGGCTCTTGCAATGGAAACACGTTGTTGCTCGCCACCACTTAGCTGTGCAGGATAATGATGGCTGCGATCGGCAAGCCCGACTTTATCCAGGAGGTCCATTGACCTTGCCCGTACCTTTTTCTCACCGCGAAGTTCCAGGGGCACCATTACATTTTCAAGCGCAGTTAATGTAGGCATCAATTGAAAATTCTGAAAAATAAAGCCTACATATTTATTTCTGACCGAAGCAAGCTGGTCTTCATTTAGAACTTCCAACTGCATATGCTGCAGTTCCACGTTGCCTGATGAAGAGCGGTCCAGCCCGGCACATAAGCCAAGCAAGGTAGTTTTGCCGCTACCTGATGGCCCGACAATAGACAAGGCAGAGCCTGCCTGAACAGCAAAACTTACATTGTCCAGAACGGTTAATACACGGCTTCCGCTTTTATAAGTTTTACTTACCTGCTGAAGATTAAGAATAGTTTCCATGTGGTTTGATTTAACTTGCTGTATCAAGACCTCACCTAAATCCTCTCCAAAGGAGAGGACTTCTTCTTGCCCTTCTCCCTTGGAGAAAGGTTGGGATGAGGTTAAATATAAAAATACCTGAATTCTTATTTTAAATGCGTGCAACTTCAAACTTTATCAACTATTTAATGAATAAAACCCTCTCCTTTATTAACCTGTTTTTATTAATGGCAATAGTTAGCTGTAACAATAACAAACAAGGTATAAACTCTAAACAACAGGCTGGTAAAAATAATCCTGTTGTTTCTACAGCAAAAGTGAAAGCCATCCTTTTTTTTGGCAATAGCCTTACAGCAGGTTATGGTGTAGATCCATCCGAAGCTTTTCCTGCTTTAATACAAAATAAGATTGACTCGTTAAAGCTTAATTACAAAGTGATAAATGCAGGCGTAAGCGGTGAAACTTCTTCGGGAGGAAACAGCCGTGTTAACTGGATATTGCGTCAACCGGTTGATGTATTTGTTCTTGAATTGGGCGGAAACGACGGTCTGCGTGGCATTCCGTTAACAGAGACAAAAAAAAATTTGCAGGAAATTATTGATAAAGTAAAAGCAAAATATCCTGAAGCAAAGCTGGTACTTGCCGGCATGCTAATACCGCCCAACATGGGTCAGCAATATGCAACAGAGTTTAAGAACTTATATCCCGACCTCGCTGCAAAGAACAAAATAGCCTTAATTCCTTTTCTTTTGCAAGGCGTTGGCGGCGATGCAAAACTTAATCAGCAGGATGGCATACACCCAACAGCAGAAGGCCATAAAATAGTAGCAGAAAATGTATGGAACGTGTTGAAGGATGATTTGAGATGAAGACTTTTGTGGAAATGTTGTAAGTCATTCTCTCTTTTACTGCGTTGGTGTTCTGTGTATTGGTTTTGTGCGATGCTCACCAACAATTGTATTATGCCACCCAATGCGTAAGAAATTCTTGCTACCTGAATAAGCTAACTCCACTTCTTTTGAAAATTAAAAGTTATTTCTAAGTTCATAGTTGATACAATGCATTTAATTAAGCCGGATTTACATTTTAGATTGCGCCAATAACTTTTCAAATTCTTCTTTAGAAATAGTAAATATAGTACCATGCCTTACACCTTTCGGAAAATGTATTTTATCCGAAATATCTGTCCAATGTATAAGATCAGTTGATGTTACAGCCCCATATTGATGATCGCGGTATTTATCAAAATAAACTATCCAGGCATTATCTATTTTAATAGCGGTTGGTCCTTCAGCCCAATAGTTACCGGTTATAGGAGAACCGGGATTGCTGTATGGCCCTGTTAGTTTTTTTGCAAAAGCAACCCGAAGATTCTTTTCAACAGGAGCACGTGTTTCATTTTTTAAGAACATCACATACTTGTCTTTATCCTTTTGAATAGTAGCATCAATTACACTAAAGCCGGGCTCATACAACAACTTTGTTTTGCTGTATTTTTTAAAATTTTTAGTGGTTACATAATAAATGCGGTGATTGTTTCTGCTGCCTTCTGCAGAAGTATCTTTTTGAGGGAAGCGTCCGCTGATAGTTGTTGCCCAATAAATCATGTATCGTTTTTTTCTGGCATCATAAGTAAGCTCCGGCGCCCATGAATTTTTTGCAGAGTCTTCATGCATCATTACAGGAATAAATTTTTGTTCAGACCAATGAATTAAATCCCTGGATGAAGCATAGCCAATGCCACGGTCATTCCAGCTTACCGTCCACACGAGGTGATACATTTTGTCGCCGCCTCTAATAATACATGGGTCACGCATCAGTTTATCTTTACTCACAGTTGGCTTTAATAAAATACTGTCATTAAACAATGCTTTCCAGCTATACCCATCATTGCTATATGCAAGATGCAAGCCATCACCATTGCCTTTGAAATAGCAAAACATATAAACCTGGTCAGCATTTAATTGAGCAAAGGCAATTGCCGGAACTAATAAAAAGGCGAATACAAATACCCGGGTTATGATCTTTTTCATAGACAATATTTTATTTAACGAACCAATGTTAAACTCATTAAGCCAATCACAACATCGTTGGCAATGGTTTGTAATTTTATTTCCTTCAAAATTTTATTTTTATCTAACGGCATATCTAAAACAGTTGCCGCTCCTCCATCAATCATTTTTCCTTTATTATTAGAAATGCCACCATTTGGTTGTATCAATTGTTTGAGCTTTCAAAAAACCAATGCTTATCAATAACACAAAAAAAACCATCAGCCTGTATTGGAAATTTCTATTCATTTCTTTATTAAATAAAAATTTACAAATTCAATATTTCCTGCCAAATGCTTTTTAATACCGGAATGCCATCCTGCAAATTTTTTTTCCGGTTTGCTGAAGTCCTCTCTCCCGGGTAAATAATTTTTTCTTTTTTATTTACAGGAGAAGATTGAAGATAATCATTAATGATATTGTTAACCGTTGACGCAATTAAAGAATAATTATTCAATTTTTTAAGATCAATACAAATAAAAACCTGCGATACAGCGCACTCAGCTTTCTGCCTGCTTATTTCATATGTAGATAAGCCACCGGCAAGCACTGCGGCGAGTATATCTAACAATAACGCAAGGCCAGCGCCTTTCCAGTATCCAATTGGTAATGGTCTTTTCGATTCTATAATTTCTGAAGGATCATCAGTTAATTTTCCTTTTTTATTATAGCCGCCAAAAACCTGCAGCCTTTCATTTTTCAAAGCCTTCAGTTCCATAGCGCCAAATGAAAATTGCGACATTGCCATATCAAGTGCTATTACATCGTCTTTATAAGGCAAAGCAATTACCAGCGGATTATTCCCTAAACGATTATCAATTGCATTCCATGCAGGCATGTTGGCAATTGTGTTTGTCCAGGCAATAAAAACAAATCCCTTTTTAGCTGCTTTGCGTCCATAAAAACCGCCACGCATCCAGTGGTTAGTATTGGATAGAGCCACACAACCGATTCCATTTTTTTGTGCCAAGTTCATACAACGATCCGTTGCGTGAAGTGCATTTAAAATTCCGGGGCCTAAATTCCCATCCCATTGCTCAATAGCACCAACGCTGCTTTTTAATGAAGGAACTGCATTAACATTTATCCATCCATCTTTTATATATTGAACAAATTTTGGGAAACGATTTACTCCATGAGTGTAAACTCCATCTACGCTATTTTGAGTAAATATTTCTGAACATTGCAAAGCCTTGCGCTTTTTAAATCCATATTTCAGCAAGATCTTATAAAACTCCGATTGTATTTCTTCCGGAGATATTTTAATAGAAGTATCCTCTTCATTTATCTTTTTCATCTTTAAAAAAAATGCAGCTTATTTCTACCCGATGATAATTATTTTTTGATTTGCATTAATTATTTTATAACGTTTAAAATTGGCTTATCAATTCCAATTAATAATGTTGAAAGAAATATAAGTAAAGCAACAAAAAATAATTTTCTCATAATTAAATTTTTATTTTTTTGTTGGTTTTAAGTGGATGTAGATTGATTCATCACGATTGCATGTTAACTCGCCATCTTTATACTTTAATTCTACTAATTGTATAACACTTCTTCGTGCTTCCACTGATTGTGCAGGAGCAGGATTTGCTTTTGATCTGCCGGGATGAGTGAAGTAAAATATATAAGCACGATCATTATTTACTACAACATCACAATGCCCTCCTATAGCCTGATCATCTTTGCCTGTACCCGGTTCTTCAAGCAATCGTGTTAATTGTTTTTTCCATTTAAGTAAATCATCCGATTGATAAACTTCCATACCTTTCCATACATCTATAATCATCCAGTAAGTATTTTGCCACTTAAATACTTTAGGTCCTTCACCTCTTGCTGCTATGGCTTTACCTTTATCCTGCCAATTGTAGAGGTCTTTACTGTCAGCATAGTAAATAGACTTCCCATCTCTTTCATTGTTATACCACATGCGCCAGTTACCATCAGGCAATTGAAATACACATGCATCAATCACTTTATCATTGGCCAGTTGTAATGTTGCCTAGTACTGCCAATTGAAAAGGTCTTTACTGGTGAGATGGATGATATTTCGCGGATGATTCCAATTATCAAAAATGCCGGGAACATAAGTTAAGTACATATGATAGATACCATTGTTCTCAATAACTTCAGGAGCCCAATGAGTATAATCAGCAACAGGACGATAATTGATGTTGGCTGTATCTACATACTTCCAGGTACTGCCATCTTTAGATTCTGCAATACCAATCCTTGTTCCATGCACCCATTTAACACCTGTTGTATCGTTTATAGTTGCACGTCGATTTGTATATAACATGAACCACCTTTTCTTTTTCTTATTCCATATAACAACAGGATCTGCAGCACCATCATAAATGGGATCAACATATAAAGGCTTAGGAGCTAATTTTCCGTTCGTGTTATTTTGTGCATACACTTGAAAGCACAACATGGATATAAAACAAACTAAAAAAGATCTTATAGTTTTATACTTAATCATAGTTTTATTCTTAATCATTACTTTAATTCAATTACAGGAAGCGTACTGAAAATCTTTATAAGAAACAACTGAATTATTTGCGATCACTTTAATTCTAAAACAACAACTGATTGAGCAGGCAATTCAACTATCAAATTGTTACCTTCTTTTTTGGCTTTATTAAACATTGTTGATTTTACATTAACAGGTTTATCGAATGTATTAATGTCTGTAAGATTTTTTGAAGTAAGTATCTGCCCTGTAACCGTTTTCCAATTATCATCTAAAGCAGCCTTTATTGTTAGATTTTTTGATGGATCAAGATTTACCAGTGAAATATGTATTGCACCCAAAGAATCTTTTGAAGCTGAAATATTAAGTGCCGGTATTTTTTGATCACCAACTGAATAATCCGGACTTTCAAATTGCACGGGAATGAATTTTGCATCCTGATGAATTTTGTACAAATCAAAAACATAATAGGTTGGAGTAAGTAACATTTTATTTCCCTGGGTAAGAATAAGAGCCTGCAATACATTTACGGTTTGCGCAAGATTTGCCACTCTTACTCTATCTGAATGATTATTAAAAATATTTAAAGTTGTTGCAGCAATCAATGCATCACGCAAACTGTTTTGCTGATATAAAAATCCGGGATTGGTACCTGGCTCAATATCGGTCCAGATACCCCATTCATCTACAACCAGCGCTACTCTTTTTGCGCTGTCATATTTATCCATAATGGCAGAATGTTTGGTAACCAGTTCTTCCATGTACAAACAATTCTTCATGGTATTAAAATATTCTTTCTCATCAAATGCAGTAGCAGAGCCTTTCTTTCTCCAATTACCTGTGGGAACGGTATAGTAATGCAAAGAAAGCCCCCACATGCGTGAAGCGCCAACATTTTTCATCATCGTTTCTGTCCATTTATAATCTGCTGAATTAGCACCGCTGGCAATTCTTTTTAATGGAGTACCGGGATAATTTCTTGCATAAGTAGCATAACGTTTGTATTGATCTGAGTAAAATTCAGGTGTCATATTTCCGCCGCAACCCCAGCTTTCGTTGCCTACGCCCCAATACTTTACTTTGTAAGATTGTGGATGTCCATTCTGTTTACGAAGATTTGCCATGGGGCTTTCTCCATCAAAATTTAAATACTCAACCCACTTAGCCATTTCTTCAACTGTACCACTGCCAACATTTCCCGCTATATATGGCTCACAATTTAAAAGAGAGCACAGTTCTAAAAATTCATTGGTTCCAAAACTGTTATCCTCTGTAACGCCGCCCCAATTTGTATTAACCATCTTTGGCCGCTGGCTGCGGGGGCCTATTCCATCCCTCCAATGATATTCATCTGCAAAGCAGCCACCCGGCCAGCGCAAATTTGGAATTTTTATCTTTTTTAATGCTTCAACAACATCTAAACGAATGCGATCTTTTTTAGGGATATTCATAGAATCATTTACCCAAAAACCATCATAGATACATCTTCCTAAATGCTCTGAAAAATGACCATAAATATTTCTGTCAATTATATTTTTAGCAGCATTGGAATTGATGGATAGCTGCACAATTTGCTGGCTCATAACACCGGAATCAAAAATAAAAATCAATATTATTATTAAGAAAAATTTGGGAATAGTTTTATAACTCATGATATTTTTTTTATTTTTTGTAGATAATAATGTTTTCGTCATAATCCTAAAGATATCCTGTTATTTTAAATCAATAGTGATGGAAGCCTGCTTTAATCCTTCAGATGTTGCCGTTAATGTTACTTTACCTGGTTTTTCTTTTGACTGGATAATTGCCAGCGCCAAACCGTTGAAAGCCTTTCGGTAACTGGCTTTGAAAGGTTCATGGCTAACAGGATCACCATTATCAACAGACGCAATAAATGCTTCGCCATCAATTTTAAATTGCACTAAATTATCAGCACGGGGAACAAGATTCCCATCAGCATCCAAAATTCTTACTGTTACAAAACTCATGTCTTCGCCATTTGCTTTTATTATTTTTCTATCCGCTATCAATTCAATCTTAGCAGCAGCACCTGCTGTTTTAATTTCTTTTGCCAAAACTATTTTTCCATTTTTTCTCGATATTGCTTTAATCGTTCCGGGCTCAAACATTACCCGCCACATAATATGCAGATCATCGCCTTGTTTTTTCTTTACACCCAATGATCTTCCGTTAAGAAATAATTCAACTTCATCAGCATTGTTGTAGTAAGCCCACACATCTACACTGTCGCCTTTGTTCCAGTTCCAGTGCGGAAAAATGTGTAGCACTGTTTTATCAGTCCATTCACTTTGGTACATGTAATAAACATCTTTCGGAAAACCTGCAAGATCAATTATGCCAAAGTATGAACTTCGTGAAGGCCATGAATAAGGTGTTGGCTCGCCGAGGTAATCAAAACCTGTCCAGATAAACATGCCCGAAAGAAAATCATATTTCTTTATGATCTTCCACGACTCTTCATGTGTAGAAGCCCATGGGGCACGTACCTGGTCGTATGCAGAAACTGTGTTATCCTTATTCATCTTTGCATTTACTCTTTTGCCATTCACGTTTTGATATGGCCAGAAATATAAACTGTCTGAAGGCATTTGATAATAACCTCTTGTTTCCAATGCAGAAGTTGTTTCGGTGCCGATAAATATTTTACCGGGATAACGCTCATGAAATTTTGGATAATCATTTTGATGATAATTATATCCTGTAAGATCAAGAGCGCCTGATTTAATTATTTGATTGGTTGTATCAGGATTGTTATTGGCAGTGGTTATCGGGCGACTTGTATCAAGACTGTGAACAATTGCAGCAAGTTCTCTTGCCAAACGAAATCCACTTGTATCTCTTTGCTCAGATATTTCATTTCCTATACTCCATATCATAACACAAGGATGATTACGATCACGCTTTATCTGTGCCTCAAGATCACGTTTATGCCATTCATCAAAATACAAATGATAATCAAATTTTTTCTTTCCCCTGTGCCAAACATCAAACGCTTCATCCATTACCACAAAACCCATCTTATCGCAAAGATCAAGTAACTCAGGTGCAGGCGGATTATGGGAAGTACGGATTGCATTACAACCCATCTCCTTTAATATTTCAAGTTGTCTTTGCAATGCACGGACATTTACTGCAGCACCCAAAGAGCCCAGATCGTGATGATCACAAACGCCCAAAAGTTTCATGGGCTTGCCATTCAATGAAAAGCCTTTATCCAAATCAAAATGAAAATAACGAATGCCAAAGGGTGTTTCATAATCATCTACCATTTTTTCATTCACTAAAACCTGCGTTACTACTTTGTATAAGTAAGGATTTTTTACTGACCATAATGTTGGATTTTTTACAACAAAATTTTCTGAAATTTCTGTTGCTAAATTTTTTGCATTCAGGCCTTTTTGCATTTTACGAGCTACTTCTTTTCCTGATGCATCTAATAAAATTGTATTTACATCAACATAACCCGTTGATTTGTCTGTAGTTCGTAAACTTGTTTTTACAACAACTGTTGCTGATTGATTATTTACAGATGGCGTACTAACAAATGTGCCCCAATGATCTATAGCAGTTTTGCTTGTTGTCACCAATCTTACATTCCGGTAAATACCTGAACCAGAATACCAGCGTGAATTAGGTTGTTTTGAATTATCTACTTTCACACTGATCACATTTTTTTCGCCGCCAAATTTTAAGTAAGGCGTAAGATCGTATTGAAAAGAGATGTAACCGTTGGGACGAATACCTAAGTAATGATCATTGATCCACACTTCCGACTTCTGGTAAACACCATCAAATTCTATAGAAATATTTTTGTCTTTTGCAATGGCAGATACGGTAAATGATTTACGGTACCAACCAATTCCTCCTGGCAAAGCACCACCTTCAGGCGAAGCAGGATATTCTTTTTTGAATTCACCTTCTATGCTCCAATCATGCGGCAGGTTTAGCTTACGCCACGATCCATCATTATAAGAAGCATTCTTATAATCGTCTTTCAGATCTGTCGTGTCGGCATAATAAAACAACCACCCCTTGTTGAAGTTTTCTATTTTCCTATACTTTAATTGTGCAGAAACATTCTGTAAAAAAAATGATCCCGAAATAATTGCCAGATAAAAAATGTTTCTTTTCATAAATATTCTTTTTATGTTTTAACCTCATCCTCAATCCTTCTCCAAAA
>OCZT010004783.1_pt1 | contig 13572 bp, 33 predicted proteins | sample 1539031 | NCBI WGS metagenome assembly OCZT01 (sample SAMEA3539308, study PRJEB22396) | soil metagenome | biome: tundra; feature: field; material: soil | place: USA | collected 2010-05 | depth 0.15 m | reverse complement strand
TAATATTACAAATATAAGTATAATAAATGATATAAACAAATTAACGCACTATATCATTCTCCATCTATTATTTGTTTTAAATTAATTTTAATTCCTTCTTCCTTTCCGTTTGGAAATACAGTATGAAGACTATTATCGGAAATCCACTCATCTACTATTTTTTGGGATGCTTCCAAATCATTTTCATCTAATTCGATAGTGTAATTTTCTTTTATTTCACCGCCCCAACCATCCCAACGTTTTTTGTGGTCAATGTATAGCCCAATATCATTACGGTGTAATTCAACATAGTCTTTCAACCAAGAATCATTGCCTTTACGCTCATATAAATATTCGTATAGTATCATTTATTTTTTTCTTCCTTTTCAAATTCAAGTAACACTTCTAAACTTCGATGTAATTCATCAATAGCTTCATTAACGCTGTTTGCCTGTACTATCACACTTTCTTTTTCTTTGAACCATGCAGTCCAAACTTCCTGATAGCAATTAATTGCTGTGCTTTCAAACACACCAGTCATTTCTCCAATTTCAGTTTGAATTTTTAATTCCATACTAATGACACCTACATTCTGTAAAATAATCTTTTTTACATACAACACATTTCGTATTAGTGGTATCGTTACCTTCCATTTTTTTTTCTTCTTCTGATTCGTGTTCAAACTTTTTATAGAATTTACCAAACTCAATAAAAGAATCTAATAACTCCTCCTCTGAACTGAAAGTAATATTCCCCCAAAAGGATTTACCACCTCTTTTTTCAATTATTTCTCTTGCTTTTTTTCTAAGTGGTTCGTTCATTTTTGTGTAGTATCATTAATTATTTTAATTTCTTTTCCCATGTGTTCGCAAATCATTTCGTTTTGGCAATCTATGTATAGTCTTATTACTTCGTTTTTGCCCCATCCATTTTTTTCTTGAAGTCGCTCTATAAATAATTTTTTAATATCTAATAATATTGTCCTATCCATTTTACTCGTATCCAAGTTTGTTTCTAACCTCTATTATTTCTTGGTCTATTACTTCGTTATCAATCCAATCTAACGCTTTTTCTTCTGAAATAAAATGTTGTGTCTTATTAAAATCTTTTTCGCCTATCGGTCTAACGGCAACCATACCATAATAACACCAATCGCAAAAATACTCAAAGCCTTTATGTTTTTTAGTTTTCATCGGCTCATTAATGACGTGTAATCAAAATCTTCTGCCAAGCAACTTCTTATATCCACTTGCCCACCGTCAAGACCGTATAATGTAGCATTGAATAATTTTACGTGTTCCTGTACGGTTGTTTTCATTTCAACAAATTGCTTACCTGTTTCGGTAATCTTCCACATTCCACTTGTACGCTTCTTATCCGAGCCTTTTTCTTTGGGCTTCATCTCAATCAAGTCCCAATGCCTTAGTTTCGCAAAAGCCCCACTAACAGCAAATGAAACGTTTATATCCCTGCTGACGTGCCACCAAACCTTTTCAGGATTGGCTTTATCCAGTTTGTACAAATCAATAAGGCAGAGAGCCATGTTATTGTTTATAGTTGGCTTGTATAGCTTCACCATCTGGTTACATACTGGACAACGGCAACCTACCTGTAAGTTTTCTGTTGTAAAAAGACCTGCCTTCAAGACCTCTACCGTATGTTCGGAGGAACTGAATTTAACTACTAAGTCTTTAATACCTTTAGCAAGAGGGATGTTTTTCTCCCAATCTACTCCATTGTCTTTTAATAAAGACTTAATCTCATCTACAAGTGCCATTTGACCAAAATTAATTCATACAAAAATACATACAAAAATGTAATATATTACAGAAGTGAATGCAAGTTATTAACAACCTTCTTTTAAGAAAAACGGTACTTTGTTGGCTATGCCTTGAACACCTGCGGAAAGTTATCTAAATCAAGTACGTCTTTTTCTGTACAGGAATAAATATAATCAATTGTCTTTTTTAAATCTTCCAAATCATCAAACCCATTGGTATTATTTGATTCGCCACAACCGTCAGGAATATTATTTGTGTAATAACAACTGAAAATAAGATATTCTCTCCATGTTTCCTCTCCTTTAATTGCCTTAACTTCATCGGTATATTTAACTAATCTCGTTCCGATTCTATAATTCCAAGTGGTTTCTGTTGAAATACCTTCACTTTTATTTACTTCCTTTGGTGATATTAATTGGCTTACCGCTTCATTCAATGCCTCTAAGTAATCGCCTTTAGTTCCATCTCTGAAAAATGTAACTAATATTCCTTTTATGTCCTGCTCTGTAAATTTATTCATCACTTCATTTTTTTACTAATCAATAATAATTCCCCTTCGTAATAACACCTGTTTAATCCAATCTTTACAGCGAAGTATAAACCATGTGCCTACAAACCTTTTACCCGATTAGCATGGATAATTAAATCTAATTCTTCTATCACCGCACCATGTATTTGAGCCTTATCAAACTCTATTTGTTCTTCTTCTGTTGTAGCCCTTCTATTAGTAACGTGCGTAATAACTCGTATTTCATAAACCTCACTATTGAAGTTGATGATGTGTCCGACTTGTGGCTCGGTAAGAAATTCCATTCTCGTTTCTTTACCGCCCTCGAACTTAACCAAGTATTTCTTGCTCATCTTTATTTTTTTACAAAAATACGATTATTTTAACAAATGCTTATCGTCAATGATATTCCCAATTATTATTGGCTTAGATGATTGTATAAAGTATTCATTTAAAGCCCAAAAATTATCGAACAGACCTACGATATAAAATCCGTTTCTGTTCCTTTCCTGACAAAAAACTATTTTACCAGTACGTTCTCCAATATCTCCTTCGGTAAACTTGACTATATCTCCTTCGTACATTTTTTGTGGTTGAGTGGAAAAATCTTCGTATCCAGACCACAACATAAAATTAATTTTATCAAAATCTATCGTCAGCATCAGGGAGATAATATCATCTTCCAATGTATAATAACCCCATTTATCAGGAAGTGAATTATGATGTATTCTAAATTTTATCTTATTTACTTTCATTTGTATTTTCTTTAGATTCTTTTTTTGAAATAATTTCTTCTCTTGTGGTAATAATAAAATTACTAATTGTTTGGTTAAATGATTTAATTTCTTTTTCTGTAAACATAGAGAAATCTAATTTTTCTCCTTTCGGTTCTTCTTTTTTTAATTGTTTAAATCCTTCTACTACAAAATAAATTATTAATCCAAATACTAATGGAGTAGCCCATATTTTAAGATAAATTAATTTTTCTGTCCAGATGAAAAACAATAGTAGGCTCATCCAAGCCGCACAGATTATAGATGAAAGTATAAATTCTAATGCAGATTTTTTTTTAAATAACCACACGGTAACACCTACCGCCCATATAGCAAATCTTAAACTTTTACTTACTTTATCGAGTTCCTTTTTTACGTCTGTTGCTTTTTCTTTTTTGTCTTCCATTTTATTTTTTTAAGGTTGCTAATTTACTAATAATATTGTCAATATATTCTTGTTTTGATTTATTAGACCAAATACTTGCGGGATGTTTTACACAAATAATATCAAAATGGTTAATCATTTCGTTTTGTACTATTGCTCCCAATGCAAATATTATATCTTTTTTATTATTGTAATTATTTTTTGATGCCCAATCTAAAACATATTTTTCACGGTTATCTTTCTGTGGTAAATAATCCGTATTAAATAAATTGGTTTTTACATATTCATTTTTTGGAGCATATTTAATTACAGCATCAATCAGTTTACCGCTTTTTGTACTTGAATCAAGTGCATCCATCCCTTTCTTAAAATGAACACCTACAAAAAATATTTTATTTGGTGTCATGTTTTATTTTGAAAGTTGTATCCTAACACCGTTACAATCCTTAAAGCAATCGTATTTTTTTGTTTTTAAAATCGGTTCTCCATTTGTTGTATGTGTTTGGTCTGTTTGTTCCAGTAGTCTTTTGCCAATAACTTTTTTTGCAGTAAAAATAAAAACTGGTAATTTTTTCTTTGCCATATTAATTTTTTTTAGGTGATTCTGGTAAAGGCTTCCAATGGGTAGGATAGCATGGACTACTATCACATAGATAGCTGTCGCCTTGATTATACCAATTTTTATCTTTTGAATCAATAAATCCTGTACACGTTTCATCTTCTTTACCCTCGTAACCTATTAATACATTTTCATCTTTTTTTGGTAATCTATCTTTAACCGAAATCCATTCATCTACTTTTTTAAGTTGTAACATAGGTATAATTTTTTGACCATTACATACATCACAAGGAAATGTAGCTGATGTTGATGACCAACTATAAATATCACCCGCAATAAAAGGAGGTTTAGAAACACATCCTTGTCCATCACACTTTGGACATTTTTGATACAGAACATTAACAAACCTGTGTTTCGGTTCAAATAGTTCAGCTATTTTTTTTACTAACTGCTCGTAAGCATCGGGAGCAATATGTTTTTGGTATTTACTATTTTCGTGATGAAGACATATACATTCAGGATAACCACCACAACTGCAATATTCCGATTCAACACTTTTAATTGCTTCTAAAATTTTTTCTTTCATTTTGTTTTATTTTATTATTGGTTTTTCAGGCAATGGCATCCAATGGGTTATTTCGGTTGTACTGTAATACGTTTCTAATCTATCGGTTGTATGAACTTCATCAGGATTACCAACTTCATATCCATCAAAAAATTCACACCAACTTGGTTGATTTGTATTTAATGTTAATCCCTCTAAAAACATTGTGCGAATATATTTACAATCACTACCATCTATAACTAATACTCTTTCGTTATGATTAGGTAGTTTATCTATTACTGAAATCCAATCCATTTTTTTATATTTAGGATATTTGTTTTTCGATGTGTTTTCTAATTAAAGAACACATATCGTCAAGTTGAGTAAACTTAAATTTTTTAAAATAAGAATCAGAAGAAATATCTTCATAAAACATTTCCCAATCAATATTGTTTTTTACAACATTTGGTTTTCTATTCATAATAAAACGGTCATACCATTTATAAACCAAATCTTTATTTGTATAAATATCCTGACTACTTGTTTCGCTTCCTAAAAAATATTCGTTTTCTTTTGCATAAAAACCACGTAATGTTTTTGTTGTTTCAGTTATAGATTGACGAAAAGCAGGTGGATTAATACCAAACCTACTGCATGATTCTTTTACACTACCGTTTTTCAAGAAGTATAATAATCGTTGTATTTTTTCTGTATTTAATTTTACTGATTTTCCCATTTAATTGTATATGTTTTGATTTTCAGTAAATGTTTTTAATTCTGATATTATATTTTGTTTAATCCATTCATCAACTTTTTTTCTTGTAGGAGATGAAAATTCTTGTTTTACACCATCATTACTACCCCAATAATTAAAAATTTTATTATCATAGTTATTACCATCTGTATAATCATCATACAATGTTGGTGGATACATTAAATACTTCGTTTTATCCATAAAACAATATTGACTTTTTTCTCTATTGATAAATAATATCCTGTTTGAAATTGCTTCATCTATAACTTCCAATAAAAAGTAGTGTTCTATATGCCATTTAAAAAAAGTAAAAATATCAGCTTGTTTAGCAGAGTATCCTAAATCTAATTGAACATATCCTTCTTTACGTTCTGACGGGTCTATTAATTTTAATATCATTTTTTTAGTTTTAATTATTAAATCCCCGTTACCATGTTTAGCCACCAGTACATCCAGTTTATAACCCTGCTTTAATTGAGTATGTAGGAAATAAACTAACTTCAATTTTTGAATCTTTTTTCAATCCACTAAAATCAAAATCGTTAATGTTATATATAAACAAACTAACGGTAGCATCTGAAAAATCTGATTGAAATTGACTTTGAAATTGATGAAACAAAATTACATAATCCTTGAATTTTAATGATGGTATATCACCTTTAATTCTAATTAATCCAATATCTCTATTTACACTATGTTCATCAGGCTTAATTTTTATCTTACCATTAATATTTTCAACTTCAAATGTAAATGGTTTGTTGTGTCCAGTTGCGCCAGTTACACCACAACTAAATATTGCTCCTCCATTTTCAAATTTTTTTTCTACTTTATCATGCAGAATTATATGTTCAGTACCGCAATATTCGCACTTGTTTTGTTTGTTAAGTGAGCCGCCACAATTACGACAATTCAAGGATATTATTTTTACCATGATTATTTTAATGAGTTCTTTAATCTTTTAACAAACAGTTGTGCTGCTTTATTACAAATAGATTTAGTTACTTCTTTGCTTTCAACTATTTCTCCTTTTGCTTCACGGTACACATCTTCTAACATGGCATCAATAACAAGTTTAGTGCTTCTAACATCTAAGCCTTTAGGTAACTTATCTAATACATGAGTAAGGCGCATTTCTGTAACCCACTCCTCTCCAATTTCCCGTGCATTGGTCATTATCGCAAATTCTTCTGGGCTTACCTCTCTCGGTGTTTTAGTTTCAATAAATTCTTTTCGTTTATGTTTTACAATAATACGCTCACCGTTGTTTTTAGTTAATTCTAATAGTGGTCTTAGTACAGTACCTTCACGAAGTTTACCTTCACCGCATCCATTTCTTACCGCTTGTACGGAATCCCTATCTCGTTCTGCATCAATAGCCGCTAAGTCGGTTGGTATTTTTACATAATCAACAAATTCAATGTTTAGTTTTTGACAAACATTTTCAGCATTTGGAACAGAAAGCCACATTTCGTCTATTCTAACATCGAAGCCAATAAATTTTAATTCCTTTCCGTATGTAGCTGACATACCTTGTTGTTTACCTCCATAGGCTTCACCATTAACTTTAACATCTGAATCAATAAACATTTCAGAAAATATTTTTGTAAGTAATGGCACATCAAATATCTTAACAAATTTTGAGTGTTTTTCAGAACCGCTAAAAAACTTCAATATTTTTTCTTTATGTTTCCAAGTTATGTGGCTCGAAGTTCCGTGAATTTTCTCCAAAGCGAAAATTTCTTTGAACATCATTATTTCCTGATTCTTGTATAGGTTATCAATATGTGCAAATGACATTGTATTTATTTTTTTCTTGTTTTAATTTCTGTGAATCTAATTACTGGTTTATTTTTTGTTCCAAGTCCTTTAATTTCTTCAAACCACATTCGTAATGGTCTTGCGTGAAAACTACTTCGCTCTACATTCTGGTAGATAACTAAATCTTCATCTGTTTCGCTGTGTTTTGCCATAGTAATAACTTTATATGTACCACCCTTGTAGTGTTTATACGTTTTATTTATAGCAGGATAAATTACAATTACAGGTTTTGGTTTATCAACTATTTCAGTTGGTAAAGGGTAACGCTCCATGTTATCGGCAAGTATCTTACAAGTTTTTTTTAAATCAGCTTTACCTTTATACTTAACAACCATGTTAAATACATCGTCAAAACTTGCTCCTTTAAAAGCATTAGCATGAGTTGTTACTAATTGGTTTTTTTTCTCTTTGTTTTTGTTTTTTGTTTCTGCCATTGTTTTTGTTTTTTAGGTTATTTATATTTATTTATTATTTTAGAAATAAGAACTTCTTTTTCGCTTCTGCACTATACTCTTTGTACTCATACTTTAAATCATCATACAACTTGTCAAAGCCATGTAATTTTTCTTTTTGTTTTCTTGATGGAAAAAATGTAATTGTGCAACTCGTAAATTTTTGTACCACATATTCAAATTCAGTCCAACAGTCAATTAATATTATAACTGGTACATCTATAATCCCTGCATTAAATTGATTTGCACTCATATATTGTGCTGTATGTATTGACATATAATTCTCCTCACCACGATTGTTTGGTTGTATTAAAGTTATAGAATTTGTTACTTGTTTTGTATTTAAAGACTGAAACCTTGTTACGGCAATTTCAATTCTACCGACACTAATAATCCAATCTCTTAGTTGGGAAAGTTTATTATCATCATAAAAAATGTCTGCGTACATATTGATAACTGAAATACCTTCTGGACGTTTAGCATCCCTCATTCCCAAAAATCGTACAGGAAAATCTTTTGTTGTATCATTAACAATAGCTATACCTAAACGTACTTCTGTAACTTCTTTTATTTTTTCGTAGTATCCCATAGTTATGCCAGTCCAGTATTATATATTTCAAACTCGTTTACATATCCTGTTTTAAAAACCATTTCAATCATTTGTTTCCTTCCACAATGAGATGATATTCTATCTCTCTTATTTTTATCATCAGGATATATTTTTAATATTTCTTTTTTAATCTCACTCATGTGAGTGTTTATGATTGATTGAAGTTTCTCTGAAAAAATAAGAGTTTCAATGAAATCAATTTCAAATTCTTCCTTTGCTTGGTCTTCGGTAATACCAAAGAAACATTTGTTACCGTTTTTCCTTAGTAATTCCTGATACTCGCTAAAGGCTATTTTGCCACGATGGTATTTTATATAACTCATATTTCTCCTTTCATTACTTGTTCATAATGTTCTTGACCGAATGTTTCACCCATTCTCATTAAATTACTGTATAACGAGCCGTCATTACTGGAAGGTGTTTCTAATGGGTCATACTCAATGTCTAATATATCTTCATCCACCCCTTCCGTTAGTTTCATACAGTCCTTCGCTAATTCTTCGGGTGTTGCGTTTGCTGTATATTCTTCACCTTCATCCATACCAGTACGTATTGCATAATGTACTGGATAGCGTTCAAAATATTTAACAAGGTCTTCGTATGAAGTATTATACTTCTTGTTTATTTTTTTCTGAATTATTTTCTTTCCTATAAACAACTATCTTACTTTTTAAATGTTTTTAATGGCATACCATTCTTTAAGTGGTTTTTTAGTGCTTTGCTTCTTTTTGCAGAATTAATTATTGTTTTTGAATTTGGGTTTCCTGAATCAATCTGTATTTTCTTAATCATCATTTTTCGGATACTATTTTCATTCAGTTTTTTTTTCCTTTTCAAAGAATTAATAATCCCATTACGAATGCTATTGCCCTTCTTTTTTATTGATTTACTTTTTAATTTAGATTTTTTTGTTATTGAATTATCATAAATCTCTTTTTTTATATTTTTTTCTAATCTGTTTAATCTGATTGATTTTTCAAGTTGATAAATATCTTTAGGTATAATTAATTTCATTTGAGTAAGAACTACCTCAACATCTACTATTTCCTGAACAAAATGATGTATTATTCTTTTAGTTTTTTTTCTAAGGATTTCCTTTTTAATTGGATTTTCTTGTCTTGCAATATCATCCTCATTACGTATTACTTTCGCAATAGCCTGTACGAGTTCGGCACATTCTTCAATCATTCTGTTTCGCTGAAACGGAACACCAAATACATCAATTGCTTTTTGGTAAACACTTTTTTCTTTTTTTTTCATATTAATTTAATTGTGCATTAATTTATGACTTAATTCATAACCAGTAGTTAGGTGAACAGAAGGGCATTCATCTGAACATTTCATAACGGCAGTTAGCGGACTTATTTTTCTATCTCTTTGTGTTGATATTGCCACTTTATCTTTTTTATCAATTGTAGATAATATTTCAATTAATTCATTTCGTTGAATAAATTTAGGTGATTTATCTCTGTAATCCTGAAAAATTACTGACTTAGAATCTAAAACAATATTAGAAGTGTCAAGCCATCCTGCTTCAAGATGAAGTCTATCACAAGAGCCGCATTTGAATACAGCCGTCAATGGTTCGCATACAGCATCTTCTTTGTTACTTGCTTCGTGAATTAAAATAGGTGCATCAAAATCTGCATTTTTAAACACCTTATCACTCAAAGCCTGTAATAGTTCACCTGCATTTATAATAAGCCCTACTTTGTCGGATGTTTTTTTAATAATAATAATACTCATTCTTCTTCGTTTAATATTTTATTAAGTTTTTTTTGTTCATCTATATATTCTTCAAACGCTCTCATAAAATAAGTTACATCTTCTTCGTAGCTTGTGTCAGGGTCGTACCAATCAAATAAATGATAAACCCTTTTTGAAATATCATCAGAGAAAATTAAATCATATTTTTTATCCCAATCTAAATCTGATTCAAATATTCTTTTTGCTTTTTTATAAATAGTGTGAACCTCCATTGATTTTCTGGTTTCTTCATCAAATATAGTAGGCTCTACTTTTATTTTAATCATCTCTTTGTAATTAGTAAGAAGGCTCTCTACTTCTTTTTCCCAAAACCATTTATCTGTTGTAAATTGATTTGGATATTTTTTTACAAATTGATTTGCTAATTCGCTTTCAAATGACATATTATTTTATTTTTCTTTGTTGCATTATTTCACGTACTGCATGACAACTAATATCTAATGTTCCCCATACAGTAACTATCTTTTGTCTTTCGTCTTTGGTTAAATTATTACCATGACTTGAAACCAACTCTGCTTGTAATTTTTTCGCTTTAAGTAGAGTTTTATTTAATTCTGATATTTTTTTATTTGTTTCAATCATGTTTTAATTTTTTAACTTTCAACAACAATAAGTTCTTTCACATCATTTGGATGGTATCTATCTGAATGTTTTTTACCTTCAAGTTTACAGTCTATGTAATAAACATAATCAGTCCCGTCTAAATTATTTTCCTGCATAGCGGTTATTGTAGCTTTTTTTCCTAATGCAAGGACTATCGCACCCTTAAACATCCATTGTTCTTTTTCCTTCATTTTTATATTAATTATTATTCGTAAATAGCTAATCCTACTTCCTGTAATGTTTTTCCTCCGAGTAAATAATTAGGAAGGTCATAACCTTTTGAAATTAGGTACTGATAAGTTACACAATTAGAATGAAACATCTTGGTAATAAAATCAGTATTCCCATCATCACCAAAAATTCCTTTATATTTTAGGATTACTTCTTGCGTAACTGATTCTGTCGCCTTTATTAATGCAAAGCATTCTTCATTTGGTATATTACTATCAGGTGCAATTAATGATTTTAAAATTAATTTTGTATCGTAATCTTTTTCGTCTTCATCCTCATATAAACTTATAATGGAACTATCCAGTATAAAAATGCCCCTTTCTTCCCAATCGCAGTTACCGACAACTGTTTTTACCCTGTGTGTACATTGTTGACCTAAATATTGTGCAAATACTTTTGCTTTTATTTCGTTTGTAATTTTCATATTTAATTTTCTTGTTCTATTGCCATTCCACATTCTATTAATGTCTTACCTTCCAAAAAATAATTCGGAATGTCGTATCCTTTTGATTGCAGATATTGAGTAAGTGTATAAACACTCTTGAATCCCGCAATACGCATTGTGCTACCTAAATTATCTCTTAGTTCATGTTTTATTTGAACTAACCATCTTCTTTGTATGTTTCCATCCCAATCTTCATACATACTACCTTTTGTTCCTAATAAAACATTAATGCACTCAATAGCATCTTCATCGGTTATTGAAGAAAGTGGTTTTAACCTTAATGTAATACTATTATAATCATCCCATGCTGCATTCTTACAGGCGTATAATAAATCAATTGACATGATGCCACCACGTTCTAATTTTTGTCCCAAGTATTGAGCAAAAACTTTTGCTTTAATTTCGTTGGTTATTTCCATATTATTAATATTTAATAGAATAAACCGTTTCTATTAATATGTAATTAACGCCATTAAAAGAATCGTCATAATCCTCATTATCAGTTGCTTTTTTTATTGATTTTTCTATTTCCTCATCATTAAGATAAGTGTGGGCATCTTTAATATCTAAAGACCAAAAACAACAATAATCTTCTGTAAAATATTTATTGTTCTCGGTATTTTTTATAACGTATTTTTTATTCATTTTTTTAGTTTTTTTCATAAAATCTGTCCATAAATCTTTCGTCAGTAGCATCATCGAACCTTAACCAAAGAGATTTTAATGTATCATAGTAGTAATTTTCTCCACCATTAGGGTCTTCAAAAATTTCCTTCATTCTTTTATCAAGATTATCAATAGCCACCAATTCATTGAAATCTTTTTCAGAATCGTATATCCTGACAAACCCTTTTGGCGGTACACGGTCTTTCAAGGGCTTCATTTCGATATTCCTTGAACTGGTTAAAACACTTCTAACTATGCTTACAGCATCTTCAATGTCAATGTCTGAAAAATTATTTTCAGACCTACTATTGTTAAACCTGCGTGAAATTTCCTCTATTAATTCTTCCATTTTATTTTAACGTTTAATTCCAAAATCAGATTTTCTTAATTTGCACATTCTTCCGTCAGGATGATGAAATACAATACCCTCAATGTCTGTTTCTTCTAAAAATTTTCTTAATCCATCAAACGAAAAATCGGTTATGTTTAATTTACTGCAACCGTGTAAAATTAATTGATGGTCTGCAAATTTTTCAGGATTTCCTTGAATCTTTGCTCCGCACAATTCATAAGTACCGTCTGATTTATCAACTAAATTATCGAACCCTTCAAAGTGGTATTTATCATCTGGTTTATCCCTTTGGCATTTTACCCAATGCGGGTGATGTCCTGTGATAGCATCAGCTTCTTGACAGGCAATAGCACCGTCAGGTATTTTTCTTCCTTTCTTTACATCGTATCGTTTATGAAGTTCACCTTCAATAATAGCAGTTGCCGTTCCATCAAATTTTCTTGTGGCAGTTCCTTCTCCGTCAAACACCCATTGGTTTTCAGGATTTATTTCGTTTATAACTTTACCTAAATCATTTAGGTCTTTTTTAAATAATGTACTTATTTTTTTCATCTTATTTTTTACGTTTAGTTCTGCCGTTCTTGGCTTTCTTACGTTTCTTTTTTAGCTTCCTGTTATTTGTTACTCCACGAATACCTTTTTCTTCTACATCTTCACCTTTTAATTTTTTATATTTTATAATTGGTATTGGTGTAATGGTTCTATCCATTGATGGTACTGATGTATGAATATCATCAAGAGAAGCTATTTTACCCTTCCAATCTTGTTCCGCATTGAAAATTAAACCTTTGTTATTTTTAATAGAATGTAACAGTATTTCATGTACAGCAGTTTTACCCATACCCATAGGCGCAACAAAGTCAATTTGGATATTTGGTGTGTGATTATTTTGTTTTACTTTTTCTTTATCAAATTCTTTATCAAAAAGTTCAACAATCTCTTTAACCATTTTTTCTTTTACATCATGCCAAGATGTAACACCGAAATCGGACGGATGTTTACCTATGTATTTATGGGCAATCAATAATGCCTCGTCTTTAACACTCATGTATTAATTTAATAAATTTATCATGTCCAACGAAATAGAAAAACGTATCTTGTTTATATCCAACTCTCCGTTGTCAATAGCTTTTACAATTTTCTTAATGATAGAATACCTTGAACGACCAATTGTAATTACTGTTTTTTCTTTAGTTTTAATATTTGTAAATAACAATTCATGTCCACTAATAAACATCTTATCAATAATTCCGTCTGATACTCCAAGTTGTTTTCGTCTTATTTCAAATGCTTCGTAATCGGCTATGTTTTTTCTAAACCTATCTGTTTTACCAAAATCAGTTAT
>OCZT010004782.1_pt1 | contig 13572 bp, 6 predicted proteins | sample 1539031 | NCBI WGS metagenome assembly OCZT01 (sample SAMEA3539308, study PRJEB22396) | soil metagenome | biome: tundra; feature: field; material: soil | place: USA | collected 2010-05 | depth 0.15 m | reverse complement strand
AGGTCGTAATTGTGCTGCGTGAAATCGGAGGCGAGCCAGTCGAGCAGGTCGACGTTCCAGGGCTGCGCGTCCATCTCGTCGACGTTTGGCACGATGCCCCGGCCGAACAGGCGCTGCCAGTAGCGATTCACCAAAGTCCTTGAAAAGCGGCCATTTTCCGGGTTCGTAAACGATAACGCGGCGGCCTTCCTACGGTCGACCAGGGAATCGCTGGCGGGCTTCACGCCGACTTCGGGGAATAAGAATTCGGGGCCGGTATGCCTGCCGGTTTTGGCGTCGCACCGGACCAGTTCCAGGTCGCTTGTTTCGGCGAACATTGCAGCTAAACCGTAGGATTGTTTCAACTTGTACTTATTGATGAAGCTGTCGTGGCAGGACGCGCACTTCAGATTTACGCCCAAAAATACTTGCGCGCTGTTCTGCGCCGCCTGCATGAAAGGCGTCTGGCTGGCGTTGATGTCGCCTCGCCAGTTGACGCCGGTCAGGAAGCCATCGGGGTCGTTGGGATTTTGCGGATTCAGGAGTGTAAGCGCCATATCTTTGTACGGCATGTTGTTTTCGAGCGCGCCCAGCAGCCATGGCGTGATGGATTTTCGAGTGCCGGCGTAATTCACGCCCTGGTCGTTGCGCAGCAGGTCGTTGAAGAAGCTGATCCAGTGCTCCGCGTATTTTTTCTTATCCGATAGAAGGGAATCGACTAAGCGTTCGCGCTTGGAAGGATCTTTATCGGCGATGAATTTTTTCGTGGCGTCGTAGGACGGGACCATGCCCCAGATGTCGAGCGTGGCGCGGCGGATAAACAGGGCGTCGTCAATAGTTTCGTCATGTGGTCCGATGAATTTGTCGATTGAATTTGCTGCGGAGTTGGCCGGCAGAGGCGGGGTTCGCGGCTTGATGGGCGCGGACCAATCGGACGGCATGGCAGAATTTGTATCGGTCCATGATGCCCCTTCGGCGATCCAGTTTTCGATATTGGCGATCTGCGATTCGGACAATTTGCCGCCCGTAGGTGGCATTTCACCGGCCTTAATTCGCCTTAAAAGCAGACTTTCGCCGGGTTCTGAGACCTTAATCGCCCTTAAAATCGCCTGTCGCGATTCGACGGAAAAACCGGCCGGCGCCTGGGGTCCGGAATGGCAGGGCGCGCAACGGGTGACCAGAATCGGATGGATGGTGGTCGCGAAATCGACTTGGGCGAGCAGCGGAACGGACAAACCGAGGCCAATCGCGAGGCGCAACATTCTGTTATCAATATACGCTTCTGGTCCAGCCCCATGCGTCAGCTTGGGGCTATTACGCCAAAGCTGGGGGTGAATGACGGCATGGGTTGTTAAGCTGGATTATGCGCGTGGCGGCCTTATTCCTGTTGGTGTGCGTGGCCGCGGGGGCACAGGAAAACAAATTCAGCGTGCGGTCGGACCTGGTGTTTCTGCCTACGCGGGTTCAGACCAAAAAAGGCGAGACCGTTTACGGGCTCAGGCCCGATCAGTTCATCGTCGAAGACAACGGCGTCCGGCAAACGGTGACTATCGATGAAGATCCTGAGTCTTCCGGTTTGTCGCTGGTGGTGGTGGTGCAGTGCAGCCGGTCGGCGGAGCAGGAACTCAAAAAACTGAAGGGTCTCGGCACGATGATCGAGGCGATAACCGGCGCTGCGCCGCATGAGGTCGCCATCATGGCTTTTGGGGCCGACCATTACATCCTCGGCGATTTTTCGCGGCGGAATGTCGACACCGAGATCGCGTTGACGAAGCTGAGGGACTGCTCCAGCCGCTTCAATGCCACGATTGACGCAGTCGATTTCGCCATCCACATGCTGAACCGCAGCCGGAATCATTACCGGCGGGCGATCCTGTTGATCGGCGAAACGCGCGACCACGGAAGCAAATCGAAGCTCGACGAAGTGGTGGCGGAGTTGGGAACTACCGACACGGTGATTTATTCGGTGGCGTTCTCCCCTGCGAAAAACGATATGCTCGACTCGATGCGCCACGCGGGCGACGCGTATAAGACAGAGACGGAGAAGCCGCAGCCGCCTCCGAAGAAGCCTCCTCCGCTGGAAGACGACAAGCCGGGGATGGTGGACATCGAACGGCCGCCCATAATGAATTGGCCTCCGCAGTTGCTGTTGATCGTGAATGCGCTGAAAGGGAATGCGGCGTCGGAGATTGCTTCGCTTTCGGGCGGAGAGTATGTGAACTTCACCACGCAAAAAGGCTTCGACGCCAGTTTGCAGCGCATCGCCAACCGGATTCACAATTACTACCTCCTGAGTTTCAAGCCAACGGCCGATCCTCCTTCGGGGCTGCATACGCTGCGCGTGCGGGTTCCCGATTATCCGGATGCAGTGATTCAGACTCGCAAGAATTACTGGGCGGGGATGGTGGACTCGGCGCCTGCTGTGAAGTAGGCGGGGAACGCCGGCTGAAGCCGACGCTGCAAGCTAAAGCTCGCGCCACACGGATATTACATTTGCGTAATTGGGGGTTCGAGTATACTGCCCTCATGCTGATTGTTAGCGGGTTCCTTTTCGGGCTGGGGATGTGGTTTGTGGTGCGCTGCTGTTTGATCGGGATTTATACCATCGATCAGAATGAGCGCGCGGTGAAGACGGTGTTTGGGCGCGCCGAGCGCGTCGCGGGCGGCAAGACGACGCTCGACTCGCCGGTTGCCGAGGCGCTGCGGGCGGACGAGAGGGATCGATATATTTATCCCCAGGTTCGCGTGATTCAACCGGGCGTCTATTTCAAGATGCCCTGGGAGAAGATCTACAAAATCTCCATCGCCACCACCACGATGAATATGGCGGTGGACCTGGAGGATCCGATGGCGAACAATGCCGGAGCTTTGCTGGAAGCGGTGACCAAGGATCAGCTCAACACCGGATTGACGGGCCAGATCCGGTACCGGGTGAGCGAAGCGAATCTGTACGCGTTTATTTTCGGTATCAAGAAGCCGATGGTGCACGTGATGGCGTACTTCGTTTCGGTGCTGCGGCAGAAGATTGCCAGCTTTGAGGCGAAGCCGATTCCGGGGACCGCGGTGGCCGGCATTTCGATTAACGATCTGCGCAAGAATCTGCGCGATCTGAACGAGTACATGGATCAGGAGTGCGTGTCGACGCAGGCGCGGTATGGGGTGCTGTTCGACGCGTCGCTGATTACGGGCATCGATCCACCGCCGGAAGTGGAGTCGGCTCTGGCGGCGATCAACACCGCGTATAACCAGGTATCGAGCGACATCAGCCTGGCGCACGCGGGCGCGGATCAGAAGATCGTGCAGTCGCGCAGGGCGGTGGAGATCGAGACGCTGAAGGCGCAGGCCGAAGTGGAGCCGTTGCGGATGATGGCGCTGGAGCTGGCCGACTTGAAGAGGCAGGGTCCGAACGTGCTGGGCGTTTACGTGAGGAACGTGAAGCTGGCGCTGCTGGGGAAAGCGCAGCAGATTTTCTTAGGAGCACGGTCATGATCGACGTCGTGATTGCGGTGGGTGTGACATTTCTGGGGATGCTGCTGCTGGAAGCGATCGTTCTGGGCCTGGCGAGGTTTTTCGGGCTGTACACGATTGTGACGGAGCGGACGTGCCGGGTGTATTTACTGTTCGGCAAAGTGGTGGGGACGATTTCGGAGCCGGGGTTGCATTTTCTGCCGTCTGTTCTGGGGCTGAAGGCGTTCGTGGTGAACTTTTTCGGCAAATGCTACGTGCTGGATATGCGCCTCGATCAGGAATATCTGCGCAGCCAGCCGGTGAATTCGGAAGAAGGCGCGCCGATGGGGATCGGCATCTGGTACGAGATGCAGGTCAGCGATCCGGTGTCGTTTCTGTTTAAGAATACCGATCCTCGCGGGTCGCTGCGGGCGAATGTCAGCAATGCGACGGTGCGCTGCCTGAGCAACATGCCTCTCGAACAGATGCTGGAGACGAGGCACCAGATGAGCCAGACGGTGCGGGCGGAGGTGTCGGAAAAATCGCAAGCTTGGGGCTACACGCTGGGGTCGGTATATGTGCGCAAGGTGCATTTTCGCGACGCGGGGATGATCAAGCAGATTGAAGAAAAAGTGGTGAACCGGCTGCGGCAGGTGACGTCGGCGATCAAGCAGGATGGGGCGAACCAGGTGAGTATCATCACCAGTTCGGCGGAGAGGGAGGCGGCGGTGGAGATCGCCAAAGCGGCGGTGGTGCGGCCCAATATGATCGGGACGGCGCTCAAGGAAATCTCGGGGGATCCGGAGGTGGCGGATGCGCTATTCGAGATTCTGGAGACGCAGAGGATTTTGGAGAACAAGTCGAAGTTGACGCTGTTCATGGATGGGGCGAAGGAGAGGTTGCTGGCGAGTTTGCTGGCGGCGCAGGATGGGCCTCCGGCGTTGCCTGGGAAATAGGAAGAGCCGCCTGAAAGGGCGGCTGCAGGCAATATTGCCCGCCTACAAGGCTTCGCCCAGACGGTGGAGTTTTACCAAATTTGTGCTGCCGACGCGGCCAATGGGTTGGCCGGGCTACGAATACGACGTTGTCGCTTGGTTTCAGGCGGCCGGCATCCACCAGGATTTGTTCCATTTGAAGAAGCATTTCCTCGGTTGATTTTACGTCGGGCGCGAGAATCGGCGTCACGCCGAAATTGATGGTCAATTGCCGCGCGACGCTTTCGCTTTGCGTGAAGGCGTAAATGGGAACGGGCGGACGGAGACGGGAGATCAGGCGGGCGCTGGCGCCGCTTGAGGTATACACAACGATCGCGGCGACACCGGCCGAACGCGCGGCCCGATAGGCGGCGTCGGCGATGATTTCGGCGTTGGAGGGCGTCAAGGGCGGCAGGGGTTCCTGGAAACCTTGCGGACGCAGCCAACCTCCGGTCTCGTCGGCGACGCGGGTCATCATGCGAACCGCTTTGCCGGGATATTTGCCGCTGGCGGTTTCCGCCGAGAGCATGACGGCGTCGGTGCCGTCGCAAATGGCATTGGCCACGTCGCTGACCTCGGCGCGGGTGGGCGAGGAATGCTCGATCATCGATTCCAGCATCTGCGTGGCGGTGATGACGAATTTTCCCTTGGCGCGGGCGCGCTCGATGATGCGTTTCTGAATGAAGGGAACTTTTTCGAGCGCCATTTCGACGCCCAGGTCGCCGCGCGCCACCATGACGCCGTCGCTTTCGTCGAGAATCGCTTCGAGATTTTTCCAGCCTTCGGGCTTTTCGATTTTGGCGATGACCGGGAGTTGCGCGCCGTGCTCCTCTAAGAACAGCTTGAGACGCAGCAGGTCGCTGGGCTTGCGGACGAAGGAGAGCGCGACGAAATCGACACCGGCTTCGAGGCCGCGATGCAGATCCTCCATGTCTTTCCGAGTGAGAGAGGGCGTGGTCAGTTCGACACCTGGCAGATTGATTCCCTTGTGATCGCCCAGAGGTCCGCCGGTGATGACTTCGCAGCGCACGGAAACGGCGTCGGTGGAGAGCACTTTCAATTCGACGCTGCCGTCGGCCAGCAGAACGGGGTCGCCCGGTTTGACATCCTGGGCGAAATGGGTGTAGCTTGTGGATGCGAGCGAAGACGTGCCTTCGACCGGCTGCGTGGTGATGGTGAAAATACCTCCGGACTCCAGGTCGCAGTGGCCGCCTTCGAATCGTCCGAGACGGATTTTGGGGCCTTGCAGATCGAGGAGAATGCCGACGTGTACGGACAGTTGCGCGGCGGCGGCGCGGACCTGGGCGATGCGGGCGAGGTGATCCTCCCAGGTGCCGTGGCTGGTGTTGAGGCGGAAAACATCGACGCCCGAATCGAACATGCTTTTTAAGTAAGGAGGCTGGTCTGTGGATGGTCCGAGAGTCGCGACGATTTTAGTGCTGGGCATGTTGGTTTGGGAAAAGCCTGCTCCAGACGAGGAGGGCGGGAATACTACGACTTCTATTATGCGCCTGGGGTTTTATTAAACGGAACGGAAATCGTGGGTGGAAGTATCTAATATGGTGTGACTGCAGTTTTCTATTCTAAATCCGGAGGGTTCATGAATTTACGGCAAAACAGATCGTTGCTTCGAGTGGCGGCGTGGGCGCTGTTGGGACTTGCGGCCGCCGATGGCCAGACGTACGACACGAGTCAGAACGCCTTGCTCAAGGGGAATTACCGCTTTCGGCATATCGCGATTCAGGCCGTGGATACGAACAATAATCCGACCGAGGTGACGGCGACTTTCGGGTTGATCGTGTTCGACGGCGTGGGAGGTTACACCATCACGGGCACGCAGGTGGACAACACCGTTTCCAACGGCTCGGCGCAGGCCTTCAATACCACCGGGAAGTACGCGATCGGCTCCAACGGGACGGGTTACGTCAGCAGTCCGCTGTATCCGACCGATTTCAACCTTTACGACTACGGCGCAGTGTCACAGGGCGTGTTCACCGGCAGTTCGACGGAGTCTGATTTCGAGGGAAGTGTGCTGAACGACATTTTTGTCGCCATTCCAACGGGAGCGGCGCCCACCAACGCCAGCTTCAACTCCGCGTATCAGACGGGTGTTCTGGATTTCACCGGCGGGGGCATTACGGCGATCAAGAACGCTCTGTTCAAACTGAGCGCCAATGGCGCGGGCGGATTTGGAGCGATCACGCTGACCGGGCAGGCGTCGAACCAGACGCCGAACCAGACAACTGGCACGATCACGCAGACCGTCACGGGAGCGACGTACGGATTCAATAGCGATGGAAGCGCGACGCTGACGGTTCCGCTGCCTTCGGGCGCGACGTCGGCGAACGCGCTGTTTACCGGGACCAAGACGATGTTCGAGTCCGCCGGCGGGAACTTCATCCTGGGTTGGACAGCGGGCGGTTACGACATCTTTTTCGGCGTGAAGGCGCTGGCGATTACGGGCACGAACAGTATCACCAAGGGCCTCTATTTCACGGCCGGACTGGAGGATTCGCCGGCATGCACGAACTGCGGTACGGATTCGTATTATGGAGCGCTGAGCAGTTTTGGCGACAGCGCGGGCGACGCCATTGTGCATGCGCGGCTGAATTATCCGACCTATTATCCTGACGATTACGGCACCGACGATATCGTTCAACTGAATGCGGATGGGACCCTCGTCAACCCCGACTACAGCTTATATCAATACATCTTCGGCGACGCGGGGCTGGCCTTTGTCGGCATCGGGACCGGCGGGAATTACGCGCTGGTGGTGGGGATGCATGCGGCGACGTTTTCCGGACCGGGCGTTTATCTCTACCCGACCGGAGTGGTGAATGCGGCCAGTTACCAGCCGATCACGGCGAGCCTCGCGCCGGGCGAACTGATTACTCTGTACGGCACGGGGCTCTCTCCGGTGACGATGACGACGACCGGCGGACAGGCGTTCAAGACGACGCTGGGCGGCGTTTCGGTGGCGATCGACAGCATCCCTTGCCCGATTTATTACGTGAGCCCGACGCAGATCGCGGCGATTGTGCCGTACGAGATCGCGTCGAACCAGACGGGCCTGGCGGACATTCAGGTGACCAACAACGGGACGCTGTCGAACACGGTGCAGATGTATTTCCAGGATTCCGCGCCGGGCGTGTTTTCGCAGAGTACTAACGGCATCGGCAATGCGTCGGCGCTGCACGCGGCCTCCGGCGCGCTGCTGACTCCCGCGAATCCGGCGCAACCGGGCGAGTATATTTCGCTCTACTTGACGGGACTGGGCACGGTTACGCCGGCGATTCAGGACGGCGCCCTGGGGCCAACCGGCACGCTGAGTGTCGCCGATATTTACCCCAATAATCTGTTTGTTCAATTCAACGACTACATTAATGGCTCCACCGGCGTGAAGGGTACCATCCAGTACGCCGGACTGGCGCCGGGGCTGGCCGGGTTGTACCAGATCAACGTGCAGGTTCCGACGACGGGGCTCGGCGCGGGCGACAACGTGTACGTCGAAATTTTTACCGATACGGCCGATGTGAACCAGATCCAGATTCCGTACGGAGGCTTCCAGGCGATAGGCGCCGGGTTCCTTGGGCGAATAGGCGAACTTGGAATCGCTGGATCATCTTCGGCGGGAGGCTCGTCGGTCAGGACGGCGAGGCCGTTGCGAGAGCAAAAGCGGACGGCGCGTCCTTCGCGCCACGTCCTGTAGGGCGGCCAATTTTGGCTGCAGCCTGCTTTTCAGCAGGCTCTTCGCCGGTCGACAAGAGCCGCCTCCAAAGGCGGCTGCAGGCTGATAGCCCGCCCTACAAGCATTAGAACAACAGCTTCAGCGCGAACTGAATCTGGCGCGCCGGCAACGCATTGGTGATGGTGCCAAACGCTCCGCTGGTGGTCGTTACGGTCGGCGGCCCGAAGTTTGTGTGGTTCAACACATTGAAAAACTCGCTCCGGAACTGCAGCGAGATGCCTTCCGTGAAGTGGAAGCTCTTGTTGATCCCCAAATCCCATTGCGCGAAGCCCGGCGCGCGGAATGTGTTGCGGCCCAGGTTGCCGAAGGGCTGGTTAGGAGACGGCGTGGTGAACGTGTAGCCGGCGAAGTAGGCCAGCAGGCTCTGCGCAGTGCTCTGGCTGGCGGCGGTCCCGGTCACATTGGGACGCTCGAACATTTGGCCTCGGTACTCGGCGCTCGCGCCGCCGCTCACATCGTTAGCCGCCGATGGCGCATAGTAGACGTTGATGGGCAAGCCAGTGCTGCCGGTGTTAATGGCGTTCAACTCCCACCCGCCGAGCACGGCGTCCAGGACGGGATTCATTTTGCTCATGTACTGGCGCCCCTTGCCGAAGGGAAGCTGGTAAACCACGCTGGTGACGTTCACCAACTTCGCATCGTACGAGGTGGGTCCCCGCTCCGCTTTCAAGTTGTTGATGTTTTGCGGGTTCGCGCCCGTCAGGTTGGAATAGTATTCCAGCGCTTGTTCGGAATCGCCCAGCGCCTTTCCCCAACTGAACGAATTCAGGAAGTACAGGCCCCGTGAGAAGCGATGCTCCAGACGGGCCGAAAAGCCGTTGTAATCGTTGTCGCCGGCCGGATCCACCCAGGTGATGGCGCCGAAACTCGGGTCTGGAACGCGTGCTTGCTCGGCCAGGCAGCCGGAGGTGATACCGAGAGCGCCGTTGCACGTGGCAGTAACAGGATTCGGCAGGGCCTGGTTATAGTTCGCGAGGATGGGCAGATTCAGACTGTGGTTGCCGTTATAGGCCAGCTCCACCAGGGTGTCCTTGAAGACCTCACGCTGGATGGACACGACCCAGGACTGGATGTAGGGCCAGGGACTGTGGGCCGGGATGTAATCGTTATTCGTGTTGACCGGGTTAAAGGTGCTGCCGATACCCGCCGCGAAGCCCGTCTGCGTCGTCAGGAAGCCGGGCTGGCCGGGGGCAGCCGAGTTGGTGAAGCTGCCGAAGATTGCGAGCGGGCCGTTAATGCCTTCCATAGCGCTCCCCGGCCGATTGAAGAATGCGTAGCTGATCCCGTACCCGGCGCGGATCACGGTCTTCGGATTCAGGCTGTACGCCAAGCCCAGGCGCGGCCCGTAGTCCTTGTAATTTGGATTCACCAGGGCGCGATTGTACAGGCTGCCGCTGGTGGCTCGAACCAGAGTATTCGTCGCGGGGTTGAAGTTCGACCAAAGATTGTCGCGTTCCCAAATCGGAGTCGCGAACTCCCAGCGCAGGCCCACGTTCACCGTCAGCTTGGGAGTGACGCGCCAGTCGTCCTGGACGTAGAGGGAGTTGACGTGTTGCCGCAAATTGGTAGCCAGGTTGCTGCCTTGCGCGATGGTGCTGGGGAGGCCGAAATAGAAATCGGCGAGGTCGTAACTGGTTGCGTCCGAGGCGATCGTGCAACCAGCGCCCTGGCCCAACTGAGCGCAGGTTGGCTTGCTGTACTGATTGTTATACGTATCTTGTCCATACAAGGGGTTGATATCGAGCACTTCCGTGCGAATGGCGATAAACTCGTAGCCTACTTTTATGGAATGACGTCCGCGGATCATGGAGTAGTTCAGCTTGGGGTTGAACGACGTCGGATTCTGGAATTGCGGGTTGGTGGCTTGCCTGCCGAAGGTCGGACTGCTGAATCCGGTAACGACCTGGGTCGGGAAACCACCCGCCAGGCTGGAGGGCTCTCCCTGGATTCCGTACTGGGCGGCGATGTTCGGCCCACCCAGGAAGGGCGGCGATTTTCCGCCCAGCACATGATCGAATCCAAAGCGGAATTCCAGCAGTGAGGTCGGCCTTAGCGCCCAGGTGTAACCGAATGCCGCCTGCTGCTGAATCGCCCGAATGAAGCCGTTTGCGTCGCCGCCGGAAGGTCCCGGATCGGCGGGCCCGAAGAAAGCGATGTCCTTTCTCTGGCTGAAGCGCAGAAACGCGCTCATGCCGGTCTTGATTTGATAGTCCAGTTTCGCGTCGTATTTGTCGGTCTTGTCGGTGACCGGGATGGTCGCCTCCAGGTTGTTCGAGCGGCTGGAGTTGATCGCGGCCGGTAAGCCGGCCAGCGCCGCGGCGGCGAACGGGTTCAACTTAGCCACGGGAATCGGCGTATTGGCCGGGTAGACGACGCCGGTGAGCGGGTCGACGACGGTGACAGGCAGAGTACCAGCGCGGTCGTTCGTGCTCGGAACGGAGTAGAAATTGAGGTACCCCTGCGCCTGGCGCAAGCCCTCATAGTCGACGAAAAAGAACAGCTTATCCTTGATGATCGGCCCGCCGAGCGTGGCGCCGAACTGGTTGCGGTGGAACGTGGGCTGCACGAAAGTGGCGGGCCGTGCACCGAAAATGTAGCCGATCGCGTTCAGATCGGTGTTGCGCAGGAATTCGTAGACCGTGCCGTGATAATGATCGGTTCCGGACCGCAGCGCCGCGTTCACCACTGCGCCGCCCACGCGCCCGTACTCCGCGCTGAAGTTGCTGGTGATCACCCGGAATTCCGCCAGAGCGTCGGGCGAGGGCTGCGCCACTTGGCTCGAATAATTCTGGTTGCTGGGTCCGTAGGAGTTGTTGTCGACGCCATCCATCAGAAAATTGTTGTAGACACTGCGCATTCCGTTCGCGTTGAACGCGCCTTCGCGGGGCGTGCCGGTGGGTCCGAACGTGGCTTGAATGGGGGAAACGTGGACGTTGGTGGCCAACAGCGCGAGGCTCGAATAATTGCGGCCGTTCAAGGGCAATTCCATGGTTGCCAGCGTGCCGACCACTTGGCTGTGCTCGCTGGTATCGGTCTCGACCGCGCTAATCTGTTCCTTCACCACCACGGTCTCCGTGACCGACCCGACCTGTAGAACCGCGTCCACGCGCTGGCGGGCATTCACCTCCACGCGGATATCCGAAGACGAGAACTTGGAGAATCCGGTCAGCTCAACGGTGATCGTGTACCGGCCTACCTTGACGTTGAAGAAGTCGTAACTTCCGCTGTCGTCAGTGGTCGTCTTCATCGCGATCCCGGTGTCCTGGTTTAGCAAAGTCACCGCGGCTCTGGGCACCACGTGCTGCGAGGAGTCGCGAACGGTTCCTAAAACCTCTGACGTTTCAAACTGGGCGAAGCAAGCGAGGCTTCCCAGGACCAGTAGGCCAAAAACCGACAAAAAACGGGATGTCATAGTTGTAAGAATACAATACACGGCAGTTATTTCAAGTGGCTTGCGATCCAATGACGAACCAAAGACGATTAAAATCGTCCGCTCATGGCAAATAACGGCCCGCCCGGAACAGTTTTAGGCCCGTTCACGATTAAATTCTATGTCCGGATTGCACCGGACTTCATACTCTAAGAGGCGCTGGATCCTCGTCGCGATCACCCGCACAAGATCAAAATCTATGAATAAAGCTCTTGCTCTGGCTGTCGCGTTTTTGTTCACCGGTTCGATATCCGCGCAGTCTTTGGGCAATGCCGGAACGATTGAGGGAAGTGTTGTCGATCAATCGGGCGCGGTGGTTCCCATGGCGACCGTTACCCTCACCAACGCCATCACCGGTTATAAGCAGACCCTCGCTTCGGGTGACGACGGCTCCTTCCGCCTGACCAATATTCCGCCGAACACCTATCACCTGGAAGTAAGAGCCGCCGGCTTTACAACGTTTACGCAGGAGGTCGTGGTTCGCACGTCCGTGCCGATGCCGGTGAAGGCGATTCTGCCGGTGGCCGCGGCGGAAACCACCGTCAACGTGGAGGCCAGCGGCGCCGCGGTAGTCGAAACCGATCCCAGCGCCCACGTCGACGTCGACCGCAGCGCCTTCAAGCGCCTGCCCGCGACCAGTCCCGGCGGCGGACTGGCCGACGCGATCGTCTATTCGACCGGCGCCGTTTCGAACGACGCCAACGGAGGCTTCCATCCCTCGGGCGACCACGCGCAGGTCAGTTACCTGATCGACGGGCAGCTCATCGGCGATCAGCAGAGCAAGATTTTCTCCACCTCGCTGCCCACCAGCGCCATTCAGAGCATGGAGCTGATCACCGGATCGCCCGGCGCCGAGTTTGGCGATAAAACCAGCCTGGTGGCGCAGGTCACCACGCGCTCCGGCCTCGGCTCCGGCAAGGTGTTCGGCAATATCGATACCAGCTACGGCTCCTTCGGCACTGTGGGCGGAGGCTTCGGGCTCGGTTTCGGCAACGCGAAGATCGGCAATTTTCTGGCCGTCGACGGCATTCGCAGCGGACGTTTTCTCGATACGCCGGAGTTCGTTCCATACCACGATATCGGACAAAATCAGACCATTTTCGACCGCTTCGATTATCAGCCCACCGGCAGGGACGTCATTCACCTGAACCTGTTCGCGGCGCGAAACTGGATTCAAATTCCCAACGATCTGGACCAGCTCGCGCAGGACCAGCGCCAGCGCGTGCTTACCTGGAACATCGCGCCCGGCTACCAGCACACCATCAATTCGCACACCCTGTTGACCATCAATCCATACATCCGCAAGGATCAGTTCAATTACTACGGCAGTCGCAACGCGCTGGCCGACCAGCCGGCCACCCAGAACCAGCAGCGCCAGCTTCTGAACTGGGGCGTGAAGGCCGACGTATCCTCCACCATCGGGCATCACAACATCAAGTACGGCGTCGATTTGAAGCAGACGCGCCTGCTCGAAAATTTCGGATTCGGCATCACCAATCCCACGTTCAACTCGCCTTGTATCGATTCTTCCGGCGCGCCCGTGGGCGATACGTCGCTCACCAGCCCCACGCAGTGCGCCAGTGCCGGGTATCAGCCGAACACCGCGACTCCGTTCGCGCCCGGCCTGCTGCCTTTCGATCTGACCCGCAACGGCCATATGTTCGCGTTTCACGGCGCCGCCAACATTAATCAATACGCCGGCTACGCGCAGGATTCGATGACCTTCGGCCATTTGACCTTCAACATCGGCTTCCGTCTGGACCGCTACGACGGCCTGGTGTCGAAGTTCGGTCCGCAGCCGCGCACGGGGCTGGCTTACAACATCAAGCGCACCGGAACGGTGCTTCGCGCGGCCTATTCGCGAACCTTCGAAACGCCGTTTAACGAGAATCTTCTGCTGTCAAGCGCCACTGGCGTCGGCGGCCTGGCCAGCAACGTCTTCGGTTCGACCTCGGTGCCCATCTCGCCCGGCTTCCGCAATCAGTTCAACACCG
>OCZT010004781.1_pt1 | contig 13576 bp, 8 predicted proteins | sample 1539031 | NCBI WGS metagenome assembly OCZT01 (sample SAMEA3539308, study PRJEB22396) | soil metagenome | biome: tundra; feature: field; material: soil | place: USA | collected 2010-05 | depth 0.15 m | reverse complement strand
AGATATTGGCGTGACTGGAGTTCAGACGTGTGCTCTTCCGATCTGAAGCAAATAATCCAAATTTGAATATCATCCCGTCGTCCTTCATCGATCCGATCTCGATGAAAGTATTGCCTATCATGGATCAGCCGGGCTCTTATTTTCTTGATAATGCGGTGGTTCGCAATTTCTTTCAGACTCGTTCAGTCCTACAGAACGAAACGCGTTACACGCTGCGTCTGGACCATAACATCACGGACAACATGAAGGCGAACTTTCGTTATACCAAGACCCCGGCCGTCGGTATTAAGGGAGCAGGCGGTGAGATAAATGGCAATACGGGAACCTACAGTGATGCGAAACAGTATCTGGTGACTATAAACAACGTCTTCTCCTCCTCGCTGGTGAATGACCTGCGGCTCAATTATACCCGTGGTAATTTCAGCGAAGATTTTTCGCCTCAATTTTCCATAAAAACGGGCCGAAACTATTCCTCGGAGCTCGGTCTGACAAGCCTGACCACGGGCGGAATGCCGCTGTTTCTTCTCAGCACGGATAATGGCTATGTAACCGCCGATCTTGCCGCCGGCGCATCGACCAACAACTTCAATGTCGAGCAGCGAAAGAATATAAGCGATACGCTCTATTGGACGCACGGTAATCAGGCGTGGAAATTTGGAACGGATCTCAGCCGGGCACAGCTTCAGGTCATTCCCTTCTTTGCAGCCTCGGGTGGACGGTGGAATTTCAGAACAGTTAACACCAGCAACAATCGTAGTACGGGTTTGGCCAATGGCGGGAATGATCTTGCGAGTTTCCTTATAGGCGTACCCAATTCACAGGATTTCAGGCCGGCCCTATTCACTTATAATTACCAGTGGGACAGTTACGCGTTTTTCGCTCAAGACGACTGGAAGATCAAGCCTAATCTGACCTTAAACCTTGGGGTGCGGTATAGCCTACAATTGCCGCGGACAGAGGCAAACAATCAACAGGGTGTTTTCCGCCCCGACCTCGCCCAGACTCAGACATTGACCGATACTCAGCGGCGGGCTATTGCCACTGCATCGGGAGTGCAGACAACCGATCCGATACCGTCCTACGTTCCGACGGCGGCCCAGATCATTCCGTTTGCTTTCGCCGGCCGCGGCGGCCGCTCTCGTTATATTGTGCCTGTCGATAAAAAAGGGTTCGAACCCCGGCTCGGATTTGCTTGGAGCCCGAAGATGAAGATCTTTGGCTGGGATCTGGAGAAAAGATCGTTTGTGGTTCGAGGCGGCTTTGGCGTATCCCATTTTCCGATAACCGGAAATAATCGCTCGGCGAATCCCGACTTTGGAGGCTTCAATACCGCGAGCACGCTCGGTCCGACAGCCGCCAGTCCAAACGCCTCTACCGGCGGCGTTGATAATACATCGCCGATTCGCTTTACAGGAAATAATGCGTTGCAAGGATCAAGTACACCGCTTGACACCTTGCTCGGGACCGACGCAAATGGGTTGGTTTTTTTGAGTTCGTTAGCGATTCCCGGCGTTGCGGTCGATTTCACCGACCCGACAGTTGGTAAAGTGCCATACTCGGAAAATTGGAATTTGGCCATACAATTTGAGCCTTTCCGAAATTCAACCATTGAGATCGCGTATGTCGGTAATCGCGGTGTTCACTTATATACGCCGCAGGTCAATATCAGTAATCGCGATTACAGTACCATCTCGATCCTCACCGCCAACAACATCAATCCGGCGACCAACGTCACCGACCCCCTTGGTCGGCGAACCTTGCTTGGGGCAGCCCAATCGGTTTCGATTGCAAGCTTGTATTCGACATATCTAGGATTTGATCCGTTGAACAAATTTTTCAATGCCCAATCGAGCAGCATAAGGCATGCAGCCTATATCGATTTTCGCCGCCGCATCGGCCGGGGACTCAATCTGACGGCAAACTATACATTTGCCAAGTCGATGGACGATTCGTCCGATGCCAGTCCCGACGTTAGAGTATTGACGACGGGCTCGGTTCGAGGGCAGATCTCGCTGGGCGGCACGCTCAAGAACGATCGTGGCCTTTCGAGTTTTGACGTTAAACATGCCTTCAACTCGACATTCACCTACGACCTGCCGTTTGGGAAAGGCAGACATTTCTTTAAAGACGCCCCGTGGTACGTCAATGGACCTCTGGGTGGATGGACGGTTACGGGCATCTTCCGCGTTATCGGCGGTAACCCGTACCAGCCGTTCCTAACGGACGCGAACGCGCTTGGCAGCAACCTCTTCAATCGTGTTGTCCGGCCGGATATAGTTCCGGGCGTTCCGCTAAAGAATCCGCTTTGGAATCCGAGTTGCCGAACTGGAAGCGGCGGGGGAGGGAATGGCGGTGGATGCGAACCCTATCTTAATCCGGCGGCGTTTATGCGTCCCGTTAAAGGACAATTGGGAAATGCCCCGCGTTCACTCACCATCCGGGCACCGTTTAAACAATACCTGGATCTTTCCGTTCAGAAGGACTTTCCGATGCCGTTTATCGGTAAAGAAGGCAAGCGAAGGATTAATTTCCGCGTAGACGCTTTGAACGTCCTAAACCACCCGGCATTTGCCTGGAATAACCTCGGAAACACGCCGATCGGAATGGGTTCATTGCCGACCGAGTTCAGCGGTAACGAATGTATTAGTGATCCGTCGATTGTAAATCTCACCGCCGGGTGTCCGACCGTCCTCACCCAGCAAAGGTCGTCAGTAATTTCAACGACCGAGTATGATGCTTGGGCGACCTTCAACGGCAGGCCGCTGTCATCGACGCCCGCTGGTGCGGCCCTGCTCGGCTCGATCAGGGCAAACGCCGATGCATTAAGGCTTCCGCCAAGGGCGGGCCAGACCAGTGGCGCTATGCCTGATGCCTTTTTCCATGTCCAACTGCCGCAGGGATTCGGCTCCGCAAACTCGCTCTCCTACGACATCACGACGCTTCCGGGATTCAAGCTTTACCGCTTGCGACAGAACTACGACGGTAACTTTGGAACGCTGACGACCGCCTCCGCTAGTAACGGTCGTTACATCCAGTTCGGTATTCGGCTGATCTTCTGATGTCCGGATGTGATGTATGAATAAAGATTTAGCTTCGCCGTGTTTTGGTGAAGCTAAATCGTTTAGGCGGATTCTTCTTTGATTGAAGTAAATGTCTGTTCTTCCGGAACCTCGAGAATTTATGAAACACTTTCTTAGCGCATTAATACTAACTCTGCTTTGTTCTCTGTTCATCAATTCGCAAACCAAAGAGCTGCCGCGCGAATGGGTCGATCCTGACACGGGCCACCGGATCATAAGGCTTTCTGACGAACCCGGCAGTTCGTCGTTCTATTTTCACCAAAATGCCTACACTGCCAGTGGCGACAAGCTGATCTTTTCGACGCGAAGCGGCCTTTCGACCTACAACTTTAAGACCGGAAAAATAGAACAGATCGTCGAGGGCCGGACCGGGATGGTGATCGTCGGCGGTAAGACACGCAAGGTCTTTTACACAAAGGGCGATTCCGTTTATGAGACCGATGTCGACACAAAGGCGACCCGCGAGATCGTCAAGAATGCAAAACTTCGCACCGGTTCGGGCTTTGCCTTAAATGCTGACGAAACTTTGCTTGGCGGCAGCATGATCGTGGGCGATCTGCCGGAGGAATTTCGGCCACGGGCCCCGCAACCCACCCCGCAGCCAACGCCGCAAAGCGGTGGCGTGACGCCCGGTCGTGACAATTACCCCGGTAAGGGCGACATGATGGAACGACGCCTTGCAGCGAAGATACCGATGACGCTGTACACGATAAATATCAAGACCGGGGAGATCAAAACATTTCACCCGGCGACCGATTGGCTAAACCACGTCCAGTTTTCTCCAACCGACCCGACGCTGATGATGTTTTGTCACGAGGGCCCGTGGCACAAGGTCGATCGCATCTGGACAATAAGGACAGACGGCAGCGGTTTAACCAAGATCCACACACGTACGATGGATATGGAGATCGCCGGACATGAATTTTTTGGCCACGACGGCAAGCATATCTATTACGACCTTCAGACGCCCAAAAGCCAGGTGTTCTGGCTGGCTGAATACGATATAAAAACCGGCAAGTTGACCAAATACAGTCTCAGGAAACATGAATGGTCGGTACATTTCGGCGTCTCTCCCGATGGCAAAACGTTCCTCGGCGACGGCGGCGGCCCGAACAGTGTTGCAAGGGGCGACAATGGTCAGTGGATATATCTCTTTCGGCCGGAAAACGGGGTATTTAAGTCTGAGAAACTAGTCAATTTGGCCAAGCACGACTATTCACTCGAACCCAACGCGACATTTACTCCGGACGGCAAATGGATAGTATTCCGCTCTAATTTGTTGGGTCCTGTCGAGATCTACGCGGTAGAGATCAAGAAATCCAAATAGCTGTCGTGATATTTATATTTCGTATCTACCTACGGACTTTTCCTTCAGCTTTGGGCACATTTCCTTAAGGTATTGGGAAATTTGCTTGAGGTATTAGAACTTTTCCTTAAGGTATTAGAACTTTTCCTTAAGACTTTAGGACTTTTCCTTAAGACTTTAAAACTTTTCTTAAGACTTTGAGGTTTTTCTTTAAGACTTTAGAACTTTTCTTTAAGACTTTGAGGTTTTTCCTTAAGACTTTAGGACTTTTCCTTAAGACTTTGGTATTTTTCCTTAAGACATTCGACCTTTTCTTAACACTTCAGGGTTTTTCCTCAAGGTTTTGAGATTCTTTCTTAAGACTTAGGGGATCTTGTCTCGCTAAAAGAACTATGGTTGTGAACGCTTTCAGGCTGTTTCTGATTCTCGCGATTTCGTTTGGATCTATATATTCGCAGGTCAAAGACGATGCGCGACCGGTCGTCGACGATTCAAACACGACTCCGGTAAAGGTTTATAACTCCAAACTCCCGACGCTTTTTATAGTCGGTGATTCAACTTTGAACAGCGGCGCTCCGCTTCGCGGTTGGGGCCAGGAACTCGGACAGTTTTTCGATCAAACCAGGATCAATGTCGTCAATCGTGCCATCGGCGGACGCAGCAGCCGCACCTTTCAATATGAGGGACGCTGGGACAAGATCTTATCCGAGTTAAAGCCGGGTGATTTTGTCATTGTTCAGATGGGACATAATGACGTCGGTAAATACGATGATCCGGCCGCAAAAGACCGCCCATCGCTTCACAGCGAAGGCGTCGAGACCGTTGAAGTAACATGGCTCGACGGCAAGAAAGAGACCGTTCACAGCTTTGGCTGGTACATGCGGAAATATGGGAACGATGCAAGGGCCAAGGGAGCAACGGTCATCTTTTGTTCAATGGTGCCGCACAAGGACTGGGAGAATAGCAAGATCAAGCGTAACGAGCGCGAGACTTTCGTAAAGTGGACGGCAAACGCCGCACATGCGACCAACGCGGCCTTTATCGATCTGAATGAGATAGTTGCGCTTGAATTTGAACGACTCGGACCGGAAAAGGTCGAGCCCCTTTTCGGCGACAAACGCACCCATTCGACCCCGGCCGGTGCATTATTGAATGCTCAGTTAGTCGTTTCCGGAATCAAGACTCTTAAAGAGCCGAATTTGAAAAAATATCTCTCAAAGAAGAGCGATGATATTAAGGCGACGTCAAAGGACCACGTCAGATCGATCAAGTGAGCGGGGAAAGGGGGTAACGCTTTTGTTGAACGCGAATGAAGCGGATAGGGCGGATCAAAACAGATATGAAATATTTATCTCACTTTTTTCCGATCCGGCTTTTTCCGCTTTTTCCGCTCGATTCGCGTTCAAACTTGCGTCGATCTATATTGAGCTTGCGGACACCGCTCTCGCCTTTATCTCAACCAATTTCGATCCTAGTCTTGGATGCTTCGCCGTCAGACGTATCGTGTCGGCGGTTTCTTTTGACCTGATCCAAACAGCACCAACCCCACCCACCAGTGCGAAAGGGTTGTCGCCGATGATATCGCCATTGTCGATCGCGAGTTCGATCGCTGCGTGAGCAAACGGGCGCGTGTTGCCAAATTCGTCCGCTACACGAAAGACGACCCGCGTCATATCGATGCCGTCGGCATCAACTTCACCGTCGTCAGCCGCGACAATGAATTGCTGATCGACGCCTTTTGCCGACATTCGGCGCTCGATGACTTTCTTGCCGCCGATATAGCCCTCTATCAACAGGTCTTCCCAACCGCGGCCGATCGCATTGCGAAGATCTGTCGTAAACGGTGCGTATTTCAAATGGGGATAGGTCTTGCGGTCGGGGTCGACCTCGGCGATGAGGCGTGTTCCGACATAATATTTGAGCTTTTCGCAATTCGAACAAACGAGGGCGTCGGTAAAACTCTCGTTTTCGTCGCCGCGTGCCCAGTCGAACGCCGGCTCCAGGACAACTTCCTCCAACGGTTCGCATTGCGATTTGTAGAATCCGGCGGCGGGTTTCGGAATACGGAAGATATCCGATACGCCGTGATAACAGATCCGGTCACCCGAACCGAAATAGTCGTGCGTGTTGTAGTCAAAGGCACACCACCCGAGGCCGCCGGCATATTTGACATCGGAAGCCAACTGATCGTGAACACGCGCATGGCGGTGGGCGTGTTCGCGGACACGCTCAACGTTGTCGGATCGTTTGGTCGGATACATGTGGCCGCTGAACTCCGTATTTAGATAAAGCGGGTGATTTGGCGGCCGAAGCGGGAAGCCGAAATCGTTCATCGTGAAAACGTCCTCGAGCAGTTCGGACGCGTACCGGTAACGAACGCCGCCCGTCTGGCGGCTGTCGTCGAGGTCGTGGGCAAGCTTGTTCGTTTGCGTGTACAGATCGTGATTGTCGGCGGACTCGTTGACGCGGACGCCCCACATGATGATCGACGGATGGTTCCAGTCGCGCTTGATCATTGTGTCAACAAACTTTACAGTCAGGTCCTGCCATGCCTTGTCGCCGATGTGCTGCCAGCCGGGCGTCTCTTCGAATACCAGCAGGCCGTATTCATCGCACGCGTCGAGAAAATGCGGCGACTGGGGGTAATGGGATGTCCGGACGATGTTGCATTTCAGTTCGTGCTTCAATATCCAGGCATCGCGTTTCTGCACACGCTCCGGCATCGCCTGCCCGACAAAAGGAAAGGTCTGATGGCGATTCAGGCCGCGAAGTTTAAGATGTTTGCCGTTTAGATAGAAGCCCTCGGGCGTGAATTTGGCTTCGCGGAAACCGATGCGCGTTTCGTAATGGTCAACCACTCTAATGCCATCGTTGAGAGTGACTCGAACGGCGTAGAGTTTTGGATCGCTGATGTCCCAAAGTTTGATCGCCCCTAAGCTTGAAAGTTCCAGTTCGGGAAGTCCCGGGCCGGAAAAGTTCCCGCTCTTTGACGCGATGACCTTATCGCCGTCTATCAACTCGGCCGTTAGTTGATATTGATTCTGGGGCGTGCCGTCTAAATAAACGCCTACCCTTACGCTTCTGTCATCCTGCATCGGCCTGACCGGTTTAGCGAAAACATTACCGATAAACGTTCGGGGAACGACGCGCAGATCTACGTCACGATAAATGCCGCCGAAGGTCAGATAATCGACCAAATTGCCAAAGGGCGGAATGTCCTTTCGCTCGGTCGAATCGACCTCGACGGCAAGCACGTTGTCGCCATTCCAGTTGATGTCATCCGTCAACTCGACCGAGAATGGCGTGTAGCCGCCGCGAAACTCACCGTAGCTCTTGCCGTTGAGATAGACCTTGGCAGCAGTCATAACGCCGCCGAAATCGACAAATATCCGTTGGCCCTTTAATTCTTTGGGCAATTTGAAATGCCGTCGGTAGACGGACACGAACATATATTCCTTCTCGTCAAACCCACTCGCGGGGAGCATCTTGTTCGTGTGCGGAATATTTATGCGCGTGAACGATCTGTCATTGAAATTTGTCTTAATGGCTTCGGGTGAGGTCCTTTCGCTGTAAAGCCATCTGTGGTTAAGAGGAATTCTCCGCCGCGTAGAAATACTGTCAGGTAATGAGAGTTTGTCATCCGCAAAAGTTTCATTTGCAGAATGAGCGATCAACGATAGTCCGGCGGCGCCGATCGCGCTGGTTTTCAAAAAATCGCGGCGATGCAATTTATTGCTTCGTTTCATTTCTTTGTCGCAGTAGTTTTGGGTTTTGCAAATCCATGAACGCCGAGCCAGTCGGCACATCTGTCGGTCCAGGTTGCCAATATTGGATTTGCCGGTGCAAGTCCAAAGCCATGCGGGCCCTGTTCATAAATGTGCATTTCGAACGGCACACCGGCCTTTCGAAGCGCGGCTGCAAACATCATACTGTTTTCAACCGGGACCGTCGTGTCCGTCATAGCGTGAACAAGAAATGTGGGCGGCGTATCTTTGGTGACATGCAATTCATTTGAATAGAGGGCGATGATCTCGGGTGTGGGGTTATCTCCCAAAAGATTCAACTTTGAGCCCTGGTGCGTCAACTCGCCCATGGTGATGACAGGATAAACAAGGACCATCAGATCGGGCCGCGAACTAACGCGTTCGACCTCGTCGTTTGAGTCGGGCTTGCCGGCATCGAAATGCGTCCCAAGCGTTGAGGCCAGATGGCCGCCGGCAGAAAAACCGAGTATTCCGATGCGCTCCGCGTCGATATTCCACTCTTTTGCTCGGGATCGGACCATTCGCACCGCCCGGGCCGCATCCAGCAGCTGATTGGGCTGGTGATAACGCATGCCGAGACGGTATTTCAATACGAATGCCGATATGCCAAGCGAATTTAGCCATTTGGCGACATCACTGCCCTCCTTGATCTCGGACAAATGAGAGTATCCGTCGCCCGGAAATACTATTATCGCTGCTCCGGTGGCTGTTTCCTTTGGAGCGGGATAGGGCGTTATCGCGGGGATATCCTGCTGCTCTTTACCGACCGCGTTAGAGGCCCCGCCTGCCCAAAGAACCACCGGCTCCGATTGGGCTTTGACGGTACCGGCAAGTAAAGAGACCGCAAAGATCAGAAATAAAATGGGGTGTTTCATTTCGCTATTTGAGCCGCCTGCCGTTGGCGCAAGAGTTGGTCGGCTATGACACCTATCAGGATAACAGCACCCATGACGGCAAAATTGAGCGAACTCGGGATGCCCAAAAGATTGACGAGGTTTTGCAGGACCTGCAGCAATGCGGTCCCGATCAGGATGCCGATTATCGATCCCTCGCCGCCGCGTAAGCTGCAGCCACCCAACACGGCGGCGGCGATGCCGTAAAGTTCGTAAAAATTGCCGTGCGATGAGGGCGAGATCGAGTTTGTATAAAAGGCAAGTAAGACCCCGGCTATTCCGGCCAGTAAACCGCAGACGACATAGGCGCTGGCGATGACTATGTTGGAGTTTATACCAGAGAAACGGGCCGCGATCTCGTTTCGGCCGACGGCGAACAAGTAACGGCCGTAAACCGAACGATGCAAAACTATCCACATGACTACGCTGATAACGACAAGAATAATGAACGGCGTCGGCACACCAAAAAGACTGCCGGTAGCAAGACTTTGCAGTGTTTCAAATCCCGAGGCAGCTCCGAACCCCTTGGTTTCGTCGCTTGCAATAAAACGGGCAAGGCCACGATAGAAAAGCAGTCCGCAGAGAGTTACGATAAAGGGCTGGATCTTCACTCGCGTGATCAGAAATCCACTGATCAGCCCTAAGAATGTCGCGATACCCACAACCGCAAGAACCGCGACCACCGCCGGCAGGTGCCACTCAACAAGAAAGATAGATAACAAAACGCCGAGCAGGGCAAACACAGAACCAACCGACAGATCGATACCGCCGGTGATGATCACCAAACCGAGGCCGATCGAGAATATCCCGTATATACCAATGAGCCGTGCAAGATTTTGTAGATTGGCGGCATCAAGAAAAACCGGATTAAGAATGGCCAGGACGGAGCAAAGCAGGACGAGAAGAATGAATGTTCCCAGCTCCTTTTTCATAATGATTGTCCGACCGCTAGTTTCATGATGGTTTCTTCAGTAGCGTCCGCACGATCGACTACGCCAGTGATCCGACCCTCGTGCATAACGGCGATCCGGTCGCTTTCACCCAGGACCTCCTCCATATCGCTTGATATCATCATTATCGCTACGCCGCTCGCCGCCAACTCCCGCATCAGCTCATATATCTCGGCTTTCGCTCCGACATCGATGCCGCGGGTTGGTTCGTCGAAAATGAGAAGCCTCGGTTTCAATGAAAGCCATTTCGCAAGAACGACCTTTTGCTGGTTTCCGCCGCTCAGATTTGCCGCGTTCGTTTCCGCGGATGGTGCTTTAACGTTGAGCTTCTTGCACATTTCTGCTGACTTCTTAAGTTCGCGTTCCCTATTTATGAGGCCAGCCGAGGCATATAGCCAAAGTGCGGGGAGCGTAATGTTTTCCCGGATCGGGATATCGACGATGAGACCGGCGACGCGACGGTCCTCGGGAACAAGATAGATGCCGTTATTGATCGCGTCGCGTGCCGATGCGATATCGACCAACTTACCGTCCAGGGAAATACTCGAGGAAACACAGTTGTCGACGCCGAACATAGCTTGTGCAGCTTCGGAGCGGCCGGCCCCGACGAGACCGGCAAAGCCGAGGATCTCGCCTTTACGGACATCAAACGAGATCGGAATTGCCGGGTACCGGTGCGTTCTCAAGTTCCGTATCTCAGCGAATGGTTTTGCCTCGACAATTGTCGCGGGTTTGTAAAATCTCTTGATGTCCCGTCCGACCATTAGCCGCACTATGTGGTCATGGGTGATATCTTCATTTTCAAGCGTGCCGGCATTTTTTCCGTCGCGGAGGACAGTGACGCGATCGGCGATTTGCTTGATCTCGCCCAACCGATGTGAGATGTAAATTATGCTTACTCCCTGAGATCGAAGGTCTTTGATAACTCCGAGCAGACGCTCGGTTTCCGTTAGTGTCAGGCTGGACGTCGGCTCGTCCATAATGAGGATCCGGGCATTCAGCGACAAGGCTTTGGCGATCTCAACCATCTGCTGCTGGGCGATCGATAGGTCCCGCAAAGGCTTTCTTCCCGGAACATCAAGCCCAAGCCGTTTCAGGTAAACTTCCGATTCGGCATTCAGCCGCTTTCGATCGATCAGGAATCCCATGATCCGCGGCTCACGTCCGAGAAAGACGTTTTCGGCGACCGTGAGATTGTCGAGGACGTTTAGCTCCTGGTGAACAAAAGCGATATGTTTTGAGGTCGCGTCGGAAACCGAACGGATCGAGATTGGCTCGCCGTCCACGCTGATCTCACCGCTTTCAGGAGGATAAACGCCGCCGAGGATCTTCATCAGCGTTGACTTGCCGGCGCCGTTTTCGCCGGCGAGAGCGACAACCTCGCCCGCATAGACCGAAAAGTCTACCTTATCCAGAGCGATAACGCCGGGGAAGCTCTTGCTGATGTTTCTCATTTCAAGCAGCGGCTCTCTCATTGGAAATTATTAGCGGCAAAACGCTTGGAATGACCGCTAAGATAAAAACGATCTTTCGAGTCTTATTTAGTTATTGCCCCCGGTAACGGATCAGCTCCGGCCGCGAAGCTGGTTGATCTTTTTGGTAAAGTCGTCAACCGAATCTTTCTTTATGATCAGAGTCGGTACATTGATCTGCTTGTTCGGCGGGATCACAGACTTATCGCCCTTTAGTATTTGGGCCATCAGTTTTACCGATTGATAGCCAAACTCGAACGGCTGTTGGACAACGGTCGCATATATCGCCCCATCTTTTACACCGGCCAGAGTCTCGTCTTCCTCGTCAAAACAGACGATCTTTACCTGGCCGACCTTGTTCGCGTCCTTGACGGCATTAAGTATTGCCGGACCGTTGTAGCTCCAGAGACCAACGAGGGCCGCGATATCCGGATACTTGACCAGCGTGTCGGCTGCATTGGTCTTGGCACGCGCCCGATCGGTATCGTCGGTCCTAATATCGAGTATCTCGACATTAGAACCCTGCAATGCCTCTTTTAAGCCCTGGTAACGCTCAGCCGCGTTGCGGGCGTCACTCTTACCGACAAAAACCATGATCTTGCCGCCGTTCGGCAAGGCTTCTTTGATGAGCCCGCCGGCCTGGCGTCCGGCAGCTACATTGTCTGTGCCGATATAAAGTGCGCGATCGCTGTTCGGGGCGTCAGAATCCTGGGTGATGACGAGGGCTTTTTTGGCTGTGTCGTTGATGAGCTGGGTTTGATTGTCCGGGTCGACCGGACTGATCGCGATGCCGCTGATCCCTGTCGATACCAGATCGTCGACGATGCGTTTCTGCTCGGCCGCTGTGCCTTCGCCCGGGAGCTTAAACTCCACCGTCACGTCATCCATTTCGGCATCCGCCTTTTCGACGCCCTTACGAGCGATCGTCCAATAGTCAGATGCGTTGTTCGTCACGAACGCAAGTCTAAGCTGCTTGCCCGATGAAGCGCCGTTCGTGCCGCTGGTTGCGTTAGAGCCGGGTTTACACGATCCGATCAAGAAAACCAGCAATAACAGAAAGCAGAAATTAACGATTCGATTATTCATATTTCTCCATCTCAGCAAAACAGATCTAAGGCAAGCGTCTTTATGTCGGTCTCACGAATTAAGACTCGGCACTGATAAAGACTCCGAATAGGTTAACCGCTTTCCCGACATTCCAAAAGAATGATAGCTGATCACCAACGGTCGAACGACTCAATACCAAAAAAGATATCGGTAAACCGTCTTTTCGGCAAGTATTAGCCGCCATTGGCCCGCTTATGATTCGAACCATCTGACCTTCAGACATCCGAATACCGAACTCCCCGGGGAAGAGCCGTGAAAGGTATATGGCCTTCTCTCCGTTTCGTCTGCATATTGTTCCGCAAGGCGCGAAATTACCTGATCGCTGCCCCTTCGGGCAAGGATCGCGACGGTTCCGCCGCTTCCACCGCCCGTAATACGCGCGCCAAAGAGTCCGCTTGCTCGGTATTGGCGAACAAGTTCGACAATGCGATCGGTTCCAGGCTCGGTCAGGCCGCAATCAGAGTAGCTCGAATGCGAGCGAAACATCAGATTTCCAAGTTCGTCCGATCGAATGTCGTCGACGGGCGCCGCCAACAGTTCGGAAAATCTACTGACCCTTGAGTTTTCGTAGATCGCATGTTCCGTTGGTGCCTTAACGGCGTACATTTTGGAAGAATCGATCTTCGTGCTCTGATCCGTCGTACCGCCGTACTTGCCGATAAAATCTGCACCGCCGATCTCATTCGGGATCAGGGATGAGAAATCAGGCTCGTATTCGGCAGGTCGGACATTGCAAAGATAACCGCCCCACCGAGCGTCGTCTATCCTGACCAAGCCATCCTTGATCCGTTCGGCGTTCAGCCCGGCGAGTTCGGCGATGATCCGATAGCCCATAAAAGCCCCGATCCGTACCCGTGAGTAATCTGAGCCGACAACCGCATGGCGTACGCCCGAATCGATTCCCCAAAACTCCAGCGAATTTGGTATTTCGAATACTCCCCGCATTTCCGCCGGCTGAAATAGATCGGAAGAGCACACGTCTGAACTCCAGTCACGCCAATATC
>OCZT010004780.1_pt1 | contig 13578 bp, 12 predicted proteins | sample 1539031 | NCBI WGS metagenome assembly OCZT01 (sample SAMEA3539308, study PRJEB22396) | soil metagenome | biome: tundra; feature: field; material: soil | place: USA | collected 2010-05 | depth 0.15 m | reverse complement strand
AGCCGGGGTTAGCGACCAGCCTCGCCCCCCGAAGCTCGTCGCCGCACCACTCCGTCAGCCCGTAGACCGCCTGCTCGAGCAGTGCGGGGGCCGGATGCGAGAAGCCGTACCAGCCGGGATAGGCGGCCGCGTCGCGGAGCCGGAACGAACCGGCGAGGTCGATGACGGTGACGCCGGCCTCCAGGAGGACGGGGGCGATCTCGGCCGAGACCTCGTTCGGGGTCGCGAGGAAAACCGCGTCGGGCTTTCCGCTGAGGACCGCTTCGACGGAGAGGGGCTTTGCCGCCGGGCCCGACGTCTTCCCGAGCGAGGGGTGGAGCCGCTCGAACGGGGTCTCCTTTCCCCTACCCGACGAGAAGGCCCCCACGATCTCGGCGTGCGGGTGCTTAAACAGCAGTGCGGTCAGCTCTCCCCCGCTATACCCGGTCGCCCCTGCAATGGAGACACGTTTCTTCATCCAGAGTGGTCCTTTCGGCGCGAGCGGTCGCCCGCGGCACGTTTCAGGCGCGTCGTTCCCGCGACTGCCGCGGTTGCCGCGAAGTTCGCGACGGTGAGAGGAGGTCGGTCAGACGCCGGGCGAGAGCGGCGGCCTCCGCCCTGCCGGGAGTCGCCACGAAGACGGTGTCCTCGCCGGCGATCGTCCCGGAGACGTGCGGGTCGTTCCACTCGTCCAGCGCGCGAGCGACCGGGTCGGCCCCGGCCGCTGAGGTCTTCACGACCACGAGCGCGGCCGCCCGGGCGATGGAGACGGTGAACTCCCGGAGGACGCGAGAGAGGCGCTCGAACGCTCGCCCGGGCGCCCCCACGGGCGCCGTCTCCGGGACGACGTAGCCCGAAGGCGATTTTGCGAGGCCGAGGTCCTTCAGGTCGCGGGAGAGTGTCGGCTGGGCGACCGAATACCCGCGCGACTGGAGGAGCGCGGCCAGCTTCTCTTGAGACCGGACCGACACTTCCCTGACCAGCCTCAGGATCTCGTCGCGCCGCCGGAGGGCGTTGCCGGATGCATTAATATTCACGCCAAGGGATATTTATTCACGAAGCGGGCCTTCTGTCAAGGGCCCAGCTTCGGCCGCTAGACTCCGGCCCGCCACTCCTCGAACAGCTCCGGAGCGTTCGGAACGAATCCCCGGACGCGGGGCCGCCACCCGAGGACCGCCTCCGAGCGTTTCGACCCGACGACCTGATCGAGGGCGAGAGCATCGGCGTAGCCACCCAGCTTCTCTCGGGCCTCGTCGATGGGCCAGAAGTGGACGGTGTCCTCCCGGCCGGCCGCACGACTCGCGGCACGGGCGATCGAGGAGACGGTCTCGGAAGGTGGGGTGACGGCGTGGAAGACCCGCTCCTTGGGGGCGAGCCTCCGAACCGCGGGGGAGAAGGCCGACTCGAGGAGGCGGACGTAGAGGTCACACAGGTCGCCGAGGTAGACCCCTGCCCATCGGTTGTTCCCGTCGCCCACCACGGTCGGGCGGCCGCTCGAGACGGCATCGGCGAAGAAGCCCGAGACGATCCCCCCTCGCCCGCCGTAGACGATCCCTGGCCTTACGACCGCAGCCGTCAGCTGGTCACTCGAGGCGCCGAGCGCCAGTTGCTCGTGCCGCACGCGGGCGGCGATCAGTGGGACGGGGTTCAGCGCCGAATCCTCGTCGACCGGCGTCTCGCCGGTGGCCCCGAGCACCCAGACTCCCGAGGTGTAGACGAAGACCTTCTTCCCGTCGCCTTTTGCCGCGGCCGAAAGGAGCGTCTCGAGGGAGATCTTGTCCACCGTGGCGAAGCTGCTCATGTCGGCGCCGAGGTGGAGGATGGCATCGCACGCCGACGCCTCGAACGCATACGTCCGGGCGTCGCGGAGATTCCCGATGACCCACTCGCGGCACGGTCCGGTTGCCGCGGCGGCCCGCTCCTTCTCGCGCGCGAGCCCGACGGCGGAATGCCCGGCGCGGTGAAGGGCCGTCAGGACGGCCCGTCCGATGTATCCGGTGGCCCCAGTGACGAAGACCTTCATGGCGCCTCCTTTGGGAGCAGGATACGCATATTCGGGCCCGACCGGGAGGCCGAGGTCCTAGCGGTCGCCGATCCATAATCCAGGCCGGCCCGGGGTTCCGGAACACCGAGCCCGGACGAGGGGGAGCAGGCCGTGATCCGAACAGCGAAACGCCACCTGACGCGCTTGGAGCCGTCCAATCGGCTCGCCTTGCTCCTGCTCCTGCCGGCCATTGCCGCCCTGTCGGCCCTGGCTATCGCCGCGCCCCTCCCTCCGGACCGCGCCGCTCGCATCCTTTCCGCCCGGAACCTCGGGCTGGCGCAGCTCGAGGAAGGGAAGACGAAGGAAGCCCGAAAGACCTTCGACCGTCTCGCCGAGCTGGTCCCCGACGACCCCCTCCCGTGGGCAAACGGAGCGATCGCCGCGCTCCGGGACAACGACCTCGTCGCCGCCGAGAAGCTGCTCGATCGGGCGCGAAAGGCCGGCGGGCCTCGCCCGGATCTGGAGGCGCTGCGCGCGACGATCGAGGAGGCTAAGAACCATCCCGAAGAGGCGCGCGCCGCGCTCTCTCGCGCCGCGGCCCTCGACCCTAGGGACCTCGAATCCCGTTGGCGCCTTGTACGGTCGATCGAGACTCTTCCGGCGCAGACGCCGCCGCAGAAGGAAGCCCGCCGGAAGGCCCTCGCGGAGATCTCCGCCGCTTCGCCGGCGAACCTCCCCGCCCGATTGAAGCTGCTCCTCGCGGGACTGGAGGCAGCTGACGCCGCGACAGCTCGGAAGGACCTGGCCGAGGTGCGCGCTCTTCTGGAGGACGCCGACCCGAAAACGAAGCAATTTCTGGCCGAGGCGTCGGCGTTCGTCGAGAAGGGAGACCTGAGGCAGGGGGCGCTGAAGGCGCGGATCCTGGAAAACCTCCTCCGCGTGACGCCGCGTTATCAGCAGTCGCTCGCCGAGCTCCAGACGAACGTCGTCGGGATGCCGATGGCCGCCTTCGCTCCTGCCCTCGAGTCGGCTCTGAGGCCGCAAGGGGGCGCCGCTATCCCACTCTCCTTCAGGGTTGTAGCTGCGACCGCCGAGGACCCCGCGATCGCGGTCCGGCGCGTCGACTTGAAGAACACCGGCAAACCGGAGGTCTATACGATCCCGGCGCCGTTCACCGGCGCGGCCTTCTTCGACTTCGACCTGGACGGGGACCTCGACGTCTACCTCTACGGCGGAGGGCGGGCGGACCGCCTCCTCCGAAACAACCTGGACGGGACCTGGGCCGACGTGACGGCGGGTACCGGAGACCCCGAGTTCGCCTCCCGGGACGTGGTCGTGGGCGACTTCGACAGGGATGGCGACCTCGACCTCGCCGCGATCGATGCCAAAGGCAACGTCGTCCTCCGGTCGAATCTTCGTCAGGGGAGGTTCCGGACCATCGCCCTCGGAGTGAAGGGCGCGCTGGTCCTCGCTGCCGACGACCTGAACGCGGACGGGGCGATGGACCTCGTGGTCCTGACGAAGGAAGGCATCGTGGTCCTGATCAACAAGGGGGACGGGACGTTCGTCCGCGAGGAGAGCGCCGATCTCGCCCGGGTTGCCGAGCTCTCGCCGCGGTCGGTCGTCCTCGCCGACCTCGACAACGACGGCTTTCCAGACCTGGTCGTCTCGGGTGAGAAGGGGATGGCGGCGTTCCGCCGGACAGGACCGTCGGCCTTCCGCGCCTGGGCGATTCTCCCGGCAGGCATTCCGCCCGCCTCCCGGATGATCGCCCTCGACGTCGACCACGACGGGGACCTCGACCTCGTGCTCCATGCGGGCGCGAAGACCGTGGTCCTCCAGAACGACGGCGGGAACGCGAACGGCTGGCTCGATGTGGTCCTCGAAGGGCTCCCGACGGGCTCGGGGAAGGTGAACCGGGCGGGGGTCGGATCGCAGGTCGAGGTCAAGGCGGGAGACCTCTACGTCGCGAAGACCGTCGGCGTTCTCCCGACGCACATTGGCCTCGGGACGCGGACGAAGGCCGACGTCGTTCGCGTCCTCTTTACGAACGGCGTCCCGCAGAACTCCTTCGACCAGAGGGCGCGGTCGACGGTCCGGGAGATCCAGCAGCTGAAGGGGTCATGCCCGTTCGTTTACGCCTACGACGGCGAGATGGGGACCTGGAGCTTCGTCAGCGACGCGCTCGGCAACGCCCCGCTCGGACTCCTTTACGACGGCGTCCATACGGCTGGGGCCGTGCCCCGGGAATGGCTGTTCGTGGACGGGTCTCTCCTGAGGGAGACGCGCGACCACAAGCTCCTCCTCGACTACACCGAAGAGCTCTGGGAGGTCGCCTTCCTCGACGAGGCGACGCTGATGGCGGTCGACCACCCGGAGGGAACGGGGATCGTGCCGAACGAGCGAATGGTCCCGTTCGTCCTCCCGAAGATGCTCCACACCGTGGCGAATCGGCGTGACCTTCGCGGCGCCTGGTCGGAGAGCGGCGGCCGGAAGGAAGATGTGACTGCGAGCCTGGGGCGGAAAGATGGCGTCTACGTCGACCTCGGGCCGGAGACGTATTACCAGGGGATCCGGGAGGAGCACGCGCTCGTCCTTGACCTCGGTCCGATTCCCGAGAAGGCCCGCGTCGTCCTCTTCATGACCGGCTGGATCTTCTACACCGATACGTCGATCAACGTCTCGATCTCGCAGCGAAGCGATCTCCGCCCCTTCCCGCCTGTCCTCGAGGTCCCGGACGGCGCGGGGGGGTGGAAGACCGCTCTTCCGTCGTTCGGTTTCCCGGCGGGAAAGACGAAGACGATCCCGGTCGACCTGACCGGCCTCGTCGACCCCGCCGATCCTCGCGTCCGCATCCGGACGAACCTCGCGATCTACTGGGACGAGGCGTACGTCACCGTCGACGACCCGCCGGTCGCCATCGTCACGACGGCGCTCTCTCCGGCGAAAGCGACACTCTCCGTCCGCGGGTTCTCCCGCCGTTACCGCGAGACGCAAGACGGCCCGCACCTCTTCGATCACTCCGACGTGACGCAGACGCCGCTCTGGGAGGACGTGCCGGGGAGGCTGACCCGCCTCGGCGATGTGACTGAGCTTCTCCAGACTACGGACGACCGGTGGGTGGCCTTCCAGGGGGGGGACGCCATCCGCCTCGAGTACGACGCCTCGACGCTGCCCCCGCTGAAGCCGGGCTGGCGGCGGGACTGGATCCTGATTTCCGACGGGTGGGACAAGGACTTCGACCGGAACACGGTGACGGGCCAGTCGGTCGAGCCATGGCCCTTCCACGGGATGAGCCGGTATCCATATCCAGACTCCGAGTCCCACCCTGACCCGGCCTTCCTCCGGGAGTGGCTCACTCGGCCGACCGGGCCGGAGGCATTTCGCGGCGCGCTGCGAGAGAGCCGCTCAAATTGACGCCCTCCCGTGTCGTCGGGACCGCGGCGGCGGGGCTCGCCATGATCGCCGCTCTTTCGGGGGTCGGGTCGCTCCGGGCCGGCGTCCCCCAGATCCGTCTGGACGACGTGACGAAGGAGGCGGGGTTTCGCTTCAAGTTCAAGACCGACCTGCAGCACGGCCGCCTCGTCGCCACGATGGGCGGGGGGGTGGCGATGGGCGATTACGACGGCGATGGGTACCTCGACCTGTTCGTCACGGGATCGGTGGCGAATTGGAAGAGACCGGAATCGGGTCCCTGCGGGGCGCTCTTTCATAACCGCGGCGACGGCACCTTCGAGGACGCGACCGTCCGGTCCGGGATCCATTCCTGCGGCTGGGCGAATGGCGCCTTCTGGGTCGATCTCGACTCCGAAGGCCTGCTCGACCTCGTCGTGACCGGCCTCGGCAGGACGGCGATCTGGAAGAATTGCGGCGACGGGACGTTCCGCGACGTGACCGAGGCGCGGAAGCTGGTGGCTCCTGGGTACGCGGTCGGTCTCGCCGCCGGGGACGTGAATGGCGACGGCCGCGTCGACCTCTACGTCGTCAACTACCTCGACACCGATGTCGACCGGGAAATGTCCTACCACACGTTTCAGCTGAGAATGCCGGACGACTACCAGGGGCAGGACGCGCTCCTCTTCGTCCAGCAGGAGGACGGGACGTTCGTCGAGCGGGCCGCCGCGGCCGGGGTCCTGAATCACGACGGGAAAGGGCTGGGCGGCGTCTTCTTCGACTTCAACGGGGATGGGAAAGCGGACCTCTACGTGACGAACGACCGCACGTCGAACGTCCTCTACCGGGGACGCGGCGACGGAACGTTCGAGGACGTGACCGTCGAGACCGGCGCCGGATCGCGCGACCAGAAGGTCCCTCGGGCGGGAATGGGGATTGCCGTCGGTGACATCGACGGCGATGGCTTTCCGGACCTCCTCGTCACAAACTTCGGCGGCGAGCCGAGCACCGTCTATCGGAACGTAGAGGGGGCGCTCTTCGACGACTGGACCGACACCTCCGGAATCACGCCCGGCAAGTTCCCCTGGGTCCAGTTCGGGCCCGAGTTCGTCGATCTGGACAACGACGGATCGCCCGACCTCGTCGCCGTGTCCGGGCATCTCGTGCCGCGGATCTTTCTCCTTATTGGCCGGCTCGCCCGGGGCGGCGGGCGGGGACTATACGACCTGGGCAGCCAGAGCTACCGCCAGCCCCTGAAGGTCTGGCGGAACCGTGGGGACGGGCGCTTCGATGACGTGACCGAAGGGGCCGGCGACTACGGAAAGACGCGCCTGACCGCACGGGGAGTCGCCGCCGGAGACGTCGACGGCGATGGTCTCGTCGACGTGGCGGTCGCGGCGATCTCGGGTGGGCATCGCCTCTTCCGGAATCGCACCAAAGGGGCTGGCCACTTCCTCGAGATTCTTCCGGTGGCCGGCTCGGATCGTCGAACGATCCTGGGGACGAAAGTGATCGTGACCTCGGGAGGCCGGCGGCAAGTCCAGGAGTTCATTCTCCGGCCGTCGTATGCATCGGGGTCGTGGGTTCCGCTCCACTTCGGCCTCGGACCGAATTCGATGGCGGAACGTGTGGAGGTGATCCCGCCGGGCGGAACGGCGGTCGCGCAGGTGTTCGAGAACGTGTCGGCCGACCGGCTCTACCTCCTCCGGGAAGGGGAGCTCGTTGTGAAACGGGGGGTCCGGAGATGAAGGTCGTCGCTGTCGTCCTGCTCGCGCTGCTGCTCGTAGGGGCCGCCGCGTGGCAGATCCTCTTCAAGGGAGAGGACTCGGCCCGGAAGAACGTCACGGGGGACCTCTTCCAGGACGTTACGAAAGAGTCGGGCGTCACGTTCCGGTTCCGGGGCGACTTCATGGACGGGAAGCTGATTCCGACGATGGGTGCTGGGGCCGCGCTGGCCGACTTCGACGGGGACGGGTGGCTCGATCTGGTCCTCGTCCAGCAGGTCCGGAGTGCCAAGAGCTACCGGAAGAACGGCCACACGCAGCCGCTTTCTGACTGCACCCGGCTCTTCCGGAACCGCGGGAACGGGACGTTCGAGGACGTCACGGAGCGCTCGGGCCTTCGGGCATGCGGTTGGGGGATCACTGCGATGTGGGCCGACCTCGACGGCGACGGATTTCCCGACCTCGTGATCGGGAACGCCGGGGAACCCAACACGCTCTGGAAGAACAACGGCGACGGAACCTTCACGCATGTCGAGAACTCCGGCCTGGAGGGGGGGCGTTTCACCGTGGGCCTCGCCGCGCTGGACGCGGACGGCGACGGCATCGCGGACGTTTACGTCGGGAACTACCTCGAGTCGGACCCCGATCGCGAGTCGAAGACCCCCGCGAAGGCCTTCATGACACCCGACCAGTACGTCGGGCAGGACAACTTCTTCTTCCGCGGCCTCGGCAACCTCCGATTCGAGGACCGGACCGAGGAAAGCGGATTGAAGGACCCAGGGTCGAAGACGATCGGAGCGGCGGCGCTCGACTACGACGGGGATGGGAAGACCGACCTCTACGTGTCGAACGACCAGTGGCGGAACACGCTCTTCCACAACGAGGGGGGCGGAAAGTTCCGAGACGTTTCCGACGAGACCGGGACGGGTTACCCGCAGGAAGGGCCGACGGCATTCGGGCGCCGGACCCGCAGCGGGATGGGCCTGGTGGTACAGGACCTGGATGGCGACAACCGCCCAGACCTTTACGTGACGAACTTTTCGGGCGAGCCGGACACCCTCTACCGGAACGTCGAGGGGACGGTTTTCGAGCAGAGCGAACGGCAGGCATTTGGCGGCGACGCCGACCCGGTGATCCCGCTGTCGAAGTGGGGAGTCGTCGCCATCGACTACGACGACGACGGGCGGGACGACCTCGCGGTCTCGAGTGGACAGATCCTTTCGCGCCTCTGGACCGTCGTCTCGCAGTGGTTCAACCCGATCGCGAAGAACTTCGGGGTGGGGGAGAAGAGCTATGCCCAGCGCCAGTTCCTCCTTCGCAACGAAAGCGTCCCGGGTACCCTCCGGTTCCGCGACGTCTCAGCCGAGTCGGGGGACCTGGGGCGGCTCGTCATCGTCGGGCGGGGGCTGTCGGCCGGCGACCTGGACGGCGACGGGAAGCTGGATCTGGTCTTCAACCCGATCGACAGGCCGGCGATCGTCCTACGGAACCGGACGAAGGGCGGGCGGTCCCTGGAGATCCTCCCGGTGGCTGGGAAGGACCGGAAGACGATCCTCGGGACCCGCGTGACTGTGGACGGGCGGATGAAGGAGTTCTATGTCGTCCCCTCGTACGCGAGCGGCTCGTGGACACCGCTCCACTTCGGGCTTGGCGCAAAAACCTCGGCCACCGTGTCGGTCCGCTGGCCCGATGGGACGGCGGAAGACCTGGGCGAGGTGAAGGTGGGGGCCTGGAAGCTGCGGCGAGGCGAGGCGCTCGCTCCGCTACGCGCCTCGGCCGCGCGCTGAAGGGCGGTCGGATAATCTCGCCCCGTGTACCACGTCGCCGATGACCTCCGATACATGCGCGAGGCGCTCCGGGCCGCCCGGCGGGCTCCGCGGCACAGAGACGTCCCGGTCGGAGCGGTCGTCGTCCGGCACGGCGAGATCGTCGCGAGGGCCCACAACCGGCGGGAGGTGGACGGCGACCCGGTCGGCCACGCGGAGCTGATCGCGATCCGGAGGGCGGCGAGGAAACTGTCCTCATGGCGCCTTGACGGCTGCACCCTCTACGTCACGCTGGAGCCGTGCGCGATGTGCGCGGGGGCGATCGTTCTCGCCCGCGTCCCCCGGCTCGTCTTCGGTACCCGCGACCCAAAGGCAGGCTTCGTCGGGTCGCTGGGGGACATCTGCCGCGACGGCCGGCTGAATCACCGTGTCGCGGTCGAGTCGGGGCTTCTCGCCGAGGAGTGTGGCGCAATCCTGAAGGAGTTCTTTCGTGAAAAGCGCCGGGAACGGTAGCGGACCGTCGTCCTTCGACGCTCCGGAAGCGACCGCCTTCCGGTGTCCGTCGTGTGGGGCGTCGACCCCGCCCGATGCCGCGACCTGTCCGCATTGTGAGTGCCACCTCGCGACGCGACGATGCCTCCGGTGCTTCGTCCTGAACCCGGCCGGGGCCGAGCGCTGCTCGCGGTGCGGGGCGCTCCTGCCGCGGGAAGAGATCGCCGCACCGCCCGCGGGCCGCTGTCCGGACTGCCACCTCGACCTCGTCGCGCGGACGTTCGGTGCGGTCGGCTACGCGGAGTGCCCCCGCTGCGGCGGCCTTTGCGTAGGCGCGGCGGCCTTCGATGCCGCGACACGCGACGCGGATACGCGTGCGAAGGTCCGCCTGGAGAAACCGCCGGTGATCCGCGAGAAGGGGGCCCCGCTCCCCCCAGTCCGGTACCGGTCCTGTCCTGCGTGCGGAGCGCTGATGAACCGGGTCAACTACGCCGCCGGGTCGGGGATCATCGTCGACAGGTGCCGCGATCATGCCGTCTGGTTCGACCGCGGCGAGCTGACCGCGATCGTCGATTTCCTGGAAAGCGGCGGCTGGGACCGGATCCGCGAGCGGGAGCGGGAACGGCTCCGCGAGGAGGTGGCCTCGCTCGAGAGCCGGAAGCAGTTCGACGAGGCGATCTCGCTGCCGGCCTCGGCGGCGGATCGGGAGGGGCACGGCTTCGAGACGATCAAGGACGCCCTGGCGTTCCTGGGGACGCTGTTTCTCGGGAAGTAAGGCGACTCAGCGCCAGATCGTGAAGCCGGCGGCTTCGAAATGGCGGTCGAAGGTGAAGGCCCGGGAGATCCGGTGCCGGTGCATGAGGGCGAACGAGATGCAGTCGGTGAAGCTGGCCTCCTGATCGGCCAGCTTCCGAAAGAGCGCGAGGGCGGCCGCTTCGTCGCGGGAGTCGGGACGTAGGATCGTCAGGACCCGCGAGGCCAGGATCGCCTCCGCCCGGTTGGCGGCGAAGGCGTACGACGTCCGGCGCCCGAGAAGAGTGAACGTCTCGTCGAGAACAAAGCTGCTCGTGAAGAGGGGCTGTCCGCCCTTCGCGGCCACTTTCCAGCCGCGGATCGCCTTCGAGTGAAACTGGTCTTTCGCAACGTAGCGAGCCAGGAACGGGCCGGTGTCGACGAAGATCACGCTTCGTCGTCGTAGAGGTAATGGTCGTGCGCCCTCGCCAGGTCGTCCGGAGCGGGTCCCTGGTAAACCTCGCCGTCGGATAGGAGCGGGTCGTCTTCCCGGGCAGTCTCCCAGGCCGGGAGAGCGGCATCCAGCGACTCCCGGACCAGCGTCCCGAGTGACACCTTCCGCTTCCGGGCGGCGGCGTGGGCGCGGCGCCGGAGGTCCGAGGGAAGCATCACGGTGGTCCGCTTCATCACGGAGGTCGGGCGAGGCACCATGACCGGCATAATAGCACCGCCATAATACTGACGGGACGAAGGCTGGAGAGAGAATAGGGACAGGAACCGGAGATGATGGGTCAGAACCTAGAGCGGCAGAGCGAAGCCGCGATCCTCGAGACGATCACCCGGACGATCGTCGAGAAGTTCCACCCGCGCCGCATCGTCCTCTTCGGCAGCCGGGCCCGGGGCGAAGGAACGGAAGACAGCGACTATGACGTATTCGTGGAGATGGAGTCCGATCTCTCCCTACCGCTCCGGGCGATCGAGGTCGACCGGGCCCTCGACTTTCGGACGTGGCCGCTCGACGTCGTGGTCTATACGCCGGAGGAGGTGGCTCGGCATCTGACGGATCGCGGAAGCCTCATCCCCACGATCGAGGCGGAAGGGCGGCTTCTCTATGTCAGGCCATAGCACCGGGGCAGATGCTTGGATCGCCAAGGCAGAGAACGACCTTCTTTGCATTGAGAACAACCTTGCCTCGAAGTCGATTCCCTGGGACGTCGTCGTGTTCCACGCGCAACAGGTGGCGGAGAAGTACCCGAAGGCGGTCCTGGCGGCGGCCGGACGCCCGATCCCGAAGATCCACGACCTCGTCACGCTCCTCAAGGAGTGCGCGAAGTTCTCGCCGGGCCTGATCAGCCAGAAGGAGGACTGTCGCGGGCTGACTCGTTATGGATCGGTCTCGAGGTACCCGGAGAACGAATTCGACATGGGAAGGGACGAGGCGCTGTCGATGGTCGAAGCCGCGAGAAGGGTCCGCGAAGCAGTCAGGGCAGTGCTTCCCAGCTTGTCGTCCTGATGTCGGGATCCGAGGGGCCGAAACCGGTCCGGAATAGCCCCACCATCGAAAGCTCCATGTTCTGTTCCGACTGTGGCTCCCGACTCGATTGCAGCTCGGCGGCCACCTGCCCGCTCTGCGGATCGCGCAGCGTCTCGGCGATGGCATGCCCAAGAGGTGTTCAGGGAAATGCGGGGTGCGGACCCGTCGGCGTAGTGACTGCGGGTGCGGATTCCGACGGCACCGGAGCTCGCATTCAAGTGCGGTGGCCCTCTGGGTCGTCGTCCGAGGCTGTCATACACCAAGAGGAAGATCGCGGGCATCTCACGGTCCGACCTCCAGTTGATGCGGGAAGACGCGGCGAGCCACGCGCCCTAGAGACGATAATGGCGTGGTTCCAGTCCCAGGGCATTCCCGCTGATGTGCGTCCAGGCCAAGACTCGCGCGGCGAAGACGGAGTTCTTGTAGTAGCGAAGAAGAGGTACGTGCTCCAGCTCGTTTCTGTCCCGCACGACCCCATCTTCTGGCGGAGGGTGGATAGCGGCTCGGCCACAGAAAGCCTGTCGCCGGCAGAAGCCGTCGAGTTGTTGCACCGCGCCGTGGACGCCAAGTCTGCGTCTATGCCGCGCTCTCTTATTGCTACGACTGTCCTTGGGATTGACGCCCTGCACGTCGGCGTTCTCTCTGGACCTGCAGTCACCGGCGCATACCTCGTCCGATACGGTGCCCCCAGCGCAGAGTTCGGTTCAGGAGCGTCATCATCATTGGCCCTACAGTCGCCACAACGACCTCACTGGAGCCCTGGGGATGATCGGCCTCGAGACGATGCTGGACCTGTTTGCATTCCTGGGGACGCTGTTTCGAGGGAAATGATGGGAGCGCGGAAACAGAGGTCGATGCCTAAGGTGAGCGGAGGGTCTGCAGAGTCTACCGATGTAGTGATGCCGAGCGATTGGTGGCTGCCGGGCGCCAGGGCCGTGGCGAGGGTTTTCCTGCCGGGGCTCTCGATTGGCCTTCTCGCCTTCGATCTCTGGCTGCCAGAGCCCCTCACGTCGCATTCGTTAGCCCGGTGAGGGTATCGACCACGGTTAGCGTGACTTCTATGTCTGTCAGGCCGCCGGAATAGACCGCGACGTTGTTGGACCCGCCCCCGCAGTTTCTGCGCTCAGGCGTACGGGTCGTCGCTGGGAGTAGCCTTGGGAAGGTTGGCAGGTCTCTTCCGTAGCGTTCGCGTCGCGCGAGTGCTTCGGAGTGCGCCAGGGATCTTCTCGCCGAAAGACCTTGGCCCGGCTGTCTCTTCGGAAGGAGCTGAAAGCCCAGTGACCGAATCGGCGTTTCCCGCCAGCCGGGGTCGTCGGCCTCTCGTCGTCCTTTTCGGGGGCCTCTCTGCCTGTATCGTTGGCGTTCCCTTGATTCCGGCTCTGACGCCGGACTGGCCCCGGAGCGGAATCCTGTTCCCGTTCTTCGTCTCCATCGCCGTCCTGCTGCCCATCCTTTTCTACGCGGGGACACGGGGGCCTGCCTTCTTGACCCCGACCGTCCTCGTCTTCTCGGGGCTACTGCCGCTCTACTCCATCTACACGGGGAATGGGCGCGTCCTGACGTCCGGCGACAATCTGGCGACCCGCGCCCTGCCGTCGCGAATGCTCCAGGCGGGAACGGTCGACCTCTCGAAGGTCTCCCCGTTTGATGGACCGGATCTTCCGTACTCTGTCGTCCGCTTGGGGGGGCGTGTCCTCAACGCCTATCCCTCCGGTACGGCGTTCATAGCGCTTCCGTACGGGCTTCTGGGCCTGGCCGGCTCGGGCGGTGTCGTGGATCGCGGCTTGATCTCGCGGTGGGACAAGCACGCGTCGGCGATTCTCACAATCGCGGCGGTCGCCTTCTTCTACGCCGCGGTTCGCCGCTTTGGCCCTCGAGCGGCGCTCGGAGCCACGGCCGTCTTCGCGTTGGCAACCCCTCTTCCGACGGCGCCGGCTCAGTCCCTCTGGAGCTTCACGGGTGAAGGCCTTTGTC
>OCZT010004779.1_pt1 | contig 13579 bp, 12 predicted proteins | sample 1539031 | NCBI WGS metagenome assembly OCZT01 (sample SAMEA3539308, study PRJEB22396) | soil metagenome | biome: tundra; feature: field; material: soil | place: USA | collected 2010-05 | depth 0.15 m | reverse complement strand
AAAGTTTGCACAGGAAGGATTCAAAGTAATCCTTGCAGATAGAGAAGATAAATTTGTTCAGAAGGGTTTGAATGGAATAAAAGCTATGTTGTATGAGGGATTGGAGAAGAAAGTATTCACTCAGGATCAGGTAGATTCTTATCTTGAAAATCTTCAGGGCACCGATAATCTTTCTGAATTAAAATTCTGCGACATCATTATTGAAGCTATATTTGAGGACTTCGATGCTAAGAGTGAATTATTCAAAACGCTTAGTGAACTTGTCCCATTGGATACAATCCTCGCCACAAATACTTCTTCGTTTTCGGTTAATGAACTTTCAAAATCTGTTAAGAATCCTGAAAGATTCCTTGGGCTTCATTATTTTTATCATGCAGCAAAAAATCGTTTGGTGGAGATTATTCCTGGAAAGAATACATCGAAGGAAACGCTTAAACTTGCTCACCAGTTTGCTATACTTTCGGGCAAAGATGCTATCTATACAAAGGATGCTTATGGGTTTGCGGTGAATCGTTTCTTTGTTCCCTGGTTAAATGAATCCGTTAAACTTCTTCAGGAAAATGTTGGAACTATTGAAATGATTGATTCGGTTTGCATGAAGACTTTTGGCATTGGAATGGGACCTTTTGCTTTGATGAATGCTACTGGTGTTCCAATTGCGTTGCATGCTGAACGGACACTTGAGTTCTTCGGTCCTTCTTATAAAGTTGCGCAACTTTTGATACATCAGGTTGAGAAAAAGGAGACCTGGAACATTGGAGATATGAATGCTGTTTCAGTGGATGCTGAGACGGAAAAGATGATTGCTGATAGAATGCTTGGTGTTATCTTTTTTGTTTGTTCACAGATATTGGAGGAGAAAGTTTGTTCGGCAATTGATTTGAATAAGGGTGCTAAGATTGGTTTGAAATGGAGGAAAGGTCCAGTGGATTTGATGAAACAATTCGGAAAGGCGGAAGTTATTCGTCTTGTGAAAAGTTATTGCGCTCTAGATAATGAAAGGCGTCCTGCGATAAAATCTTCAGATTGGAAGATGGAATATGTGACACTTGAAAAGGAGGGCGACAGGGCAATCATCACCATGAATCGTCCTGAAGATTTGAACTCTTTAAATGAGGAAGTGATGACTTTGTTGGATGAAAAATTTACTGATTCCGAGAATGATTCTTCAATAAAAACAATATTTATTACAGGCACAGGAAAGGCATTTGTTGCGGGTGCCGACATCAAATTCTTTGTGAAGAATATGAAGAATCATTCGCTGGAAAAGATTGTTGAGTTCACAAGTTATGGTCAGGGTGTGTTTGAAAAGATTGATAAATCGAAAAAGAAAGTTGTTGTGTTGATGAATGGAATGGCGCTTGGCGGAGGTTTGGAACTGGCGCTTTGTGCCGATGTAATTCTTTCTGTTCCTAAGGCGGCGATGGCTTTTCCTGAAACGGGTATAGGCATTTATCCTGGTCTTGGCGGCACGCAACGAACAATTCCGAGAGTAGGAAAAGGATTGGCGAAGTATCTTATCTTAACTGGAAAAATGTTGACTGCAATTGAGGCGGACGAAATCGGGTTGATTGATGCTGTTATTTCCATAGAGGATTTATTTGCAATCATTAACGGAGAAAAATCTGTTCCTACATCTCAACCAAAGGAATTAGAAGGAAAGTGGAAAGCTTACTCTGAATTATATTCAAAGAATAATTTCAAGCAGATTATAAATGGTGATTATTCGAATGGATTCATTGAAAAAGAAGAGGTATCGAAGCTTGGAAAAACCATGAGTTATAAAGCCCCGATAGCGATGAAGATTGCCGAAGAATTAGTTGAACAAGCAAGAGGTCCTCAATCGGAACTGGAAAAGCTTACTGCCATTTTCAGCACCAGCGATGCTTTGCTTGGATTGACTTCTATTGGGAAGAAGGTGGAATATCGGGGGGAATAAGCTTAAGATCAAAAGTTTAAGATGTAACAAGTACAAAACAATTAGGATTTTAGCTAAAAATCGAATTTTTATTAAACACTAGAAGTATAAAAGTGGATGTAAATAATAAATACTAAAATGAGGTAAAGTCATCAGGTTTTTTAATTAAATGAAGTCAAGGAATTACATACTGAAGCTAGAAGTGATTTATGAGATTAAGTTAATCGAAGAACTGAAATTTCTTGAATGCAACACCCCAGTAAGGAGGCTGAATATCAGACAAAAACTGAAGGTTGCTTGCTAAAATATATTATATTATGACATTAAACTTTAAATTTCCCAATTCACCAACCTCCAATTCCACCTCTCTTCCCATTATCAAAGTACAGTTATCATCAAGATGTCCCGCAGGAAATCCGAAACAAACAGGGTAATCATATTCTTTAACTGCATCGAAAATAATTTCTTCGGCGGTTTTACCAAAGGGGATGGTATTGTCTTTCATATCGGTCATTCCGCCTACTATTAATCCATTCAAATTATTCAGTTTCCTGGAGCGTTTCAGGTTCATCATCATGCGATCTATATGATATAGGTATTCATCTAAATCCTCAATGAATAAAATCTTTCCTTTAGTATCAATATCGGAGGGAGTATTATTGAGGCTATAGAGTAAGGAGAGATTTCCGCCTGAGAGATTGCCCTGAGCTTTTCCATTTCTGTTTAATGGATGATGGGGTAATTGATAACCGACTTCTTGTCCGAATAAAGCTTTCTTCAATGATTTGATGGCATTATTATTACCGCCATCCTTAGGAAAATTAAAAAGCATTGTGGAATGAATGGTTTCGATATTGAGATTCTGATTGATATGTGAATGCAGAATAGTTACATCGCTGTATCCGCATATCCATTTCGGATGTTTTTTGAAGAGATTGAAGTTGATTTTATCAATAATCCTGACCGTTCCATAACCTCCTCGGGCACAAAATATTGCTTTAATGGATTCATCATTGAGCATTTGTTGCAAATCTTTTGCCCGTTCGTCATCATTTCCTGCATATTGATTATCCTCTAAATCAATAGTATTTCCAATGATTGGATGCAATCCCCAGCTCTCTAAAGCAGCGAGAGAAGGTTTAATTTCTTCCAATGAAATCTTGCGGGCAGTGGCAATGATTCCAACTTTATTTCCTGGTTGAAGATAGCTTGGTGTAATCACGCTACAAATATAGTTCTTATCTTTGCAACATTGAAAAATAAAATAAGTATTTGAAAACTTTTAAGAGATATACCATCACGGCGGCACTTCCTTATGCCAATGGACCTGTGCATATCGGGCATCTTGCAGGGGCTTATCTGCCTGCTGACATATATGTTCGATACCTGCGCATGAAGGGTGAAGACGTGATTTTTGTATGTGGAACAGATGAGCATGGGGTGCCGATAACAATAAGGGCGAAAAAGGAAGGAATTACGCCTCAGCAGGTGGTTGATAAGTATCATGAGTTGATAAAACATTCTTTTGAAGATTTTGGGATTTCCTTTGATATATTCAGTCGGACAAGTAATAAAACGCATCATGAAACGGCTCAGGAATTCTTTTTGAATCTTTATAATAAGGGTGTTTTTAAAGAGGAAGTTACACGGCAGTTTTATGATGAGAAGACTCAGACTTTCCTTGCTGACAGATATATTGTAGGCACTTGTCCGAATTGCAGGAATGAAAATGCTTATGGCGACCAATGTGAGAGTTGCGGGACTTCATTGGATCCTTCGGAACTTATAAATCCCCGTTCAACACTTAGTGGAGAAGCCCCTGTTTTAAAGGAGACCAAGAATTGGTTTCTGCCTTTAGATGCTATGCAAAATGATTTGAAAGCGTTTATTGATTCGAGGGAGGGATGGAAGAATAATGTATTGGGACAATGTAATTCATGGCTTAATCAAGGACTGCATTCTCGTGCAATGACAAGGGATTTGGATTGGGGAGTGAAAGTTCCATTGAAGAATGCGGATGGGAAGGTGCTTTATGTTTGGTTCGATGCGCCAATTGGGTATATATCTGCTACTAAAGAATATTTTGAGCAGAGGAATAAGGGGAAGAAAACTTCGACAGATAATAATGTTAAAAGTGCTGATTGGGAGACTTATTGGAAGGATGAGAAGAGTTGTTTGATACATTTTATCGGGAAGGATAATATTGTTTTTCATTGTATTATTTTTCCTGCAATGTTGATGGCTTATAATAAAGGAAGCAAAGACCAATTTGTTCTTCCTGAGAATGTTCCTGCCAATGAGTTTTTGAATTTAGAAGGGAATAAAATCTCTACTTCTCGCGATTGGGCTGTTTGGTTGCATGATTATTTGCAGGATTTTCCGAATCGCCAGGATGAGTTGAGATATGTTCTGACATCTATTGCACCGGAGGCAAAAGATAGTGATTTCTCATGGAAGGATTACCAGGCACGGGTTAATAATGAACTGGCTGATATACTTGGGAATTATGTGAAGCGGGTTATTGATTTGGTGCATAGGTATTGCGATGGGAAGGTTCCGGTTAACCATAATGTAGAAAATAATAATGAAACTATTCAGAGACTTTTCGTTACAAGGGAACTAAATAATTCTGTAATATATTTTAGAGAGAATATTGAATCTTTTAACTTTAGAACAGCTTTAATTTATGTAATCAATTTTGCTCGAATTGGGAATAAATACTTACAAGACACAACACCATGGGAATTAATAAAAACTGATAAAAACAGTGTTGATAATATTTTAAAAATAAATTTGAATAATTGTGTTAGGCTTGCAAGATACTTGTTCCCTTTCATGCCTAACACCTCACTTAAAATATTACATCAATTAAATTTGAATGAAAAAGTTTTATACTTTGATACAGATGTTTTGAATTATTTTGAAGATGGTCATCGAATAAATACTTCTGAAATACTATTCAATAAAATTACCGATGAAGAAATGGAGGCGCAGATTCAAAAATTAGAGAATACCAAGCAACAACGTGAAGAGGAGAATAAAGTAATCGCGCCATTTAAAGAAACAACTTCTTTTGATGATTTCTCGAAGATGGATATTCGTGTTGGAACTATTTTAGAGGCGACAAAAGTTCCTAAGACGGAGAAGCTTTTGAAGTTATTGATTGATACTGGAATAGATAAAAGAACTGTTGTTTCAGGAATAGCCGAGTCTTATAAACCTGAAGATATTATTGGACAACAAGTTTGTATTCTTGTAAATCTTGCTCCCAGAAAAATTAAAGGAATTGATTCGAATGGGATGATTTTAATGGCTGAAAATGCAAAAGGGGAACTAGCTTTTGTTGCTCCTTCAACGAATATTGATAACGGCGGTACAATAAGGTAACGCTTCCTCGGAAGAAAATACTATTTTTGCAGCCCTAATTTAAAAATGGTCTCGTAGTTCAATGGATAGAATAGAAGTTTCCTAAACTTTTGATGCAGGTTCGATTCCTGTCGAGACTACCACAAAGATTTTAATAACTCTTGCCTTAAGAGATTTAATGCGGTGATATTGGTTCTTATAATATTCCTTTCTCTGTCGTTTCCGAAAAGAAACTTTTTTGCAAATGTTTTTTCCGGAGTTGCGATTGCAATCCATACTGTGCCGACGGGTTTGTCCGGAGTTCCGCCATCTGGTCCTGCTATTCCTGATGCGGCTATTGAGTAATCGGTTTTAAAATTATTCTTAACGCCATTTGCCATTGCCAAAACTACTTGTTCGCTAACCGCACCAAACTTTTCCAAAGTTTCTTTTTTTACTCCTAAAATGTTTTCTTTTATCTCATACGAATATGCTATCACTGAACCTTCAAAATAGGCTGAACTGCCAGGAACACTTGTTATTTGGTGGGCTATGTAACCTCCTGTGCAGCTCTCCGCTGTGGAAATTTTCTTGCCTTTTGATTTGAGTAATCTTCCAATAATTTGCTCCATAGATTCATCGTCGTATCCATAAACATAATCAGAAATTAATGGAGTTAGTTTATCAATTAAATTCTTGACCTGTGATTCTAAGGCTACTTTATCTTCCCCGAAAGAAGATAAACGAAGTCGAACCATTCCAGTTGAGGGGAGATATGCTAACTTACAATTCTCAGGTAGGGAATCTTCCCATGAAGAAATCCTTTCGGAGAGAAATGATTCACCTATTCCTTGTGTGAGGATTGTTTGATGAATTATGAATGGTGTTTTAAATTTCTTAGTTAGACTGGGAATGACGAAGTTTTCCATCATTGCTTTCATCTCATAAGGAACGCCAGGCATTGAGGCTATAACTTTACCAAATTCTTCGAACCACATACCGGGTGCAGTGCCCTTAGTATTCATTATCGGGGTGCAATTTATCGGGACATCAGCTTGCTTTTCATTAATCGGGGTAAAAGGGAGCCCCCGGGAGTCAAAGATCGATTTTACATTGGCATAGGCTTCTTCATCTCTTTTGAGAATTGTGTTAAAATATTCACAAAGGGTTGCTTTAGTAATGTCGTCCTTTGTTGGACCTAAGCCGCCGGTGATTAAAATTATATCAGCACGAGTTCGGGCTTCATCTATAGCTTTTTTGATGTGGTCTTTATCATCAGAGACTGAAGTTATCTGTTTAATTCGGATTCCTGCGTTATTAAGTTCCTTAGCCATCCATGCTGAATTGGTATCGACAATTTGACCTATCAGTATTTCGTCTCCAATTGTTATTATTTCGCAGAACATGGCAGGTTATTTTATGTTGCAAAGATAGGGTTAAGTTTTGAGATGTGATAATAAATAAGTCATAAGGTTTTATTAATTAAATCAGGATTCCTTATTAAAACCAAGGTCAGGAAACAGCTAAATCCTTATTAAACCATAAACAATACGTATATTTGCAACATGAGAGAAAGAAATGATTTTTCGCAAGGAAGAAAAAAACGCGCAAGGATACCCTATGACCCTAAGAATTCTGAAAAAAGAGATTCTATTTCAGGACCTGATAAAGAGAATAAGCCAAAGAGAAAACCTGACGAAAGAAGTAAGGCATATTTTAAATCCAAAGAGGCTTCTGTTTATAAACCAAAATTTGCAGGTCCGGATAAGAAAGATGATTTTCGTCCCAAGCCAACAACTCCTCCAATAGAAGAAAAAGGTCGGGATGCTTATAAAAAGAGTCGTTCGTTTTCTAAAAATAAAGATTTCAGGAAAGAGGTTGGTGATATTAAGAAAGAAAAGTTTGTTCCTAAAAAAGATAAATATTTCGAGAGAGATAAAACTTTTGCTCCTAAAGTAAATAAAACACCCGACAAAGGAAAAAGACTTGCTCCAAAGAAAGTATTCCCTGTTAAAAGAGAGAAACAAATTAATGACGGGTCTATCAGACTGAATAAATATATTGCAAATGCGGGTATCGGCTCAAGGAGGGAAGCCGATATGATGATTGAAACGGGTTTGGTTACTGTAAACGGTACAATTATCAGCACTTTAGGATATAAAATCAATCCGGGCGATGAGGTGAAATGTAATAATCAGCTCATTAAACCTGAGAAAAACATGTATGTTCTTTTGAATAAGCCTAAAGATTATATCACTACTACAGATGACCCCATGGAACGCAAAACCGTGATGAACCTTGTTGAAAGTATCTGCAAAGAACGTATTTACCCCGTGGGAAGATTAGATAGAAATACTTCCGGAGTTTTATTATTTACCAATGATGGTGAACTGACTGAAAGACTCACACATCCCGGATATAACATTCAAAAAGTCTATCATGCTGAATTGGATAGAAGATTAACTCAGGAAGATTTTGAAAAGATTCGCGAAGGATTAGAACTAGAAGACGGAATAATAAAAGTTGATGATATCAGTTATCTCGGCGAAGGGGTGAGTAAGAAAGAAATACTTCTGACATTACATTCAGGCAGGAACAGAATTGTTAGAAGAATTTTTGAACATCTTGAATATACCGTTGTAAAATTAGACCGTATTTCATTTGCAGGGATTACAAAAACAGGAATGAAACGTGGCGCCTGCCGATTCCTGACCGAACATGAATTAGGTTATTTAAGAATGCTTACAGGGGATAAAATAAAGAAAGTTCCTGTCAAACGAAGGAGATAGTTATTTAGTTAACTGTTCATCGAGAGTTGGTTTGGAAAAAACCTTTCGCATCCATCTCGGTAAAATAATTACTCCAATAATTAAATAAGGATAGTAACTCACTAACCTCCAGAAGAATCCTAAGGTAGATGCTAAACCTGACGGGATAAATTCACCAAGGAAGTTATTGAAAATAACCTCTGCAACACCGCTTCCACCCGGTGTGGGACTTGCCAGCATAATTATTCCCATAACAACCTGACGTGCATAAACTATAAAATGATCAACAGGAACAATCTGATGAGCGGCGGCTAAAAGATGGTCAACCTTAACATCATGGAAGGCGATGATGATACAATTCACTATAGTATATCTTGCAGTCCATGTGATGAATGTAGCGCCAAATGAATAGAACCAATACCAGAAATTCTTCGTCTTTAATTCTTCCGATGCAATTAATAATTGATTACCCGTTTCCATGGCCCCCGCTCTCCATCGTTTCAAAAAGCGGAGTGAAAATATTTTTACCAATAATCTTTTTACGGAGCGAGGATTAATAAAAAGGGCATAAGCAATAAGAAGCTTATAAGCCACAACACAAAAATAAACTAGCCAGAAAAAATAGTAAAGACCTTTACCATAAGTAAGCGATTGAACTGTTTCAATATTAACAGAAGAAAACAGGCTATCCTTGCCTGCCATCCAATAAACAAGTGGAGCAACGATAGCAAAAAATAATCCATCCAGAAATGAAGTAATCATAACCGCAGTAATACTCTTTCCCATATTTACCTTCTCCCGATTAAGAATAAATATTGCAAATACGAATCCTCCACCAAGCAATGCCGGCATTACAGCAGAAGCAAATTCCCAAAGCATAATAACAGAAAAAGCTGCTCCCCAGTTTATCTGCTTCTCCACCAAAACCCTTATCCTCACCATATAAAAGAAGTCCCGTACAACCATACTCATCAAGGTAATAAATAACCAGAAAGTAGTTGTCCAAGTCCAGTTTATGGATTTAATGGTATCCATATAAGTAACCTTGATATAATCCCCTTTCCCCTCATCAACTTTCATATATTCATCCACTTGCTGATGTCCGTCATGGTTTTTATCCTGCCAAACATATTCCCCCTTTCCAACTTCTGATTTAAGAAAGATAGGTTTAGAAAATCCTGAAATAATAAGAAAAGCCGTAACCCCCAAACCAATAATTACAGGCAACATAATCCGCCTCATGCGGAAAGTTTTCAGTATATCTTTTGCCTGTAATTCCATAACTTATGAATTCCCATTTTGAAGCCAGAAGTTATTAAACCCTGTCCCTAAAATAAGCTTAATAATCCGTTCCTGAAGCAATTCAAGGATGGCGAGAAAGTTAAATATCGCCTGTACCCTATCCTTACTATCAAGCAAAATATCCACAAAAGAAACCTTATCATGCTTCGCAATCTTACTGAGAATATATCCGCGTTGCCCTTCAATAGTATATTCATATTGATAAACCGAAAGCGAAGTTTTCTCACTCATTATTTTAAACTTGTCCATAACTTTTTCGAAAGTCGTGAGCAATTTAAACAGCGTAAGAGTATTTAATTCCTCCGCAAACGGGCTTTCCGCAAGTATTCTATCCAACTCCTTTTTAACATTTCCCCTCGCAAACTTCATCATCCGTTCGTTTTCCAGCAATTTAAACTCTTCCGAAGCCGTCTTAAATCGTTTATATGCAATAAGCTGCTCAATTAGATCCTGACGCGGGTCTATACCATCTTCCAAACCCGCTTCATATCTCGGCAAAAGCATCTTCGCCTTAATACTCATCAACGTTGAAGCAACTAAAATAAATTCACTCGCAACTTCAATATTCAAAGTCTGAAGATGATGAATATATTCAAGGAAATCATTGGTAATAGTTGCTATCGGGATATTCTGAATATCCAATTCATCCCGTTCAATAAAAAATAAAAGAAGGTCGAAAGGACCCTCGAACTGTGGGAGTTTTATTTCAAAGTTTTGTTCTGTATTATTCATAAAAATCAGATAAGCAAAGTAAGCAAAAAATAACCAAACAGATGTTATACAATTATCATATTTACCCTTTTATGCCCATTTTTTGACTACTTTTGCCCCATGAATAAGATATATTACCTCTCCACCTGCAGCACTTGTGCCCGAATCATCAAGGAATTGAAACTACACAGAGATTTCAAACGCCAGGACATTAAAACCGAAAAGATCACCTCCGAACAACTCGAGGAAATGCACAAATTATCCGGCTCCTACGAAAGTTTATTCTCCCGCGCAGCCCTTAAATATCGTGCTCTCGGCTTGCATGAACAAAAACTCACCGAGCAAGATTATCGACATCACATCCTCGAAGAATACACATTCCTCAAGCGTCCCGTTATAATTGTCGGTAATCAAATCTTCATCGGCAATGCTCCAAAAACCGTTGCAGCCGCCAAAGCAGCTCTTGAAAAATAACCGCTTTCCCCGTTCCCTGCGTCCATGAGCAAAACCCTGAAGGCGCATCTCTTCCTCATCATCGTCAACGTCATCTATGGCGCCAACTACACTATCGCCAAAGCCCTCATGCACGATTACATCCATCCCATGGGATTCATTTTACTCCGCGTCCTCGGTGCCACCACCCTTTTTATCATCGTCAATCCCTTCTTCAAAAGAGAAAAAGTAGAGCGCAAAGACCTCCTCCTACTCGCCGCCTGCGGATTATTCGGTGTCGCCATCAACCAGTTATTATTCTTCAAAGGACTCGACCTCACCGGAGCCATAAACGCCTCCCTCATGATTACCACCCTCCCCATGTTAGTCCTCTTTGTCGCCGCCATTCTGATAAAAGAAAAGGTAACACTCCGCAAAATCTTCGGCATCCTCGCCGGAGCGTCCGGAGCCATCGTTTTAGTCCTTTTCAACAAACATATTGACGATAATAAACACGCCGTCATGGGCGACATTTGGATTTTCCTCAACGCATTTTCCTACGGCATTTATTTAGTAATCTCCAAGCCCTTATTAAAAAAATACCATCCCGTAACAGTCATAAAATGGGTCTTCATCTTCGGCTTGCCCATGGTCATTCCCTTCGGATACCAGCAATTATCCGAAGTCCAATGGAGCACTTTCGATACCAACACATGGCTCGGCGTCGCCTTCGTGGTCGTCGGCAGCACCTTCTTCGCATACCTCTTCAACATCCTCGCCCTCAAAGAAGTCAGTGCCGAAGTCGTCAGCATTTACATTTACGTCCAGCCCGTCATCGCCACCATTTTCTCCATGTATTTCAATCACGAACACCTCACATTAGTCCACATAGCCGCCTCCCTCCTCATCTTCGGAGGAGTTTATCTTGTTAGTTCAAAACCCGAGGAAACCACCGCTTAAACTCCATTTTTTATCCTAACCATCGTAATTGTCATCCCGACAAAGGAGGGATCTCTTTAATCATAAAACATCGCAATAGCCTTCAACAACTATTCACTATTAACTTTTCACTGTTTTTTTTGGGCGGGTACTTCACCTCTCGTCCGAAGTTCAGTCCCGCTGCAGCCATTTTTTCTGCCTCATTTTCATTTCTTAATTCAATCTTCAGTGCATGCAGAAAAAAATGTCAACATCGGGCGCAGTCTATTCAGGTTCAGTTCTTCGTATTTAGTTCACCGCAATCAATCGCCCAACGCACGACTCGGCATAATTCAAAGTTCACAGCAATTTCAACGTAAAGTATTGATAATAAGCCCCATTGCCCCTAAATACCTCCCTAAAAAATTTGCCATTTATCATCTCGTAACGACCATATTTCATTTTGTAACCATCATTTATCATCTCGAAACTCCCATAATTCATCTCCCCACGACCATTTATTGTCTCGCACTTACCATTTTTCATCTTCTCCTCAACTTTATGTTATCGCAACAACCATTTATGATATCGTACTACCTATTTATGATAATGTACAAACCATTTATAATAATGTACTAACCAAATCACTCTTGAAACAACCATAAATGGTCTCGCAACCATCAAAATCGTAAATCCAAAATCATAAATCGTAAATTTCCCATCCCTAATCCCAAAACCTTAATCCTCAATCCCTTTTTTCCCTATCTTTGCACCCTGATTAAAAACAAATAATATGAAATTTGGCGTAGTAATATTTCCCGGTTCCAATTGCGACAGAGACATGATTTATACCCTCGAAACAATCATGAAACAAGAAGTTGTGCAACTTTGGCACAAAGACCACGACCTCCAGGATTGCGATTTCATCGTCCTCCCCGGCGGTTTTTCTTTTGGTGATTACCTGCGTTCAGGAGCTATTGCCCGTTTTTCGCCCATCATGCAAAGCGTCATTGATTTTGCAAATAAGGGTGGATATGTGCTTGGAATCTGCAACGGTTTCCAGATAGCCTGCGAGGCAGGATTGCTTCCCGGCGCGCTGTTGGCTAATAAAAATCAGAAGTTCATCTGCGATAACATCCACATCAAATCGGAAACTAAAAACTCGCTGATGACTTCGCTGATAGATAAACACAAAGCCCTGAAAATCCCCATAGCACATGGCGAAGGCTCCTACTATGCCGATGAAAAAACATTGAAACACCTGAACAAAAATGACCAAATCCTCTTCCGCTATTGTGATGAATTTGGCGATATAACCGAAGAATCAAATCCAAATGGAGCAATAGAAAACATTGCCGGAATTTGCAATGAAGGCAGAAATGTTTTTGGCATGATGCCCCATCCGGAGCGTGCCTCCGACATCGAATTAGGCAACACGGACGGCAAAATAATTTTCGAGTCATTAATACATGCAATGGTAAATTCCACAATCTGATTTTCTATGGATAAAATAAAAAGAACCTCTGTAAACGACTTGCTTCACGCCACAAATTATGGCATCGAAGTAAATGTAAAAGGTTGGGTGCGAACAAAAAGAGGAAACAAAAGCATTGCATTCATAGCCGTAAACGATGGCTCAGTAATTCATAATATTCAAGTCGTCGCCGACCTCACAAAATTTAGCGAGGACACCATGAAACTGATAACCACAGGCTCCTGCATTTCCGTCAATGGCACCTTGGTTCAAAGTCAGGGACAAGGTCAAACAGTGGAGGTTCAGGCAAATGAAATAGTGGTCTATGGCACTGCCGATGCTGAACTTTATCCGCTTCAAAAGAAAGGACATACATTAGAGTTCCTGCGAGAGATAGCCCATCTCCGCCCACGAACAAATACATTCGGAGCCGTATTAAGAATCCGTCATGCAATGGCTTATGCGATTCATAAATATTTTAATGATAATGGGTTTTATTATATCCACACACCCATAATTACTGGTTCCGATGCAGAGGGTGCGGGAGCAATGTTCCGCGTAACAACTCTTGATGCAAAGAATCCTCCGAAAACAAAAGAAGGAGATATTGATTATATTGAAGATTTTTTTGGCAAGGAAACAAACCTCACTGTTTCCGGTCAGTTAGAAGCAGAGTTGGCTGCATTGGCTTTATCAAAAGTTTATACTTTC
>OCZT010004778.1_pt1 | contig 13581 bp, 10 predicted proteins | sample 1539031 | NCBI WGS metagenome assembly OCZT01 (sample SAMEA3539308, study PRJEB22396) | soil metagenome | biome: tundra; feature: field; material: soil | place: USA | collected 2010-05 | depth 0.15 m | reverse complement strand
GTCAAGAGGAACTTTCTACTTGGCTCAATTAGGAACTTTTCACTTGGCCGCGACATAATCGTTTTAGGTAATTGTATCGTCGCGAGCTTTGTGATATAATTCAGCGCAGAAAAAAGAAATCAGGAGCGCAACGAATGACGCTTCGATTTGGAGGAATACGATGCGAGAGTCCAGTTCAGCACTTGTGAATGTTCTTCGGAAGAGCACGAACCATCGGTTCCGTGCATCAGTCGTCTTACTATCCACGCTCGGTTTCGCGGCGGTTTTGCCGCTCTCCGCGGCTTCAATCACTATCTTTAACACGGGCGTCGACGGCTCCGGAGTTGCCCTTAGTGGAGGCGCTGCCGACACACATTGGCAATGTTCGGTCAACTGCAGCGGGAATGCGTTCCAAGCTCAGTCCACGGGGCAAACGAACTGGCCGCTACCTTCGACCCAGGAAACCACTCCTGGCACCGGGCCGTGGATGGCGAGCACTCTCAGTGGAGGGAATCCGGTCAGCCAATGGATTTCCTTTCAGTCCAATGTTTACACGGAATCGTCTTCAGGCCTGACGGAGTACTATTACACACAGACATTCACCCTGGGCGCTTTCAATCCCAGCACCACCACGCTCGAACTGAAGGGATTCTTCGCCGTCGATAACATCGTTCTAAACATCTTGATAGATGGCAACGTGGTTACAGGCTTCACCAACAGCGGATCCTTCTCGGCTCCGACCCTATTCGATATCACCAACTCTAGTTGTGGCGTCGCCAACTGCGGGTTGATTAACGGAGCGAACACGATCACTTTCCAGACTGGGAACACCGACGGCGCCTCACCGAATCCTACAGGCCTGCTGGTCGAGTTCAGCTCTGCCACTACTACGTCGTCGGTCCCTGAACCGGCCACGCTGTTCGGAGTCGGTTTGGGCTTGTCGATCGTCGGTCTGGTCCATCTTCGAAGCCGTGTTGGACATCCCGCACGCTGACTGCCCTGCTGGCTCGCTGAATCACCAGCGTCCCATCGCGCCTGCGTGTCGAGCCCCGCGTGTTTCCAGTCGATTTCTCGGGGGCGACAGGGGCAGACCAGGATGAGAGGGCCCTGAGGGCCCTGAGGGACGGACGAGACCACCCCGAGAGGGCACAGGATTTTCACGTGGGCCCTGGTGTCGACACTAGTAGCCCGTCGCGGAGAAATCGTTACTTTATCCCCTCCATGACTGTCGGGGTTCTGTTGGAAATGCTGAGACCGGTCCCGGTTCTGATACGGAACCCCGACTGTGAAGGAGGGGACATACTAACGATCTGGCTGCGACAGGCCACTAGTGTCGACGCGGCTTTTGGGTCGATGGATGGCAGCGCACGGCGCCGCCCCACTCACAGGCTGAAAGGCGCGAAAGGACAGCTCCGGCGGTCGCGGCTTGCGCCACCTGAAGAGGTATCATATCGGAAACATGCGTTTATACATCCCCCTTGCTCTGGTTCTTGCAGCGGTTTCTTTACCGGCTCAGAAAGCGAAGAAAACGCCTCCTCCGGCCCCGGTGGTGGTGGCTCAGCACAACGATGAAGGCTACACGGCGCAGATTCTGAAGGACACGACGGAAAAGTTTTTTCTGACCGAACTGGTGGATCATCTGCCGGCTTCGGACACGGTGCCGACCCCTTTGAAGACGCTCGGATATATTGCCGGGGCTGCGAATCACCTCACGTACTCGAAAGACATCTACAAGTACATGACGGAGCTCGAAAAGTCCACCAAGCGGGTGAAAATTTTCTCGCTGGGGAAGACCGAAGAGGGGCGCGACACGATGATTCTGGCCGTGTCGGACGAGGCGAATATCGCCAAGCTCGACCGCTATAAAGAGATCACGGCGCTGCTGGCCGATCCGCGCAAGACCGACGACAAGAAAGCCGCGGAGCTGATCGCGAACGAGGCGCTGCCGTTTTATTGGGCGTCGGGGTCGATTCATTCGCCGGAGACGGGGTCGCCCGAGATGCTGATGGAGTTGGCCTATCGCCTCGCGGTGGAGGATTCGCCGCTGATTCAAAATATCCGCAAGAACATGATCGTGCTGATCACGCCTTGTAGCGAAGTGGACGGGCACGATCGCGAAGTGGACGTCTACAACTATCGCAAGGAGTTTCCGCGAAAACCGGCGCCGAACCTGGTTTATTGGGGTAAATACGTTGCGCATGACAACAATCGCGACGGGATGTCGATGGCGCTGGCGCTTTCGCGCAACATGATGGGCGGGTTTTTGACCTGGCATCCGACGGTGCTGCACGATCTGCATGAGTCGGTGCCGTTTCTTTATACGTCGACCGGGATGGGTCCTTATAATGCGTGGCTCGATCCGATTGTGGTGGACGAGTGGCAGAAGATGGCGTACGTCGAGATTGAGGCGATGACCAAGCGCGGCGTGCCGGGCGTTTGGACGCACGGCTATTACGATGGATGGGCGCCGAATTACATGTTCTATATCGCCAACGGGCATAACTCTATCGGGCGGTTTTACGAAACGTTCGGCGCGGGCGGAGCGGATACGGCGATTCGCAATGTGCCGGCGGCATCGACGTCGCGGACCTGGTTCCGTCCGAATCCTCCGCTGCCGCGCGTGAACTGGTCGCTGCGCAACAACGTGAACATGCAGGAGAGCGCGATTCTGTTCGCGATGGATTATACGGCGACGAATCGCAAGGATTTTTTGAGCAATTTTTATTTGAAGAGCAAAAGGTCGATGAATAAGTGGTCGAACGAGGGTCCGGCGGCTTGGGTGGTTCCGAGCGACGACACGCGTCCGGTGGGCGCGGCGAATCTGATGGATCTGCTGCAAATCCAGGGCGTGGAGGTGCAGAAGACGACGGCCGACGCCGAGGTCACGCAGAAATCGGGCAAGGTGAAAATTCCGGCGGGCAGCTACGTGGTGCGCATGGATCAGCCGTATTCGCGCATGGCGGACATGCTGCTGGACACGCAGTATTACAACATCAACGATCCGGCTCCTTACGACGACACCGGCTGGACGCTGGGCGCGCTGCACAACGTGAAGACAATTCGCGTGACGGACGCGTCGATTCTGAAGGCTCCCATGTCGATGGTGGCGGCGCCGGCGAAGTTCGAAGGCTCGGTAACGGGCGGCAGTGGCGCCGTCGCGTACCTGATCAATCACAACACCGATAACACTCTGTTCACGTTCCGGTATCGCTTGAAGAACGTGCAGGTGTCGGCTCTGGAAGCTCCATTGACCATGGGCGGGCAGAAATTCAACGCGGGGACGTTCGTGATCAAAGTGGAGGGCGCGCCGGCGGATCTGCGGTCGCAGCTCGATGCGGCGGCGAAGGATTTGGGGTTGAAGGTGGTCGCGGTTTCGGAGATGCCGAAGACGGCGATGCACGATATTCCCGCACCCCGGATCGCCCTTATTCATACCTGGACGAATACGCAGAATGAGGGCTGGTATCGCATCGCGCTGGAGCAGTTGCACATTCCTTACGACTACATCGCCGATCAGAAATTGAAGACGATGACGGATCTGCGGTCGAAATACGACGTGATTTTATTCGGGCCCGTGGAAGGGTCGGCGCAGTCGATTATCAATGGGCGGCCGATGGCGGGCGAGGCGATTCCGTTCAAGGCGTCGACGATTACGCCGAACCTGGGCGGCGCTCCGGACACGACCGACGATATGCGGCCGGGTATGGGCTTCGAAGGAATTTTCGCGCTCCACAAATTTGTGGAGGAGGGCGGGTTGTTTATCACCATTACCGGGAACGTCACGATTCCGATCGATTACGGATTTGTGGAAGGCGTCTCGGTGTCGGATTCCAGCACGCTGCATGCTCGGGGGAGCGTTCTGAACACCGTTTTCTCGGACAAAAATAGCCCGATTGCTTATGGGTACGGCGATAACCTGGCTGTCTATTTCAATCAGGCTCCGATTCTGACTGCGGGCGGCGGCGGAGGGTTCGGTGGGCGCGGCGGCGGTGGACGCGGAGGTGGTGGCGGAGGACGCGGCGGCGCGGGTGGTGGAGCTGGCGATACGGGTCCGAACAGGCCTTCGGGCCGCGGGACGATGGACGATCCGGATATTCCGCAGGGTCGACCGTTGTTCGTGCCTCCGACGGGCGCTGCCGTTGAGGGCGGAGGTCCGGATGATGAGGGCGGAGGCGGCGATCGCGGACGAGGCGGCGCGGCAGGGCCTCAGCCTCGCGTGATTTTACGGTTCGCGGATGAGAAGGATCTTCTCGTCTCGGGCATGTTGACCGGCGGCAGCGCGCTGGCCGGGCATCCAGCGGTGATCGATTGCCAGAAGGGAAAAGGTCACGTGCTGATGTTCGCCAATAATCCGATGTGGCGGAGCGAGACGCACGGGAGCTACTTCCTGCTGTTCAATGCGATGCTAAATTTCCAGCATCTGGACGCGGGTCGGCAGGTCGGGACGGGCCGGGGTGGTCGGGGGGCGCAGTAGATCGGGGGGCCCCATGAGGCTAGGGGCATCCGCCATCGCATTGCTTATTCTGTCGGCGAACCTTGGACTGGCGGAGACGCGCCACTTTGCGATTGGGTGCAGTGAACTCACAGAGCGAGCGTCCGCTTATCTTAAGGAACACGGCCTGATGATATTCCCATCGCCTCACCCCGAGGAGGCCATGGTGGGGCGATACGGCACCAAGCCTTGGACGGACGCCGCTGGGAACACGATGAGTGATTTTCGGGTTTATTGGACGTACGCGCAGCGAAAAGGCGCGGATAGACCGCCCTTTGGAGTTTGGCGTTTGCGCCTTGCGCATTATCGGCCCGGGGGGAAGATGAAGACTGTCTCCGACGAAGGCGGATGTGCCGTTGAATTCCAACTTAATTTTGAGACATCCGGGGCGAACATGGTCGCGATTTTGGGCGTCGACTCCATGTGGGGCTACGCTAGCAATGGGCGTTTGGAACGGGAGTATCTGGACGGAATATCCGCGGAACACAGCCACCGAGAATGACGGGGTGTGGTGGGTGCTATCGATAGGCTTCGGAACGGTGGCGAACTCCGAAAATATGCATTGTGTTGCCTTCCAATTGAAACAAGACGCGGTAGTCACCTGCGCGAAGTCGCCAGGATTCAGCCCATCCACCATGGAGGGGCTTGACGTCGCCCGAGGCGCTTAGGGCGAAGTGAAGGACGGAATCGAAGACTCGCATCGCGGTTGGCCGATCCAGCTTTCGGATATCAAATTTGGCGGTGTCAAGCCAATTGATCCGGAGCGGTGGCGTCACCTGTCGAGTGGGAAATCAGCCATCGTCAAGCCGAACTCAGCCAGCATTTCTTCCATCGAAGTGCCCTCGCCGCGGGCTATTGCAGCTTTCGCCTCGCGGCATCGCTGAATATCTTGCTCCGTTACCGGCTCATCGTCATCCGTGGAAGTGACGATCGACTGGAGAAACGTCACTACGGGAGGAACCTGCTCAGGCTTGAGCTGGTCGATCAACTCGTGGGCTTGCTGTTTATCCAAGACTTGGGCCATGAGAAGCTACCTCGATCATAACGTATCGGCCGCCGGAGCGAGACCGAGGTCGGCGAACACGTCCTCAAAAGGTATCGGTTTATTGTGTTTCAGCCATGCGTCGGCTTCGGCAACCGCCGCCTTTTCCGCGTCGCTGATCTCCTCGTCTTCGATTTGCTTTGGCAGCATGGATCGAAGCATCGGTATCGCAGCCCGGATCTGCTCGGGCGTCATTCGGTCGATCAAATCGTAAGCTTCCTGTTTATCGATTACCCGGGCCATGAGCGCACCACCCCTCTGATGATAAAGTATCATCCAGCGCCATGAAATATCTCTCGCGAGTCGTGTGGTCGGAAGGGATGTATCTGGGGCCGCACCATTTTCAGGCGCAGGCCCGATACTTTGAAGATGCGGCTCGGTTCACCACCTCTTCGCTGTGGTTCGAACCCTGGGGCCTGGTGGCGGCCCATCTTGATCCGGAGGCGCTGAAAAACGGGACCGTTTCACTGGTCCACGCGCGCGGAATCTTCCCGGACGGGCTGGTTTTTCATATGCCGGAGAGCGACGCGCTGCCGGAGGCTCGGAATATTGCCGATCTTTTCCCGCCGGCGCAGGACAAGGTCACAGTGATGCTGGCGGTCGCGCCGCGGAGGGCTGAGGCCATGAACGTCGCGGGGGAGCAGGCACGGTATAGCGCCGAGACGCGCGTGCTGTATGACGAAACGACCGGTCGCGATGAGAAGCCGGTACAGGTCGGGAGGAAGAATATTACATTGCGCCTCGATACCGAGCCTCTTGACGATCTGATCACGCTGCCGATTGCGCGGGTTATGCGCGACGGGTCGGGGCACTTTATTTTCGACCCGGATTTCATACCGCCGTGCGTGGAGTTTAGCGCGAGCGAGAGGGCGATGTCGCTGGTGGCGCGGTTGATCGAGATATTGGAAGACAAGAGCTCGCGGTTCGCTCGCTCGGGGCAGGGGAAGTCGTGGGCCGAGTTTTCGACGACGGAGATCGCGAATTTCTGGCTGCTGCACACGGTGAATTCGGCGCTGGCTCCGCTGCGTCATCATTATTTGACACGCAGAGGGCATCCGGAAGCACTGTATATAGAGATGCTGAAGCTGGGCGGCGCGCTGTGCACATTCGCGTTCGAATCGCACCCGCGAAATTTGCCGCTTTACGATCATAAAAATCTGTCGAAGTGCTTTGGCGCGCTGGACGATCACATCCGGACGCATCTGGAAACGATCGTGCCGACGCAGTACGTCAACATCCCGCTGGTGAAGCGCGCCGATTATTTCTATGAGGCCGACGTGAAGGATCAGCGCTGCCTGGACCGGGCGCGGTGGATTTTCGGGATGCGGAGCAAGATCAGCGAGCCGGATCTGATCGGGCGGACGCCGCAGATCGTGAAATTGTGTTCGAAGATATTCTTGCCGCAACTGGTGAAGCGCGCGCTGCCGGGGATGGCGCTGACGCATCTGCCGGTGCCTCCGGCGGCGATTCCGGTGCGGGCGGATTTTCAATATTTCAGCGTCAGCCGAAACGGTCCGTGCTGGGATCACATCGTACAGACGCGGCAAATCGGCCTGTATGTGCCGGGAGATTTGCCGGATCCCGAAGTGCAGTTGCTGGTCGTGCTGGAGGCCTCATGACACCCGCCGCGCAAACCACCAGACGGACGGAGAATCTGGCGTTCGTGTTTCAGGAACTGCTGACGGTGGGCGAACGGCTGCGGTCGAACCGGCAGCAGGTGGCGGACGCGGCGTCGTTCCGGGCGCAGATCTGGGCCGCGGTGCGGCAGGCCGAAGACGATGCGCGGCGCAGGGGATATGCGACGGACGATATAGAACTGGCGGCCTTCGCGGCGATCGCGTTTCTGGATGAGTCGATTTTGAATTTGCGCCTGCCGGTGTTCGCGGATTGGCCTCGTCAACCGTTGCAGGAGGAGCGCTACGGGCATCACGTGGCGGGCGAGATTTTTTTTCAGAATTTGCAAAAGTTGCAGACGCGGACGGATTCGCACGAACTGGCGGATCTTCTGGAGATGTACCAACTGGCGCTGCTGCTGGGGTTCGCGGGGCGGTACAGCATGGGCGGGCGCGGCGAACTGCGCGGAGTGACGATGCAGACGGGCGAAAGAATCCAGCGCATCCGGCAGACCAGCGGGTGGCTGGCGCCGGGGTGGCAATTGCCGTTGGAAGGTCCGGTGCAGACGGGCGGCGATCCGTGGGTGAGCCGGATGGCGGTGATCCTGATTGGGTGCGTGGTGCTGGTGGCGGTCCTGTTCGGCGTTTTCGTGGTGCTGCTGAACCAGGGATCGAACGACATTAGCCGGATGGCGGGCGCATGAACCCAACGGTGATCGTCAGCACGATCGCGATGGGCGCGGTGGCGTTGGTCGTCGCGGCGATCATGATGTTCGTGCAGAAGAAGACGCAGGAAAAAATCGACCGGGTAGGGCAGCCATCACAAGGCGCGCCTCCGGCAGCGGCGCCTGCGGGCGGGGGAGACGCCGATCCGTTGATCCGCGAGGCCAGCGCGCGGCTGGCGCAATCGAAGGCGGGCGCGGGTGTGGCGAATCTGCCGATGATTTTCGTGATCGGCGATAAGGGAACGGCGAAGACCAGCACGATTCTGAATTCGGGGCTCGATGCGGAGTTGCTCGCGGGCCAGGTTTATCAGGATAACGCAGTGGCGCCGACGCGCGCGGCGAACATTTTCTTCGCCCGGGGCACGGTGTTCGTGGAGGCGGGCGGAGCGCTGATGGCGAATCCGCAATCGTGGACGGCGCTGGTGAAGAAGCTGCAACCGTCGCGGCTAAAGTCGATGGGCGCAAGCGGGCAGGCTCCCCGAGGCGTGCTGCTGTGCTTCGATCTGGAAACGTTTACGCGCGCGGGTGCGGCCGAAGCGATTACCAATGCGACGCGCTATCTGCAAGCGCGGCTGGGAGAGATTTCGGAGATTTTGGGAATCAGCTATCCGGTGTACGTGCTGTTCACGCGCGCGGATCGCATCCCGTTTTTCGCGGAATTTGTCCGGAATTTGAATCCGGAAGAGGCGGGGCAGGTGGTGGGCGCGACGGTGCCGATCCGCATGACGGCGGGAGGCGTGTATTCGGAAGAAGAGACGCAGCGGCTGACCTGGGCGTTCAATCAACTGTTTCATTCGTTCTGCGATCACCGGTTGCTGCTGCTGCCGCGCGAAGGCGACGCGATGAAGCTGCCGCAGGCCTATGAATTTCCCCGCGAATTCCGGAAGCTGCGGAACTCGCTGGTGCAGTTTCTGGTGGACGTGTGCCGGCCGAGCCAGTTGCGCGCGGGCCCGTTCCTGCGCGGATTTTATTTTTCGGGCGTCAGGCCGGTGGCGGCCGCCGAGACTCCGGTGGGGCCGCTGGTCGCGCCGACCACGCCGTCGGAGCAGGCGGAAGTGGGCGGAGCCACGCGCATGTTCCGCGCTGGATTTCAGGCCGAGCAAAAGGCCCGGCAGGCGGTGGCGTCGGCGGGCGGAGGGGGCAAGAGAGTTCCGCAGTGGTTGTTCCTGGGGCACTTGTTTAACGACGTGGTGCTGGCGGATGCGAATGCGCGCGCGGCCAGCGGGTCCAGCACGAAGACCAGTTTCGTGAAGAGGATCATGCTCGCGTCGGCCGCGGCGTTGTGTCTGATTTATTCGGGGCTGCTGGCGTGGTCGTACTTTGGGAATCGCGATCTGGAACAGGAGTCGCTGGCGGCGTCGCGAGGGATTCCGGCGGCGGAGGGCTCCGGCGGCGCCGTGCCGGGAATCGATTCGTTGCAGAAGCTCGAAACAGTGCGGCAGTCGCTGGCGAAGCTGACGGCGTATGAGCGCGACGGCGCGCCGTTCAGCCTGCGCTGGGGCCTCTATAAAGGCAGCGAAATTCTGCCCGACGTGCGGAAAATGTACTATGCGCGGTTTCGGCAGTTGCTGTTCGGCTCGACGCAGGCGCAGATGCTTGCGTTTCTGCAACGTTCGCCCGCCACGCCGGGGCCGAATGACGATTATGGTGTTGCATACGACACGCTGAAGTCGTATCTGTTGACGACTTCGGAGTGGAAACGCTCGTCGGACGCGGGATTGCAGTCGTTTCTGGGATCGAAGCTCGATGGGCGCTGGATCGGCGGGCGCGAGGGCGAGATTGGGAAAGAACGGCTGGACCTGGCGAAGAAGCAATTCGATTTTTACGCCTTCGATCTGCACAACGGCAATCCTTATTCGTCGATTGCCGACGACGGCGCGGTGATGCGGTCGCGCGTTTATCTTTCGCAGTTCTCGGGATTGGAGCGCGTCTATCAAGGACTGCTCAGCATGGTGGACAAGCAGTTTCCGCCGGCGAGTTTCAATCAGAAGTTTCCAGGCACGGCGGCCGTGGTGACCAGTTCGGAGACGGTGCGCGGCGCGTTCACGAAAGACGGCGCGAAAGTGGTGCAGGACGCGATTCACAAGCAGAATTTCGCGGGCGAGGACTGGGTGCTGGGTCCATATAAAGGCAAGATGCCGGACAAAGCCACTATGGAAAAGGGCCTGATGGATCGCTACTCGGCCGATTACATCACGCAGTGGCGCAGTGTTCTGAAGAAGAGCAACGTCAATCGCTATGGCGGATTGAAGGATGCGTCGAGCAAGTTGAATCTGCTCACCGGCAGCGGCGCGCCGCTGCTGGCGCTGTTCTGGTGGACGTCGCAGAATACTTGCGTGGACGTGCCGGGGGTGAAGGAGAAATTTCAGGCTCCGCAGGCGGTGGTTCCGTGCCCCAGCGCGCAGATGTATATCGTCGACGCGAATCGTCCTTACAATTCGGGCTTGCAGGCGCTGCAACAGTCGGTGGATCGCGCGGCGGATCCGTCGGCGAACAAGGAAGACGCGTCGCACGCGATGCGCGACAGCGGACAATCGGCCCAGTTAACGGCTCGCCAACTGGGCGCGGGTTTTCCGCCGGACACGGAGGCGCAGATCGATCAGCGGTCGCTGGAATTATTGCTACAACCGATCAAGTATCTGGACGGCATGGTATCCAGCGATTTGAAAGGGTCGGGGCAAAGCTTCTGCACGGCATTCAACCAGGCGACGCTGCACAAGTTCCCGTTCGATCCGCAGGCGAAGGATGAAGTGAAGCTGGACGATTTGGGCGCGCTGCTGCAACCGAAGTCGGGCAAGCTGTGGGTGTATTACGAGGGCAGTCTGAAGAGTGTGCTGCAATGCTCGAACGGCGAATGCTCGGCATCGGGCGGAACGGCTCTCAGTCCCGGATTCGCGGCGTTCATCGGCAACCTGATGAAGTTCTCGCGGGCGATTTACGGAGATGCCGGGACGGAGATGAATTATCAATACTCGTTGACGCCGCAGAAATCCGACCTAGTGGACGAGTTCGACGTAACGGTGAACGGCGCCCCGTCGAAATTAAAGGGCGGCACGCAACATTCTTTTGTGTGGCCGGGATCGGGCGCGCGGAATTTCGAACTGGATTTGAAACTGGTGGGCGGAGGTCTCCCGCAGCAGGCCAAGACCTATGACGGACCCTGGGCAGTATTCCGTTTCTTCTCCGACGCGGATAAGACGACGGGCAGCGTGTTCAGCTGGAGCGTCACGTCGGGCCGCGATCAGCAACCGACAAAGATCAACGGAAAGCCGCTGACTTACGATTTCAGCGTGGGGACCACCGGTCCGGCGGTGTTCAGCAAGGAGTTCTTGTCCAGGCTGAAATGTGTAGTACCGGTGGCGCGGTAACAGTACCTTCAGGCCGTGTCGGCCTGGATGTTTTTGATTACACTGAAGTGTGCCGTTTGAGGGAACGTCGATGGCCGAACAGAAGCCTCCCAATGCGCGCGTCGGCAAATACGAACTCGAAGAGTTCCTGGGCGGAGGCATGTCTCAGGTCTACCGCGCCAAGGACAGCGTGCTGGGGCGCCGCGTGGCGGTGAAAATTCTGACCGAGGCGGGCGTGCGCGACGTGGAGACGAAGGCTCGCTTCCTGCAAGAGGCGCGGACCGCGTCCAACATCAGCCACGAAAACATCATCAGCGTTTTCGATTTTGGCGAGGACCAGGGCCGCCCATTCATGGTGATGGAATTTCTGGAAGGAGAGAGCCTGCGCGACGCGGTGAAGCGCGGGCACCTGGGCGATTTTCCCAGCCGACTGCGAATCCTGATCCAGGTGGCGCGCGCCATCGATTACATCCATACGAAGAAAATCATCCATCGCGACATCAAGCCGGAGAACATTAATCTGGATTCGACGGGCAAAGTGAAGCTGATGGATTTCGGCATCGCGAAGTCCGAAGGAATCGCGCTGACGCGTGCCGGATTCACGCTGGGAACCCCGTATTACATGGCTCCGGAACAGGTGCTGGGGCAGCCGGTGACGCCGCAGGCGGACGTCTACGCGTTCGGCATTCTGCTGTTCGAAGTGCTGACGGGCTTGAAACCGATCACCGGTGAATCGGTGGAGAAAATTTTCAACCAGATTTTATACCAGCCGATCGATCTGGAGCCGTTGCGGCCGCCGAAGTTTCCACCCGCGATCGCCAGCCTCATTGAAAGGTGCACGGCGAAGCAGCCGGCGCAAAGGCCGGCGGGGCTCGGTCCCGTGGTGGAGGAACTGGAGCAGATTCTCGATCCTGCGCGGCCTGTCTCTGGACGGGGGCGAACAGCGCAGCGTGCGGCGGGAGTGCCGGTCGTTCCCGAAAGGCTGCCGGAGTCGCCACACGGGCAAGGGTCCATGATCTCGACCGTCACCGCGTTGTCGGAAACGCCGGAGCCTCATCGCGTGGCGAATCTGGAAGGCCTGCCCGGATTCGTCCGCAGCCTGCCCGGGCCCCTGCAATCGCAAACCGGCCTGATGATCCTGGCGGGCGCCGCGGTGGTGGTGCTGATGACGCTGGTGTACGTCGGGCTGTCCCTGGCCCATGTTATCTGAACATGCAGCTTCCGGCGATCGTCGGCAAATACGAGCTGCTTGAATTTCTGGGCGGAGGCATGTCCCACGTGTATCGCGCGCGCGATACCGTAATCGACCGTCCAGTGGTGGTGAAACTGCTGACCGTCGATGCCTGCCACGACGCGGAGGCGAAGGCGCGATTCCTGCAAGAGGCGAGGCTGGCTGGGAATATCCAGCACGAAAACATCGTCAGCGTGTTCGATTTCGGCGAGCACGAAGGACGCCCGTTCATTGTGATGGAGTATCTGAAGGGCGAAGACCTTCGCGACGCCATCCGCGCCGGCCACACCGGCAGCATGGTGGAGCGGATCAAGATCGCTCTTCAAATCGCCGATGCGCTGGAGTTCGTGAATGGGCGCGGCATCGTGCATCGCGATATCAAGCCGGAGAACGTTCACATCGATCCCGCCGGCCGCGTGAAGCTGATGGATTTCGGGATCGCGAAAACCGCGGATCTGTCGCTGACCAAGACGGGTGTGGCGATGGGAACGCCTTACTACATGTCTCCGGAGCAGGTGTCGGGCAAGCCGGTTTCGCCGTCGATGGATATCTATGCGTTCGGCATGTTGTTTTACGAGCTGCTGACGGGCGTGCGCGCGGTGAACGGCGACACGATCGAGGCGGTGCTGTACCAGATCCTGAATGTGCCTCTGGATCCTGCGCCGATGGTGAACGCGGGGGTTCCGCCGCGTGCGCGCGGGCTGGTGTTGCGATGCGTGGAAAAGAAAGCGGAGGATCGTCCGCAGAGTTTCCGCGTCGTTATCGAGGAGCTTCGCGGCCTGATATCGGGCGCGTCGGAGGAGACGCAGTCGCTGGCCACGAAGACCGTGCCGATTGCGACTCCTGTGGTCGCGCCGCCGCAGCCCCGGCGGCGGTCGATGGCGATTTGGGCCGTGCCCGTCGCGTCGATCGTCATGATTGGTGCGGGCGCTGTATGGTGGGCCACGCGGAGCGCGCCTCCCCATAAGCCACCCGCGACCCAGACGCCGGAGGCTCCCGCGCCCGTCATTCCGGGGATGATCTATATTCCGGCGGGGAGTTTTTTGTCAGGTCCGCAGAACACGCCCGCTTCGTTAGCGGCGTTCTATATCGACGAGACAGATCGGAAGAGCGTCGTGTAGGGAAAGAGGTTAGATCTCGGTGGTCGCCGTA